>MTEY01011208.1_pt1 | contig 10869 bp, 6 predicted proteins | sample 1042721 | NCBI WGS metagenome assembly MTEY01 (sample SAMN06185809, study PRJNA358809) | soil metagenome | isolation source: soil biostimulated with seedmeal as carbon source | place: India | collected 2015-05-23 | reverse complement strand
CAAGCCATAGGTCGAATCGTTGGCTTCCTTTACTACCTCGGCCTCGTCATCGAACGGCACTACGCATACCACCGGCCCAAAAATCTCTTCACGGTAGATGCGCATCGAGGCATCGACGTTGGCCACGACCGTGGGCTCGTAGAAAAAGCCCGGGCGATCAGCGCGTTTGCCGCCGCACAAGATGGTCGCGCCGTCACGCTTGCCCTCCTCCACCATGCCGGACACACGATTCAAGTGTCGCTGACTGATCAGCGGGCCGATCTGCGCATCCGCGTCATCCCTACCGCCCAGGCGCAGATGGGTGGCGATCTCCACGATGCCCGCCAAAACCTGATCATAAACAGCACGCTCGACATAAATACGAGAGCCTGACGTGCAACCCTGGCCCGCGTTGGCAAAAATGCCCATTGCAGCACTTGGGATCGCTTTTGCCAGGTCGGCATCCTTGAAGATCAGCACCGGCGATTTGCCGCCGAGCTCCAACGTCACTCGCTTGAGATTACCCGTCGCCGCCTGTGCAATCAGCTTGCCGGTTTGCGTCGACCCTGTGAACGAAACCTTGTCGATGTCCGGGTGAGTCGAGATAGCAGCGCCCACTGTCGTTCCTCGGCCGACCACTATGTTGACGACCCCCTCGGGTATACCGGCTTCTTTAAACACGTCCAACAGCATCAGAGCCGAAAGCGGAGTGTCTTCGGCAGGCTTCAGCACGCAGCTGCAGCCGGCTGCCAGGGCCGGAGCGAGCTTGGCCATAGTGCTCATCAGGGGCCCGTTCCAGGGCACGATCAAACCAACAACACCTACCGGCTCATACAGCGAATAGGTGTGATGCTCCGTTGGGCCGCCGCCCAAGATTCCAGCATCCTGACGCAGCTGCCCCGACTCGGAACGAATCTTCGTGCACCAGCCGCTGTAATAGCGGAACATCTCGATGCCCATGTGCGCCAACGCCGTGGCCATGCCACGAGACATCCCGTTGTTTCTCGCCTCGCACTCAGCAAACTGTTCGATACGCGCCTCGACCAGGTCAGCGACCTTCCACATCAGCTTGGCTCTCGCCGACCCAGACATGCAACGCCAGACCCCAGAATCAAAACTCTCACGAGCTCGATTCACAGCCACATTAACCGCGTCCGCGCCACCATCCTTGAGCGTACAAATCAGCTCGCCAGTGGCAGGATCTACAACGGGAATATTCTCATCCACCTGTTCTATCGACAGGTCATTCAAGGCCGCCATGTTATCTCCTCAACTGAATTCGGAGTGGCTACTCGGTGGTCGAGTACCTCCGGAACTGCATGACTCTCTCCAATTCGCCAGTCACGCGACCTAGCGCTTGTTGGCGCTCTTCATGCCCGCCAGGCCCATTAGCACCGCAACCTCTTCGCCACCTGACGCCAGGTTGCGGCCCAAGGCGTTGCCATGGCCGATCGTATGAATATCGAACACCGTCTGGATGGCTGAATACTGTCCCTGAATATCGAGGGTCTGATTGACCGCGCGCTTAGCCATAGCCAAGCCAAAAGGCTCCATCTGAGCGATTTCAGTGGCGACTTTCATGGTCTCTTCTATCAGGCTGTCGAGCGGGAAGACGTGATTGACCATACCTAGACGGAAAGCGTCCTGCGCATTAACAGGCTTTGCCCTGAACAGCATTTCCTTCGCTTTACGCGGTCCGAGCTCCCAAGTGTGGCCGTGGTACTCGACACCGCCGATTCCCATCAGTACGACTGGATCACTGAACTCGGCATTCTCCGCGGCCATGATCATGTCGCATGGCCAGCAAAGCATCAGACCGGCAGCGATGCACTTGCCTTGCACTGCGGCGATGCTCGGCTTTGGAATATCGCGCCACTTGCGGCTCAGTCCGATGAAGTACTGGCGCTCGTATGCATACAGGCCAGACAAACCGTCACGCGCCCAATTCAGTTCGCAGTGCCCATCGATGCTAGTGAGATCGTGACCGGTCGAAAAATGCGGGCCCGTCGCCTTGAGGACGATAACCCGTACCTCCTGATCAAGGGCCGCTTTATCCCAGGCGGCATCAAGCTGCTGTAAAAACAGTCGGTTTTGGGCGTTGCGTTGCTCGGGACGATTTAGCGTGATTACAGCCACGCCGCCTTCCACCGCATAATCTATGTACACCGGATCTGTCATGAACGTGCCCCTTCTTCTTGGAATTAAGTTATGGCCTCGGCCTCACCGCGAACGCGGTAATCCGAGCGCTCTCTCAGCCGTCACACTCAGATGCACCTGCGTCGAACCTCCGTAAATGCAGGCGGCTAACGATGAGCGCCATCCCTCCTCCAGGTATCCCAGATCGGGGGTTTGGCTCAACAAGCTATAGGGTCCCGCCATGGCCATTAGGGCTTGCGCATCGTTTTTCCAACTCTCGGTCGTAAAGGCCTTGAGCATGGACGCGTGGTGCCGTTCGACCTGGTGCAATTCCTCGTTATGCACCATGCGCAAGAACAGGACTTCTGCCACCGTGTGATGGACAGCTGCAGTCGCCAGGCGTGCCTTGGCGAGTGGGCAATCGAATACCACGCCGTCACCTTTAACGGTGTCTCGGGCCCAATCGGCAGCCTGGCGAATGAGATGCGCGAACTCGAAACCGTAGGGTGAGCCATCCTGCTCGAGGCTCAACATGTATCCCAATGCCGACGAGCCTGAGTTGACCTCGCCCAGGCGATAGTCATCCGAGATCTCGACATCTGTGTAGTAAGTGATGTTGGTGCGGTCGGCGGAAATGGTATCCACGCGATGGATCTCGACCCCGGGGTGGTCCAGCGGCACCAAGAACAGTGTCTTGCCAACGTGCTTGGGTGCCTGCGGGTCGGTGTTAGTTAGCAGCATCACGTACTTGCCAATGTTGGCTCCGCTGGTGAACATCTTCTGGCCGTTAATCAGCCAGTTATCACCCTTGCGTACCGCACGCGTCTGCGCGGCGAAGACGTCAGAACCGCAATGAGGCTCGGTCAGGCCAAGGCAGCAGACTGCTTCGCCGCGCATGATCTGAGGCAGAACCTTGGCCTTAAGTTGTTCCGAGCCGAACTTCAGGATCATTTCACCGATGATGCGCGAGGTCGACTGGGGAAAGATCGTCCATCGATTCTCGTAAAAGGCCCGAGTCAGCGCATAGCGCTCCGCAGGTGTCGCGTCCAGGCCACCGTACGCCTTCGGCCAATGGGGGAACAGGAGGTTTTCTGCCGCCAGCTTCTGGTACATCTTCGGCATGTAGCCATCCCATGAGTGATGGCGATAGGCTTTGCTCTCCTCGGTGAGGTTAGCCCTGAAGAAGGCATTCACCCGTTCCGTCATGGCATGCGCCGCTGGGCCCAAGTCAAAATCCAGACCTGTTGCGCCTACCTCTGGGAGTGCAGTTTTTTCTCCACCCCAGACACGATTCGCGATTGTCAGCAGCTCCTGCTGGGGGTCACCCAGCAAATTACCCAGCGCGATGCCTCGTCGCACGAACAACTGGATATCATGCTCCTCAGAAACCCCATAACCGCCAAAGATGTGCAAACACTTAGGCAGGCAATCCTGACTCACATGGGTTGCCCACCAGTAGGCCATAGACACTCGGGCACCTGCCTCCGGGCGCGATGCCTGGATCGACCACAACGCGTAGTCGATCAGCAACTTGCCACCCTCAAGCCCGATGCGACTCTCGGCCAATGGGTGGGATAACCCTTGGAAGCTCCCGATCTTCACTCCGAAAGCGGTGCGTTCGTTGCCATATTCCGCGGCATACTCCTGAGCGCGCTCGCAGGTACCCAGCATCATCGACGCGGTCAGCAGCTTCCACTCTTCACGGGATGCCTCAAACAGCTCAACAGCATCGCGCCCGCGCACCAACTCTACGGTTTCATCGCACCGCGACGGATCGAAGGTACCAAGTGCCAACGAGCCCAGATTGGCACGATGAGCGATCTTCCGGGCCTCCGTAATCGCCAACTTAAGCGTATCGCCATCACGGTAGATGACGGCATCAGCAATAGCCGCGCTGCTCACCAACTGAGCGGAAGACGGCTGCCACGCGAGGGTCACGATAGCTCCTGCCTCGCCGATTTTTTGCAGCCACGTATGTGCCGCCGCAGTGCCGATGAGCGACAGAAGGCGAGCAGAAACGGCCACATCGACTATGGGCGCGCTCGCAATGTGTCGACCAGCGGCACCACACACCAGTGTCATGTCACGCAAACTGCCGCCAATGCCGCCGTACTGCTCATCCACCCGCAGCAGCGGCAACCCCAAGTCCACCAGGGCGCTCCAGAGGTTCACATCGAAGCCGACATTTTCACACTGCCGCACCCGCTCCGGCGTGGATTGCTTAGTGAAAAGCCGCGTGACTGTATCGAGCAGCATGCCCTGCTCTTCGGACAACAAAAGTTTCATGCCCACCCCAATCAGTGGAATTCAAGCACCATGCACAGCCGCGCCAAACGCACGAGTGCACGCCCGCCGCAACACTTCTTGAACTGCCGTTACGGTGGAGGCTGCTGTCGATCAGACCGACAACAGCCCCCACGACCGATTCGATTCAGCCTGCGCGCTCAAGCAACTGCTTGAGGTTGGTGCTCATGATTTTTTCGCGGTCCACCTCAGGTAGGAATGCGAATTCCTTGATGTAGTCAGTCGGCTCAGCCAAGCCTTCCGGGTGCGGCCAATCGCTACCGAACAGGATGTGGTCGGTACCAATTAGCTCAGCCAGTTTCTGGATGTTGTCCTCGTAGAAAGGCGCAACATAGATGTGCTCTCTGAAGGTCTCAACCGGGTCGCGTTTGAACATTTGCGGCATCTTGCCGTAGGTTTTCTTGAACCGCTCGAGCAGGTACTCGACCCAGAACGCGCCGTTCTCCAGTGCTGCGACCTTAATGCTCGGGAATCGATCAAACAGACCGTGGCAGATGAGCGAGGACAGGGTGTCAGAGATCGGCCGCCCCATCGGATCGATCATTTCCAGGAAAGGATCCCGTTCGAACGGACGGAACTCACCCTTGCCGCCCGCCGTCCACCAATCATAAATACGGGTGTAACCCGAGTCGGACACGTGATGGGTGACAAGCACTTTTGACTCTTCGACACGCGCCCAGAATGGGTCGAACTCGGGAAACGCGATCGAGCGCGTGCCGGTAATGCCCGCTGCCGGCGCGGGCCGAATAAGAATCGCCTTGGCGCCCGCCTTGAGGACAAAGTCGAGCTCCTTGCAGGCTCCTTCCACATCCGACAGGTTGATTGCAGCGACTGGGTACTGGCGGCCATTGCCAAAGCCATACTCATCAACCACCCACTGGTTCAGCGAATGCATTAGCGCCTGCATCGTCTCGGGCTTGTGCGTCAGCCGTTCCTCAATGATCGAGGCCAAGGTGGGGAACACCAGGCAGGCATGGATGCCCTGCTTGTCCAGCGCCTTCAGATGCGCGGCACCGTTGTAGAACTCCGGCTGCGACGCTAGCGGAGTGCCAGTCATTTCGCGCATCGACAAACCTTCGGTGTTCTGACCCCGATAGTACTTCTCATGTACACCGGGAGCGGCCACATAGTCGAACGTTGGATTGGGGATGTAGTTCGAAATTACGCCATCCAACGCCATCTTGATACGGCCGTTGACCTCTACGTATTGGAAGTCATGTTTATATTTTTTCGGTAAGTGGCGAAGAAAAGCCTCTGGAGGCTCGTAGAAATGCTGATCGGCATCGTAGACGGGGAAATTGAGCGCACTCATATTGACCTCCAGCTTTATTGGATTTGTTAGTACCAGTCGCGAGCAGCCCAGGCATCGGGCGACTCCGTGGGAAATTCCATGTGAGCCTTACCCGGCATCACCTGCTTAACCCCTTGAACCGAGCATATCGCAATCTTTTAATAATTGAAATGTTTTCGATTTTTGCGATGCGCTCAGCTGAAGCCCAATGCCTGTGCGGCCTAGGCCAGACTCAAGTCCATGGAAATCAATGCGGAAACGGCGAAATCCGCAAACGCGGCACCGACCTAGAAGTTAATTTTTGAATAAGAGCGAAGGCGTGCGCGCGGGCACTACCTAGCGAGGCGGGAAAAGGCAAAAAATGCCTTTGTATAACAACTGGCTCTTATTACTTCAATGTAATTACGCGAACAACCTTAAGGGAAAATATTAATCCTGGCATTCATTCGAATCGCGCTGATCGGGACACACGTACCGTTGTAATAAACGCATTGCTCCGCCGCCAGGTCTGCGTTGTATCGCGCCTTGCTAACGAGAACTATACAAGTGATGGCAGCAGCGACTGCAAAAACCACTACAACACCCTGGCTCAACGGGCGAATGGACATGATGCGCGATCTCCTGCAAGAGATATTATTTTTATTACAACTCGACAGCAGAAAATTGAAAACCTTTCAATTAGTTAAACAGATGCTTCTCGTGCTGTCCAGACGGGGCAACGGTATTTCACGAGATTTCCATGTCCGCTGGTCGGGCACCACATCGAGGACGAGGCGGCCCGGTACACATACCCAGTCGAGCGTGCCCCTCCTCTTCTTACTGGCGCGGCTAAGCGAAGCTGGATGCAGCACAGCAAATCGGCTGCAGGCCTCAGAGTGCGTCGAGAGGCACCACGCGCTCAGACGTGGCGCTCTCGAGTTCATCCAAGCAAGCACGGCAATTCGAATTAGGCGATGGTCCTTTCTGCCTTAACCCGAGGGGCCGAAACGCCCCGGTAATCGTCACTCCCGGCGGAAGCGCTCTTTCTGCTGGATCGCGTTGCCACATCTCGCAGTAGAAAGTACGACAGGGCTGGAACCAAAATAAGCGCTCCGACCATGTTCCAGAGGAACATGAACGTCAGCAGAATTCCCATATCAGCCTGGAACTTGATGGGCGACCACGCCCAAGGAACCACGCCAGCGGCCATCGTCAATCCGATGAGGGCGACCACCTTGCCAGTGAACTCTAGCGAGCCCTTGTAGGCGGAACTAAGCGGTTGCCCTTGGCGCTGCAAAACCAGCTGCACGCTCAACAGATACAGCGCGTAATCCACCCCGACTCCGACGCCAAGAGCAATCACCGGCAATGTCGCTACCTTGATGCCTATGCCCAGCAAAACCATCAGGGCCTCGCACAGAATCGAGGTCAGAACCAATGGAATTAGGGCCACTAACGTAGCCCTCCAGGATCGGAACGTCAGCAGGCACAGCAGCGTAACCGCGCCGTACAGCACAAAATGTATGTGCCAGAAAGAGGTGTGGACCACGATGTTGGTTGCAGCCTCAATGCCTGCGCTGCCCGCGGCGAGCATGAACTTGCGATCCGCCGTATCGTTTTCCTGGGCGAACCCTTCTACCGCGCTGGCGACACGTGACAGCGTCGCTGCTTTATGATCAGTAAGGTAGGCAATCACCGGCAAGATCGCGCACTCGGTATTCGTGAGCTCCGGCTGATCGACCATGACCTGACTGCGGGCCGCAGACAGATTACTCGGCGTCCGACTGAGCGACATCCAGCGCGGACTGCCTTCGTAATACCCCGCAGAGGTGAGCTTTACCGCATCCGCCGCGCTGCGCACTGTTAACACGCCAGGGACGTCACGCAGCATCTCGCTCAGGCGCAAGACCTCCGTCATGGTCTCGAAGGACTCACATTCCCCAGGCGGCGTCTTGACGATCACCGTAAATTGGTCACTGGACAAGCCATAGTGGCTATTGATGAACTGCACATCCTGGTTGTAGCGGGAATCCGGCCGTAACTCTGGCGCACCAGCATCCAGATCGCCTATCTGGATGCCCATGCGAATGAAGAGCGCGACAGCAGCCAGCACGACTGAGCCCAGAATGGCGCCAATAGCCCACCGGCGAGTGGTAAAGCTAATCAGAAGCTGCCAAACGCCGCCAAGCCCCGCTCGCCCAGGGTTGTTCAGCGCATTCAGCGAACGTCTCGCCGCAGAAGGCGACACACCTGTATAGGAAAGGAAAACAGGAATTAGCACTAGCTTGGTGAGAATCAGCACGGTGACGCCAAGGCTTGTCGTCACAGCCAAATTGCGAATGACGGGTATGTCAATAATCATCAGGACGGCGAAGCCGACGATATTGACCAGCAGCGCCGTCAAGCCCGTAAGGAACAAGCGACGGAAGGTATAACGGGCGGCAACATACTTGTGGGTGCCGCTGCCGATGTCGCGCATGACGCCGTTCATTTTCTGCGCGCCATGTGAGAGGCCGATGGCGAAAATGAGGAATGGGCCAAGGATGGAATACGGGTCCAAAACAAACCCAAACAGCTGCATCAACCCCAGCATCCACACGACACCCAGCACCGATACGAATACCAGCAGCAACGTGCTCCGGACACAACGGGTGTAGAACCAGACAAAGATCGTCGCGATCAGGGTCGAGACACCGAAATACAACATGACTTCGAACAGGCCGGAGATTAGATCGCCAACCAACTTTGCAAAGCCTACAACATGGATTTTAATGTCATCGGTTTCGTGGGCATCTACCACCGCCTGTAGAGCCTTCCCCAGGGCGTTGTAATCGAGAGGTTCGGCGGTATCCGGCATTCTCTCGAGCAAGGGAACCTGCAGCATGCTCGACTTCAGGTCGTTGGATACGATGCTGCCGACTAGCCCTGCAGTCGAAATATTGCGTTGCAGCTGACCAATTTTTTCTGGCGATCCGTCGAAACCATCGGGCATGACTGGACCGCCGCGAAACCCCTCCTCCGTCACCTCGGTCCAGCGTACAATTGGCATCCAGAGCGAGCGCATCCACGCGCGGTCGACACCTGGGATGATAAACACTTCGTCGTTGATAGTGCGCAGCACGTCCAGGAAAGCAGGGTCGTAGATATCCCCGCGGCGATTCTCAACCACAATCCTCACCGTGTTCCCCTGCCCTTGCAGAGAGTCTTTGTGGGTCAGGTAGTTTTGAATCCAAGATTGGGATTGGGGGATCATCTGTTCAAAGCTGCTGTTAACCGGCAGCTTTGTCGCCTGCACGCCGAGCAGTGTCGAGATCACCGCGATCACAAGAAGTATAAACAGTCGATTGTTGAAGACTAAGCGTTCCAGCCAGCTACCCGTGGAGGCATCGAACTGCTTCGGATCTGCGACTACAGGGAAATCCGCAGGATTGGAATGGCTGCCAGCCATGGGACACACCTCTCGTTATTGTGCTGGACTGGAGGTCGGAGCGAGTGGTTGGCGATGCACCCCACTGATCCCGGCCACTACCAAGGTTTGAGGGTCCGCCAAGGTCAGGCTCGCCAACAAAGCGTGATGTTTGACCCGAAGCGCCTCGAATTCGGATTTATCCAGCGCCCCCGTAATCACCTGGCCAGCTTGGGTAACCAACGCCAGCCTGCCGTCTGGTAGTAGGATCCCGTCGTTAATGCTGGCCTGGGTGGGAAGCTTCAATCGCTCCCATTGCACGCCGCGGTCCGAACTGCGGTAGGCGTTGCCACGCAGGCCAAATGCAATGACATGCACGGCGTCACCACTTACGCCAAAGAGGCTGCCGTTGTAGCCGGTGGGATAAGCAGTGAATTGCTGGGCCTTCGAATTCAGACGCCACACCATACCGCGCTCGCCGACGATATAGATCTCATCGCCAACACGACTCACTGCATTCAAATGCAACATGTCTGGGTTTTCGACACGATCCATCCAGGGAGTCCAGGTGCTTCCGCCATCGTTCGTCGAAAGGATCATGCCGTATGCGCCCACAACGAATCCCTCACCGTCTCCGCTAAACCAGACGTCTAGAAAGGGCAACTCGGGGCCATTCGCAAAGTTCAAGGCCATGTCGCGGAGAAAACGTTCGGCTGACGTATCACCGGCCTTCAGACGCTGTTGGTAATAATCTCGCGTCAGTGTTTCCACGTCCCTGCCATCAATTACCTTTTTCCAGGTCAATCCGCCGTCGATTGTATTCAAGACGACGCCACCGTGCCCCGTCGCCCACCCTGTTGTACTTGACGAAAAAAAGATGCTGACTAAATCGGCACTAACCGGGCTCGTTACTTGCTGCCAAGTAAGGCCTTTATCATTCGAAACAATAATACGTCCAAACTCACCAACCGCAACAAGGCGTGATCCAGCATTTGCGACAGATAGCATCAGACTGGAATTGGCCCGACTGGTCAGTGCTGTTGGCATATCAAGAGGATCATTGAAACCGCCCGCCTCTACCAGCATGGACAGTAGCGAGGCCGCGAGTGTAGAAATGAGTTTGGAGTAATATCTTCTCATTTTTGTTTTCTTTTTTCTGGTGGCGATTCCGAGTCTTGGCTTTGCCGCTTCACAGTGACAAAGACCAAGACGAATAAGCCAATACTTCAGTATTAAATCAGCTATGAAGTCGCACGAAGACAAGCTGGATTTAAAGTTCTAGCGCTAACGAACACCAGTTCCTTGCAAGGCGTTGCTCGTGGTCTCAAAGCCAGGCCGAAGATCCGTTGGTCTTGCATACGCGCCCCTGTCACCGAATACCGGCGTAGATACATACTGGCCGCGAGTCAAATCATAGACCGTTACAGAACCGAACATCCACTGAGCTTTAGGATCGTAAAACTGTAGCAAGGCATTATATCCGACCCTAAACAGTTCGCCGGTTTGATCAAAGCCGGAGTACATAACCAGCTTCCAGCTATCTTCATCGAAATAGAATTTACGTTTTTTTGCAGCGTGGCGCGAACCCTCTTTTAGGGTAGCCTCTACCTCCCATACGCGATGTAATTCCCAGCGCATATACTCAGGATTCAAATGCTTTGGACCCAAGAGCTTATCGGCGGGAGTATTGAACTGGGCATAGGCATTATAAGGAATATACATTTCCTTTCTACCAACCAATCTCCAGTTAAAATGGTCAGGCCGACCCGAGTAT
>MTEY01014342.1_pt1 | contig 10879 bp, 9 predicted proteins | sample 1042721 | NCBI WGS metagenome assembly MTEY01 (sample SAMN06185809, study PRJNA358809) | soil metagenome | isolation source: soil biostimulated with seedmeal as carbon source | place: India | collected 2015-05-23 | reverse complement strand
GGGACATCAGGCGCTTTGCTCCAACTGACGGCCAGCGCCGCGTTTCTTGAGGTGAATCAGCAACAGGGAAATGGCTGCCGGGGTGACGCCGGGTATACGGCCCGCCTGGCCGAGGGTTTCCGGCCGGGAGTTACCGAGCTTGTGCTGGATCTCCTTGGACAGGCCGGAAATGCTCGCGTAGTCCAGATCCTCGGGCAGGCGGATGTCCTCGCTTGCGCGCAAGCGGGCGATTTCGTCCTGTTGGCGATCGATATAACCGGCGTACTTGGTCTTGATTTCAACCTGCTCGGCCACTTGCGGGTCCTCGGCGCCACCTCCGGTGACTTCGACGAGGCCGGCGTAATCGATTTCCGGGCGGCTCAGCAGGTTGAGCAGGTTGTATTCATGGGCCAGGGGCGTGCCGAAGCGCTCGGCGATGGCATCACCTTCCGGTGTACCAGGGCGTACCCAGGTTGACTTCAGACGCTGTTCTTCATGGGCGATGCCTTCGCGCTTGGCTTCAAAGGCCGCCCAGCGCTTGTCGTCGATCAGTCCGAGCTCGCGACCCTTTTCGGTCAGGCGCAGGTCCGCGTTGTCTTCACGCAGGATCAGCCGGTACTCGGCGCGCGACGTGAACATGCGGTACGGCTCCTGGGTACCCAGGGTAATCAGGTCGTCCACCAGCACACCGATGTAGGCCTCGTCACGGCGCGGGCACCAGGCGTCTTTGCCCTGGGCACGCAATGCGGCGTTGGCGCCCGCGAGCAAGCCCTGGGCGCCGGCTTCTTCGTAGCCGGTGGTGCCGTTGATCTGGCCGGCGAAGAAGAGGCCCGAGATGACCTTGGTTTCCAGGCTGTATTTCAGATCGCGTGGATCGAAGTAGTCGTATTCGATCGCGTAACCGGGACGCACGATGTGCGCGTTCTCCATGCCGCGAATGGAACGCACGATGTCCAGTTGCACATCGAACGGCAGCGACGTGGAGATGCCGTTGGGGTACAGCTCGTGGGTCGTCAGCCCTTCAGGTTCGAGGAATACCTGGTGGCTGTCCTTGTCGGCGAAGCGATGGATCTTGTCTTCGATGGACGGGCAGTAGCGCGGCCCGATGCCTTCGATCACCCCGGAGTACATCGGCGAGCGGTCGAGGTTGCTGGCGATGATCTCGTGGGTGCGCGCATTGGTGTGAGTGATCCAGCAGCTCACCTGGCGTGGATGCTGCTCCTTGGAACCAAGGAAGGACATCACCGGGATCGGCGTGTCGCCTGGTTGCTCGGTCATGACCGAGAAATCCACAGAACGGCCATCGATCCGTGGCGGGGTGCCGGTCTTCAGGCGACCGACACGCAACGGCAGCTCACGAAGGCGCTTGGCCAAGGCAATAGATGGCGGATCACCGGCACGGCCGCCGGAATAGTTCTGCAAACCGATGTGGATAAGTCCACCCAGGAAGGTGCCGGTGGTCAACACCACCGACTCTGCCATGAAGCGCAGACCCATTTGGGTCACTACACCTTTCACCTGGTCGTTCTCGACGATCAGGTCATCGCAGGCCTGCTGGAATATCCACAGGTTCGGCTGATTCTCGAGAATTTCGCGAATGGCCGCCTTGTAGAGGACGCGATCCGCCTGGGCGCGGGTCGCGCGCACCGCTGGGCCTTTGCGGCTGTTCAGCACACGGAACTGGATGCCGCCCAGATCGGTGGCGGTCGCCATGGCGCCGCCCAGGGCATCGATCTCCTTGACCAGATGACTCTTGCCGATACCGCCGATGGCCGGGTTGCAGCTCATCTGTCCGAGGGTTTCGACATTGTGGGTAAGCAGAAGTGTCTTCACGCCCATGCGTGCGGCTGCCAAGGCGGCCTCAGTGCCGGCATGGCCGCCACCGATCACGATCACGTCAAAACGGGAAGGAAAATCCACCGCGCACCTCGTGCCTGTTCAAGGCTGGGAAATAGAGAAAGCCGCACAGTATAGGGGAATTTCCCCATTCGCTTGAAGCCGTCTGGCCAAAAAATAGCCAGCGTGCCGCTCCGTGCTTTTCCAGGAAAGTTATCCATCTGTGGAAATGTCCCTGTGGGTAAAAGAAAACAAAAGAGAAGAATTTTTTAAAAAGCTTGTTCTTATGTTTATTCCTTAGGGAAGGCCTATTCTGTGGATAAGTCATCCCGCCCCATCAACGACGACGGTTTCAGGGAATGATAAGCCTGTTACATTCCTGCCAGTAGCCGTTGTGTATGCCGTCAGAAAGCTGTGCACGCAATGGTTGGTTATGCACAGGAGATTTATCCCTTGGGTTTTCACCAGGGTTATGGACGGGGTTATCGCTCACTTATCAACAGGGTTCAGGAACAGCGATTTTCGTGCGAGCAGGCAGCGACGGACCGCCTGGAATGCAGGCAGTCACGTCGTCTGTGGATAAAAAAGCGAGGAGGTCGGCTTATTTGCCGATGCAGAAGCTGGAGAAGATGCGACCGAGAAGGTCGTCAGAGCTGAATGCGCCGGTGATCTCTCCCAGGGCCTGTTGGGCCTGGCGCAGGTCTTCTGCCAGCAATTCACCGGCACCCGCGAGGGTGAGCTGAGAGCGGCCATGATCGAGGAATGAGCCGGCCTGGCGCAGGGCTTCCAGATGGCGCCGGCGAGCGCTGAAGCTGCTCTCCGAGGTCTGTTGATAACCCATGCAGTCCTTCAGATGCTCACGCAGGAGCTCGAGCCCCCCACCGGATCGAGCGGAAAGGCTGATGGTGACATGGCCATCTTCACTGACCTCCAGGCCAACGGAGTCTCCGCTAAGGTCCGCCTTGTTGCGAATCAGGGTGACCTTGCTTGGATCAGGAGTCTGATCCAGGAATTCAGGCCATAGGGCAAAGGGATCTGCAGCCTCTGGGGCTGTAGCGTCGATCACCAGCAATACGCGATCCGCTTCGCCAATGGCCTTGAGCGCACGTTCCACGCCGATCTTTTCCACATGGTCGTCCGTGTCGCGCAAGCCCGCAGTATCCACAACGTGCAGAGGCATGCCGTCGATGTGGATATGTTCACGTAATACGTCGCGGGTGGTGCCGGCGATGTCGGTGACGATGGCGGCTTCGCGTCCTGCCAGCGCGTTCAGGAGACTCGATTTACCGGCGTTCGGACGTCCGGCAATCACCACGGTCATGCCGTCACGCAACAGCGCCCCTTGGCCTGCTTCGCGAATAACTGTGGATAAGTTATTGCGCACGCCATCCAGCAGTCCCAGAACGTGGCCATCGGCAAGGAAGTCGATCTCCTCCTCCGGGAAGTCGATCGCGGCCTCCACATAAATCCGCAGTTCGATCAGCTTCTCGGTGAGGGTGTGCACCCGCCGGGAGAATTCGCCCTGGAGGGAGCGCAGCGCATTGCGCGCGGCTTGTTCGGAGCTGGCTTCGATCAGGTCCGCGATCGCTTCGGCCTGGGCCAGGTCGAGCTTGTCATTGAGGAACGCACGCTCGCTGAACTCGCCCGGACGGGCCTGACGAGCCCCTAGCTCCATGCAACGACGAAGCAGCAGGTCCATCACCACTGGCCCGCCGTGCCCTTGCAATTCAAAGACGTCTTCACCGGTGAAGGAGTTGGGGCCGGGGAAGTAGAGGGCGATGCCCTCATCGAGGGTTTGACCGGAGGCGTCGAGGAACGGCCCGTAGTGGGCGAAGCGAGGCCTCGGTGCCCGGCCACTGATGGCCTCGGCAATTCGAGCCGCGTGTGGCCCGGAAACGCGGACGATACCTACGCCACCGCGTCCCTGGGCGGTGGCGACAGCGGCGATGGTGTCACGGACAGGATTCATTTGTGTGTACCCAAGGATCAGGATGGCGGATAGCAAGACGCCCCCAGAGGGGGCGTCTTGTTCAAGCTGACTGGCGTCGCTGTCAAGCTGCTGCCTTCTTGCTGGCCGCCTCGATCTGCCGGGTAATGTACCACTGCTGCGCGATCGACAGGATGTTGTTGACCACCCAGTAAACCACCAGGCCGGCCGGGAACCAGAGGAAGAAGAAGGTGAAGATGATCGGCATCAGCTTCAGCACCTTGGCCTGCATGGGATCCGGCGGAGTCGGGTTCAATTGCTGCTGGATGAACATGGTGGCGCCCATGATGATCGGCAGGATGAAGAACGGATCCTTGATCGACAGGTCGGTGATCCAGAACATCCACGGGGCCTGGCGCATTTCCACGCTTTCCAGGAGTACCCAGTACAGGGCCAGGAAGACCGGCATCTGCACCAGGATCGGCAGGCAGCCGCCCAGCGGATTGATCTTCTCCTTCTTGTACAGCTCCATCATCGCCTGGGACATCTTCTGGCGATCGTCACCATGCTGTTCCTTCAGCGCCTGGAGCTTCGGCGACACGGCACGCATGCGCGCCATGGACCTGTAGCTGGCAGCCGAGAGCGGGAAGAACGCGGCTTTGATCAGGATGGTGAGGACGATGATCGACCAGCCCCAGTTACCCAGCAGGCTGTGGATATGTTGCAGCAGCCAGAAAATCGGTTGGGCGATGAACCACAGGAAACCGTAGTCGACGGTCAGTTCAAGGCCAGGAGAAAGCTCTTTCAAGTGGCTCTGGGTCTTGGGACCGGCATACAGGGTGGCAGAAGTTTCAGCGGAGGCACCTGCCGGGACGTTCAGCGCGGAACCCACGAAACCAACGATGTAATTCCCCTTGGAATCCTTGCGGGTCTGTACGGCGCTGTTCTGGTCCTTGTCCGCGACCCAGGCAGTCACGAAGTAGTGCTGCAGCCAGGCAACCCAGCCGCCCTGGACGTTTTCCTTGAAGGACTGCTTGTCCATGTCCTTCATGGAGATCTTTTTGTACGGCTCATCCGGGGTCCAGACTGCCGCACCCAGGTAGGTGGATACGCCGGTAGCGGTGGTGGAGGACGGGTCGGCGCTGGCGTCACGCTTCAGCTGGGCGTACATGCTGCCGGTCCAGGGCTGAGCGCTCTGGTTGTCGATCTTGTACGACACCTGCAGCTCGTACTTCCCACGAGTCAGGGTGAAGCGCTTGGTGTAGTTGACGCCAGCTTCGCTGAAACTGAGGTCCACTACCAACTGTTCCTGGCCGTCGGCCAGCTTGAAGCTGCGTTGGCTAGCGCTGTAGAGCGGACGACCATTGGCGCGGGCATCCGGACCGTTGGCGCCGACAAGGCCGCTCTGTGCCTGGTATAGACGCTCGCCACCGTTGTCGAACAGCTGGAACGGAACGTCCGGACGGTCCTGGCGACGTGGGTACTTCGGCAGGGTCAGCTGGACGATGTCACCGCCGTTCGGGTCGATGGCCAGGTTGAGCACATCGGTTTCAACGCGAATCAGGTCGCTGCTGGGGGCAACCTGGGTGACGGCTGGCTCGTTGCGCTCCGCAGTGGAGGCAGTTGGCACATCGTCGCTGGTCTTGGCGCTTGCGGTGTCGTCCGGCAGGGTCGCTTGCGCAGTGTTCGCGCTGGTGCCCGCGGTCGGCAGGGCGGCCTGGCCGTAGTCCTGGTTCCACTGCAGAACCATCAGGTAGGACACGATTGCCAGGGCGACGATCAGGATCGAGCGTTGGATATCCATGATTACTCGGCCATCGAAGAGGATTGGGATGTGTTGGCGGGTGGCACCGGGTCATATCCGCCCGGATTCCACGGATGACAGCGGCCCAGCCGACGCAGGGTCAGCCAGCCGCCACGCAGGACGCCATGCTGTTCGATGGCTTCCTGCGCGTAGCAGGAACAGCTGGGATAGAAACGACAGTGACTGGCCATCAGCGGGCTGATGGCATAGCGGTAAAACTGGATCGGAACGAGGGCCAGTTTACGCATGGGGACTGTCGGACACCCCTGATCCGGTTGATGGTTCAGGGCGAGTCCGGCTGCGTGCCAGGCGCTTCCAGAGTTTGCCGAACTGATGCTTCAGCTCGGGATTCTCCAGATCGCCCATGCCTTTACGCGCCACGATCACGATGTCCCACCCGACCAACAATTCGAGGTTGTGGCGGAAGGATTCGCGTATCTGGCGTTTCAGGCGATTGCGCTCAACGGAGAGCTTGACGCTCTTCTTACCGATCACCAGACCCAGGCGGGGATGATCGAGACCGTTGTCACGCGCGAGGAGCAGGACGTGCTTGCCGGGAACCTTCCCGGTCGGTGAGTCGAAGACTGCCTTGAATTGTCGGGGAACCAGCAGACGCTTTTCCCGACCGAAGCCCTGACTCACCACCCGTTCCGGATAATCAGACGGTCAGGCGCTTGCGGCCCTTGGCGCGACGACGCGACAGGACTTGACGGCCGTTCTTGGTGGCCATGCGGGCACGGAAACCGTGGGTGCGAGCGCGCTTGATGGTGCTGGGTTGGAAAGTGCGTTTCATGATGCTTTACCTGGTGGTCACTACGGGCCGGAAGTGGCCCCCGTTTAAAGAGACCGGCAATTCTAGTGAAACGCGGCGGGCAGGTCAATTTCCAACCAGTACCGTCGAGCAAAAGAATATAGAAGGAAGGAAAATTTAAGAAAGCTTGGTTGTGTTTTTAGAAACTGGTGAGCGGTCTTCCTGTGGAAAACCTCGCAGAAGGCGCATTCTGCCTGTAGAGGAGCGGGCTAACAACCTTGTCGAAAAGGCGTGTCCTGGCTGTGTGGTTACCGTGCAGAAGCTGGGGGTGAAAGGGCCTCTTACCCACAGGCAGGTTGTCCAATGAGTTTTCCCCAAGCAGAACAGGCTGGTTAAACCGGGGTTATCCACAAGATTCATGCCAATCAAAGACCCATTTGGAGCGGTGAATAAGATCTTGATTTTATTCAGCCATTCGCCCTTTTTCGTGTGGATAACTCTCCGGGCGGCCGCTACAATGACGGCTGTTTTTTTGCGTCCGGCACCTTTCCGACTTGGGGGATATCCGTGTCAGTGGAACTTTGGCAGCAGTGCGTGGAACTCCTGCGCGATGAGCTGCCTGCCCAGCAATTCAACACCTGGATCCGCCCATTGCAGGTTGAAGCCGATGGAGACGAACTGCGCGTGTATGCGCCTAACCGGTTCGTGCTCGATTGGGTCAATGAAAAGTACATGGGCCGGCTTCTCGAGTTGCTAGGCGAACGAGGCAATGGCCTTGCGCCAGCCCTTTCTTTATTAATAGGCAGCAAGCGCAGCCCTGCTCCGCGGAAGGCACCACCGCCTCCACCGCCTGTAATGGCCCCGCCGCCAGCCCCTGCACCTGTCGCACCTCCGCAGATGCGCATCGAGACCGTGGAAGAGTCCCGCGACAATCTCGATCCATTGGCATCGGTCGTGCCCGCGCCAGCAATTCGTACCGAGCGTTCCGTGCAGGTCGAAGGCGCGCTGAAGCACACCAGCTATCTGAACCGCACCTTCACCTTCGAAAACTTCGTCGAGGGCAAGTCGAACCAGTTGGCGCGCGCCGCTGCCTGGCAGGTCGCTGACAACCCGAAGCACGGCTACAACCCGCTATTCCTCTATGGCGGCGTTGGTCTCGGTAAAACGCACTTGATGCACGCTGTGGGTAACCACCTGCTGAAGAAGAATCCGAATGCCAAGGTGGTTTACCTGCATTCCGAGCGCTTCGTGGCGGACATGGTGAAGGCTTTGCAGCTGAATGCGATCAACGAATTCAAGCGCTTCTACCGCTCGGTGGACGCCTTGCTGATCGACGATATCCAGTTCTTCGCCCGCAAGGAGCGTTCGCAGGAGGAGTTTTTCCACACCTTCAACGCCCTGCTGGAGGGTGGTCAGCAGGTGATCCTCACCAGCGATCGCTATCCCAAGGAAATCGAAGGCCTCGAAGAACGTCTCAAGTCCCGCTTTGGTTGGGGTCTGACGGTAGCTGTCGAGCCGCCGGAACTGGAAACTCGCGTGGCGATCCTGATGAAAAAGGCCGAGCAGGCCAAGGTCGATCTGCCGCACGATGCCGCGTTCTTCATTGCCCAGCGTATCCGTTCCAACGTGCGTGAGCTGGAGGGTGCGTTGAAACGTGTGATCGCGCATGCCCACTTCATGGGACGTGACATCACAATCGAGCTGATTCGCGAGTCGCTCAAGGACCTACTGGCCCTGCAGGACAAACTGGTCAGTATCGACAACATCCAGCGCACCGTAGTCGAGTACTACAAGATCAAGATGTCCGACATGCTCTCCAAGCGCCGTTCGCGCTCGGTGGCTCGTCCGCGTCAGGTCGCCATGGCGCTGTCCAAGGAATTGACCAATCACAGCCTGCCGGAAATCGGCGACGCGTTCGGCGGAAGAGACCACACCACGGTACTTCACGCCTGTCGTAAGATTGCGCAATTAAGGGAATCCGACGCGGATATCCGCGAGGATTACAAGAATCTGCTGCGTACATTGACCACCTGACCGCAGCCCAAGAGGCAAGGGACTAGACCATGCATTTCACAATTCAACGCGAAGCCCTGTTGAAACCCCTGCAACTGGTCGCCGGCGTCGTAGAGCGCCGCCAGACCTTGCCGGTCCTCTCCAACGTACTACTGGTGGTCGAAGGCCAGCAGCTGTCGTTGACCGGCACCGACCTCGAGGTCGAGCTGGTTGGGCGCGTTGCCCTGGAAGAACCGGCGGAGCCAGGTGAGATCACCGTACCCGCGCGCAAGCTCATGGATATCTGCAAGAGCCTGCCGAGCGATGCGCTGATCGACATTCGGGTCGATGAGCAGAAGCTCCTGATCAAGGCAGGCCGCAGCCGCTTCACGCTCTCCACCTTGCCAGCCAATGACTTCCCGACTGTGGAAGAAGGTCCTGGCTCGCTTAACTTCAGCCTGGTGCAGAGCAAGCTACGTCGTCTTATCGAGCGCACCAGCTTCGCGATGGCACAGCAGGATGTCCGTTATTACCTGAACGGGATGTTGCTGGAAGTGAATGCCGGTGTTCTGCGTGCTGTAGCCACCGACGGCCACCGTCTGGCGATGTGCGCCATGAATGCCGGTATCGAAGCAGCTGAACGTCATCAGGTGATCGTTCCGCGCAAGGGCATTCTGGAACTGGCACGTCTGCTGACTGAGCAGGACGGCGAGGTTCGCATCGTTCTCGGCCAACACCACATTCGCGCCACGACCGGCGAATTCACCTTCACCTCGAAACTGGTGGATGGCAAATTCCCGGACTACGAGCGCGTACTTCCCCGCGGCGGCGACAAGCTGGTAGTTGGTGATCGGCAAGCTTTGCGCGAGGCGTTCAGTCGTACCGCGATCCTTTCCAACGAAAAATATCGTGGTATCCGTCTGACCCTGGCTGCTGGGCTGCTCAAGATTCAGGCGAACAACCCAGAACAGGAAGAGGCAGAGGAAGAGGTTGCCGTGGAATACGGTGGCAGCAATCTGGAGATCGGTTTCAACGTTAGCTACCTGCTGGACGTTCTGGGCGTGATGTCCACAGAACAGGTTCGCCTGATCCTGTCCGATGCCAACAGCAGTGCTCTGGTGCAGGAAGCCGACAACGACGAGTCTTCCTACGTCGTAATGCCAATGCGTCTGTAACGACTCAATGTCCTTAAGCCGTATCTCGGTCACCGGGGTGCGCAATTTGCACCCGGTGACCCTCTCCCCCTCCCCCCGCATCAATATTCTGTACGGCGCCAACGGCAGCGGAAAGACCAGTCTGCTGGAGGCCATTCACCTCCTTGGCCTCGCGCGCTCCTTCCGCAGTACCCGCCTGCAGCCCGTCATTCAGTACGAACAGCCTGCTTGTACGGTGTTTGGGCAGGTCAGTCTTGGCGAAGGTGGACAAGCCAATCTTGGCGTCTCTCGAGATCGTCAGGGTGAGTTCCAGATTCGCATTGACGGACAGAATGCGAAAAGCGCTGCGCAACTTGCCGAAGCGTTGCCATTGCAGCTGATCAACCCAGACAGTTTCCGTCTGCTCGAGGGTGCTCCCAAGATCCGTCGACAGTTCCTCGACTGGGGAGTGTTCCACGTGGAACCTCGGTTCATGGGAGCCTGGCAACGGCTGCAGAAGGCCCTGCGGCAGCGGAACTCGTGGCTCCGGCATGGTACACTTGACGCCGCTTCGCAGGCGGCTTGGGACCGTGAGTTGTGCCTGGCCAGTGATGAGATAGACCAGTATCGACGAGCCTACATTCAGGCGTTGAAGCCGGTCTTTGAACGGATTCTTTCTGAGCTCGTGGAACTCGATAGTCTCACGCTCAGTTACTACCGCGGCTGGGACAAGGACCGAGAACTGTCCGAAGTGCTGAGCACTTCCCTCCTCCGTGACCAGCAAATGGGACATACCCAGGCAGGGCCGCAACGTGCCGACTTGCGATTGCGTTCAGGTGCACATAGTGCGGCGGACATTCTGTCGCGCGGTCAGCAAAAGCTGGTTGTTTGCGCGCTGCGTATCGCGCAAGGCCATCTGGTCAACCAGGCGAAGCGTGGCCAGTGCATCTATCTAGTTGACGACTTACCGTCAGAGTTGGACGAACAGCATCGGCAGTCACTGTGCCGATTGTTGGAAGATTTGGATTGCCAGGTGTTCATCACCTGCGTTGACCATGAATTTCTGAGGGACGGCTGGCGCACGGATACGCCGGTCGCCATGTTCCACGTGGAACATGGCTGTATCAGCCCTACGATCATCGGGAGTGAAGCATGAGCGAGAACAACACGTACGACTCTTCCAGCATCAAAGTGCTGAAGGGGCTGGATGCCGTACGCAAACGCCCCGGTATGTACATCGGCGACACCGATGATGGGACAGGTCTGCACCACATGGTGTTCGAAGTCGTCGATAACTCGATCGACGAAGCACTTGCCGGCTTCTGCTCGGAAATCAGCATTACCATCCACACCGATGAGTCCATCACCGTTCGCGACAACGGGCGTGGTATTCCCGTGGATATCCATAAGGAAGAAGGGGTTTCTGCTGCCGAGGTCATCATGACCGTGCTCCACGC
>MTEY01005659.1_pt1 | contig 10935 bp, 13 predicted proteins | sample 1042721 | NCBI WGS metagenome assembly MTEY01 (sample SAMN06185809, study PRJNA358809) | soil metagenome | isolation source: soil biostimulated with seedmeal as carbon source | place: India | collected 2015-05-23 | reverse complement strand
GGTAATGCTGCCAACTTACTGATTTAGTGTATGATGGTGATTTTAAGGTGCTTGCGTGGCTTCCATTTCCATCAGATGTCCTTCCTGCTCCGCTACTGAAGGCGTGGTGCGTAACGGCAAAAGCACTGCCGGACATCAGCGCTATCTCTGCTCTCATTGCCGTAAAACATGGCAACTACAGTTCACTTACACCGCCTCTCAGCCCGGTACGCACCAGAAAATCATTGATATGGCCATGAATGGCGTCGGATGTCGCGCCAGTGCACGCATTATGGGCGTTGGCCTCAACACGGTTTTACGTCACTTAAAAAACTCAGGCCGCAGTCGGTAACCTCGCGCATACAACCGGGCAGTGATGTGATTGTCTGCGCTGAAATGGACGAACAGTGGGGCTACGTCGGTGCTAAATCACGTCAGCGCTGGCTGTTTTACGCGTATGACAGGATACGGAGGACGGTTGTGGCGCACGTCTTCGGTGAACGCACTCTGGCCACACTGGAGCGTCTTCTGAGCCTGCTGTCTGCCTTTGAGGTCGTGGTATGGATGACGGATGGCTGGCCGCTGTATGAATCACGCCTGAAGGGAAAGCTGCACGTTATCAGCAAGCGTTACACTCAGCGCATTGAGCGACATAACCTGAATCTGAGACAACATCTGGCAAGGCTGGGACGGAAGTCACTGTCGTTCTCAAAATCGGTGGAGCTGCATGACAAGGTCATCGGGCATTATCTGAACATAAAACACTATCAGTAAGTTGGAGTCATTACCTAATATTTTAGTAATGCGGTTAAATAATCAAAGCCAATACTCTCGACTAAACTTCTCTCTCGCTGACCGCTCCCATTTAGCCAACCTTTGATGATCTCGCAATCAACAAAGATGTCATAAATCGTGTCATTCAGCGCCGATAAGTCCTTATCACTGTTAATCCCCAGCACGCCGTTTTCGACAGGGGTATTTTGAAATAGTGCCCACTGCTTCTGCGCATCCACGATGATAAAGCCGCCATATTCGCGGCTATCATGCATCTGTTTGCACAACCCGGCGATGTTCACCAGCCAGTCTTCGCGAGAATCTATTACGCCTAAATACGTATAGCTGGTGCTGGCGAAAACATGCGCGCAACCCGTCTCGCCAAAGCAGGCACGAATAATTTGCTGCGTTGCCGTTATCAACCAATCTGATGTACAGATGTCGTTATCAAAAAAGAAATAGCGGGAAAATTTCTGTGTAAAAAGGGGGCCAGGAAGATTCGCCCCCTTTATTATCATGTCGAATGGATGTTGCATCACATGTGCCAGGTTGACGAAGAGTGCTCAATAATACCCCTCACGATTGCTGTCACTCAATCCTTTCCACCAAATGGCACGCCACATGATGCCCTGGTTCCACTTCACGCAGCGCCGGGATTTCAGCGCGGCATTGGGCGGTCGCCAGCGGGCAGCGCGACGAGAAACGGCAGCCGGACGGCGGGCGCGACGGATCGGGAATTTCCCCCTGCACCACAGCGACGGGTTCGCTATTCGGGTCGAGCGTTGGCACCGCCGCCAGCAGCGCCTGGGTGTAAGGGTGCAGCGGCTGGTTAAACAGCGTATCGCGGCTGGCGGTTTCCACCAGTTGCCCGAGGTACATCACCGCGACGTCATCGCACAGGTGTTCCACCACGCCTAAATCATGGGAGATAAACAGGAACGTCACGCCGCGATCGTCGCGCAGGTCGGCAAAGAGATTAATGATTTGCGCCTGAATGGAGACATCCAGCGCCGAAATCGGCTCATCGGCGATGATGAAATCCGGGTTGAGGATCAACGCGCGCGCAATGCCAATACGCTGGCGCTGCCCACCGGAAAACTCGTGCGGGAAACGGTTGTAATGCTGCGGCGCCAGCCCGCAAATCTTCATCACGTCCAGCACCTTGTCGCGCAGCTCCGCCCGGCTGCACAGCTTATGCTCAAGCATCGCTTCGCCAATCGCATCGCCCACGCGAATACGCGGGTTCAGCGAACTGTACGGGTCCTGAAACACCAGCTGGATTTTCGGGCGCAGCGCGCGCATCTGTTTCGCGCTCAGATCCTGCAGCTCCTGGCCGCGATACTTCACGCTGCCTGCGGTTTTGTCGTACAGCCCAAGCAAAGTGCGGCCAACGGTGGTTTTACCGCTGCCAGACTCGCCCACCAGCCCGAAAATCGTCCCCTGGCGAATCTTAAAGCTGACGCCGTCCACGGCGCGTAACTCTCCGGTTTGCTGGCCAAACAGCCCGTCACGCAACGGGAAGTGCTTTTTCAGCCCTTCCACTTCAATGACATATTGCTCACTCATGCGGTTGGCTCCAGAAGCGTACTGTGAATACACGCGGCTTGCCGCGTCTGGCCGATAAGCGGCGGGATCCCCGCCCGGCATGCGTCAGTCGCCCGCTCGCAGCGATCGTAAAAGGCGCAGTATGGCGGCAGCGCAGCGAGATCCGGCACCTGGCCGGGAATGGAGTAGAGCCGACGCCTGCGCTCGCCCGGAATGGGACGCGCAGCGATCAGCCCTTTGGTGTACGGATGCAGCGGGTTACGCAGCACATCGGCCGTCGGGCCTTGTTCAACGATGCGCCCGGCGTACATCACCACCACATGTTCCGCCATTTGCGCGATCACGCCTAAATCATGGGTAATGAGCATCAGCGCCATCTCATGCGCCCGCGCCTGGTCGCGCAGCAGCCGCAGGATTTGCGCCTGCACGGTAACATCCAGCGCGGTGGTCGGTTCGTCGGCGATCAGCAGTTTTGGCTGGCAGCTCAGCGCCATGGCAATCATGATGCGTTGCAACATGCCGCCGGAAAGTTGATGCGGGTAGCTGCTCATCAGGCTCTCCGCCCGCGCCAGCCCCACTTCGGTGATTAACTGCGTGGCATGCGCCCACGCCGCTTTGGGCGTTTCACCGCGATGACGGATCAACGGTTCGCAAAGCTGCTCACCAATGGTCAGAACCGGGTTAAGCGCGGTCATCGGCTCCTGGAAAATCATCGCCAGTTGGTTGCCGCGCAGATCCGCCATTTTTGACGGCTTCAGGCGCAGCAGATCGGTGCCCTGAAACAGGATTTGCCCGCCGTCGATGCGTGCCGCTTGCGGTGGTAACAACCCCATCAGCGACATGGCGGTGACGCTTTTACCGCAGCCGGACTCGCCCACCACGCCGATAGTTTGCCCGGCGTTGATGGTGAACGACACGTCCTGCACGGCGCGCACGCGCCCCTGATCGCCGGCAAAAGAGAGGGACAATTGATTAAAGGTGACCAGCGGTTCGCTCATTTCACGCTCCGTTTCATCTTCGGATCCAGCGCATCACGCAGGCCGTCACCCAACACGTTAATCGCAATCACGGTAATAAAAATGGCGATACCCGGCGGCATCCACAGCCACGGGCGGCGCTGAAAATCGATCAGGCTGTTGGCGGCGTCCATCATGTTGCCCCACGATGGCGTGGGCGGCACCACGCCAAGCCCGAGATAGCTCAGCGCGGACTCCATCAGAATGGCGTTCGCCACCGCCATCGTCGCCATCACCACCAGAATCGGGATGGTATTCGGCAATAAGTGACCAAACAGACGGCGACGCGACGACAACCCCAGCACCTGCGTCGCCAGCATAAAATCGCGCTCGCGCAGGGAGAGAATTTGCCCGCGCACCAGCCGCGCCAGCTTTGGCCACTCCAGCAAACTGAGCATGATCACCACCATGTAGATGCGTGATTCTGCGGAGAAATCGAGTTCTGACAGCATCGCACCGGCGACAATCAGCAGCGGTAAGCTCGGGATGGTCATCACCAGATCCGCCAGCCGCATAATCAGTTTGTCTGTCCAGCCGCCCGCATAGCCCGAAACCGCGCCCAGCAGATAACCGAGCGCTACGGAGAGCAGCATGGTCAGCAGACCGATAATCAATGAAATGCGCCCCGCCAGCAGCAGGCGGGTATAGACATCGCGGCCGAGAAAATCGGTGCCCAGCCAGTGCTCAGCACCGGGCGGTTTGTTGATCATCAGCGCGTCGGTGGCGTCATTTTTCCACGGCGACCAGAGCGGCCCAATCACGCACCAGATTGTCATCACCACCAGCAAAAACAGGCACAACATGGCTAAATGATTATGGCGCAGCGCTTTCCAGGCTTGCCGCCACGGTGAAGGTGTGGCCTGCGCCAGCGCCGGGATTTCCGCTTTACGAAGGCGGCGATTGGTTGAAAAAAGCGAACCGAACATCACGACCTCACCCGAATACGCGGATCAGCCCACGCGTAAAGCACATCGGCAATCAGGTTGCCGAGAATGGTTAGCACCGCCAGAAATAGGGTAAAGCCCATCAGCACCGGGTAATCGCGCGCCGCCAGCGAATCGATATGAATATGTCCCGCGCCCGGCCAGTTAAACACTTTTTCGGTGATGATCGCGCCCGAAAACAGCCCCGGCAGTTCAAACCCGAGCAGGGTAATAATGGGCAGCAGCGCATTACGCAGCGCGTGTTTAAAAATCACCGTCCGTTCGCGCAACCCTTTGGCGCGCGCGGTGCGGATAAAATCCATCTTCACCACATCAAGCATACTGGCGCGGAAATAGCGCGTCAGGCTGCCCGCCTGCAACATCACCAGCGCCAGCACCGGCAGCACCAGGTGCGCCGCCACCTGCAGCACCCACGCCCAGCCGCCTTCGTCACTGCCGGTGTTGGTCATGCCGCCGACCGGCAGCCAGTGCAGATCCACCGCAAACCACTTAATCAGCAGCAGGCAGAGGAAAAAGGTCGGAAAAGACATGGCGGCGAATACCACCACGCTGACCAGGTGATCAAACAACGAGTTGGGTTTCAGCGCCGAGGCGATACCTACCGCCAGGCCGATGCCCCAGTAAAACACCAGCGCCACGCTTGCCAGCAGGAACGAGTTCCAGATGTACTGGTTCAGCAACTGGCTCACCGGGATTTGGTATTGCAACGAGAAGCCTAAATCACCACGTAACAACTGGCCGAGCCAGTGCAGATAGCGGGTGAACAGCGGTTGATCGAGACCGTAAATGGCTTTCAGTTCCGCGGCGCGGGCGGCGGTCAGCGTGACGTTGCCGTCGATAAAGTCGCCCGGCGTTTTGGCAAACAGCATGAAGATAATCAGCGAAGCGAGCAGCAGCATGGGTACGGTTTGCAGCAGTCGCCTCAGGATAAAATTTCGCATAGCGTTCTCATGGCAACTGCCGGGAAGCCCCGGCAGTTGTGATGGTGTTACTTAACGATTTTCACATCCGGCAGGCTGCCGGTCAGGCCGTTGTAGATATCCGGTTTAAAACCGGTGACGCGGGCGCTGCTGGCCGACAAAATTTCGCGGTTGCCCAGCAGGATCGCCGGCGGATCATCCGCCAGCACTTTATAGAGCTGGTGGTAAATCGGTTTACGTTTTTCCACATCCAGCACTGCGTTACCTTCGTTAATCAGCTTATCGACCTGCGGGTTGTTATAGCCGGACTCTTTCGCTTCCGTGCTGTAGTAATCCCACACGCCGTCATGCGGATCGTTTAACGTGCTGGTGCTAAAGGAGGCCAGGTCATAATTGCCGGCTTTACGCTGCGCCATCAGGGCGTTGAAGTCGACAACCTGCGGTTTCAGCAGCACGCCGATCTGTTGCCAGTTCTCTTTGGCAATCGGGATCAGCGCGTCGTTCAGCACTTTCTTGCTCACCAGCAAGGTCAGTTCCAGGCGTTTGCCGTCTTTCACACGGATGCCGTCCGGCCCCGGTTTCCAGCCCGCTTCATCCAGCAGTTTTTTCGCTTGCGCCGGGTCGAATTTGTACGGGTTAACCCCTTCCGTGTTATAGGCCCAGGAGATCGGCGCAATTGGCTCAATCGCCACTTTGCCGTACCCCTGATACACCACATCAATCAGCTTCTGGCGATCAAGGCCGTAAATCAGCGCCTGGCGTACTTTCACGTCCTGCAACGCCGGACGACGCACGTTGAATTCCACTTTGCTGTAATCGCTGGAGCCGTACAGGTTGATATTGGCGAAACCGAGCATTTTCAGCTGTTCAATATCATCCGGGCGCGAGGTGAACGCATCGTAGTCCGTCTCGCCGGTCTGGAACAGCTGGAAATTGGTGGACGGATTGGTCACGCGGTAGATAAAGCGCGGCGTTGGCGGTGTACCACGGTAGAAATGGGTGTTGGCGTGGAAACGTATCTCCTGGCCTGGAATGTATTTCTCATAAACATACGGCCCGTTGCCCAGCGGTTTGCCGTGCAGTGTGCGCAGGTAATCCAGATTGCCGCGCTGATAGCCCTTGCCGTAATAGGCTTTGGACAGCACCGGCCCGCCGATTTTCGCCAGCGTCGTGGCGCCAGGCTGGGTGGTGGTGACCTGTAGCGTTAACGGGTCAATCACTTTCAGACCGCTGACGCTGTCCGCTTTCCCGGCTTTGTATTCCGCACCGCCCGCGATATTCGCCAGCGTGATATCCGTGTCGCCATCATATTTCGGGTCGTAAAGCACCGTCAGGGTAAAGGCCACGTCTTCGGCGGTTAGCGGCGAGCCGTCGCTGAAAGTCAGGTTCGGGCGCAGCTTGATGGTGTAGACTTTGTTATCCGGGCTGACCGTCCAGCTTTCGGCAAGGCCCGGCACCAGTTTACCGTGGCTGTCCCAATCGATCAGACGCGAGAAGATGACGTTGGTGACGTTTTCATCCCAACCATTGACGAAGAAGTAGGGGTTAAAAATGCCCTGCGGCTCCGAAATACCGGCTACCACCGTGTCTTTGCGCAGCTTCGCCGCCGCCGGGATCTGGCTGGCGTCTGTCGCCGGTGTGATACCTTCTTTTAAGATCTCATCGGCGAACGAGGCAGACGAGAACGCTACCACACTGCTGAGTAGCGCGATTTTCAGCGCGAGGGTGAAGCGCGTGGGTTTTGTTTTTAAGCTATTCACGAAGCTGGCCAAAATTGCTCCCTCATCAAATGATTGCGTGGAATTTACAAATAATGACGAACGATAAGAGCCGCACCGCACCCTGTCTAACAACGAAAACGTATGGCTTATAGCTAAACGTCCTTAGCAAACTTATGGCTAACGATTGGTGGGATTTAGCTAAATGGCTGATAACCCGCGCTGCGCGGGCGATGTAAGAGCGTGCCTTAAGCCGTTCCCGGCAGCGGTTATTTTTTCTGCTTGAGCTAAACCTCGGGGAAACAGCACATTGTATACGGGGTTTCGCTTAGGGGCCTTGCCACTGTAGCGCTGCCCGCAATTCAGGCGGAACCAGCGAGAATATAGACTTAATAGAATTGAGATGCTGATGATAATTCGGAGAAATATCTGCGTTGCAGTTTACAACATAATACCTCGCCTGGTGATTTAAAAACCAAATGTCATGCTCAACAACGTCGGGTATTAGCAGTGTCGGCATGAGATTATGCAGTAATTCCGCCTCAAAAAAACAGGATGTGTCCTGTGCTTTTATTTCCGCACCCTGCGACTGCATATTTCTGATATAGGGTAAAGCCAGCGATAGCATTTCAATATAGATTTCATTCTTCTTCATAGGCAAGGCCATCACACGTATTGATATATTAAATAAAAGGGAGGGTGTTTTTTATATTTTCACGCAGAAGGTCATATTTCATCGGCACTATTGGGCGCACAACCAATATATACGCATTCTCTTTAAAATCATAACTCAACAACCCTTTACGCGACATGGCAATAAATGAGGCCAGATAGCGCTGGCGCTGCTCCTCATTAGCAAACTCCTCCAGATTTTCCTCAATCACCTCACTATCTGACATCGGTTGCAGCGAAGCAAAATAGTCGAAAACCAATTCATAGTTGGCAACAGAGCCACTAAATCCCACCGGAACGGGGCCAACGCCAGCAGTAGCGAAATGGGCGAGTGAACCATCCGGCGCAACGCCAAACCAGTCCAGATCGCATTCCAGGAGTGATTCATCCATCGGGATAGTACCGTCGCCGCGCATTTTAGTGGCCCGCGAACATGGCGGGAAACCAGGTATTGATTTGGCGATTATCCAGTAACCTGTCTTTTTCGAAATCAATAATGGTCGAAACGGCAATACCCCGGCGAAGCGGTTGAGGAAAATCATCAACCGATGCGAACACTGTAGGGACTAAGAAGCGAAAGTAATCGCCCATTTGCGTCGTACCTTCATACCCGACAGGGTAATCCTCACCGGGATTGGAACCTTCTACACCAAAATAAAGAAACATCCCTTTATTGATAGCCAGATTAACATCACTTTGCGACCCTAACCGCTGCCAGTCCTGTTTAAGCTCTTCCGTAATATGTGCTTTATCAGGGTGACTTCTGAATCTTATATGGGAAAATAAATCCACGGAAAATGCGCCATTTTTATTCTCTGGGTACGCATCAAAAATGGGCGACTCTTCCCATATAAACTCATTCATATTTTCCAGCAGCGATTCAACATCTGTTATTTGTAATAACGCTCTGGGAAGATCGCCAAAACAGTTATTCACCATCACGGCAATACGGCCGTGTTTATCGGCGGCAAACCAGGTATGGATCGTACCGAACTCAGGCACCCAATCGATATTTAAGCTGTTCATTACTTATCCTTTTTCATAGAGTACCGCCAGTAACTGCGCAGTATCATCTAAAGAAATCAATGACTCATATACAGATTCGGCGTACTCGCCAGCATGCAAAAGCAGTATTGCGGATACTACCCGGGCGCGGCTAAATGAGATGATAGAATCAGTCTCGCCGTTTTCTTGCTTAATGAAATAGTCGTTATCCAGCGCCTCGCCGCGCTTTCTGCAGAACGCCAATTCAGGTTCAGTCAGGGTACCGTTGCGTTGCAACCCTGAGAACGCTTCATCCACATTGGCATCCTTCCAGCCCGAAATGTGTAAGGCATACTGGCAGGCAGCGATGGCAAGCTGGATGTTCTCTCTCGCTTGCAACTGATCCATCTTCTGCGCCAGTGCGACAGAAATGGTCTGCAGTCTGTTCATCTTCCGCTCCCCACTTTGATTACGCGTTTTTACGATGTTCTAATGGATTATCGGCAGTAACAAGCACAGAGAGAGAATTGTTTGTAGTAAAAATGCGATTTACCTTAAAGCGGTTTTTTATTTAACTTAAGGACGAAAATTAGAAGCGGGAAATAAAAAAGCCCCCAACCGGAGGCTTTCAAAATAGCGATTAGCGTTTGCTGACATCGGGAATAATTAAATCCCCGCGCACCCGGTAAGCACCCAGCACGCTCTGTGTTTTTTCATTTAGCCAGGCGACAATACGTGCCGCCATCGCGTCCATCGAATATTCGATAGCCGGAATGGTAGGAATGCCCGGCAAATGCAGTGAACCGGCGAGGCTGAAGACCATAATGTCGCCCGGCACCGATTTATTAAACGCCTGCAATTGCGGGATCACACGCTGGGCTTCCTGCTCATCCGCCACCAGCAACGCGTTGAAATTCAGAGTAGTTGCGTTATTGAGCAGCACCTGCAACGCAACAGAGGACGAAGTATCATCCATAAACACCAGGTTACGGTTAAACGGCAGGAAATTATTTTCCAGCGCCAGCTTATAACCGTGCAGCACTTGATCGGCTGCGGCGGTGCGTGGGTGGATTAGCGCAATTTGTCGGCGGCTCTGGCTAATCAGGTAGTTACAGGCCGTTTCGGCGGCGAAGGCGTGATCAAATTGAATACAGTTGGGCGTGGCGTCGGCAGACTCAACGCAATCCACCAGAATGACGTTTTCGTCGTCAATTTTGAGCGGAAAACGCGCGCCGATAATCAGCACATCGTCACACAGCCCGCAGGTCAGCTCATCCAGCGCGCTCATCACTTCCGCTTTGGTGTTGGCGAAGCGCAGCAGCAGATGTTTCTGGCTCTGGCTTAAATGCTTTTCCAGCGCGTAGAGGTAGCCGGTGGTTTGGTTGATATTGTCCTGGGCGCAGATAACACCGATGCAGCCTGTCGACTGGCTGAGCAATGACTGCGCGATAACATTGGGCCGATAATTCAGCTCTTCGACCGCTTTCAGCACCGCGAGGCGACTGGCTTCCTTAACGCCGCGCGAACCACTCAACACCCGTGAGACTGTGGCTTTCGACACCCCAGCTAAACGTGATACATCGTTGATTGTAGACATCTTTCTCCCCTGACAGACGCACATTGCGCCCGCAAAATCTAAATACTTCAACGGCTAATATATAACCACACGCAGTATAACGGTTTCGCTTTTTGATGGAAACCGATTTTCCATTTTGCGCTTTTTGTTCTCAACAGAGTGCCAAATTCCGTGACGCAAATCCAATTACGGCATCAGATAATTCATAGACATTGACAGCTATCACACTTCTGCGGCGAACAAATGGAAACCGGTTTCCATATGATATCCAATCGACCCCGCAATAACTTTTTACACTTCGAGGATGGTTAACGATGTTCAGGATTATGTTGTGCTGTTCAGCCGGTATGTCCACCAGCTTACTGGTGAGGAAAATGCTGGAAGCCGCGAAGGAACGCGATATACCGGTAGAGATCGACGCGTATGGCGTCGCGGAGTTCGACACGCAATTTCCGCGTTACCAGGTCGTGCTTCTCGGACCGCAAGTCAAATACATGTTAAACACGCTGTCAGAAAAGGCCGCCGCTCAGGGTATTCCGGTCCAACCCATCAACCCGATGGACTACGGAATGCAACGTGGCAATGAGGTACTGGACTATGCACTGTCGCTCATAGAAGCGGCGCATTAAAAAGGTGTTCTTATGAGTTCCTTATATCAATCAATGATTACGGTTATTGAGCAAAGCATTACGCCGCTGGCCGGTCGCCTCGGGCAACAGAAGTACGTTATCGCTATTCGCGACGGTTTTACCGCCGCGCTGCCGTTTATGATCATCGGCTCGTTTATGCTGGTGTTTATCTTCCCGC
>MTEY01000988.1_pt1 | contig 11000 bp, 11 predicted proteins | sample 1042721 | NCBI WGS metagenome assembly MTEY01 (sample SAMN06185809, study PRJNA358809) | soil metagenome | isolation source: soil biostimulated with seedmeal as carbon source | place: India | collected 2015-05-23 | reverse complement strand
GGGGCTTCGGACCGTTACGGTCTTAATCCCGATCTGATAGCAACCGGCAAGATCATCGGTGGTGGCTTTCCAATTGGAGCCATCGGCGGGCGCGCAGAAGTCATGTCGGTCTTCGAAAAGCGGGACGGTAAGCTACCAGTTCCGCAAGGTGGGACATTCTCCGCTAACCCCGTCTCCATGGCTGCAGGTCTTGCTGCTATGAATGCATTGCCACCCGATGCCTTCGCGCGGCTTGAAGAACTAGGAGATGCCTTGCGTTCGCGTCTCTCGCAGATCGCTCAGTCGCGGCAGGCTCCCTATTCGATCACGGGTGCCGCTTCCCTCTTCCGCATTCATTCCAAACGTGAAGCGCCGACTGATTATCGCGCTTCAATCATGTCGCCTGATCAGAACTTGCGCATGCGAGAGCTCACACGGTATTTCGCCCGGAATGGTGTTCTGTTGCCCTTTGGAGCCGCGGCCAGCCTATCCACCCCGATGGGCGAAAAAGAAATCGACCTCATTGCCGCGCTTTTTGATGATTTCCTTGCACAAAACCCCGTACGGGAGGACCATCCATGAAACATGCCGCAATTACAGACAGCGTTGCCGATCGTATCGCACAAGCACTTGTCCGCCATGGTGTGGAGGTGATCTTCGCACAAAGTTTGCCCTCCGCTGTGATTCTTGCAGCCGAAGCCCACGGCATCCGCCAGATCGCCTATCGTCAGGAGAATATGGGCGGAGCGATGGCGGATGGATATGCCCGGGTTTCTGGCAAGGTGAGTGTAGTCGCGGCGCAGAACGGTCCCGCAGCGACGCTGCTTGTTCCGCCACTAGCCGAAGCTTTAAAGGCGAGTATTCCAGTGGTCGCGCTTGTACAGGATGTCGAGCGAAACCAAACGGACAAGAACGCCTTTCAGGATATTGACCAAATCACCCTCTTCCAATCCTGTACAAAATGGGTCCGTCGACTAAATGTAGCCGAGCGCGTCGATGACTACATTGATGCAGCTTTTACCGCCGCGGCAAGTGGGCGAGCGGGACCAGTTGCGCTTTTGTTGCCAGCGGATTTGCTGCGTTGCCCGGCTCCGAAGAGCGATAAGCCGAGAACTGCTTGTCTTGGCTACTGGCCGCTTGACCGGTTTCGTCCATCCGACGACCTCATTCAGACCGCAGCAGATACTATTGCTGAAGCCCGAACCCCGGTTGTGCTGGCTGGCGGCGGTATTCATGCCGGTGGTGCAGCGGCAGCGTTGGCTCGTCTTCAGGAAATAGCCTCCCTTCCTGTATTCACGACGAATATGGGCAAAGGGGTGGTTGACGAATTCCATCCTCTGTCTGCTGGCGTTCTAGGGTCTCTGACTGGCCCTCGTTCGCTAGGCTTCTACAGTCGTCACCTCATGAATGAAGCAGATCTGGTTATCCTTGCCGGAACACGCACCAATCAGAACGGAACTGACAATTGGCAGCAGATTCCTTCTTCGGCTAAAGTCATTCACATTGACATCGATGCCGGAGAGATCGGACGCAATTACGAGGCATTGCGTTTGCACGGCGATGCACGCGAAACGCTCGCGGCCTTGTGCGAAACATTGTCTAAACGAGACTTCCTTCGGCGCAGTATGCCTCGCCTCAATTACGAAGAAAGAATTGCCGGTTTCTGGGCGGAATATGATGAAGCTCGCCGACCAGTTCTTGATGACCGATCAGGCGCCATGCGGCCTGAGCGCGTTATGCAGGAATTGCAGCCCTGGCTCGACCACGACGTGACAGTCGTGGCGGATGCGAGCTATTCGTCCATGTGGGTTGTCGGTCAGTTGCGCTGTCGCAAGGTCGGCACGAGATTCATTACACCGCGCGGGCTCGCTGGCCTTGGATGGGGTCTACCGCTAGCGATGGGGGCAAAGGCCGCTCATCCTGACAAGCCGGTGGTTGCCATTGTGGGAGACGGTGGATTTGCGCATAGCTGGGCGGAACTGGAAACGATGATGCGTATGCAGTTACCCGTAACTGTCGTCCTCTTGAATAATGGCGTGCTAGGCTTCCAGAAAGATGCGGAAACCGTAAAATTCGGCCGCTATACAACGGCGTGCCATTTTGCACCAGTCGATCACGCGGGGGTCGCTTCAGCGTGCGGATGTCGATCTGCCACCGTCGATAATGCTGCTGACTTATCGGAGCAGCTACGTCTGAGTATTGAAAGCGGTAACCCCTCGCTCATCGAAGTTATTACCGATCACGACGCTCATCCTCCGCTTTCTCTTTTTGCGGCAATGGATCAGGCAGCATGACGGCTGGAGCGCGGGAGCGTATAGCAGTCGTAACCGGGGGCAGCTCAGGCATTGGGCTGTCAACGGTTAGACGATTGGCTAGCGAAGGCTACAAAGTAGCGTTTTTCGGGCAGACACCTCAGCGAGTCTCTGCGGCTGGCGAAATGCTCATTTCGCAGTTCGGGGAAGATGCCATCTTTTATCGAAGTGTAGACATAAATGAGGCGACAGCAATTGTCGGCTTTTTCGATGAGGTGCGAAGCTATTGGGGTCCGCCAGATACGCTGATCTGTAATGCGGGCGTATCGCCCAAAGCCAAGGACGGCAAAGCTGCAGCGTTTGTCGAAACGTCGATCGAGGAATGGAACGCAGTCCTTTCAACCAATTTGATCGGAGCTGTCCTTTGTTGCCAACGCGTTTTACCGGATTTGATCAAACGGCGTTTCGGGAGAATTGTTTTAGTTGGCTCTATTGCTGGCAGGACGTTACCCAGGCTCGCTGGCAGCGCTTATACCGCATCAAAAACTGCGCTATCGGGTTGTCTTCGTTCTCTCGTGTCTACGCTTGGCGGGACCGGAGTTACAGCCAATATTGTTGCGCCGGGACATATCGTGACCGAAATGACTGGCCCGATTGATTCCGATTCAAATCGTGATGCCCTTTCGCGTATTCCGGTCGGTCGGTTGGGAAACCCTGACGACGTAGCAACAGTGATCGCATTCCTGGCGTCGGAAAACGCCGGCTTCATCAATGGCGCAACGATCGATGTAAACGGGGGAGAATACGTTTCACCCTAATAGCACTTCAGCAGGACGATGAATGTTATGTCGAAGGTTCTTATAAAGACATCTGACGCGCAATTGTTTTTGATGCTTCGTCATCTGCTCTCAGTTGAAGGGTTTGATGCTGATCTCTTATCAGAGCTAAAAGCATTGACGACTTCCGAGATAGGTGCCGAACAGAGCCCAAGCGCGTTGATATTGGATAGTGGCGATGCTGGCCTTTGCGAGTTCGCTCACCTCAGGAGGAAGCTTCCAGGTCTCGCGTTGGTTCTGCTGGCAAAGGATGATATCGATACTGGACTACAGATCAATGAACAATTGGATCTGGTCATGAAACCTCCGTTCGATCCACTTGTTTTGCTGGGATTTCTCCAAAGGTACCGAGGCAATTTCGCTACTACGGATGCCACGAAGGTTGTTTTGACCTATAGCGATCTATTGCTGAACCCTATGCAGTTCAGGGTGTTTCGCAGCGGCCTTCGCGTCGATCTCACACCGTTGCAGTTCCGTTTACTTGAAGCACTCATGCAAAAGCCTGAAATTGTATGGAGCAGGCAAGAGCTTATCGACGCTGTATGGGGTCAAGGAGCTATCGTCGAGCCCCGTACGGTCGACATTCATATCGGACATATCCGCCGCGCATTGGCGCGGTATGGTCCAAACCTGGTCAGAACTGTGCAGGGTCGGGGCTACGCCCTCGATCGGTCGGCAGACCCGTTACAGTGAGTTTCAATTCATGAGGCGCTGAAAAATCCGCGTCCAGAACTGAAAATTACGCTGATCGTCTTCGAACCAGGCGTCGAGCGCAAAAAGCGCGGCAGCTGTGGGGGCCGTGTCTGCATAGATTCGCCTCGTGGCATCCACAATCAGACTGTCTTCCGCGCCATAACGGATAGCATCCTGCTGCAAAAGTTCCCGGGCGGCTCTCACATTCGAAATTTGCAACACAAGCATTCCTCCTGCGCCCGGCGGAGGGTTCAATGAATAGAGCCGGACGTTGTGGAGACCGCATGACGGCTTTTTTTAACAGCAATCGCTGTATCGTCGTCCCTAGCATGTGTTGCATTGAGAATGCACCCTTTTGTAACAGAATCAAATAGTTGTGGCAACAGTCGGATATAAGGTTTAGATAGAATTCTAGATATTTCGAGGAGTGCATCAACAAAGGAAAATAAGCGCTGTAGGATCGATGGAGAGACCTCCTATCTCGTCGGCAGAACCGCATAGGAATAAAATCTCGCAAACTTTGCAAAGGCTTTCTTGATCGACGTCGTTGAATTTTGCAATTTAAGCCAACACTCGAAATAGTTCGCCCTTACTTTTGACCGACAGGTGCGCCCGTGCTGATGAAAGACCGTATTGATCACTTGCCTCACGTAAAGCAGCGTGAGTTGCAGCGCGTGCTGGAAGTTATCTTCGAGGAATTCGAGGATGCGCTCAAGGAAGGCTCGGCTGAGTTCAAGAAGCGCGGTCGTATCGTCAAGGCCATTTTGTTCGGATCGTATGCGCGCGGCACACAGGTGGATGAACCGCATACCGGCAAAGGCTATCGTTCTGATTTTGACCTGCTGATTATCGTCAACAATCGTAAGCTGGCGGACTTTGAGTTCTGGCGAAAAACCGAAGACCGGCTTATGCGCCTGCGTGATGTGCAGACTCCGGTAAACTTCATTGTCCATTCTTTGCGTGAGGTGAACACGCGGATCAAGGAAGGGCGATATTTCTTCACTGACATCCGCAAAGAAGGTATTGTACTTTACGAACTTGATCCTGAGCCGCTCGCCCAACCCGGTATTCTCAATCCGGAAGACGCCCATCGTATTGCAAGAGAATATTTTGATGATCGGCTACCGCATGCAAGAGTTTTTGCAAAAACTGCGGGGTACCTTCTGGAGGAAGGCGACATTAAAGAAGCAACATTCATCCTTCATCAGGCGATAGAACAGGCTTATTCCACCTTTCTATTGGTAACAACAAATTACTCGCCGTCTTCGCACAACCTGAAATTCCTGCGTCGGCTCTCTGAAGGGCAACGCAGTGAACTGGCCAAGGCATGGCCGCAAGATCAACAGCGTTACAAAGCGTGGTTCAATATCGTCAATGAAGCTTACGTGAAGGCGCGGTATTCTCCGCATTTTGATATCACCGAGGAAGCACTGCGATGGCTTCTGAAGCAAGCGAACGCGCTCATCGACGAAATCGAGAAGATATGTGCCGTTCAATTGAAGAAAATGAGCGAAGCGCGATAAAAGCACAACCTAATCGCCTCAAAGGGAAATGAACCGCCAACCTGCTCCTCTCCATCGCCGAATTGGGGCCAGAAGCGGGCGATCTGGTTCAGCCAAAGAACGTTGACAAGCGGCCATCATTAGCACAACCGCCTCATTGCCAGTCAGAATCCGCCAAATGGCCGGCCGCTGATAATGCAACTGCCCGGCCAACGGATGCGAAGGCATTATTAAGCACCATAAGTATATAAAGCGCCGGATAAGTGCACCCGGCGCCGGCCATCAAAGCAGGCCTTATTTCGCGTCCACGATTTCTTTTGGAAGCGGTGTACCATGATACTTTTGGTAGATCTCAATCGCAGCGCCTGCGCCGGATATCTACCGTAAACTGAAAGGGTTTGCGTCGTCGGAAGTGCCACTGTCTGGCACCCTAATGAACTCAAGTAAATGCGGGAACGGCTTCGTGTTCCATCCTATTTGAGACCGTCGATTAATGTCGGGATCAGTTCCGAAACAGTTGGATGTACGGGCACAGCCCATTTTAAGTCTCTATAGGAAACGCGTGCGTTCATGGCGTCGATGATACCATGAATAGCTTCGTCACCCTCGATACCTAGAATTGACGCGCCAAGTATCTGGCCCGTCACGGCATCAGCAACAAGTTTCATGAAACCTTGCGTTTCAGCACGTTCGATTGCGCGACCGACCCGGCTCATTGGCCGTACGGAAACCAGAATGTCTTTGCCGGATGCGCGTGCATCTCGCTCGGTCATACCAACCCGGCCGAGCGGTGGGTCAATATAGAGCGCATAGGCGGGAATGCGGTCGCTCACCTTTCTGTCCGCCCCATCCAACAGGTTTGCCGCCACGATTTCGAAATCATTATAGGAAGTGTGTGTGAATGCTCCCCGTCCGTTGCAGTCACCCAGTGCCCAGATACCATCGACGTTGGTCGACAGCGTATCATCCGTAACGATGAAGCCGCGTTTGTCCATTTGCACGTCTGTGGTGTCCAGGCCAAGATCGTCGGTATTGGGCTTTCGTCCAGTCGCGATCAGTATGTCACTGCCGAGAACCACGTCATGATCCGTGGTCACTTCAATATCCGACCCTTTGTTGGCAAATGAAACGATGTTGGTATTCGTGCACACAGTAATGCCCTCGTTTTCGAGAACATTTGCGATAGCGTCCGACACGTCATCATCCTCGCGTGGGGCAAGGCGGGGGCCGCGCTCGATAATGGTGACTTGGGCGCCAAATCGGCGATACATCTGCGCAAATTCAAGCCCAATATAACTACCGCCAATGACCACGAGATGATGTGGTAGCCTATCGAGCTTGATGATCGACGTACTAGTGAGATAGGGCACTTTATTAATGCCCGGAAAATCGGGGATGACGGGGCGCGCTCCGACATTGAGGAATATCTCGGGCGCTGTCATCCTCTCGCCATTGACGCATACCGTAGTTGCGTTTTCGAACCGTGCCTGTCCTTGTATGACAGTCAACGTATCGAGTCCGTCGAACCACGTTTTGAGATTGTTGCGCGCGTTCAATATGACTTTCTCGGCTCTTGCCTGAACGGTTTTCATATCAATGCCGACGGGCCCGACGATTGTCACACCGAATTCCGCTGCTCGGCTGGCGACATGCGCGGCTCTAGCGCTTGCGACCAGCGTCTTGGTCGGCATGCATCCGGCATTGACGCAAGTGCCACCGAGGTATTTTCGTTCAATAAGCGCGACCTTGCGACCCTGAGCTGCCATGCGAGCAGCAAGAAAAGGCCCCGCTTGGCCTGCGCCGATGAATATGGCGTCGAATGTCTTCATAACACAGCTCCACGATCAGGAACACGATGGTATCTAAGAGCGCAGCAAGTCGGTCCAGCCCGCAGGCTTTTGTAGCAAACCATGCAAATTGAGTGTGATGTTTCTATGGCCTGTGCCAAGTCTCATGACATTCAATCCACAATTAGGCGCGTTGTGAGAGGTTCAGCCGTCACTCTTACATCCTTGCCGCGATCGTAGGCAGGCAATCTGCCAGCGTCGACATCCATGTCTCCCGCAAGCTTGCGACAGGTTTCCGGATTGGCGCAGACCTTGATGACTGGCGAGATGGCAGAGCCCGTTGCATCTTCAATCGGGATTGCCGATCTTTAAATTGAAGGCTTAGTCAACATCAGCCATATGATGGCCAATACTGCCGCAAATGCCGGAAAACCAAAAGCAAACCACCAGCGATAGAGACGATGATAGGCCGCCGGCAGTGCTTTTCCCTCGCGGGCAGCCAAACGCGCCATATTCCGCAACCGGATCTGCATCCAGACAACCGGCAGCCAGAATGCACCAACAATGATGTAGAGCGCCAACGAAAGCCCGACCCAACCGGACAGGACAGGCCATCCTGCTTCACGTGCAAGCAAATAGCCGGTGACTGGCTGGAAAATGGCAGCAGTTGCAGTGAAAACCGTATCAGCCAACACGACGATGCCACCGACATGGGCAATCAACCGCGGATCTCCTGAGCGATTGGAGATGACCATGAAAAACGCGATACCGGCGCCGGTGCCAAGCAGGACCGTTGCACCGATCACATGCAGAAAGCGCAAAATATCATAGTTCATCGCACCTCCAGCATCATCGCAACGATAGCTGCCAAAACAATAGCTGGAACCACTTTTATCATCGGTCCAAGAGGATCAAGCCACAGATCTGGCGCAACCACCAGACCACCGAAGAGATAACAGGCCGAAAGCACTATCATTCCGACTGTCGCCATGCGCGTTACCGAACGCCAAAGGATACCCAGGCCCAATCCGATATCTGCAAATGCGCCGCCATAGACTGTAATACCCGCCAGCCACGCCGGAACGTGATGTCCTTCGAGAATAGCGATAGCGCGCATTGGAGATATTAATGCGAATAGCCCCGACAAGCACCAAAACAGCGCAAGCGTGGCGATGGCCAGTGGCAGCATGAAGTACATCCGGGCGAAAAGCCGTTCCTGTCGCGTGGACGGCAGACTTCTCAGTGTCGAAACTAGCGAACGACAGGGGTAACCGCCCGCCTCAAGCCACGCGCTCGGATCGCCTCGTATCCCATCGGCAAGCGCCTGTAACCCAGTGCTGCACATCGGTGAGCGCCACCCCAGCCAGCCGAGCAGATCAGCGCCCTTACCCACTGATTTCAGCACCACTGCGGGCAGTTTTGGACGCAACCACGGAGGCGAGAATCCCTGCCATTGCCTGAAGTGGTCGACCATTTCGGAAAAGCCTCGAACCTCGGGCTCGGTGAGATCGGCAATAAGCCCGGATTGCAGTTTTCTCCTCGCCGCTGCCACTACTGCCTCTGTTACATCATCGATATGAACAGTCTGCACCTGAGCATGAGGCAAAACACGCGGCAAAATTAACGGTAAACCAGCAACGCCACGTAAAAGCGCTGTGCCGCCATAGGCATCTGGCGACAAAACAAGCGTTGGACGCAGGATCACGCAATCTTGTCCGCTCCTCGCCAGTATTTCATCGCCGCGCGCTTTTGACCGAAAGAACTCCGTTGATGCTTCAGCTCCAACGCCAGCCGCCGAAATCTGGACAATCCGTAAGGGAATGTCCTTCGTTGCCTCAACCAGACGGGCTATTGTCGTGACGTGGATGGCTGCAAGACCGTCTCGCGCGCCGTCTTGCAGTGCTCCGGCAGCGTTTACTACGACATCGACATTGCCCAGCAGCACTCGCCATTCGTCGACCGAGATGGTTGGTATGTCACGGATCAACCATGTCGCGTTTGCATCAGCGGCAAGCGCCGCACGACTTGACCGTCCTACACCGACAACTTCAAATCCGGCATTTGCCAAAGCCCGCATGCACGCTCTGCCGATGAGCCCGTATCCGCCCAAAACGATCGCCTTACGCATCGAAGCTCCCATAGATATACGATGTTCAAGTATTAGCCTCTCAGTATTGTCATGGGCAGTGCGACTGAAACGCGCGTGGGCGGCGCCCTCGAACCTGGCTGGACGCCCCGTCCATCCTCACCTAACTTTTGAATGACCTGAACGAGGCCGGAACTAACCGCTTCGCGGGAAGGCGCGTGCGACTGAGGTAGAAGGCACAGAGCGACCATTGCGCTCTGCATTGAGTGTCGCTCGGAGCGAGCAGAGAATGACAGGCTTTTTCAACAAGGAGCCTGACCATGCACAACCAACCGAGTTCGCCCGCGATCAGCCCGCTTCGTCAACGCCTGATCGACGACATGAACCTGCGCCACTTCGGGCACGGGACCCAACGCAACTATCTGCGCGATATCGCACGAATTGCCAGTTTTCTCGGAAGGCCTCCCGATACCGCGTCCGTGGATGATTTGCGCCGCTTCCAGATATGGCAGCAAAGCGAGGGCGTCCCGGTGCCGACGATGAACAGTGTCGTATCGGCGCTGAGGTTCTTCTTCAATACCATGATTGATCGCCCTGATCTTGCCCGCCGTCTCGTGCGGCTGGCGCACCCGCGCAATCTCAGTTTGTTCTGCCAAATTCAACGCATGCACGCTGTTGGAACGGTACAAGCCTCCTCTGCGCTGATACAGCGGCCACGCGTGCCCCTCATTCATCCGCCAGCAACGTCTCATGATAGGCCCAGAACTCATCTATAAAACGTTGAGCCAGGCTGTTGTCAGGACCGTTACTCCGGCGGATGACCAGAAAGCCAGCATCGACAAAGGTCGTAAAAGGTCGGATCGCCACTCCACGTCCGCGAAAATCCGTTGCTGAGGACGGATCAATGATTGTTATGCCGACACCTTCAGCGACGAGTGTCAGCGCTGTGTGCGAAAGGCGGGTCTCGATGGTGGCCGACCGTGGGATGCGTGCAAGCGCAACCTCTACACGCATGGCAAACAGCGAACCCGGCTCCAGCGTGATCATGCGTTCATTAGCGAGATCCTCCGGGGAAACTTCCGAATAATCTGCAAGACGATGTCCCAATGGAACTGCAACGACGGCCGGTATCGCCCTCGTTTCGATATCGAAACCGGGTCTGTCGAGCGGACCGTCGGCAAAACCAAGATCGACCTGACCGGATGCAACGGCCTCCACAACCAGAGCGGATGAAATGCCGTTCAAAGAAGCGTGGATATTGGGACGCTCCCTGAGAAATCGGGCGAGGAAGCGCGGCATGATCCCATTTGCAAGCGCAGGCATGGCAGCAATACGCAACATGCCCGCATTCTGACGGCTGATCTCATCGGCGAAACTCCTGATGCGATTGAGCCCGACATAGGCCCGCTCGACTTCCTGCAACAGCGTCATGGCCGCCTGCGTTGGCGTCAACTGGTTCCCGCGCCGGTTGAACAGTTTGAGTTTCGTGTCGATTTCAAAGTCGCGGATCAGGCGGCTTACGGCGGGTTGGGTGATCGCCATCAGTTCCGCTGCAGCCGTCATTTTACCCGTCAGCATGACAGTGCGGAACGCTTCGACCTGACGCAGGTTCATGTTTCACCATAATATTTGGTTATGCTCTGGGCTTCATTTCGAATTTGACTGTATTAAGTCCCGCTGTCAAACCACTCCCATAAACGTACCGGCGTGACGATGCACCGGACAAAAAAAGGGAACAAAGCAGTTGGGTGCGGTTAGCGCATATCTGGATTTGATGGGTTTTGCCGAAGACGGCTGGGGCTACGATATGCTCCGGGCTACCGGCATGACACTTGCAGAAGCTTTCTGCGGTTTCGCAGCAGGCG
>MTEY01007932.1_pt1 | contig 11068 bp, 8 predicted proteins | sample 1042721 | NCBI WGS metagenome assembly MTEY01 (sample SAMN06185809, study PRJNA358809) | soil metagenome | isolation source: soil biostimulated with seedmeal as carbon source | place: India | collected 2015-05-23 | reverse complement strand
GTGAGCGCGATGGCGGTCCAGTTGAGGTCTTCGACCATGGAAGCGATGGCAAGCCCTGCAACGGCGCTGGTCGCGAACTGGACGCAGCTCAGCGTTATCGGTCGCGCGGCGCGGTTTGCCTTGCCGATTAAAACCACCTGCAATGCCCAGAACACGGCACCGCCGATGACCAGCAGGTCACCCTGCTTGAGCGCGGTCAGCGTGCCGCCGGAAAGCAGGAAGATGCCTGCAAGGCAGGCCGCCGCGCTGGGCCAGACGACCGGGTGCGGCCATGTGCGAAACAGGATGACGCCCAGCACCGGCACCATCACGACATAAAGCCCGGTCAGAAAACCGGCATTGGTGACGGATGTGGTGATGAGCCCGATCTGCTGGAGGACGAGCCCGATGAACAGGCTCAGGCCGATGACCATGAAGAAGAGATAATCCGACCGGCGGAGGGCGATCTTCGCGCGGCGTCCTTCCGCCACGGCCCATGGCAGGACGGTGAGCGAGGCGATTGCCGAGCGGATGCCGATGAACAGAAACGGTCCGATGCTGGCCATTGCCGTCGATTGCGCGACGAAACCCATGCCCCAGATGGCGCCCGCCAGAAGCAGCAGCATGTTGGCCTGTACGCGCGTCATTCTTACCTCGGTTCGATCTTTTTCAGCCGACATGCTATAGGCAATATTGTGGGCAGGCGGCAAGGGAACTTCCGATTCTGCGACATTCGTGCATGATCTGATTCTGCTCAGTGCGCTTTCCATCGGCGGAGGTCTTATGCTTTCCTTCTATCGTGAATCCTCTGTCTTAGCCTCTGTCAGGGCCGCTGTCGTGGCGTCAGCCACCGCAACGATGCTGTTTGTGGCAGGCGGGGAATCGCAGGCGGCTTTCAAGACGGTTCGGGACACGCAGGTTCTGTGCGATTTCGCGCAGAACTGCACATTGAGCCTGACGCCGGTCGCAAGCGAGGGAGCGCCGGGGCTTGGCTTCTTTCGCAGCAGCCAGCCGGGGTCGAAACCGGTCTTGCGGCTTTCCTATGTCGATCCGTCCCGGAAAACCGGCAAGCTGGAGATTTCCGTCGATGGCCAGCCGCTGCTTGGCGTGGATGTCTCGGCCCTTAAGGCAGAGGACGACCAGCTTGATTATGCGGGCGATGTCGCCAAAGCGCTTGAAGGAATGAAGAACGGCCAGAAGTTGCAGCTGAAACTGGCCGGAAAGACGTTCACCTATTCGCTTTCCGGGCTTGTCGGAGGGCTGATCTATGTGGATGAGCAGCAATCGCGCGACGGAACCGTCGAGGCATTGCAGGTCAAGGGCAGCAAGCCCGCGCCCGTGCCGCCGGTGCTCAAGCTGATTGAAACGGTTGGCCAGATACCGGCTGAAATCCGCAAGGATTTTTCCGATGAAGCCGCGGTTTGCGGTGGTGCAAGCCCGGAGACGTTCCGCAGCGCGGGCGGTTTCGAGACGAAGATTGCCGATGGGCTCGATCTCATCGGCCTGCCGTGCGGATCGCCGGGCGCCTATAATCAGCCCTACGCCTTCTACAGCCGCCATGAAAACAGGATCGTGCCGATTTCCCTGCCAACCATTTCCGACGACGGCCCGACAGTGACCGATACGGCATGGAATATCGACTGGAACCAGAAATCACTGACGCTGACGGCTTTCTTCAAGGGCCGGGGACTTGGTGATTGCGGCATTTACGATGTCTGGAAAGCCACCGACAGCGGCGAGGGCCGGGTGCGTTTCGTGCTGGTGCAGGAGCGCTCAAAAGGCGATTGCGATGGCAATTATGCGGGAGGCCCGGAGAAATGGCCGGCGAGCTGGCCAGTCAAGCCGAAATAGCGCACGCGAGAAAGCGCCGCTTTTGCAGAGAGTTGACAGGGACATATTTTTCCGCGTGAAATGATTGATGGAAATGCTATAGTTCTGTGAATGGTTATTCGAACGGTTCCGAGGCGGATGTTTCGGTGACCGTTTTCTTTTTGTGTCTCGGAGGTTGGAAGCCTCCGAAAAGCGCCTCGCACTATCCAAGCATTGCGCGAGGTGAGGCGGGCAAATCAAACTGCCGGTGCGTGCAGGGCCTCGGGGAGAGGTGAAGCGCCGGATGAAGGAAAGGACTGGGTATGGAAAAGTTCCCTATGACCCCTGGCGGTTTCGAAAAGCTCAAGGAAGAGCTGCGCTGGCGCCAGCAATCGGAGCGCCCTCGGATTATTGAGGCAATTGCCGAAGCGCGTGCGCATGGCGACCTGTCCGAAAACGCCGAATATCACGCTGCGAAAGAAGCCCAGAGCCTGAATGAAGGCCGTATCAACGAGCTGGAAGATCTGGTTGCGCGCGCGGAAGTCATCGACGTTTCCAAGCTGTCGGGCGACCGCATCAAGTTCGGCGCGACCGTCACCATGATCGACGAAGATACGGAAGAAGAGAAAATCTACCAGATCGTCGGTGACCAGGAAGCCGATGTGAAGGAAGGCCGCATTTCCATTTCATCGCCGATTGCGCGCGCGCTGATCGGCAAGGGCGAAGGCGATACCATCGAAGTCAACGCACCCGGCGGTTCGCGCTCCTACGAAATCGTCGGCCTGAAGTTCGTCTGATTTTCATGAAAGTCCGGGTTCAGGATGTCGAGGTGGTGGCGCCCAATTTCAAGCGCCGCCTATCCGGGGTCACATCGACGATCGTTCAGCTCATCCCCTTGCAGCGTGCAAAGGGCCTGAACATCGCGACGATGGGGCCGGGCCTGCCTGACACGCTCCCGCATCTTGGCTGGGGCGCGTTGTTATCCTTCTGGTCGAAGCCGCGTACGAAGCCGTTTCGCATCTGGCACGCGCGGCGCAATATCGAAATGCTCGCCGGGATTTTCATGCGCGATGTTCTGCGCATGAAACTGCGGCTGATCTTTACCTCGGCCGCACAGCGGGACCACAAGCCTTTTACCAAATGGCTGATCCGCCGCATGAATGCGGTGATTGCAACGAGTGGCCGCTCGGGAAGCTTTCTCCAGGTCCCGCACGATGTCATCATGCACGGCGTGGATTTGCAGCGGTTTCATCCGCCGGTTGGCGATGACGATAGTTTCGCGGCGTCCGGCCTGCCCGGAAAATATGCCGTCGGCTGCTTCGGTCGCGTGCGTTCCTCCAAGGGAACAGACCTTTTTGTCGATGCGATGGTCGCGCTCCTGCCGAAATATCCGGACTGGACGGCGATCATTACCGGACGCACGACCGCTGAGCACCAGTCTTTCGAAGACGCACTGAAGGCGAAGATCGCTGCAGCCGGTCTGCAGGACCGCATCCTCATTCTGGGGGAAGTGCCGGATATCCGCGTCTGGTATCGCCGCCTGACGCTTTATGTTGCGCCTTCGCGCAATGAAGGTTTCGGGCTGACGCCGCTCGAAGCCATGGCGTCGCAAACGGCAGTCGTTGCCAGCGATGCGGGTGCCTATGCGGAAATGATCGTGGATGGCACCGGGACATCGGTTGCAGCCGGCGACGGGGAAGCCCTGCGCAAGGCTGTCGAGCCATATCTGGCCGATCCGGCATTGGCCGAACGCGACGGCGAAAATGCTCTCCGGCATGTTCGCGCCACGTTTCCGCTCGAAAAGGAAGCCGCTGCAATCAGCGGTGTTTACGAGCGCGTATTCGCCGGGAAATAATCTCGAGCCTGTTCCAGAAGTCGTCCTGTGGCTGCAAATGGCGCTTTTCTAGGTTCCGGTGCTTATGTACGTTCAGTACATTGCGCTCCGGTACTCGAAAATCACCATTTTCGCACACACATGCCGCTTTTTGTTTCAGGCTCTTAGAGAATCATCAGCGGTTCGTCCTTGACCGGACGAATGGTCAGCGCGGTACGCACGGAATCCACGTTGGGAGCGGCGGTCAGTTCCTCGATCACGAAGGTCTGGAACGTGTTGAGATCACGCGCGACGCAATGGAGCAGGAAATCGGATTCGCCCGAAACCATCCAGGCGCGGCGTACCAGCGGCCATTGCTTGGTTTTTTCGGCAAATGCCTTGAGGTCGGCATCGGCCTGGCGATGAAGGCCGACCGAGCAGAACGCGACGAGGTCCTGTCCAAGCGAATTACCGTTGAGAATGGCGCGATAACCCCGGATGACGCCGCTTTCTTCAAGCTTGCGCACGCGGCGAAGGCAGGGCGGGGCCGAAATGCCGACGCGTTCGGCCAGCTCGACATTGGTGATGCGCCCGTTGTTCTGGAGCTCCCGAAGGATTTTCCAATCGATTTCATCCAGATCGGCCTTGATCGGCATGCGTAACTCCGCGCGCAAGGAAATTTCATTCCGGGGTAATTATAGAACATTCGTCGCCATCGTGGCGCAATCTAATCCTGCTCATATCAAATGAAACAGGCGGATGTAAACCGCTTAACGCTCGGTCAACGCACCCAGAAAGCGCGTGTGAACAGGATATACACCGTCACCAGCTCCAGACGTCCGACCAGCATCAGGAATGAAAGCACCCACAGCGCCGGATCGTGAATGGTGGAAAAGTTGCCGACGGGACCGATCGTGTCGCCAAATCCGGGTCCGACGTTGGAAAGCGCCGTCAGCGCCCCGGTGAAGGCCGAGACGAAATCGAGGCCCAACGAGGCGAGCAGCACCGCGCCGATGACGAGCGACGCACAATAGAGGAACAGGTAGAGCAGCACGTTCTGCGCGATATCGCCGGAAATCTCCGAGGTGCCGTAACGGATCTTGATGACCGCATGCGGCATGATGAGCCGGGCGAGATTGGCCTGTGTCAGGCTCCACAGGATGATGAGGCGGTTCATCTTGATGCCGCCGGAGGTGGAACCGGCACAACCGCCGAGGAACGAAGCGAGAAAGAAAATTCCGATCGCAGGCGGTCCCCAGAGCGAATAATCTTCGGTGGCGTAGCCTGTCGTGGTCATGACCGACACGAAGTGGAACGAAGCGGAAATCAGCGCATCGCCGAACGGCACATCGGAGCCGAGCCGCAGCACCACCGCAAGCGCAAAGCTGAAACCGATGGCAATTGTGAAGAACAGTTTTACCTGCGGGTCGGCGAGCGATTCCATGCGGCGCGGCATGAAGGCCTTGATGTAAAGCACGAAGGGGAGGGCCGAGAGCGCCATGAAGATGGTGGAGACGACCAAGAGCAGCCGGTTTCCCTCATAGAAACCGATTGAGCTGTCATGCGTGGAAAAACCTGCCGTCGCCACGGTCGTCAGGCCATGATTGATGGCGTCGAAAACGCTCATGCCGACTGCGAAATAGGCGATGATGCAGGCCGCAGTCAGGCTGAGATAGGCGAGTATGATGCCGAGCGCTATCTGGTTCATGCGCGGGAGGATTTTTTCCGACTTGTCGGAATTCTCCATATGAAAGAGCGCAAGCCCGCCTGCCCGCAGCGAGGGCAGCAACAGAAGGGCGAGACCGATAAAGCCGACGCCTCCGATCCAGCACAGGATCGAGCGCCACAGGAGAATGCCGCGCTGCATGTTGTCGAGGCCGGTGAGCGCGGTCGCGCCGGTGGACGTGACGCCCGACATGGCCTCGAAGAAGGCGGTGGCGTAGCTGATCGGCAGGTGCGAAAAATAAAGCGGGATCGAGCCGAGGAAGCTTGCGGTGAGCCAGAGGCAGGCCGTCAGCAGAAAACCGAGGCGCGGCGTGAAGCGCATGGTCTGGTTCTGGGTGGCCAGCAGAAACAGCGCAGACAATGCGCCTGTAGCCGCAGCCGAGCGGACGAAGATCAGCCAGTCGTCGCTTCCGTCGCGCAGGTCGATCGCCGCAGGCAGAAGCATGGCCGCCGCCATGATGAGGCCGAAACGCGCGCAGATATTGGCGACTGTCTTGTAAATGGCGGCCGGCTCCGGGTTTGGGCGAATTATTCCTATATCAAGCTTGTTTAGCGTGAGATCGATCCACCCGCAACGTGCTGGCATGAAAGGGTTTGCTCAAAAGGTCACAAGCTGTGGCTAAAGCTCGGCAAATCCCTGTGGAAGCTTGCAAACATCTGGGGGCAGACCTACCTTGGCCATAATATCGGGGCATTGGCCGGACAGGATTGCGGAAGCGATTCTGGTGGGCCGGAAACCCGCCGCTTTAAATCGATTTTAAGGTGCACCCAAAAATGTGGAACAGTTTTGGGTGCACGTGAAAACCAACATGAGGAGCGCCGATCCGGCTTGAAGGCCCAGCGCTCCGGGACCGGAGAGAACTTCATGTCACAGCGTCATGCGCCAGTCATTGTCATCGGCTCGGGTCCTGCTGGTTATACTGCGGCGATTTATGCCGCCCGCGCCATGCTGAAGCCAATCGTGATTGCCGGGCTGCAGCAGGGCGGTCAGCTGATGATCACCACCGACGTGGAAAACTATCCGGGCTATGCCGATCCGGTGCAGGGGCCATGGATGATGGACCAGATGGCGACGCAGGCGCAGAATGTCGGCGCCGAGATCGTCCACGACATCATCACCGAGGTCGAAACGACGGTGCGTCCTTTCCGCCTGAAAGGTGATTCCGGCACGATCTATACCTGCGACGCCCTGATTATTGCGACGGGCGCACAGGCCAAATGGCTTGGCCTCGACAGCGAGCAGACCTTCATGGGCGGCGGCGTTTCGGCCTGTGCGACCTGCGACGGTTTCTTCTATCGCGGCAAGGATGTGGTCGTCGTCGGCGGCGGCAATACCGCGGTCGAGGAAGCGCTTTACCTTTCGCATATCGCCAAGAGCGTGACGGTCGTGCATCGCCGCGACGGTTTCCGGGCGGAGAAGATCATGCAGGACCGCCTGCTTTCGCGCCAGAACGTCTCGGTCGTCTGGAACAGCGTGATCGACGAAATCCTCGGCACGGAGGCAAAACCGCCCATGGGCGCGACCGTGACCGGCGTGCGCCTCAAGAATGTCGTGACCGGCGAAACGCAGGAACTCGATACGCATGGCGTTTTTGTCGCCATCGGCCACGCACCGGCGGTTTCTTTGTTCGAGGGCAAACTCAAGCAGAAGCCGAACGGCTATCTATGGACCGCGCCCGATTCGACGGCTACCGACGTTCCGGGCATTTTCGCTGCGGGCGACGTCACCGACGATATCTATCGTCAGGCCGTGACAGCCGCCGGCATGGGTTGCATGGCAGCTCTTGAAGCCGAGCGCTGGCTTGCCGCACAGGAACCGCTGCACGAAGCGGCGGAATAGGGCTTTCCAAGCCAAAAGCGGGAGGCGGTGTTGCCTAAGCTGAATGCGGTCAAAACAATGAGAGGGGATAATCGTGGTCGCTCCGCTCGACTGGGATAAACTGCGCATTTTTCATGCTGCGGCTGAGGCGGGGTCGTTCACCCACGCAGCCCAGACATTGCATCTGTCGCAATCGGCTATTTCGCGTCAGGTCAGCGCGCTGGAGCAGGATGTCGGCGTCCCGCTGTTTCATCGTCATGCGCGGGGTCTGATCCTGACCGAGCAGGGCGAAACGCTCTATCGCACCGCGCATGACGTGCTGATGAAGCTCGAAAACGTTCGCTCGAAGCTTGCCGAAAGCAAGGAAAAGCCGACGGGCCGCCTGCGCGTCACGACGACCGTTGGTCTTGGTTCCGGCTGGCTGATCGAGCGCATTCAGGAATTCGTCGAGCTTTACCCCGATATCCAGCTCCAGCTGATCCTCGACAATGAGGAACTGGACCTGACGATGCGTCATGCGGATTGCGCCATCCGGTTGCGGCAGCCGCAGCAGCCGGACCTGATCCAGCGTCGACTGTTCACGGTGCATATGCATGTCTATGCGTCGGCGGGCTATGTCTCGAAATATGGCAAGCTCAACTCCATAGACGAGATCGACCAGCACCGCGTCGTGACCTTCGGTGAACCGGCGCCGAGCTATCTGACGGGCCTCAACTGGCTGGAGATCGCCGGACGCACGGACGGCAGCTCGCGCATCCCGGCATTGCAGGTCAATAATCTGCTGTCGATCCGCCGCGCCGTGCAGCGCGGCGTCGGCATCGCCGTCCTGCCCGACTATATGGCGGACAAGGAATCCGGCCTGGTGCAGCTTCTGCCCGAACTGGAAGAAATACCGTCCTTCGATACGTTCTTCTGCTATCCGGAAGCCTTGAAGAACTCCGCGAAACTGCACGCCTTCCGCGACTTCCTGTTCTCGAAGGCCCGCAACTGGACCTATTGATCGCAGCTTGTGATTCAAAAAAGGCCGCGCTGGCAATCAGCGCGGCCTTTTGTTTTTTTGGTGATGGCTGTTTACTTGCGCGGCAGCAGGCGCTGGACTTCCTTGGAGGCGTCGGCAAGGGCGTCTTCCGGGGTGGCGGACTGTTCGACGACGCGGGAAAGATTGTCCACGATGGTCTGCGTCACCTTCACGCCGTTGGAACCGGGGAAGGCATACCACGGGATCATCAGCGACATCTGGCTCAGACCAGCCTTGAAGAGCGGATTTTCCTCATAGAACTTGCCGAGATATTCGTCGGACTTCGCGGCCAGCTCGTTGTTCGGCACGTAGCCGGTGCCGGGAACGACGACGGACGCGCCATAGGGTCCGGCGGCGAACTTTGCGAATTTCCATGCCGCATCCTGCTTGCCCTGATCGTCGGTCAGGATGACGACCGCATTGCCGCCGGTGGGCAGGCGACCCTTTTCGGCGTTGATGAGCGGGATCTTCGCCGTGCGAAGATCGAACTTGTCGCCGACATTCTTGATCGTGTTGCGCAGCGCGCCGGTGGTCTGGAACGAGAAGCCGACCTTGCCAGCCGCGAAAGCCTGCTCGCCCGCCGCCTTTGTCAGAACCGGCATGCCGCCTTCCTTCACCATGCGGTCGATGAGCTTGAAGGCTTCGAGCCCCTCCGGTCCGTTGAAGGCGACCTTTTTCTCGTCTTCGGTCAGCATGGTGCCGCCCGCGCCGAACAGCAGCGCGGAGAACATCCAGTCGTCGCCCTGCCAGCGGAAATCGATGCCCTCATTGCCGTTGCCGAGCGCCTTGATCTTGCCGCCCAGTTCAATCACTTCGTCCCAGGTGGTGGGGGGATTGTCGGGATTACCGCCTGCCGCCTTCAGAAGATCGGCGTTGTAATACATGATCGGGTTGGAGGTTGCGAAAGCAAGGCCGACCTGACGGTCGCCGACGCGGGCGAGGCTGAGCAGGTGATCCGTGAAGCCCTGCGCTTCCATGTCGGTTTCTTTTTCGACCAGCGGCTTCATGTCGACGCCGATATTGCGCTCCGCCAGCACGCGCAGGCGGTTCAGACCGGTGAAGGTGATATCCGGCATTTCCGACGTTCCGGCCTGACGCATGATCGTCTGGATGCCTTCTTCATAGGTTGCCGACGGGCTGACGAAGTTGATCTTGATGTCCGGATTTTCTTCCATGAACTTCTTGGAGATGTCGGCCATGACATCCTTGAAGAAACCCGGCATCGGGTAGTGCACGTTCAGCGTCGTGTCGGCAAGGGCGGGCGAGCCGAAGGCCGTTGCCATGGCCAGAGCGGCGAGGGCGCCGGAAAAGCGTTTCATGTTTGAACTCCTGTGGAGGATTGTGGGAAGAATTCAGCCCTTGAGGCCGGTTAGGGTGATGCCTTCGATGAAGCGGCGCTGGGCGGCGAGAAATGCCAGCAGCAGCGGCAGGGTGATGATGAGGGTTGCCGCCATCAGCGCCCCGTAATCGTCGCCCGCTTCCGCAGCGCGGAAATAAAGGAGGCCGAGCGGCGGCGTGGCGCGTTCCATGCCGTTGACCACGATCAGCGGCCAGAACAGGTCATTCCAGTGCGCGACAACGGAGAAGATCGAGAAGGCCGTAATCGCAGGCCATGCATTGGGCACGATCACCCGCATGACGATGCCGGCTTCCGACATGCCGTCGAGGCGGGCGGCGCTGATGAGATCGTCCGGCATGGCGCGGAAGAACTGCAGAAACAGGAATATGCCGAAGACCGAGATGAAGAACGGTGCGCTGAGGGCAAAGTAGCTGTTGAGCACGCCAAGCTGATTGAAGCCCACATAGAAGGGCAGTGCCGTGGCATGGATCGGCACCAGCAGGCCGAGCATGACCATCATCATCATGATGCGCTGGCCGCGGAAGTTGAGCTTTGCCATGGCGTAGGCGCAGGGGATGGCGACCACGACCTGGATGACCAGCACGAGCGCGCAGACGATTACGCCGTTGAACAGCAGAAGCCCCATCGGCACGCGGCTCATCGCCTTGGCCAGATTGTCCCAGAGCGCCCAGTTGTGCGGGATCAGCGACAGGGAGGACGAGAATATGTCCTGCTGCGATTTTGCTGCCGTGGACAGCATGAAGATATAGGGCGCGAGGAAAAGCAGGGCACCCAGCGACAGAAGTCCAAGACGGAAAGAACGAGCCAATGTCATCCGGGTATCCTCAATAGTGGGTGCGGCGGTCCAGCACGCGGAATTGCAGCATCATCAGGATCACGAGGACCGCGAGAAAGATCACCGTCATGGCGGAGGCATAGCCGACGCGCAGATAGACGAAGCCTTCCTGGTAGATCGTCCAGAGCAGGACTTCCGAAGCCTTGTTCGGGCCGCCTTCGGTCAGTGTCTTGACCGTCTCGAAGACCTTCACGGCGTTGATGATGCTGATCGTCGTGACGAAAAGCGTGGTGGGGCCGAGCAGGGGCCATGTGACCAGCCGGAAGCGCTCCCAGCCGTTTTTCACGCCATCCACTTCGGCAGCCGAATAGAGTTCTCGCGGGATGGCGGTGAGACCGGCCAGAAACAGCACCATGTTGAAGCCGACGCTTTGCCAGATGCCGATAAGCGCGAGGCTGAACAGAACCGTATCGCTGGAACCGAGCCAGTTGGGACCGGCAATGCCGATCATGCCCAGCATGGCGTTGACGGGGCCGAGCGTCGGATGCAGCAGATATTGCCAGACGGTTGCCATGGCGACGAGCAGGGAGGCGACCGGCAGGAAATAGACGGTGCGGAAGAAGGATTTGCCGCGAACTTCGCCTTCGATGAGGAGCGCCACGCCAAGGCCGAGGAAGACGGAAGCGGGTGCCACGATGGCGGTGTAGATGGCGGTGTTCTTCAGCGAGATCAGAAATGTCCGGTCGCTGAACAGTTCGGCGTAGTTTTCC
>MTEY01014658.1_pt1 | contig 11162 bp, 9 predicted proteins | sample 1042721 | NCBI WGS metagenome assembly MTEY01 (sample SAMN06185809, study PRJNA358809) | soil metagenome | isolation source: soil biostimulated with seedmeal as carbon source | place: India | collected 2015-05-23 | reverse complement strand
CTTTCAGCAAGCGATGGAACGATTTTTGACTGCCCAGGAGCTACCGTTTCTGCTTCCACCAGCCGGTCATATACATTCAGCGGAATTGTATAGTCATTCGTCGTCATCTGGACGTCTATGGTCCGAGGATCGTCAGAATTCGCCAAACGTAGTATCTGATCAGCGAGTGCTGGTGACATCAAAGTCAAATTGACCAATCCGGTGGCCACTAGCAATCTAGCTCTTGTAAGCATTCTATCCCCTTTTATACATTCAACCCGAATATTCGGTTGTGTTTTGTTTTTCAGGCTTTGTGGTTCATTTCCAATGTAGACTTAAATATATTGGAAAAAATAATCATAATATCCAATAATATTTGAGTTTATTTAATTCTCCTGCGTCGAATTTACTTCATTTGCAATTGAAGGCGCGACGTCGCCGACCGAAGATAGATCGATGGCCACAAATTGAAGCAACCCTTGCATCTCCTTGAGAGCACATGGCGTTGAATACAGCTGCCCTGTGCTCCGGTTTACGTAGCCAGGTATCGCTAATCACTGGTCGCAACTCTCATTTCCCCATTTTTAGTGAAAAGCATGCGGTAGGTGGGTACAAATGTAAAATCCCAAATGGGTATGGTGTTATTCAAACCTGATATGAATCTACTAACTAAGAGACGGCCTATCTCCAAGAAAGATATGTTAGAAACAGCAGTGGATGGTTAGCCTTAAGCATTCTGTTCTCAGGCTCAGCGGACCCCGTTAAATTACAGAGTATCCGCGAGCCGTTCGAGCAGGAATGAGGGAGTTCAATCCCTGAGGAAAAACTCTTCGCGCTCAATAAGGGTTCAATATGAAGCATGACGATCGGCGTTCCCACTGTGGAAGTCGCGCCTGATATCGGCTGGCGCTGCAAGTCTTACATTGCGTTGATTGGCAACCTTATGAAACAGCCGGCGGAGTACAGCCCGCTTGGCAGGCTGAGGGTAGCAGCGCCGCCAAGCTTGCACTTAAGATTGGCGCACGTAATGCGTTGGACTGATCTGGTTCATTGGTAGATGAATTGGCACAAAATCCGGCGCCCTTACGGCACTCGGAATTTCATCCGACATAGGTTCGCGGCCGATTGGACGCCGTGCGGGGTCGGCAACAGGAACGGTCGAAAGCAGCTTCTTGGTATACGGGTGCTGAGGATTGTTAAAGACCGAGCGGCGATCTCCGATTTCCACGATCTCGCCCAGATACATGACTGCAACCCGATGTGCGATGCGTTCGACGACAGCCATATCATGGCTGATAAACAAGATTGCGATACCGATATCCCGTTGAAGGTCCATCAGCAGATTGATGACTTGCGCCTGAATTGTCACGTCAAGTGAAGCAACAGCTTCGTCCGCGATGATCAGGCGCGGATTGAGCGCCAGTGCGCGAGCAATACAGATACGCTGGCGCTGACCACCGGAAAAGGCGTGCGGGTAGCGGTCAAGGTGGTCAGCCGGGAGGTTGACCCTGGCGAGCAGATCAACAGCCCGTTCCCGCAGTTGTTTTGTTCGTCCTGCCCGATGGACACGCATGGGATCAATCAAGGCCTGTTCTATAGTCATGCGCGGGTTGAGCGATGAGAACGGATCCTGAAATACCATCTGTGCTTCGCGACGAAATCGTGTGAGCGCCGCTTTGGATGCGCCGATGAGTTCGGTTCCATCATACCGGATCGAACCGGACTGCGGTTTGTCCAGTTGCATGATGCTCCGTGCCACCGTGGACTTGCCGCAACCGGATTCGCCCACCAGCGCCAAGGTTTCGCCGGGGAAGATATCAAAGGAAACACTCTCGACCGCATGGACACGGCCGGTAGTACGTCCCAAAAGGCCGCCCTTGAGCTCAAAGCGTGTAATGAGGTTACGAACTTCAACAAGAGGAGCTTTAGCAATATTTTGCATGGCAGCATCATTCATTGCGCCACCTCCGTCAGAACCAGATCTGGCTCGTAAACAAGGAGAGGAAATTTTTCAGGTCCGTCCTTATCTGCCATGCTGCCAAGCCGCGGGACAGCCGAGATCAATGCTTGTGTATACCGATGCCGCGGATTGTTGAATATCTCGTCGACAGGTCCGGTCTCAACTATCTCCCCCTTGAGCATCACACACACGCGATCCGCGATTTCTGCAACAACGCCCATGTCGTGGGTGATGAACAGAACTGCCATACCGATTTCCCGTTGCAGCGCTCGCACCAGATCCAGTATTTGAGCCTGGATAGTAACGTCCAGCGCCGTCGTGGGCTCGTCGAGGATCATCAACGACGGCCGACATGCCAGAGCCATCGCGATCATCACCCGTTGGCGCATACCGCCAGAAAGTTGATGCGGATATTGGTCCAGCCGCCGCTCGGCATCGGGCACACGGACAAGTTTTAGAACATTTAGCGCTATCTGCCTTGCATCATTTGGCGTTTTTTTCTGGTGCCTGATAACGGCTTCCGCAATCTGATCCCCGACGGTGAAGACGGGGTTCAGGCTAGACATAGGATCCTGAAAGACGATTGAGAGTTCAAAGCCGCGCAGCCCCTCGACACGCCTTTCGGAAAGTTTTACCAGATCTGCAATCGAACCGTCCTTCAGCCGCATCAGGATTTGGCCATCAGTAATCCTCGCACCATCAAATTCAGTCAGGCGCATTACCGTCATCGCCGTCACGGATTTCCCCGAGCCGGATTCTCCCACCAGCGCGAGGGTTTCTCCATGCCCGATCTGAAACGATACTTTGCGCACGGCGCGCACGGGCTTTGCAGCGTTCGGGGCGAAACACACTTCGAGATTTTCAACGGACAGGATGATGTTGTCGGGAAGGGCTAAACTACTTGTCGATATCCTGGTCAAACTGGTTCCCCTTGCGATTGGCCCGCTTTTTGGGAACATCTAATGCTTTGTCCAAAGCTCGTGTCAACATACCGTCTTCGTAACAAATGGCTTGCCGCGGGGACAAACAGCTGGCGGGAAGAGACCAACCATGCCTATTCAATCAAAAAATCCGGCCGAGAGTGCTTCTGAAAAAGGTTATGCAAACTTTGCATTACCCTCTCTGTTTTCGCATGGACACTCTCAGCGCAGCTTAAGTGCGGGATCGATTAGGCTGCGCGCGCGGCTCTGGTTTTCTGCGAGATATTTCCAGAATGCCTCTGCATCCCGGTCTTTCGCGCCAGCGCGCCGGAAGATTCGAATTTCTATCTCCAAGGACATTTGCTGGCCGCCGATTTGAGTCAATTCGTTCTGGCTGATCGATTTCTGCACACATATCTGGGGCAACCACGCGATCCCTTGACCGGCGATAGCCATTTGTTTGAGGCCCTCCGCAAGCGAGGATTGATACACGGTGCTGAGGTTGAGCGGACGTCGCCAGCGTGACTGGATGAGAGAAATGAGCTTTCCCAGATAGCCGTCATTCCATGAATAGGAAAGGTAAGGAATTCTTTCGCCCTCAACCGTGTCCAGATCGTAAAGAGGTTTGCCTGCTGCATCAGTTCCCGAGACGAGGATGAGACGATCTTTTCCAATCTGCAAAGATTCGAACGGCCCCGCTTCGAGAACGGGTGGCCCATCAGGGTGGTCATAAGTAATCGCGAAGTTACATTTTCCAGAAGACAGGTGTTCAATACATTCGAGAAAATCACCCGTGTGCATACTGCAGCGAACAGGGGAACTCGGAAATCCGGAACCGCTGATCCAGTTCGGGAAGAAGTAGATCGCCAGTGTGTGCAGGGCGGCGAATGTAAGAAGCTGCGAATTGGCGCCCGCAACATTGTGGCAATCGGTGCGAAGACGGTACATGTCTCTAACGAGTTCCTGACAGCGCGGTACGAACATGTTACCAGCACTTGTCAAATGCACCGGATAGGTACTTCGATCAAGAAGATCTGCGCCGACCCATGACTCCAGCGACCTGATGCGCCGACTGAACGCTGGCTGCGAAATATTTCGCGATGCAGCAGCCGTGGAGAAATTCCGCGTCGCAACAATTTCCAGGAAGTCCTCGAGCCAAGCTAGCTCCATAACGACCTCATGCGTTATTTGCATAATTCATTCTAACTACGCATTGGACACCGATGCAAGTGTGCTCCTAGCTTAAATTCAAAAGAAGACTGCAAGACCAAATAGGGGAACATATCCATGAAACGTGCTTTGGCTCTGGCCCTTTCCTGTGGCCTTGGCCTGGCGGTGGCGCCTGCTGTCGCGCAGACCAAGAATCCAGGAACATTTGTCTTTCTTTGGACTGACGATATTCAGTCCTTCGATCCGGCCTATATTGCAAATACGCCCAGTTCCTACGGCGTGCTGAACGTCTATAGTCGCCTTCTCAATTATAACGGTTCACAGATTTCGGAATTTGTGCCCGCCCTTTCCAGCGAGGTGCCGACGCTGGAAAACGGACTTATAAAACAGGGCAGTGACGGATCGATCAGCTATACGTTTCCCATCCGCAAGGACGTCCACGCTCACAAAGTAGGGATTAAGGGTAGCGACGGTAAGATAACCTGGCAAAACTACGACGGTTTGGCGGGTGACCAGAAGGCGAAGATAGAACCTGGATATGGCCAGATCACACCTGAAGACGTGCGATACTCGCTGTTGCGGGCTATTCTCATGGGTCAATCATGGATGTCGAACGCCATCACCGAGGTGGTAACAGCCGGGAAATATCCGGATGTCACGAAGTGGGTCGAGACCGAGGCAAATGTCAAGGATATCAAAGACGCCGATCCTCAAGCCCTCCGCAATGTTTATGACCAGCTTGCATCACAAATTACCGTCGAAGGGGACAATGTCGTCCTGAAACTTCCGAAATCCTTCCCGGCTACGCTCGGTGTTCTGGCTCTCCCTTTCGGTGCTTCCATTGTTGACAAGGAATGGGTTGCTTCGGTCGGCGGGTGGGATGGCAATGGTGATACGTGGATAAAATATTATCGTCCCGAGCTTGGCGACGACCCGTTGTTTGCCCAGGAAAACGGTACCGGGCCTTTCATGCTCGAAGAATGGGATCGTACTGATCGCCGCATCACGCTCAAGCGGTTCGATAATTACTTCATGGGACCAGCAAAGCTCGAGCGCGTGGTCATGCGCACGGTGCCGGAATGGACGACACGACGCCTGCAACTCCTTTCGGGGGACGCCGATTTCGTCACGGCTCCCGTTGAATTTCTTGATGAACTCGGCAAGACCGAGGGTGTCAAGGTTGTTGACGGACTGCCTAAGGTTTTCAGTCGCGGACTTTATTTTGCGTGGCCTTTGGATGACGCGGACAATCCCGCACTCGGCAGCGGCAAGCTTGACGGAAACGGTATTCCGCCGGATTTCTTCGCCGACATTGATGTGCGCAAAGGTTTCAACTACGCACAGAACTATGATGCGCTTATCAAACAGGTTCTTCTGAACAAGACCGTCCAGTCGCGTGGCCCGACCGTGCGCGGCATCATGGGCTATCGTGACGATTCTCCTATCTATAGCTACGATCCGAAGAAGGCCGCAGAACATTTCAAGAAGGCTTTCGGCGGCAAGCTCTGGGAAACAGGCTTTACCTTCACGGCCTATGTACAGGAAGGCACGCCGCAGGGTACAGCCGCATTGTCTGCACTGCAGCAGGGTTTGCAGCGCATCAATCCCAAGTTCAAGATGAAGATCCAGTCGCTGCCTTGGGCATCGATTTCGGACAAGCTCAATAATCGCGAAAAGCCGGCGTCTCCGCTGACCTATATGGGCTGGGGCCCAGACTATTCCGATCCAGGTGGTCCGCTCGGTGCAGCAACTTACTATCTTTCACCAACAGGTCTCGTTGGCGGCATGCTCGGCGATGGTTATCGGGGGCTGATGGCCGAAAAATTCAAACCCTTGCTGGACGAGGCTTGGGCTTCCTCTGACCCTGCCGTTCGCGAACCAATCTATGCAAAACTGCAGACGATGTCTCACGACTACGCAACCACCCAGTTCCTCTGGGAAGATTTCGGCTACATCGTTACCCGGAGTAATATCGACGGTTACGTACATAACATGATCCTCTACGGTGCCTGGGATTTTTACCCGGTGACCAAGGCTGACTGAGCCCTTGCTGAAACGTGCCGGGCGATACGATCGCCCGGCTCTTTTCCCCAACTCCAAGCGAAACGGATTCTGGTGTGCTGAATTACGCTTTGAGGCGGTTGCTGACGCTTCCCGTCGTCCTTTTTGCCTTGTCATTGATGCTCTTCGCGCTGCAGATGTCGCTATCGCCAACACAACGGCTGGCGGCTTACGCTCCTTCGCCTGACTTTCTCAAAGGGGGACAGGAGAGCATCCGGCGCATGATCGAACAATACGGGCTTAACGATCCCTTCCACGTTCAATACGGCAGATGGATCGGTAATATCATGACCGGCAATCTCGGTTGGTCCGAGACTGCACGTCAACCTGTATCCCATGCGCTGACGTCTCTTTTGCCTGCAACACTGGAGCTGGTTCTACTGGCCTTCATTCCAAGTTTTCTGCTTGCGATCTATCTGGGCTCGCGTGCGGGCATTTATCTCAACAAATGGCCGGATCACCTTATCCGTATATTCACCATTCTGGGGTGGTCGTTTCCTGTCTACGTCTTTGGACTGTTGATGCTGCTGATTTTTTATTCCGCGCTTGACTGGTTTCCGCCGGGAAGGCTCAGCCAATGGGCGCAAGCGACTGTCATGTCCCCGGATTTCACCAGATATACCGGCGCCAATACCATTGATGCGATCCTCAATGGCAATCTTCAGATATTCTGGGATTCCCTTCGTCACCTTGCAGCCCCTGTCATTACGTTGACCTATGTCAATCTCGCCAGCATGACCCGTGTGATGCGAACCTCGATGCTGGAGACCCTCCGTCAGGATTATGTGCGTACTGCACGAGCCAAGGGTATGCCTAAACGCGTTGTGGAACTGCGCCATGCCCGCCGCAATGCGCTTCTACCCGTTACCACAATTGCTGGCATGGAGCTGGCGACGATGATGGGCGGCGTCGTTATCACGGAAACCATCTTCGATTATGCCGGGCTTGGTCAGTTCGCCGCCAAGTCTGCCGCCAATCTGGATTTTCCGGCAATTCTCGGCTTCAGCCTCTATTTCGCGATCGTGCTTGTACTAATGAACCTGATCGTTGACCTGATTTATCCGTTACTCGATCCAAGGGTGAAGACACGATGAAATTGCTGCGATATCTGCTGCGTAATCCTGTCTCGCTCATTGGAGTCCTGATTTTGCTGGCCTTTGTGCTGGTGGCAATATTCGCGCCGGTACTGGCGCCGCCGCAGGAATTCCAGATGTCGGTCTATGACACGCCGCGAGCCGGCTTTCTGGCGACACCGCAACCGCCCTCCGCCGAAGCGATCTTCGGGACCACGGAAGGTCAGTATGACATCTATTATGCAGTCATATGGGGCACCCGTACGGCCTTCAAGATCGGCCTCGGTGTGGTCGCCATTTCCGTGTTGATCGGAACATTGATCGGTTCTGTCGCCGCCTATTACGGCGGTGCAGTCGATGAGATTCTGATGCGCATTGTCGACGTATTCATGGCTGTTCCATTCCTGATTGCAGCCATGGTCCTGACCGCCCTTCTTGGAAAGGGCATCGGTCCGATTACGATCGCGCTGACAACTTTTGGCTGGATGGGATACGCCCGCGTCATCCGCAGCGAAATCCTGCGTATTCGTGAGATGGATTATGTCCATGCCGCCCGAAGCTATGGAGCCGGAGATCTTCGTCTTATTGCGTTGCACATTCTGCCCAACGCCTTTTTTCCCGTCCTTGTTCTGGCCACCATGGCGACGGGCTCAATGGTACTTTCGGCTTCAGCGCTCAGTTTCCTTGGTGTCGGCACTGAGGAAGGCTATGCAGACTGGGGGCAATTCATCGCGTATTCGCGAAACTGGATCGTGGGTCAGCCGGGAAACCCTTTCCAATACTGGTACACGCTGGTCTTTCCCGGCGCTGCAATCTTTCTCTTTGTTTTGTCATGGAACCTTGTCGGCGACGCGCTGCGAGATGTTCTTGATCCTCGCCACTCAAGCTGAACCTCGGGAGTATTGTTGTGTCCAAGCTTTCAAATCAATCAATTGAACTCTTCGAAAGCCTTATCCGCCATGAGGTGGAAGACAAGACCATACCTTCAATTTCCTATGCACTTGTTGATCGGGACGGATTGCTGGCGGAAGGGCATATTCAGCATCCCGAACGACATTTCGAGATGAATGCTCGAACATGTTTCCGTATCGGTTCGATTACCAAAACCTTCACTTCGGTCGCGATTATGCAATTGGTCGAGAAGGGCCTTTTAGACCTCGACGTGGATGTTTCTGAATATCTTCCAGGTTTTCAGCCTATCAATCCGTTCGTCGGTCGTGAAAGTGGGCCTTTCGGCTCCCATATCAGCCTTCGCAAGTTGATGAGTCATACCGCCGGTATCGTCCGGGAACCCAAAAGCGGCCATTATCTTGACGCCCATCGCCCTCCGCTTGCAGATACAGTGGCCGAGCTTGCAACTTCAACACTCAAACAGGACCCCAGCGCCGGAACCATGCATTATTCCAACGCCGGAATTGCGGTAGTTGGACTGGTTATCGAGAAGGTAACACGCAAGAGCTATGCAGACTATATAACTGACAATATCCTCAAGCCTCTCGGTATGTATGACACCTCCTCGGGTATGGCAGAGGGTATTCGCGAACGTCTCGCGCCTGCTGAGATGTGGACTATAGACGGGGATAGTCCCGCGCCGGTCTTCAGCCTCGGTGGTTCTCCTGCTGGAAACATTTTCTCAACTAACCGTGACATGGCAAGCTACGCGAGATGTCTTCTGCGCGGTGGTTTTACGCCCAATGGTCATTCCGTTATCAGCCCTGCTTCATTGCGGGAGATGTGGACGCCGATTGGAAGGCGACCAACCGGCCACGACCGAACCCAGAACGGCTATGGACTGTGTTTTGGTGTTGGCGACATGGATGGCTGGACTTCAGTTGGACATGGCGGAGCGGTTTATGGTTATGCATCCCAGATGACCTTGCTCCCCCGTGCTGGATTTGGCGTTCTTATCTTTGCCACACTGGATTTTGCCAATCAGATTGCCTCGCGCCTGGCTGGCGATGGTTTGCGTATTGCATTGTCGGAAAATGGTATGGGCAAGCGCCCGCACGGCGTCCAGGTGCCGCCCGCTATAACTGACGAGCAGTTTGCCACCCTTCCAGGCCTTTACCGTCAGGTTGAAAGTGGTGAAGTTATCGAGGTAAAGGAAAAGGCAGGCAAACTCTATCTCATGGGAGAGGGTGTGCCTCTGCAAATTCGTCCGAAGTCCAAGAACCATTTTGTCATTGACGGTCGCATCTACGGTCGTGGAGCAGACTATCCTCATATGGATGTCTCGTTTCCCGAACCCGGCAAACTCGATTGGAAAGGTCAGGAGTGGCTGAAAGCCGATAGCCTTCCTACAGAGCAAGTTCCAACGGAAATAGCCTCTCATCTGGGCAGATACGGGCCAGACTTTAACATCACATACCTGACTTATAGCCACGGCCAACTCAAATGCCTGATCGAGTATTTCTGCACGCATACTTGCGAACCTGTCGATGGCAACCGGTACCGCATGCGCGGGTTGCTTTATGAAGAAGAAATACTGGAGCTGGGCGCAACTGACGAGGCCGGGCGAACCGGTATACGGGTCGGACCGATGTTTCTGGAACGTCGGGAAGCCGGAAAGGCCGCCTGAAAGAGGGCTCGCGGCCAGCCAAGTTAGTCTCAGAATATTAACGCACCTTCGGGCGCACGTATGCGGATAAGGAGCGAAGTCATGAAAATATTCATAAGCGCGGATATCGAAGGTACGGCTGGTATCACCAACTGGGACGAGGCGCGAAAAGGGCATGCTGACTACGAAGAGTTTCGCGAATATATGACAGACGAACTGGTCGCCGCCTGCGAGGGTGCACGGGCAGCAGGTGCGAAGGAGATCGTGGTAAAAGATGCACACTCTACCGCGCGTAATCTGATCCTCTCGAAACTTCCCGACTATGTTCGCATCGTCCGGGGCTGGAGCGGGCACCCCGACGCCATGATGTTTGGTATTGACCGCAGTTTCAGTGCGGCGCTGTACACCGGTTATCACAACAAGGCTGGCACCGATACCAATCCGCTAGCTCACACGTTGACTGGCACTGTTTCGCGAATGCTGATCAACGGCGAAGTTGCTTCTGAATTCACGCTGAACGCCCTCTGTGCGGCACGCTATGGCGTACCTTCGACGTTTCTTTCGGGGGATTCGGGAATGTGTAGCGAAGCGCATGAATTCGTGTCTGGTATTCGCACGGTCGCCACCAGCGAAGGACATGGCCCCGCAACCTCCTCTTTGTCACCGCAGGCTGCCGTTAAAGCAATTCGCGACGGCGTTGAGCGGTCGTTATCGCGCGACCTGTCCAAATGCCTTCCAAAACTCGCAAACACGTTCGAGCTCATTGTGGAATACACAAACCCAATCGAAGCCTATCGAGGCAGTTGGTATCCGGGGATCGAACATCCGGCCCCCCGCACACTGCTTTTCAGAGCTAATGACTTTTTCGATATTCAGCGTGCAATTCGATTTGTCGTCTGATTATGCTGAAATTTTGCAACTGTGTCTGAGTTGGGCTTTGATGCGTCGATTTATTGAGGTTCGTGTTGAGATTGTAACGAGCGTCGCACATGGTCTTGACTGTAAAGAAGTATGGTACTCGCAATCGAGCGCCATAATTCGATCTATCAGGACCAACAGGGAAGGCGAACGACACAGTGACTGCCACATTGTGTGATCTTGCCCGCTGAAAAATGCCAAGCTGAAGCGTTTCGCTGCGATTTTACGAGAAGCCATTAAAACTCATTATACCAGATTGAGGCTTTTCATCACTTTGCGCAGGGTTGAAACGCTTTGATAGCCCGCTTCCACGCTCGCCATGGCCAATGGGACACCTTCAGCCTGACGACGCATGACATGGGAAGCACGCAGGCGCTGACGCCATTCAATAAAGCTCATCCCAGTTTCCTGGCGAAACTTGCGCGTCATCGTCCGGCGGCTCATGCCCACCTCTTCAGCCCAGTCATCGATGGTAAGGTCCAGACCCGGATTTCCAAGAAGATTCCTGCACAGCTTTCGGAGCT
>MTEY01000662.1_pt1 | contig 11176 bp, 10 predicted proteins | sample 1042721 | NCBI WGS metagenome assembly MTEY01 (sample SAMN06185809, study PRJNA358809) | soil metagenome | isolation source: soil biostimulated with seedmeal as carbon source | place: India | collected 2015-05-23 | reverse complement strand
AGGCGCGCGCGCAGGCTGTCCATGCTGTCGCGGATCGTGCTCATGGCGGTGCAGTTCCCTCTTCCCAGCGCAAAACGGTGTACGCCGACCCCGGCACGGGGCCACCGCCGGCGCGTATCACCGCGCGCAACGTCGCCTCCCGTCCATCGCGAAGCGTCGCGTGGCTCTCGATACTATACGTCCCGCTTCCGCCGCCGACGAGTTGCCCCCCCGCCTGGTCCGGCGGCAGCTCGCGTTGCGCGAGGATGCGTTCGGCATCCAGGCCCATCGCGACCAGCACCGGACCGGGCGCGTAGTTGGCGTCCGGCAGCGTGCGGCCGGAGTACAGGGTCAGATAGGGGGCCAGGCGCTCGTAGATCTCCGGCGTCATCCCCAGCACCTGTTGCAGTTCCGCGATACTCTCGAACGGCGCGTCCTTGGCGCCGTACTCCAGTCCGGCGGAAGCGTAGTCGGGATCCTCGGCGCCCCCCTGCGGCTGGGAGAGCGAATCGGGGTCGCGCCAGTCGAGGATGGCGGCGGCCAGCCCCGGCGCGGTTTCCTCGGGAACACCCCGCACCCGCAGCAGCTGCTCCAGCAGGCGGGCGTCGGCCTGGTTGAGATCGACCTTGCCGCTTTCGTCGATGGCGTGGATGCGCAGCCGGCTGCCGGCGAACCGCCAGTCATAGCCACGCCCGTCCGGCAACCAGCGGGTCTGTTGCTGCTGATCGGCGATCCGCACCAGCGCGTATTCGATGCCGGCGCGGGCGCGTTCGCGCGCCACCGTGCCGTCGCGCACGATCTGGCCCTGCAGCGATTCCATCCGCGCGGTCACCGCGAATGCGCCGATCAGCGCCGCCAGCAGGGCGGTCAGCCACAGCACCAGCAACAGGGCCGCGCCGCGCGCGTGCATCACACGCCTCCCGGTGGCTGCGCGCCACCACCCGCGCCGCCCTCGCTGTGCACGAGGGTGACGATCAGTTCCGGCCAGCGCGCGCCGGCTTCGGTTTCCACGTCCACCGCGACCTGCAGGGGCAGGATTTCCGCGGTGCGCCAGGCGTCCTGCCACGGACCGGGCTGGCCCCGTTCATCCAGGCCGCGATAGCGGAAACGCACCTGGCGCAGGCGGTCGGCCAACAACTCCGGCGCGATGCCGTCCGGCACATCGACCGCCTGGCCCGCCTGCACGATGGAGAAGCGCGCCATCAGCCTGCCCTGGTCATCGAAGCTCAGGTCGTACAGGTGCGGCCCACCACGGCCGAGATAGGCCGGCAGATCGGCGACGAAGCGAATGCGCCGCGCTTCGCCCAGAAAGCGCGACTGACGGAAGGTGGTGGGATCGGTGGCGAACACCACCGGCAAAGCGGTACCGATGCGCTGGCGCAGGAACCCTTCCACCGCGCGCGTGCGCTCGTTGCGCTGGGCGCGGATCTCGCCGCGTTCGACCATCGTGGTCGCCGCGCGCACCGTGGCGAACGCCAACGCGAGTCCGGCGGCCAGCAGCACCAGCGCCAGCAGCATTTCCAGCAGGGTAAAGCCGCGCGTGCGCCGGTTCACGGCACGCTCCGGCTGCGGTTGGGATCCGGCGGCACCAGCCGCAGCGTGTCCCAGACGATCCGCTGGCGGGGTTCGTCGCCCCAACGGGTGGTCAGCCGCAACTGCAGCAACTCGGGTGCGGACGGATCCCGGATGGGGGTCTGCGCCTTCGCGGGATCGTCGTACGGGGCGATCTCCAGCTCCCAGCGGTAACGGCCACGTTCGAATTCGCCCTGGCGATGGCCCGGCTGCAGGAATTCGCCCACGCCGATCTGCGCCAGCAGCGATTGCGCGTGCAGGGAAGCGCGGGTGGCGTCATCCGCGCCGCGGATCTGGCGGGTGGCGCCGGACAGGGAGCCCAGCAGCAGCGTCAGCGCGAGCGCCAGCAACGCGAACGAGACGATGACCTCCAGCAGCGTGAAGCCGTGCGGCCGCTTCATGTTCCGCCGTTCCCGCGGACCACCTGGACTTCGCCGGTCAGCCACGCCACATCGACATGCCATACCGCCCGGCCGCCACTCAGGCGGATCTGGCCGCCGCTGGATCCACCGTCATGGAAGAACAGAATGGCGCCCACGCCGGGCGCCGGTTGTGCCTGGCGCGCGCCGATGAAAGCGACGCGCAGCGACGCCGGCACGCTGCCGCGATGCTGGTTGGGCGCCTGCCAGCGACGCGTGTTCGGATCGATGACGAAGCGCTGCGGCTTGCCGGTGGCCATCGCCTGCGCGCGGGTGTAGCGCAGCTGCGCCGCGATCTCGCGCGCCTCCGAGCGCAGGCGGATGCCTTCCAGGCCTCCGGTCAGCACCATCGCCGCCAGGGTGCCGGCGATGGCGATCAGCATCACCACCAGCAGCATCTCCAGCAGCGAAACGCCCCGGGCGTCGCGCGGCGTGCGGAAGGAAGGGCGAAAGCCGCCGCGCATCGCGCCGTGTCCGGCTTACTGGTACTGGATGTCGGCGTCGTAGCTTTCGCCGCCGGGCTTGCCGTCCTTGCCGTAACTGATCAGATCGAAGGGCTGGGATTCACCCGGCGCCCGGAACTCGATGGGATGGCCCCACGGATCCTTCAGCTCCGCCGGCTTGGCGTACGGACCCAGCCAGCCGTTGGCATTGGTCGGCGCGGTCACCAGATCGTCCAGGCGCGAGGGCAGGCTGCCGGTATCGAGCTGGTAATTCTCCACCTTGCCGGCCAGGGTCTGGATCTGGCTCTTGGCCAGATTGGCCTTGCCGCGATCGGCGCCGCCCAGCAGGCGGCTGCCGACCAGCGCCATGATGCCGCCGATCAGGATCAGCACGATGATGATTTCCAGCAGGCTGAAGCCGGACTGCGAGGCCGGCGAACGCAGGCGGGAACCGGAACGGATTCGGGAGGGCTGGCGCATCGGTGTATTCCTGGTCGTATGCGTTGACGGGTAAGAAAGAAAGTCTGGTGGATGGTGCCTGAACCGGTTGTTGGACGGACCGGGCTCAACCGATCGCGTTGGTCAGACCATACAACGGCAGCAGCACCGCCAGGATGACCAGGCCCACGATCAGCGCCAGGACCAGGGTGATCACCGGCACCAGCAGCGCCAGCAGGCGTTCCATCGCCTGCCCGGTCTCCTGTTCGAAGGTGTCGGCGGTCTTGAGCAGCATGCCGTCCAGGGCGCCGGATTCCTCGCCGACCTGGATCATCTGCAGGGCCAGCCGCGGGAAGCGTTTGCCCCGTCCCAGCGAAGCCGCGAGGCCGTGACCGTTCTTGACCTGTTCGGCGGCGGCGTCCACGTCCGCCCACAGCGCGCGGTTGAACAGCACGTTGCGGGAAATCCCCAGCGCCGCCAGCAGCGGCACGCCGTTGCGCAGCAGGGTGCCAAGGGTGCGGGCCAGGCGCGCGGTTTCCAGCCTCGCCACCAGCGGTCCGACCAGCCGGCGCTCCAGGATCCAGCGATCGAACCGCTCGCGGAACGCGGGATCCCGGCGCTTGCGATCGGTCCACAGCAGCAGCACCGCCGGCGCGGCGACCAGCACGAACCAGCCGTGCTGCACGAACGCGCCCACCGCCATCACCCCGCGGGTGAACCAGGACAGTTCCACGTCGAGGCTTTCGTACATCTGCGAGAACTGCGGCACCACGTAGCCGAGCAGGAACAGCAGCGCGAACCCGACCACCACCACCAGGATGGCCGGGTAGATCAGCGCGTTGATGACGCGACCGCGCAGGTTGCGGCTGCGCTCCAGATAATCGGCCAGCCGGGCCAGGGTGTCCTGCAGGCTGCCGCCGGCCTCGCCGGCGCGGACCATGTTGATGTAGAGGCGGCTGAACACGCCGTGCTGGCGTTCGAGCGCGGCCGACAGCGGCGCGCCGCCGCGGACCGCGTCACGCACGTCGGCGACGATGTCGCGCGCTCGCCCTTCCTCCGGCATGTCCAGCAGGATCGACAGTGCGCGGTCCAGCGGCTGGCCCGCGCCGAGCAGGGTCGCCAGTTGCTGGGTGAACTGGACCAGGCGATCGCCGGCCAGCGGCTGCGCGCGCAGCAATCCGCGCCAGGAGGTGCCGCCGCGCACTTCCGACGCCAGCCGCGCCTCCACCGGCAGATGGCCCTGTTCCTGCAGGCGCGTCGCCACCTCGGCGTCGCTGATGGCCTCCATCTGGCCTTCCAGCATTTCGCCGCGCGGGTTCAGGGCCTTGTAGCGGTACAGGGGCATCGGCGGGGGCTTCCATGGTCTCCGAGCCCCTAAGCATACGCGTGCCGCGTTTCCTGGCTACGGGACGGCGACGGTTCGGCTCAACGGCGAGACCCCGTTCTCATCGAAGGCCTCGACCGCGATGTGATATTTCACACCCGCGTTCAGCGCCCGCAGTTCCAGCCGCGCCGGCTGGTCGGCGAACACCTGGTAGCTGGAATACAGGCGATCCGGCGCGATGCCCCAGCGCACGTTGTAACCCACCGCGCCGCGCACCGGCCGCCACTGCACCGTCATCTGGCGCGGGTCGGCGTCGCGCCTGGCCTGCACGCCCCGCGGAATCGGCGGCGCATGTCCATCCGCATGGCCGAACACGCGCAGATCGCTGATGGCCAGGTGCGCCGCGCCGACGTGCCCGTGCACATAGCGCACATGGCGGGCCCGCACCGGCGCGGGCAGTTCCAGATAGGCGTTGGGCCGATCCCGTCGCGGCCCGTCGGTCGCCGCCAGCGGTTGCCAGTGGCGACCGTCCAGCGAGGATTCGAGGCGGAACTCGGTGTAGATGTCGTCCGCGTCCGCGTAGCGTCCGGACCGGTAATCGGCGAAGTTGACCTGGACCGCGCGCACGCTGCGCTCGCCGCCCAGATCCACGCTCAGGGTCTGCCCGGCGTCATTGCCCGCGGCAACCCAAAAGGTGCGCGGATTCTCGTCGGTGACGTTGCCGGCGACGAAGCCTTCATGGACCGAGGATGCGGTCGCGCGCTTGCGGTAGGACAGCAGCATCCAGCCGGTGAACAGCGCTTCGGGATCCGTGTTCGCGGCATCGGGCACGTAATGCGGGAAGTCGCCGAAACGGGTGGATACCGACATCTGTCCATCGGCGCCGAACGCCGCCGGGAACATCGCGATGCGCCGCTCGAAATTCCAGTTGTAGCCGATCCAGGGCGTGCCGGTGTTCCACCAGTTGCCATGCGCATCCTGGAACGTGGAGCCGTGCCCCGCGCCGTGGACGAAGCCGCCGGGCTTGTAGCCCACCGGGTTGTACGGCGCGTACTCGAACGGCCCCAGCGGAGCGTCGCCGACATAGACGCCGGTGGCGTAGGCGTTGTACTCGGTGCCGGGCGCGCCGTACTGCAGGTAGTAGCGGCCGCCGACCTTGTTCATCCATGCGCCCTCGATGTAGGTCGGGCGGCCTTCCTCGCGGTGGTCGTGGCCGAAGCGTTCCCAGCCGTGCCGTTGCGGATCCAGCAGGATCAGCGCGCGCGGCTTGCCCAAGTAACGCAAGCCCTCGTCCATGTCGAGTTCGATGCCGTAGAGCGGGAACGTGTCCGACGAGCCCCAGTACAGGTACCAGCGGCCATCGTCGTCCTTGAAGAAACTCGGATCCCACGGTCCCGGCGGAACCTCGGTGGGCTGCGGGTCGCCGACGCGCCAGGGCTGCATGAATTGATCCATGCCCGGGCGCACCGCGTTGGGCAGCTCCGGCGTCCGGCGGGTGAAGAAATCGAAACGTCCATGTTCCGGATCACGACTGACCAGCACCGCGCTGGGTTCGAACATCGAGCGCATCAGCAGCAGGCGATCGCCATCGGAAATCGCCGCCGGCGCGACCATGCTGTCGAACGGCCAGCGGCTTGGCTCGATGAATCGCCAGTCCACCAGATCGGTCGAGCGCCAGTAACCGTCGGCCAGGGTCTGGAACAGGTAGTACGCATCGCCGTGCCGGACCACCACCGGATCGGCGCCGGTGCGGTACGAAATGCCCTGGTTCAACTGCTCGAAGTTGTACCGGTAGTCGATGTCGATCGGATTGGCGTAGGTCCGGCGGCGCGGCGCGTCCGTCGACGGCGCATCCGCGACGGCCAGCGGCGCGGCCAGGGCCAGCGACAGCGCGCCGGCCAGGCGACAGGGGTTGATGCGCACCACGATCCTCCCGGGAATCCGCCACTGAAAACGTTTTCAGCGGCCGAGTATCCCCTGCTCACCGGGCAGGGGAAAGCCGCAGTGCAGCGAAGTCATCGATGGAGGCGGCAGGGTTGCGTCGTCCCTGCTCTTCCAGACGGTGGCGACGCCGAATGCCCGGGAAGGACGCCTCGCGGATCAGGGGGACGGGGACACGACGGCGAAGGCTTCGCCCGTTCTCCATGCCTGCGGCGGCGCGCGCCGCCCTGCTCCCTTCCCCTCCGAACCGCAGGCCGCGGCAGGGCGAGGCTCAGGATTCCTCGGTCACCCGCAGGACTTCCTCGATGGTGGTCTGGCCGGCCAGCGCCTTGGCGATACCGTCCTCGTACATGGTCTGCATGCCACCGGCGCGCGCGATCTGCTCGATCTCGCCCATGCCGGCATGACGCATCACCGCGCGGCGAAGCTCGTCGTTCATCACCAGGAATTCGACGATGGTGGTCCGCCCCAGGTAACCGGTCGGCGCGATGGCGGATGGACGCGGGCGGTACAGGACGATGTCGCCTTCCGGCTGGAAGCGGCGCAGGCCGAACTTCTCGATTTCCTCCGGCGACGCGCGATACGGCTCGGCATGGGTGGGCTCCAGCCGGCGCACCAGCCGCTGGGCCAGGATGCCGTTGACGGTGGACGTCAGCAGGTAGTCCTCCACCCCCATGTCGAGCATGCGGGTGATGCCGCCGGCGGCATTGTTGGTGTGCAGCGTGGACAGCACCAGGTGGCCGGTCAGCGCCGACTGGATCGCGATGCGCGCGGTCTCCAGATCGCGCATTTCGCCGATCATGATGATGTCGGGATCCTGGCGGACGATGCTGCGCAGCGCATGCGAGAAATCCAGTCCGATCTGCGGCTTGGCCTGGATCTGGTTGATGCCCTCGATCTGGTATTCGATCGGATCCTCGACGGTGATGATCTTGACGTCGCTGGTGTTGAGCTTGCTCAGCGCGGTGTACAGCGTCGTGGTCTTGCCCGAACCGGTCGGGCCGGTCACCAGCAGGATGCCGTGCGGCTGTTCCAGCACCTTCTGGAACTGCGGCAGGAACACATCGGTGAAACCCAGCCGCTTGAAATCGAACACCACCGTCTCGCGATCCAGCAGTCGCATCACCACGCTTTCGCCGTGCGCGGTCGGCACGGTGCTCACGCGCAGATCCAGTTCCTTGCCCTGCACCCGCAGCATGATGCGGCCGTCCTGCGGCAGGCGGCGTTCGGCGATGTTGAGCTTGGCCATGATCTTGATGCGGCTGATCACGGCGGCGGTGAGGTTGGCGGGCGGGCTTTCGGCTTCCTCCAGCACGCCGTCCACGCGGTAACGGACCTTCAGGCGGTTTTCGAACGGCTCGATGTGCACGTCCGAAGCGCGCAGTTCCACCGCGCGCTGGATGATCAGGTTGACCAGGCGGATGACCGGCGCCTCGGAGGCCAGATCGCGCAGATGCTCGACGTCGTCCAGATCGCCCGCGGCTTCGCCGTCGGCGTTCTCCACGATGGCGCCCATTGCGCTGCGGCCCTGGCCGAAATAGCGCTCGATCAGATCATCGATCTCCGAGCGCAGCGCCACCTGCCGGCGCACCGCCTTGCCGGTCGCCAGTTGCACGGCGTCGACCGGATAACCGTCCTGCGGATCGGCCACCAGCAGATCCACCCCGGACTCGTCCTCGCCCACCGGGCAGACATGGAACTGCTTGAGGAACCGGATCGACAGCGGCGTGGCTTCCGGCGGCAGTTCGGGCAGTTCCTTGACACTGACCAGCGGCAGGCCGAGCACCTCGGCGGCGGTCTCGGCATGATCGCGCTCGGACACCAGGCCCAGCCGCGAGAGCAGCGACAACAGGCTGCCGCCGGTTTCCTCCTGCACCCGCCGCGCCCGCGCCAGATCCGGATCCTTGAGTTTTCCCCGCGCCAGCAGCGCGTCGACCATCCGCTCCTCGGCGCCGGCTTCGGTGTTGGGGGATTCGATCAGGGCGTTCACGTCGCACTCCCGTGGCAGGCGTCCACTTTACCAATGTCTACCATCGACCGGCGTCGCCCGCGTGAGCGGGCATAGACGACGGCGCGCCGCGGGCACGTCGGGCGGCTAGTCCTTCGCCGACGCCACGGCCATTGATCCGACCAGCCCGGCAATCCGGGTCACCGTGTCCCTGGACAGGGCGGTCCGGTCCAACCGACGAAGCAGGGCTTCACGCGCCACCGCGAAGGCGATGGCCTGGCCGAGAATGGCGTGCGCCCGTAGGGTGTTCTCCTCCAACTCCGGCTGTTCGCCGCGGAGCGCCGCCACCAGGCGAGTGACCGTTTCGTGCAGCGGCCGGAACAGGAGGAGATGGATCGTGTCGAAGGTGCCGGTCGGCTGGAGCTGTTCGCGTACGAGCAGCAGGCTGTGCGCAGCCGATGCGTCGGAATCCAGCAGCGCTGAGACGAAGTCTTGCATCAGGTTGCGCAATGCTTCCTCCGCCGCCACCGGCGACGTGACCGATGGACGGGGCAGACCGAGCCTGCCCGCAATGCTCTCAGCGGTGCGCTCGAGCACCGCTGCATACACACCGTCCTTCCCGCCGAAGTGATAGGGGATGGCGGACTGGTTCACCCCCGCGTGCTCGGCGAGCTGGCGTGTCCGCACCCCTTCCAGGCCTTGGCGACTGAACAGGACAAGACCCGCCCGGATGAGCTGTTCCCGCGTCTCCGCCGCGCGTTCGTTGGGGGTTTCCCTGTCCTGCGTCGTCACTGCCTGTTTTCCTTTCCGCCTTGGCGCATCTACGCGTGCGCGTGCATCAACCGCGTCGAATTCTCGTTGAGCGCCACGCCCTCGCGTTCGCCGACGATGACCGTACCGCCGATGTTGGCGAGATGGCGGCCGAACGCGCAATTCGGCTCGAATGCGAAGCACATGCCGGCCTGTAGCGGCAGCTCCCGGCCCACCGTGGGCAATCGGCTGAGCTGCTTGTAGGCCGCCGCCTCGGGCAGCGATTCTATGCCAGGCGCGGTGCCGAAGCCGACCGGGCCATAAGGATTGATGCTGTGGACCAGCGGGTGGACGTGCCAGCCTCCCGACGCGAGCAATGGGGCCTCCATGGCATCCACCAGATCGCCGAATGTGTTGCCTACGCGCAGAGCCGCCAGTCCAGCCTCATAGCTCTCCCGCGCCACTTCGGCGGCGCGCAGGATGTCCGCATGGACCTCGCCGACGGCGACGGCGGCCTGATGCTGGGTCTCCACCATGCCGTACAGCGCGAAAATCTCGGACAACACGATATCGCCTTCCCGCAGTACCCGCGGCCGCTGCGCACGGTACTGCCATGCGGGCGGCCCCCAGCCGACGTAGTCCGGGCCCGAGCCCAGCAGGATCTCGGCCGTATAGCCGCCCATGGAGAAACAGGTGCTGGTCACCGCCGCCACCAGTTCGGCCTCGGACACGCCCGGCCGCGCGGTGGCCCGGAGAGTTTCGCTCATCGCCTCGCCGATATGCGCCGCATAACGCACCAGGCCCAACTCTTCCTCGCTCTTGATCGATGCGCGCTGGAAGAAGGCGCGATAAACGGGCACGAACTCCGAACGCGGCAGGGCCTCGCTCAGGCCCTGCATGGTCCGCGCGGGCAGCGCGCCGTCGAAATAGAACGGCGGATAGGGTTCCAGGCCGATCACGCCGATGCGCGCGCCATCCAGCTTGCGGCTGGCCAGCCAGGCGCCGACTTCGCGGCCGGTCTTGCCCACGAGCAACTGTTCGGGCGGCACCCATTGCAGGTCTCCACGCAGCGCCGCCTGGATGTGGTCGGCGACCATGAGCGATGCGAAGGTATGTACCCTGGGGGCCTCGTCGCCGACGAACACCACGATCGAGCCGGGCCGGTCATTGGTGAAGTAGCAATCGGGGGAGAAGTTGGCGGGTGCGGCGGCCTCGCGGTCTCCGTAGACGATCAGGGCATCGAGACGCTCGGCCTGCATCAGCGACCGTGCGAGGTTCCAGCGCCGGTCTCGTTCTGCGAGCGACAGGGGTTCGGGGATGAGGGACATGTCTTGCTCCATGGGGGCTTCGGAATCCGCATATTAATTCATTTGAATGAATTAATATGCATCCACATTGCCCGGTGGCTTTGCCATGCTCGCGGTCGAAGCATCCGGCCTCAGGGCGCTAGCCTTTCCCAGAAAAAAAGCGGCGCCGGGGCGCCGCTTTGCGTTCGTCGCGATGACGTGGGCGCTCAGCCCACCCAGACCCGCGCGTTGCGGAACATCCGCAGCCACGGCGAATCCTCCGGCCAGTCGGCCGGCGCCCAGCTCAGGTTGACGCTGCGCGGGGTGCGCTCCGGGTGCGGCATCAGGATGGTGGAGCGGCCGTCGTCGCTGGTCAGGCCGGTGATGCCCTCGGGCGAACCGTTCGGGTTGAGCGGGTACTGGGTGGCCACCTGCCCGTCGCCGTCGATGTAGCGCAAGGCGACCCGCGCGGCGGCCTGGTCGACACCGCTGTCGAACTCGGCGCGGCCTTCCCCGTGCGCCACCGCGACCGGAATGCGCGAACCGGCCATTCCGCGGAAGAACACCGACGGCGACTCCAGCACTTCCAGCAGCGAGGTGCGGGCCTCGAACTGTTCGCTGCGGTTGCGCAGGAAACGCGGCCAGTGGGTCGCGCCCGGAATGATGTCCTTCAGCTGGCTCAGCATCTGGCAGCCGTTGCAAACGCCCAGCGAGAACGTGTCGCCGCGCGCGAAGAACGCGGCGAAGGCCTCGCGCAGCGCGCTGCGTTCCAGGACGGACGTGGCCCAGCCACGACCGGCGCCCAGCACGTCGCCGTAGCTGAAACCGCCGCAGGCGGCGAAGCCCTTGAAGTCGGCCAGCGAGACGCGGCCGGCGATCAGGTCGCTCATGTGCACGTCGTAGGCTTCGAAGCCGGCGCGATCGAAGGCCGAGGCCATTTCGATCTGTCCGTTGACGCCCTGCTCGCGCAGGATCGCCACCTTCGGACGTGCACCGGTGGCGATGAACGGCGCGGCCACGTCCTCGGCCGGATCGAAGCTCAGCTTCGGCTTCAGGCCGGCGCCGCCGAACTGGCG
>MTEY01006810.1_pt1 | contig 11342 bp, 14 predicted proteins | sample 1042721 | NCBI WGS metagenome assembly MTEY01 (sample SAMN06185809, study PRJNA358809) | soil metagenome | isolation source: soil biostimulated with seedmeal as carbon source | place: India | collected 2015-05-23 | reverse complement strand
CGGCTCACACGGGGTGTAGCTCAGTCTGGTAGAGCGCTACGTTCGGGACGTAGAGGTCGCAGGTTCGAATCCTGTCTCCCCGACCAGTTCAGGAAACACGCGAAAGGCCCGGGAAATCAACGATTTCCCGGGCCTTTCCGTATCCGTCCGGCTGCCCGGTGCCTACATCCATCGTGACGCCCCCGAACGGCACGCCCTGGCCGCAGCCCGGGAAGGTCATGCCGGCGGGCCCGGCTTCGTCGCTGCGCTGCCCGGCCTTTTTTCAGCCGCGGCGCGTCATGGCCTCTCGTAACTGTTCGCGTGCTTCCGGGTCGGCCTCGATGACGCGCCTCAGGGCCCGATACACATAGGCGCGGCAAAGGCCGGGCCAGGCAACCAGCAGATAAACCGCGCCGACCGCAAGCCATTCTGGGGCCGGTGGCCTCATCAGTCCGGTATGGCGCCCGGTCGCCGCGACGATGAGGATCGCCAACAGCACCCAGCGAAACCAGGTCCAGAAGCGAATTCCCCAGTCGACCTTGAGTACATGCTTGAGTTCTTCGTCCGTCAGGCGCATGCCTTCCTCCTCGTTTCAATACTGGCCAATCGTGCCACGGCGCATCGCGATCAAGCGCATCCAGGAAAACAGCAGGAACCCGATCACGAAATAGGCGAATGAAACCAGCGCGGCCGTCGCGAACGCCGGCCAGCGCCATGCAGCCGGATCGATCAACGCCAACTTAGCCAATCCCAGCGGCCCGACAAAGGGCAGCAGCAACGTGGCCGGCGCCTGGATGATCCAGACCGCAGCGCTATCGGCCATCATCACCGGCATCATGCCGAACGTCGCCAGTAGGGCGATCGCGCGGGTTTTCTTGAACACCAGGGCGAATCCGGCCATCAGCAGCCCTCCTCCGGCCGCGGTCACCACCGCCAGCGCCAGCGACGCCAGCGAGGCACCGCTCAGCTCGAGGCTTGTCAGCCTTCCGGCAATCAGGGCGATCAGCGCGACGATGGCGCCGGTGACCAGCAGGCTGGCAACCATCCGGACCAGCAATATCCGGAACAGCGCATGCGCCCCGGTGAATAGCTGTTCCACCGTGCCGCTTTGCGACTCGGCCTCCAACTCGGACGCCGGTCCGGACAAGAGGCTCATGCAGAGCATCCAGCCCACGAAAGAAAGTATCGTCAGCGATGCCGCCCGATCGGCGGGAACCACGGACCCGAACGCCGCATCGGACCCGTAGGCGATGCCGAAGAACATGCCCGCCAGGATCAGGAACGACAGCACTGTCTCGACGGGATAGCGTCGCATCTGCGCCAGCGACCGGCGCAGTTCCATGAGCAGCAGGTACATCATGCGACCCTCCTTTCGGTCAGGCTTTCCATGACATCACGCAGGCTGGCGCGGCCGACATTGCAGGACACAATGGGTGTGGGCCGGACCGCTTCAAGCACGCTGTACAGGCAGGTGCTGGCCGCATCAGCGCGCAGGCTGCGCGACTGGACCGATACGCCCAATTCCCGGAGCCTGGCGATGGTGCCGGCCGACGGCTCCTCTTCCAGTTCGACTTCCAGGGTCCGCCGGCCGAGCGCCTGCCGGATCGCGCTGATGGCCTGCGGCTTGCCGGGATGGCCACCGTCGATCAGAAGTGCGTGCCGGGCGAGCCGCTCGACGAAATCCAGTTGGTGCGACGTCAGCACGATCGCGCAGCCCCGGTCGCGGAGCGTCTCGATGCTGTGGAGGACCATCCGCTCGTGTACCAGATCCACGCCCAGCGTCGGCTCATCCAGCAACAGCACCCGCGGGTCACACATCACCGAAATCGCGAGCACCAGCCGCTGCTGCATACCGCGCGAGAGCGTGCCGACCAGGCATCCGGCCTTCTCCGTCAGACCGGCGCGTTCCAGCACCTCGTCGCGCCGCGACCGCCGCGCCTGGGGACGTCCGCCCTTGAGCGCGCCGAAGTAGTCGATGTTCTCCCGTACCGACATCTTCCAGTACAGACTGCGGCCACCATCCAGCACCACGCTGAGGGAGGGATCGACAGCGCCCGGCCTGCGACGGACGCCGTTGAGACGGATCTCGCCGGCATCCGGAAGGACGGTACCGGCGATCGTCCGGAGCAGGGTCGACTTTCCCGCACCGTTGAGTCCCAACACCGCGAACACCTCGCCCGCCTCGACCACGAACGAGGTGGGCTTGAGCTCGAAGCCCGCATAGCGCTTGCTGATCCCACTGACCTCAAGCGGCGCCATGTCCGAACTCCAGACGCGGAGCCATGACCTTCTGGATCTCAACCCGGGCCGATTCGCGCACCAGCACGGAGGCATCGCCAAGACCCTGCGTCAACAGCTCGATGCGCTGTTCAGCATCCGCCACGCGCGATCCCATGCTCTTCAGGGCCGCGAAGCGGATCCTGGGATTGACGTGGTGGTGCGCAATGTGTTCGATGATGTCGACCGTATTCTCATCGCCGATGGCCGCGGCCACCGAAAGCACGCATACCATATTGTTGCGATTGACCATCTTCTTGATCACACCCGCGGCCGTGTCCGCCGCATACTGATCGGTAACCACCGGCCGCAGGGTGTTCTCCATGATGTTGAGGGATATCGACAGCTCGTCGGCGGGGAGCTGGTCATGCACGTCCACGAAAGCGCGATACAGCATCACCTTGCCCTCGGCCAGCGCCGAACGCTCGATGAAGCGCAGCCCCATCGACTCTCCCGGATAGCCGGCCACCTTGTCGTAGTCGTACTCGTAGTAATCGCTCCAATAGCCGGGACCGTGATAGCCGACGGTGAGGAAATTGAAGTTGTGGTCGTGCGGCTTGTGGTAGAAAAACGGATCCGGCCCGCTGGCCTGCATCACCGCATCTTCGGCGCTGGGCCAGATGTTGGCGCGCAGGAAATAGTTCTTGCATGGGTTGAGGTGCAGCATCACCACCTGCGGTGTATATGTGTTTCCCCGCTGCATAGTGGCCAGGTCTTTCAGCTCCCGGGCGACCCTATCCGCCAGAAAAGTCCGGTTATTGGCCAGCGCCTTCAGGTCGTCGGCCGCCGCCTGCATGCTGTCGTGGCAGCGCGTATCCAGGCCCTTGTCGAGGCGCTCGATAAGTTCCTCGAGCTGCAGGCTGCTGGTCTGATGGGATTCGATGACGATTGGCATGGGAACGCTCCTTGTCAGGCGGCGATGGAAGGACGGAACATTTCGATGGTGCGCCGCGCGGTAACGCGTACGTTCGGATGGGGATCCGCCGCCGCCATCCGTTCGACCAGCGGCCACGCGCGCTTCGCATCGATCGCCAGGAGCTCGCGCATCACGTACCAGCGCACGAAGTAGTCGTCGTGCCGCAGGAACGGCAGACAGGACTCGAACGCTTCCGCATGCCCGAACAGCCTCAGGATCGTGGCCATCATCTGGATGCGCGAGGACTTGTCGTTGGTGGCCGACAGGCCGATCAGGGTCATCGTGCGCGAATCGAACTCGGGCATGACCGAGGCCCTGGAATGCTTGGCGTAGGCCTGGGCGAAGCACACGACGGAATCGGCAGACTCGAAGGTAAACGAATCGCGCCCAGCCCGCAGCAAGAGCTCATCCCCGTCTTCAACCCGGAAGGTGCGCACGACGGTGCAGGCCATGTCCGGAGCCGCCGGCGACTCGTCGGTGATGGCATCGCAGGAAAATACCGTGACTACCGCGCCGCCTCCCTTGATGAAGCGAACCAGGAGATCTTTCGGCGTCATCATTATCGAACTCGGCTTGAGTCGGTTCCGGTACTTCTTGAAGGCGATCGACGTGGGATCAGCCACGACGGTCGCGACCGCGAAATGGTCGGTATCGATGAATTGAAGGCCGGTCATGGCTTCGTTGTCGATACTCTGGCCCTGCGCCTGGTGGATATCACTTTCCAGCGAGCTTTTCACTTCGTTTCCGAAATATCCCGCGATGGCATCCGAGGCCAGGAAGCGCTGAAAATGGGGAAGCATCTGCTCGAAGGTGGGATCCTGCATGGTGCTTATGGCGCTCTTGAGTTCCGCTATCTCGCGCAGTTCGAGATGGCGGTCGTTTGCGACCCTTGCGGCGCCGAAGAACTTCGCCTGCTCCTTGGGATTGTCGGCGTACTGCGACAGGAAGAATTGGCTATTTTCCACTCGATCGTCCTTTTTGGTGGAGGCCGGCACGCGTTGGCCGCTCCGGCCAGGGAAGAGAAAGCGGGGCAGCATGGCCGCCCCGCCTGGACGTCAGCCGATCGAAGCGGCGACTTCCGTATTGGTGTTGATGAACACGCCGGCGATGATGCCGACGGCCACGCAGACACCACCGGCCGTTGAATCCTGGACCTCGGTGCCGACGACGCCGACATCCATATCCAGACAGGGAACCGCAGCGAGAGAAATAGTTTCCATGGTTCACTCCTTTGAAGTCGACCGGGCCGGAACGGCCCGGCCTTGGGGTTCAAGCGATGGCGTCCTGGGACTGCTGATTGATCATCACGCCGGCGACAACGCCGACGATCACGCATACGCCACCAGCGGTGGAGTCCTGGGTCTCCGAACCGACGACGCCCACGTCCAGGTCCAGGGTCGGGATGCTGTTGATATGCATGCCGAGGCCCTCAGACGGCGGAAGCCGAGTCCAGCACCGCGATCGCGATCAGGATCGCGAGCGTGACCGGTTCCAGCAGGCTGTTCTGGGTACGCGAACTGGGCATTCCCACATCCATTTCGAGCGAAGGAATCTGACGAATGTTCATAGCTTTGCTCCTTGGGTTGGTAGTTGGTGTTTCTGCATCCCTGCACTGCTTCTCCATGCAGCATCTCCATGCCGCATACTGCAGAGCGATCGCCTACGCCCGACGGCGTGACGGTTCACTCGTATCTGAGTGCCGCGATCGGATCTAGTCGCGCGGCCTTGACCGCGGGCAGAAGCCCGAAAACAATTCCAACGACGGTCGAGAACGCGACGCTCAACGCCACCGCCCACCACGGCACGACGGCCGCACCCACGCCAGGAAGGACCGTGCTGACCGCGAAACCGATCGAATAACCGAGGACCACGCCGAGCACACCGCCACCCAGTGCCAACAGCGCCGCCTCGAGAAGGAACTGGTGCAGGATCCGGCCTGGTGGAGCACCCAGCGCCTTGGCGACGCCGATTTCGCGGGTTCGCTCGGTCACCGACACCAGCATGATGTTCATGATTCCGATGCCGCCCACCAGCAACGAGACGCTGACCATGGCCGCCAGTACGACACCCGTCATGCGTACGATCTCGCCGAATGATGCATTGAGTTCCGCCGCGGTCTGTACCTTGAAGTCGTTGGCCTGGCCGGGCTTGAGCCGGTGCAGTTGGCGCAACAGCGACGTGATCCGCTGGCTTGCCTGTTCCACCATCTCCAGCGATGCGACTTTCAGCGTGATGCTGATATCCGGCTCGACACCGTCGCTCACCGCCAGACCGGTATTGAACGGAACCACGACGAAGTCATCCTGGCTGAAGCCGAAGATCTCGCCGCGCGGCTCCATCACCCCGATGATCAGAAACGGCTCACCGGCGATGGTCAGGAACTGGCCAACGGGATTGTCTGGCATGTCCAGCAACTCGCGGACCCGCTCGCCGATGACACAGACGCGACGGCGCGACTGGTCGTCGTGACCACTGATGAATCGGCCCACGCGCGGATAGACCTGGCGGGAATCCTGATAGCCCTCGGTCGTCGCCAACACGCGGGTGAAGGTGGTCTTGCCGCGGATGCTGACGTCGCTTCCGAAATCGCCGAAGGCCATGAACAGCGGCGACACGTCGCGGATATCGTCGATGTGCTGGACGATGAACTCATAGTCCCTCAGCGTCAGGCGGTTGCGACGTCCCTGCATCGACAGCGACAACGGGGTATGCGACTGCACGGTCAGACTGTCCCCGCCCAGCCCTGAAAACCGCTGGGTGATGGACTGCGAAAGTCCGGACATGACCGATACCACGGCGATGACCGAGGCAACGCCGATGACGATGCCGAGCGTAGTCAGCAGGCTCCGGAACCCGTGGGCCCGGATGCTTTCCAGCGCCGATGCGGCCACATCAAGCAGCGTGCGCATGGGTATACCTTCCGTTGCATTTTTCCGACGCCAAGCGACCATCGGCGAGGCGCAGGATGCGTTGGCAGCGCTCGGCCACGGCGGCTTCGTGGGTCACCATCAGCATCGTGTGACCATCGCCGACCAATTGGTCGAACAGGCCCAGGATCGACTCGCCGGTCCTGGAATCCAGATTGCCGGTGGGCTCGTCAGCCAACAGGATCGAGGGCTGCCCGCACAACGCACGGGCGATGGCCACGCGCTGCCGCTGCCCACCGGACAATTGGCTTGGCAAATGCCCGCATCGATCGGCCAGGCCCACCCGCTCCAGCGCATGACGCGCCTGTTCCAGACGTTCGGCCGGCCGCATAGCGCGATACATCAGAGGATGGGCCACGTTCTGGAGGGCCGTCGCTCGCGGCAGCAACTGAAAATTCTGGAAGACGAAGCCGATCTCGCGATTGCGAACCCGCGCCAGCCCGGCTTCGTCGAGGCCTGCCACATCCTGGCCGTTGAGGCGATAGGTGCCCGTGGTGGGCCTGTCCAAGCATCCCAGGATGTTCAACAGCGTGGACTTTCCCGCACCGGAGGAGCCGATGAACGCGACCGACTCACCGCGATGGATTCGCAGATGGACGTCATCCAGCGCGACGATGGTCTCGCCGCCCATCTGGTAGGCCTTGCGGACGCCCTTCAGTTCCAGCAGCGGCGCGCCGGTTCCGCTCATTGCAGGGATTCCGTGCCGGCGCGCAGCGAGTCGCCCGCACGCAGGTGACGCAGTTCGCGATAAGGGCCGACCACGATCCGATCGGTTGGGCGCAGTCCAGAGCGGATCTGCTGATATCGGTCATCGGACAGGCCCGGCACCACCGTGCGGCGAACGGCGCGGTTGTCTTCAACGACATATACGTATGATTGGCCCGCGCCCTCTGCGGCCGGGTCGGTGGTCTCGGAGTTGCTGCTCAGGACAGCCTGCAAGGGCACGGCCAGCGCGTCGGAAGCGGTGTGCGTATAGATTTCCGCGCGGCACGACATGCCGGGGCGCAGTGTTAGTTGCGTGTCAGGATTGAAGCGCAGGCGCACGGTGTAGTTGCGGCCGTTAGCCGGCATTCCCGGCGCGGGTGTCCGCGGGGTCAAGGCGATGTGCATCACCTGCGCGCGAACCGCGGTGTCGGGATTGCCGGCGGCGAACACCGCCGCTTGCTGGCCGACCTGCACGCGCGGTATGTCGGCCTCATCGACGTGGACCTCGGTGATCAGGGTGGAAGGATCGGCGATGGTCAGCAGGCTGGAGCCGGCGATGCCGGACGCACTGGGCACGGCGGTCTCGCCCTCCTTGATCGCCAGGGCGACGACGACTCCGGACATCGGCGCGCGGACGGTCGCCTTGGCCTGGCGCTGCTGGGCCTGATGCAACTGGGCCACGGACTGGCGCAGCTGCTCCTGCGCCGCGCGCAGGCCGATATCGGCCACCTGCGCGTTCTGCAATTCCTGTTCATGCATCCGTGCATCGATCAGACGTGCTTCGAACAACTGATCCATGCGCCGGGCCTGGCGTCGCGCCGAAGCCAGTTCGACGCGTTGCCGCTCCACCGCGGTGCGCTGCTGCGCCACTACCGCCAGGTGCTGCTGGACCTCGGCTTTCAGCGTTTCATCATCAAGCTGCAACAGGATCTGGCCTTTCTCGACCCGATCGCCTTCGTGGACCAGGACCTGGCGCACCCGCCCGATCACCTCCGGAGACAGCAGCGCCTGGTGCTCGTAGACCAGCGTGCCCGACGTAAGGATGGACGCCTGGATCTGGCGTGACTGGACTTGTTCGACGATCACCGGCTTGGCGTCTTCGCCCCCCCGCCAGCGAGCCAGGAGCGGGACCGACACAAGCGAGGCGACTGCCAGCAGGCCCCATGCGCGGATCTTCATCCTCAGCCCCCCATGACGATCTTCAACGCCCAGGCGGCATAGGTGGCGGCGAACGGAAGCAATGCGGCTCCGATCGCGACGCCCCAGCTGCGTCCGGTCCAACGGCGCAATCCGATCGCGAGCAGCGCGATGCTCCAGAGACTGGTCAGGTTGAGGCTGTTGAGCAGTCCATACCACGGCGACGCGTCGCCCACGTTGAACAGCAGGTAGTTCAACGACAGCGGATTGAGCGCCTCGGGCGCGATCTGGTTGCTGCGCGCCAACAGGATCTGCAGCGCCATCACCGGCAACAGCAGCAACGTCGGTGCCGTGCCCCAAGCGGCGAAGCCGAACCACTGGCGATAGCTCCTTCCCTGCCCCAGCAGCTTGCCGGCCACCAGGAGATAACCGGCCAGCACCGCCACCAGCAGTGGAATGGCAATCAGCGCGCTGGCCACGGACATCGTCAGCAGGCTGCCGCGGGTGAGGATTGACTGGGCCGCCTGCCGCGAGACGTCATCGCCCAGGTTCGCGTTCTGCGCGATCAGGCGTTCCTGCAGCCAGGCGAAGTCGACAGTCTGGTAGTACCAGATCCAGAGTGTCACATTACCGACAAGCGCCAGGCCCACCGGCAAGAGGGCCATCGTGCGGCGGGGAATCGTATCGAAGACCCTGCGCGGATCCGTGAAGATGGAAAACAGGGCCTGGGTAGGGTGAAGGGGCGCTTCCATGGTCATGTCCTGTTGACTGGCAGGAAGACGCTGCCATCGGGACATAGCGCGGGGGGGCCCACTGTGCTCAATCGGTTCAAAAACGGGATGAACGGGCTGAATACGTGACGATGGGTGGTCAGCGGGGCCCTGGATGTGCACAATCCAGGACAAGTCATCACCACAGGGACGCGAAGGTGGACGAGATTCAGCTTGTCGAAGGTGGCCAGGAAGGCCGGACCGGGGGCGGAGCCGCTTCGGACTCCACCACGACGAACCTGCCACCACGTGGTGCCAATGCACGCGCCCGCGCAGCCGGATGGTGGTACACCGTCACCCGCGCCTCGCGGTTGTATTGGGCCCTGCAGATCATCAATTCCATGGGCTCGGTTTTGGTGACCGTGCAGTTGTTGCAGTCCGCCGCGCAGTTCGGGGGCACGCCTCGCGACAATGCCTTTCTGGGGGCGGTACTCGATGCTTTCGTGCTGTTGGCAATGACCCATTTGCTGCTGCGGCCGTTATTGCTCGGCGCGTTTGTCCGTCAGCGGGCAACGCTTACCGCATGGTCGGGACTGGTCATGGCGCTGCTCGCATGTGCGGTTTTCTCGGTTCTCGCGGCGGATCTACTGGCGACACTCTCGCGGGTACGTGGACCCATCCAGGAGATCCGCTTCCATACCGGGACCTCCGAATTCGGCATCGCGCTCAATGGCTGGCAACTGTTCGCCATGCAGGTCGTCAACGCGTTGATGGCCTACGTACTGTGGACCGCGGTGTACCTCGGCTGGAAGGCCATTGCGGCGCGACGCGAATTGCAGCGGAAGGTGAAACACGCACGCATGTGGCAGTTGACCCGACAGATGGGCCCGCACTTCCTGTTCAACGCGTTCAATTCCATCCGCGGATTGATGTACGAGGATCGCGATCGTGCGGCCCAATTGATCACCCGTCTTTCAGACCTTCTACGGGTCCAGCTCGGCATGCATGAAGAAACCCACCAGTCGTTGCGCGAAGAATGCCGGATGGCACGCGACTATCTGGAGATCGAGCTGGTGCGACTGGAGCCACGCCTATCCTACAGCTTCGACATCGCGCGCGAATGCGAAAACCTGATGCTGCCCACACTGACCGTGCTCACCGCGGTGGAAAACGCGGTGAAGCATGGCATCGCGCCGAACCCGGAGCTGGGCTGGATCCGGATTTGCGCGCGTCCGGCCACGAAGGGTTGGGTACTCGAAGTCATCAACTCCTATGGCCCTCCAAGCACCGTGCAGAGCACTGGAATCGGACTGAAGAACCTGCGCGAGCGCCTGCTGTTGAGCACCAATGGCCAAGCCAAGGTCGAGTACCAGAAAGAACGCGATGCTTTCCGCCTGCGCATGGATCTACTGGCATGATCAAGCTATTGCTGGTCGACGACGAACGGATCGCACGCGCCGAACTCCGTCGACTGCTTCTGGTACATCCAACGGTGGAGATCATCGGAGAGGCGATTGATGTGGCCGACGCGATCCGTCAAATGGAACATCTTCGCCCGGACGCAGTATTTCTGGACATGGAAATGCCCGGCGAATCTGGAATGGCTTTCGCACGGCGACTGTCGTCTCATGTGAGAATAGTTTTCTGCACGGCGCATAGCGCCTTCGCCGCCGAAGCGTTCGAGGTCAACGCGGTCGACTACCTGCTCAAGCCGATCTCGCCGGAAGCATTGGGGCGAGCAGTCTCCCGGCTTGGGGGCAGCGAGCAATCCCGATCTGAGTGCCTACCGCCGGATTTCGCGATCATCCTGAAGTTCGGCGATGCCGGCCGCGTCGTGCGTCTGCGGGATATCGAGCGTTTCGAAAGCGTTGGGAACTACGTTGCAGTCCACTGCAAATTTGGTACCGCACTCATCGTAGGCACCATTTCTCGACTGGAAAAGCGACTTGACCCAGGCCATTTCTTGCGGGCAAACCGCGCCGAGATTCTTAGAATAGATGCCATTGTCAATGTGGAAAATGGCGTGGACGGCAGTCTTTCCGCCCGAATGGAATCGGGCTCAACCACCGAAATATCGCGGCGTCAGGCCCAATTGATGCGTAGCAGGATGGCAATGCTATAGCTTCGTCCGCGACACGGCCTCGCACTCTTCTACCCAATGACCTTCATGATTCATACTGGTCGTGGCCAACATCAGCCCATCGAAGAGAGTTCTGTGAGTTACGATTCAGTGAGTGAATCGCCGACACCTCAGAACACCACGAACGCCTGCAGGCGCACGTAGCGGTAGGCGTAGCTGCCGGTGCCGGTATCGGTCAGTACCGGGGTATCGGTGTAGCCGGCGTCCAGGCGCAGCCAGGCGTCCTTCCAGCGCGGGGTCTCCACGCCGAACTCGGCCAGGCGGGCGCGCTTCCAGCCCTCCTCGGAACTGCGCTGGCGGCCCCAGCCGGCGCGCGCGCTCCACTGGTAGCCGCCGATGTGGCGGCGCCAGGCCAGCACGCCGAGCGCTTCGCCGTACCAGGGCGGCGAATAGTAGTCGGCTTCGAAGGCTTCGCTGTTGCGGTAGTAGCGGGTGCGCAGTTGCGCGCTCAGGCCGTACTCCGGCGCGAACGCATAGACCAGGTTGCCGCGCAGGTGGGTGCGCAGGTTGTCGCCGGTGCCGAAGTCCTGCACACCGGCGACCAGGCTGGC
>MTEY01004991.1_pt1 | contig 11425 bp, 9 predicted proteins | sample 1042721 | NCBI WGS metagenome assembly MTEY01 (sample SAMN06185809, study PRJNA358809) | soil metagenome | isolation source: soil biostimulated with seedmeal as carbon source | place: India | collected 2015-05-23 | reverse complement strand
TCAGGGCAGACGGGACGAGCAGGGAACCGTTATTACCGATGACACGTGCTGCAATGGGGCCGGACAGAAAGGCGACGAAAGCAATGGGGCCGGAAACGGCCGTGGCAAAAGCTATCATGCCGACGGCGGCAATGATTATAACAATCCGGGTTCGCCCCACATTGGTTCCCAATGCTGCGGCGCTGTCGTCGCCCAGCCGCAATGCTTCGAGATCGCGCGACCGGCTCAAAAGCAAACCGCCGAAAACGACCAGCGCGACCAGAAGAGGAAACATCTGGTCCAGCCTTGCGCCGTTGACGCTGCCGGTGAGCCAGCGCATGGCTTCCTGCAGGCTCCAGGCGGGCGCGTTTGAAAGAATATAGGCAATGACACTTTCGAGCATCGCCGAAACACCGATCCCAACGAGGATAAGACGGGTTCCGGCGACCCCGTTCCTGAAGGAAAGACCATAGACGGCAAGCGCTACGGCGAGGCCAGCCACAACGGCAAAGATTGAAACAATGGGGCCGTTTAGCGACAGCACAACGATTGCAAAAACAGCCGCAGCGCTTGCCCCGGAACTGATTCCGATAATGTCAGGGCTTGCAAGTGAATTGCGCAGCATAAGCTGGAATGCGACACCGCCAAGGCCGAAGCTCAGCCCTGCTAGCACGGACAGGACGGCGCGCGGCAGGCGCAACTTCCCGACCGTGAAGCTTGCTCCCTGAACGTTTTCGCCCAGGAGTACCCGGACGACATCTTTTGGCGGCGTGAACGATTGGCCCAGCATCAAAGTGAGGAGGAAGAGGGCGACGAGAATGACCAGAAGAAGACCGATGACAAGATTGCGCTTGCGGGTGCGGCTGCGACGGTTCCGGGCGATAAGATCGGCGGTGGAATGCAGCATGATCACAACTCGCGAACCCGTTGGCGCCTGACAATCCAGATGAAGAACGGCGCACCGATCAGGGCGGTGACGATCCCGACATCGAGTTCGGCAGGGCGGGCAACGAGGCGTCCGGCAATATCTGCAGCAAGCAGGAGGCAGGCTCCGCTGAGGGCCGAGAATGGCAATAGCCAGCGGTGATCGACCCCGACCAGGAGGCGGCATATATGCGGCACAACTAAGCCCACGAATCCTATGGGACCGCAGATGGCGGTGGTTGCACCACACAGCAGAATTGCGCCGAGCGCCGCAACAGCGCGAGCAATGGCGACCTTTTCTCCGAGCCCGGCGGCAAGTTCATCGCCGAGTGCCAGGGAGTTCAGTTTGCGCGCCGATAGAAAGCTGACAACGAAACCGACAGCGAGAAATGGCAGCACATAAGCGAGCCGGTCGAAAGTCGCACCTCCAACGCCGCCGATCTGCCAGGCGCGAATGCCGCCGGCAATATCGTTGCGGGGCAGCACGATGGCGATAACCAGTGAGGAAAATGCTACCGACGTGGCTGCACCGGCCAGCGCGAGCTTGAGCGGTGTTGCGCCACCACGGCCAAGCGATCCGACCATATAGACGAAGACGGCGGCGCAACCGGCACCGAATATGGCTGCCCAGATATAAGCTGGTGCGGAAACGATGTTGAACCACGCAACGCCGATGACGACGGCAAGCGATGCGCCCATATTGACGCCCAGAATGCCGGGATCTGCCAGCGGATTGCGGGTAATGCCCTGCATAATGGCGCCTGCCAGACCGAGCGCTGCTCCGGCGAGAAGAGCGAGCAAGGTGCGCGGAATGCGCATGGCGACGGCGGCCTGTCCGATGGTGTCCATATGACCACGCAGGGCCGCAACAATGTCAGGCCATGGCACTTCACGCGTGCCGAGCGACACGGACAGAACACAAAGGGTCACGAGGAGAAAGACGACCGCGCCGAGCCAGCCGGTCCTCGCTCTGTTGGACCGATATATGGTGATTGGCTGGCTTGAACGCCGGATGCGGGCGACGGTCATTTTGCTTTATCGGCCGCGCCGGCAAGAAGGGCGACATAGTCCTTCAACACCCAGGAAATGGAAAGCGGTGTGGGATTGGCCGCTGTCCCGAGAGGGTTTTTGCCCAGCATGACCACTGCATTATTTTCGACCACTGGCATGCTGGCGAGAAGTGGATTGCGCTTCATGGCGTCTAGCAATTCCTGACTGCCATAGGTTACGACGATGTCCACGTCATCGAACATGTCGACACGCTCGGCGCTGATGGAGCCGGAGAACTGGCCCGGTTTGGAGGCGTTGACCACACTTTTGGGTGAGTTCAGGCCAAGGTCCGTGAAGAATCTCACCCGCGTGTCGTTAGTGGTGTAGAAATTGACCGTGCTCAGGTCCGTCGTATCGAGATGCGTGACGAACATAGCCGACTTGTCTTTGAGATGCGGATACTGGTTGACCGTCTCGGCAATCTCGCCTTCGATCTTTGCAATCAGCGCTTCGCCTTCTTCCGCCATGCCCATGCCAGCGCTGTTGAGGCGGATCATGTCGCGCCAGTCGGTGGACCATGGCGCTTCCGGATAGGCGACAACCGGAGCGATCTGGCTGAGCGTATCGTAATCCGACTGGCTGAGGCCGGAATAGGATGCAAGGATGACATCGGGCCGCGTTTCCGCCACGGCCTCGAAATCGATCCCGTCGCCTTCGTCGAAGAGAACCGGTGTATCCGTGCTAAGTTCCTTCAGCTTTGCTGCCACCCAGGGCAACAGTCCGTCGTTGTCGTCATCACCGAAATTGGCGCGCGCAAAACCGACCGGCACCACGCCGAGCGCAAGAGGAACCTCATGATTTGCCCACGCGACAGTGACGATCCGCTCCGGCTTTTTCTCGATTGTCGTCGTGCCAAAGGCATGTTTGATAACAATCGGATAAGTCGCTTTTGCGCCGGCCTGTGCGCTTTGCGGCGCAGTGATCGCAAATGAGGCCAGGGCAGCGAAAAATAGAGAGCGAATGGACCACGTCATCCGGCGCATTCTCCTTGCATGTAAAGTGGCCTTTCACTGTCAAGTTAAGACCCTCACGTCAAGGCCGAAGCACGCGCCTCGATAAAGCTGTTGCGAATTAACCGTGACTTCCTACAAAAAAGCAGTTTTCTACAATACTGGACAACGCTTATCAAGTTAATGGCGATCCGGGGACAATTTCAGTTTACCGACAGTCGATGACCGGACGCGTCCGGTCTTTGAAAGGCTGGAATCGCAAGGCTGGCCAACATCCCCACGATTTGAAAACCGTCGCCGAAGGCGGCCGCCGCAAACTGCATATCGGACCTGACCATGGACACTGAAAAGACTGCTGAGACGAAGAAGATCACGCGGGTCCGCTACCGCAGGGCAATTCTTCTGGGGTGTACGGCGCTGGTCGTATCCATGCCCGATCTGGCTTCGGCGCAGCAAGCGGCAACGGGGGAAACGACCACGGTGCTCAAGACCATCACGGTCAATGGCTCCGGCGGAAGCGACGACGATTCCAAATCAATCGTCGCAACGCGCACAACCGGCGGCGGCAAGATGGCGGCGGATATCATGGACACGGCAGCTTCCGTATCGGTGATCACTGCCAAGGAAATGCAGGAACGTAACGCCCAGACTGTCGAGCAGGTTCTGCAATATACGGCAGGCGTGTCCACCAATTTCTACGGATCGGATGATCGGTTCGACTTCTTCCAGATACGCGGCTTCGACGCCAACACCTATCGCGACGGGCTTACGCTTGGCCGCCCCTTTGGGGGTGTGCGGGAGGAGCCCTATGCATTCGAACGTATCGAAGTGCTGAAAGGCGCCAGTTCCACGGCCTTCGGTGTTTCCGATCCCGGCGGCATGGTCAACTATGTGACCAAGCGACCGAAAACGGAGCGCTTCGGCGAAGCTTATGTTACGGGCGGGTCCTTCAATCATAAGGAAGTCGGCTTCGATTTCGGCGATAATTTGACCGGCGATGAAACGCTTTCCTATCGCCTTACCGGCAAGTTCAAGGATGCCGATGCCGAATATGATTATTCGCGCGATGATGAAAAGTTCATCATGGGCGGCCTGACCTGGCGTCCGAGCGATGCGACCAATCTGACGGTGATCTTTGATCATCTTCACCGTAATGGCGTGCCCGGAAGCGGGGGCCATCCGGTCGGCACCAATTTCAGCAGAAGCCGCTTTTTTGGAGAGCCTGACTTCAATTATCGCGGTACCGACCGGAATACCGTCAGCGCCATGTTCGATCATGACTTCGGCAATGGCCTGACGTTGAGCGCAAACGGACGTTACAGCAATCAGGATACCGATTTCGGCTATGCCTATATTTCTGCGACGCCGACCGATGGCTCAACGATTGCCCGGCGCGATTTCTTCGGGAACGAATCCTCGGCCGAGAATTTCGTGGGCGATGTGAATCTCAAATATGAAACCAGCTTCGACCGGTTTGAAAGCCGGACGATGGCGGGCATCGAGTACAACAATTATTCGGCGACCAACAAGACACTCTGGGGTCCAGCACCAGGCATAGACTGGACCAACCCGGTCTTTACCGGTGCCCCGGTTGGTCTGCCGCTCATCGGCAATACGTCGACCCGGCAGAAGACCAGGGCAATCTATTTCCAGGAAGATTTGACATTCGCAGAAAAGCTGATCGCCAGTGTTGGCCTGCGCAATGATTGGCTCGACCTGTCGCAGACGAACAATCTCAGCAACAAGACGACAGATGGTGATCTGAGCGAGTTCACCAGCCGCTTCGGCCTCACCTATCGGGTGACCGATGAATGGGCGGTTTATACGAGCTATGCTGAATCGGTCGCGCCCCCGGCCATCGGCGTCGATCCTGAGCGGGGTGAACAGATCGAAGTCGGGGTGAAATACCAGCCGACCGCATTTCCGGCCCTGTTCACCGCTTCTGTTTACGACCTGACCAAGAACAATATTTCGGTCAACGATCCCATTACGCTTCAGCCATCCACGATTGGCGAAGTTCGCGTTCGCGGTATCGATCTGGAAGCCAAGGCCGAGCTGACGAACAATCTCAACCTGATCGCGGCCTATTCCTATATGGACCCGGAGATCGTCGAGAACGGCACTGGCGGCAATGAGGGCAACCGTCCGCAGTTTGTTTCCAAACACCTTGCGTCGCTTTGGGCGAACTACAAGATCGAGGGCAGCGGTCGTCGTGGCGACATGACGTTCGGCGTTGGTGGCCGCTATATCGGCGCCTATTACTTTACGCCGGACAATACGTCGGGCACGAGCGGTAATGTGGTGTTCGACGCCGCGTTTACCTATGAGTTTCTCGATAACTCGGCGTTGCAGGTCAATGTCAGCAACCTGTTCGACAAGAAATATGTCGCCTATGGCGGCTTTGGAGCGGATTTCTACAATCCGGGCCGGGAGATCACCGCGACGCTGCGCCGAACGTGGTGAGTGAGCGGTTCCGTCAGTAAAGGCAGCGGAGCCTCAACCGGGAACAGCTAGCGTTTGGACTGGAAACGCCGCCACGCGGCAGGCGTTTCACCAACGACCTGCCGGAAAGCCTTGGTTAGATGGGCCTGATCGGTAAAACCGAGCTGGGCCGCGATGCCGGCGACAGTCATGTCGCTTTCCGCCAGCAATTGCTGCGCCCGATCGATGCGCTTCGCCATCTGCCATTGCAATGGTGTCTTGCCGGTCGTCTGCTTGAAGACATTGGCGAACCAGCTTTCCGACAGACCGACGGCTGCGGCCATTTCGGCAACACTCAACCGGCGGTCGCTGCAGCTGTCGAAACGCGCATTGAGCCTGTTCATCTGCGCCATGGTTAGGCGTCCATAACCCTGCCTGTTGTCTTCCCCGGGTATATCGAGAAGGCCGGTCAGAATGCTGCCAATGAGGTTTTCAGCATAAAGCCCGTGTTTCGTTGGATTGGCTGTCTCGTCGACGATCAGGCGGGCAAGCGTTTCTATGGCGCCGAGGTCCTGAATTTCCACCGGGCTGCGCATGGCGGCCATCGCCATGGATGCACCAAGCGTGGGGCTCAGATATTTGAGCAGCCGGTCCTTGTGGAAATGCAGGTTCAGATGTGAAAAACGGTGGAGCGAAACGGTATTCGTCCACATCGGGACGCCAGCGGGGATGTAGATCGCCCGCGTCATCGGGCGATGGTGCTGGGAGCGGTGATGCTGGGTAAAGACACCGCTATCGTTCGATATGCGAATGTTGGACGAAACATCCTGGAAGAAAATCATGATGCGGGGATCGTGCGACAGGAAATAGCCGTTGGCTCCCGTCTGGCTTTCAGCCTCCCAATAGACGCTCACCAGCCCATCCAGCACACGCCATTGAACCGGCGCAACCACCCGGATGCCTTCGGCCTGCCAGATCATCGAATGCCAGAAGCCCAAAACGTTCCGATCCGTGTGCGCAGCGTTTCGTTGAAATTCCGGCTCGTCTGCCGGAAGTGTTTCGTGGATATGCGCCAACATATCAATGCATTAATATGACTAAAATTATCATCTTTTGCGGCTATGGCAAGCCAATTCTACCGAAAATGCTGTGAGGCGTTGCCCCTCATTTCACTCCAGGTCTTCCTGCTCGAAATGCTGGCTCACGTGAATATCCGTTGTTTCCAGACGTCCGGGGCCGAGATTGACGAATTTGTGCGGTATGTTTGCCGGACCGAATACAACCTGGCCTTCTGATACCTCCATCTTTTCGTCGCCGACCATGAACAGCGCATTTCCCTGACGAACGATGAAAATCTCGTCATAAGGGTGCTGGTGCAGTTTGGGACCATGCCCGACAACATCGGTCGAGAAGAATATGATCGACGCATCGGTACCAAATCTCTTGCCTTCGACGCGGCCGGACCACGCATCGTCGCGCCTCGCCCAGTCTTCTCTTTTCAAGACAACGGCTTGTTTCGTCAAAATGGTTCTCCCGGCTTTTCGATGCGCTTGAATTTCGACCCTGCTGTTGCAGCATGTCCCCGTAGGGAAGGAAGGTCAGATTCTAACGAGGCCGGAGCGCTTCAACAAGCCCATCAGGATCAGCGGCAGAAGTGTGGTGATAAGGATGGCGATGAATGCCATGGCCATGCCGAGCCCGACAGAGCCCTGCTCGAACTGACGCCAGATGAAGATCGAGATTGTCTGCATGCCGACCGGAGCGACCAGTATGGATGCGACCAGCTCACGCGTGGCAATGGCAAAGACGAGCAGCATGGCCGTTATGAGGCTTGGCGCGATCAGCGGCAGCATGATGCGCCGGAAAGCTGTGAAGCTGTTTGCGCCGCACACACGCGCCGCGGCTTCCAGATTGTCGCCGATCTGGTGGAAGGCAGCGGATGCATAGCGGATCGGCTGCGGCAGAAGAATGCAGCAATAGGCAAGCAGCAGGATCAGCGGTGTGTTGTAGGGCGAGACGGGCAGGGCGGGCTGGTTCCAGGCCAGAATGAGTCCGACCGCGACGACGACGCCGGGCAAGGCATTGGGCAGGACAGTCAGTATGTCGAGCCAGAAGCGCCCGCGAAAACGCATCTTCACGACGGCATAGGCGGCGACCGCGCCGAGAAGCCCGGTCAGGAGAGCGCTTGCGACGCCGAGCGAGAGGCTGTTGACGAGCGCGCGCATGCCGCCTGCGCTGTTTTCGGCAATGGCGGCAAAATTGTCGAAGCCGAGGTTCGACGGCACCAGCCCGCCGGATACGGTCTTGGAAAGAGCGGTCGCCAGAATGGCCAGCAGGGGAACGCCCGTTGCAGCGAAGGCAACGAGGGCGAAGAGAGCGACCACGGGAATGGTGAGCGCTCCGAGCGGACGCTTGTCCTTTGCCTGTGGCTTGCCGCCGGTCGTCACATAGGACCGGCGCGTCAATATCCAGCGTTGGACCAGAAAAGCCGCCAGCGACAGGCAGACGAGCGCCAGCGAAAAGACGGCAGCACCCGCAAGGTCGATGGGCCAGTCGGAAATGCGAAGATCGATCTCCGTCACCAGCACTTCAAAGCCGGAACGGCGTCCAAGGGCTGCCGGGGTGCCATATTCCTCGATGGCTGCGGCGAAAACGAGCAAAAGGCTTGCCGCAAGGCCCGGTGTCGCCAGTGGCAGGGTGATGCGGAAGAAGGAGCGCCACGGCGAGGCGCCGAACACGCGACCGACATCGGAATAACGTGCGCCGACCGCTTCAATCGTGCGCGATACCGCAAAATAGACGAGCGGAAACGTGTTCAGCGCCATGACGAAGCTCATGCCGGCGACCGAAAACAGAAAGGGCGCCAGATTGAAACCGATGAGTTGCTCGAGATAGCCGCGCGGTTGCAGCGTCATGATCCAGCCAAGCGTGGCGATATAGGGCGGGATCATGAAAGGCACGAGCATCAGCACGTCCCACAGGACGGCAAAAGGCACCTTGTAGAGCGCGCGGAAAACGGCGAGCGGAACGGCGATGAAGGCGGAAAGCACGACCACCGAAAGCCCCAGCAGCACTGTGTTGCCGCTCATGCGCAAAAGCTTCGGGTCTTCAAACAGGGCCGGGAGATGCAGGAAAGGCTCGGCCAGCGAGCCTCTCCCCAGTTGCGGAAAGACAGCCTGAAGAACGATGAAGACAAACGGTACCGCGACGATGAAAGCGAGCCCGGCAACCGCAACGAACCCGAGCGGATTGCGAGCCGCCGCACCGCCTGTCTTCATGTCTGTCTTCCCCTCAAATATCAGTTGCTGGCTGCGAAGGCGGCGCCGAATTCCTTCAGCGTCTCGTCGCGCTTGCCGTAGACTTCCTTGGCGTCGATCGGCAGGATTTTAAGATCGCCGATCAGCGGGCGATTGGCTGGAACATCGGTGCGAGAAGGCATCAGATAGGTGTCGGCAACCATTTTCTGGCCTTCGTCGGACAGCATGTAGTCGACGAACTGCTTGGCCTCATCCTGGTTCTTCGACCATTTGAGGATCATGGCGGGGCGGGGCGCGATCACTGTGCCGGATGCCGGGAAAATGACGTCGATGGATTCGCCCTTGGCCTTGCCGGCAAGCGAGATATAGTCGACGGCACCGAACACGGCGGCCTTGGCACCCTGAAGGACGGGGTTCAGAGCCTCTGCATTGGCACCGGCCACAGCCGCGCCGTTTTCATGCAGGTTCTTGAAAAGGTCCCAGCCTTGCTGGGCCTGAAGGGCGGCAACGAGCTCGAAGGTCGCGCCCGACTGCGCCGGGTCCGGCAGGTTGACCTGATCCTTGTATTCGGGCTTGGCGAGATCGGCCCATTCGGCAGGCTTCGGCGTCTTGCTCGCTGGGTTCCACGCGATACCGAGGGCGGAGACGCCCTGCGCGACCGCGGTTTCGTTCTTGAGGAAATCCGGTACTTTCTCCGCATTCGGGCTGGTATAGGCCACCAGCCAGTCGCGCTTGGCGAAGTCGGTTGCCGTGTCCCAGGACGCCGAAATCAGAACGTCGACAACCGGATTGGCGGCTTCCGCTTCGATGCGCGCCATGACCTTGCCGGTGGTTGCCTGAAAGACGTTGACCTTCGCGCCGGTCTTGGCGGTGAAGCCTGCCGCAAGCTTTTCGATCAGGCTGCCGGGACCAGCCGAATAGACGGTGATGTCTGCATGGGCTGCCGTGCTGGACAGCAAGGCGGTGACAAGCGCCAGCCCTGCGCCGAGAATGGATTTTTTCATCTGTCTCTCCTGAGATGTTGCCTGATGGAATGGTCCTATTTCGAAAACCAGCGCAGCTGGCTGGCATCGACCGAAATGCCGACCGGAACGCCGGGAGAAAGGCGGATATGGTCGAGATAAGTCAGTTCGTGACCGTCCTGCTGCGAACCGATGCGCACCGTGGTCAGGTGGCCGTCGCCGCGAAACTGCGAGCGCAGCACGGTTGCGGGAATTGCGGCTTCATGGACGGGAACGCTGCGCACGGAGCGCGACGGCAACAGCACATGGGTTGCCTGTCCGGCGGCGGAACCTTGGGCGATGTGGATTTCAGTGCGCGCGATCTTGTAGGCATTGTCGCGCTGTTCGACCGGTACGACACAGCCGAGCCGCAGGAAATCGGCGACCGCAGGTGTGGTCGGCTCGGCGACAAGCGCTTCAGGCGAAGCCAGCTGCTCGATCACACCGGCGCGCATGACAGCCACCTGATCGGCCAGGGAAAAGGCTTCGCTCTGGTCGTGGGTGACATAGATCGCGGTCAGGCCCAGATTGGCGACAAGCTGCCCGATCTCGGTGACCATGTTTTCGCGCAGTTCCCGGTCGAGATTGGAAAGCGGCTCGTCGAACAATACCAGTCCCGGTTCGGCAACGATGGCGCGGGCAATGGCGACGCGCTGCTGCTGGCCGCCCGATATATCGCTGATCGCACGCTCTCCAAATCCGGCCAGACCAACGCGGTCGAGTGCGGAGGCAACGCGCTTTTCCCGCTCCGCGCGGCCCAGCCCGCGCATTTCGAGCGGAAAGGACACATTGCCGAAAACGGTCATATGCGGCCAGAGCGCATAATCCTGAAACACCATGCCGAGATGCCGCTTTTCAGGCGGGACGAAAGTGCCCTTCCGGGCATCCGCGACGGTGATGCCGTTGATCGTGATCGATCCTTTCGTCGGGGCGAGCAGTCCGGCCACGAGGCGAAGCAGCGTGGTCTTGCCACAACCGGACGGCCCTAGCAGGGCGAGGGTCTGTCCTCGCGGCAGTGAAAGATCGATATTTTTCAATATCGTGGTCGGACCGTAGGCAAGATTCAGCCCCTCAGCCCGAACGGCAATATCCGCTTTTATATTAGAGGACTGTAACATTTTCCCGCAATCCAAATGACTTGGGAGCTTCTATTCGGATTGCGTGACAGTTGGATGACGTTGCGAAAGGGCGTCCTGCCGCCTGTGGGGAACCAATCGCCCCGGCATCGGTTTTTCTCTTCATGCGAAAAAGGAAGGGAAGACGATGAGATTTGGAAAACTCGCCCTGGGTCTGACGGGATTGGCCGCGGGATACGCGCTGACCCGGGCAAGCTCGCCGCAAATTCCACAGGGAATAGTCCCGGTTAAACCCTTCGATCTCACGCGCTATCTCGGCAAGTGGTACGAAGTGGGACGGCTTGAAAACCGTTTCGAGCGTGGTCTGACGCGCACGACCGCGGAATATTCGCTGAATCCCGATCAAACGGTGAAAGTGGTCAATCGCGGCTTCGATCCGTGGAAAGGTCGCTGGACGCAGGCCACCGGAACCGCGCGCTTTGTTCGGTCTCCCGACGAAGGCGCGTTGAAAGTTTCCTTCTTCGGGCCATTCTACGGCGGCTACAACATCATGGATATCGATGAAGGCGGCTATCAATGGTCGATCATTGTCGGCTCTACGCGCAGTTACTTCTGGGTGCTGTCGCGCGAGCCGGAGCCAAGCGAAGAGTTGAAGGCGCGTGCTGTCGCGCAGGCGTTGCTTCTCGGGATCAATTCCGACGCCATTTTGTGGGTGCCGCAGTAAATGCACAGCAAAAGGCCCGCCGAAGCGGGCCTTTTATTCTTGG
>MTEY01000723.1_pt1 | contig 11480 bp, 8 predicted proteins | sample 1042721 | NCBI WGS metagenome assembly MTEY01 (sample SAMN06185809, study PRJNA358809) | soil metagenome | isolation source: soil biostimulated with seedmeal as carbon source | place: India | collected 2015-05-23 | reverse complement strand
CTTCTGGCGCTTGCCGCGGTGACCGGTGATGGCGAACCGGTGCGCCTCGTCGCGGACCTGCTGGATCAACTGCAGGGCCGGCGACGCCGCCCCGGGCCGGACCTCGCGGCCGTCGGCCAGGACCAGGGTTTCATGGCCCGGCCGGCGCTCCTCGCCCTTGGCCACGCCGACCAACACCACGCTGTCCACGCCCAGATCGGCCAGCACGCCCCGTGCCTGCGCCAGTTGCCCGGCGCCGCCGTCGATCAGCAGCACGTCCGGAAGCACGCCGCCCTCCTCCACCGCGCGGCGGAACCGGCGCTCGATGGCCTGGTGCATGGCCGCGTAGTCGTCGCCGGGCTCGATGCCGGTGATGTTGAAACGGCGGTACTGCGCACGGACCGGTCCGTTGGCGTCGAACACCACGCAGGAGGCCACCGTGGCTTCGCCCATGGTGTGGCTGATGTCGAAGCACTCGATCCGCTGCGCCGGCTCGGCCAGGCCCAGCAACTCCTGCAGGGCCTCGCTGCGCGCGGTCTGCGCGCCGCGGCTGGTCAGCTCGGTCACCAAGGCGATCTCGGCATTGCGTCGCGCCAGGTCCAGGTAGCCGGCGCGTTCGCTGCGCACGTTCCACTTCAACTGCACCTTGCGTCCGGCCGAGGTGCTCAGCGCGGTTTCGATCAGTTCCGCGTCGGGAATCTCCCGATCCAGGATGATCTCCTGCGGTGGCGTCTGCTCGCCGTAGTACTGGGAGACGAACGCGGCCAGCACCTCCTCCGCGCTCTCTTCCCCGTTGGTGCGCGGGAAGAAGGTGCGCGTGCCGAGGTTGCGGCCGTCGCGGAACGCCAGCAACAGGACGCACGCCGAGCTGCCGCGCATCGCGCAGGCCAGCACGTCGAGATCCGCGGCATGACCGTCCACGTACTGGCGTGCCTGCAGGCTGCGGATCGAGCCGATCAGATCCCGCAGGCGCGCGGCTTCCTCGAATTCCAGCTGTTCGCTCGCGGTTTCCATCGCCCGGCTGAGTTCGCCGGTCAGTTCGTCGCTGCGCCCGTCCAGGAACAGGCCGGCCTGGCGCACGGATTCGGCATAGCTGCCGGTTTCCACCAGTCCCACGCACGGCGCACTGCAGCGGCCGATCTGGTATTGCAGGCACGGACGCGAGCGGTTGCGGAACACGCTGTCCTCGCAGTTGCGGATCTTGAACAGCTTCTGCATCAGGTTCAGCGTCTCGCGCACCGCGCCGGCGCTGGGATACGGACCGAAGTAGCGGCCGGGTATCGCGCGCGGCCCGCGGTGGAACGCGATCCGCGGCCAGGTCTCCTGGGTCAGCAGGACATAGGGATAGCTCTTATCGTCGCGCAGCAGCACGTTGTAGCGCGGCGCGAGCGACTTGATCAGCTGGTTCTCCAGCAGCAGCGCCTCGGCCTCGGTGCGGGTGACCGTGACGTCCATCCGCGCCACCTGCGACAGCATCGACAGGATGCGCGGTGTCTTGGGCGTATTGCTGAAATAGCTGGACACGCGCTTGCGCAGCGCGCCGGCCTTGCCGACATACAGCAGGCTGTCGTCGGCGGCATACATGCGGTAGACGCCCGGCGCCAGGCTCAGGCCCGCCGCGAACGCCTTGCCGTCGAAATCGGTGGACCTGCGACCGCTCATTCGTCGATCGGCACGTGGCTCAGTTCGCCGCTGGCGATGTCATAACGCAGCACGGCGTGGGCATCGGTTTCGGCAATCCAGACCACGCCCTCCGACAGCGCCAGGCCGGTGGGACCGTGCAGCGGCCGCGGCAACGACACGCTGGTGAGTTCGCCGCCGCCCAGGCGCAAGGTGCGCAGGCTGCTGTTGCCGCTGTCCGCGATCCACATCTGCGGCGCGTCGCTGCTGATCGCGATGCCCTGCGGATGCTGCAGACGCGCGGTCTCGCGCGGCCCGTCCTCGGCGCCGAACACCCAGGGCCCCTGCCCGACCAGCGTCTGCACGACGCCGGTACGCAGTTGCAGCGAACGGATCGCCGATCCCAGCGCGTCGCAGACGTACAGCGTCTGATGGACGGCCGCCAGCGCCGCGGGCTGGGCGAACGCCGCCATCGAACCGCTGCCGTCGCGTACCTCCAGCTGCCCCGAGCCCGCCCGCGCGCTGAGTTCGCGGGTGGCGAGGTCATAACTCCAGATGCGGTTGTCGCCGCCCATGGCGATATGAATCTGGTTGTTGCTGGTCGCCAGCGCGAGCGGCTGGTTGAGCGGCACGCCACGCGGCTGGCCGACGATGCCTTCCACGGGTTCACCCGCGCGGCCATTGCCGCACAGGGTGTCGACCGCGCCGGTCGCCAGATGGATGCGGCGCAACGCGTGGTTGCCGCTGTCCGCCACGTACAGGGACTCGCGCAGCACCGCCAATCCATGCGGATTGCGGAACGCGGCATGGGTATGGTCGCCATCGATGAGATCTGCGGCGGCCAGGCCGAACTGGCGCAGGACCCTTCCCGAGTGGGTGCATTCGAGGATGCGGTGATGCCCGCTGTCGGCCACGAACAGGCGGTCCGGCGTCGCCGCCAGGCCGGTGGGAAAACGCAGCGCCAGGCGCGGCTCGGGATGGCTTTCACGCGGACTGCGCAGATCGTCGTCGCTGGGCCGGGCCAGCGTCTCGCACAACGCGGACACGGCGCGCTCCAGCTCGGCGGTGTTGTCGACGCCGACCAGCCGGTGGCGGGTGACGCCGTCGCCGTCGATCAGCAGCACGGTCGGCCAGGCCTCGATGCCGAATGCCTGCCACGCCGCCCAGTTGGCGTCATGCGCGATGGGAAAAGCGATTCCGTGCCGGCGCAGGCGCTTCAGGGCCGTCTGCGGATCGCGTTCGCTGTCGAAACGCGGCACGTTGACCACCAGCGTCTGCAGGCGTCCCAGGTGACGGGCCTGCAGGGCGGCCAGTTCGTTCAGGCGTTGCCCGCACCAGGCCGAGGCGGCGTTGACGAAGGTCAGCGCCACGATCCGGCCGCGCTGTTCCAGCAGCGATCCGGAAGGCGCGTTGAGCCAGGGCAATCCCTGGGGAAGTTCGGGAGCGGGCGAGGCATTCATGATCCGCTCCGATTATGCCGCAGTCCTACCCGCGGGACAGGCGCCGGACCGCCGCCCGTGCCGCCGAATCGACCAGTTGCCAGACGTGATCGAAGTCCTTGGGGCCACCGGTGTAGGGATCCGGGACGCTGCCACCGGCCTGGATGCCGGTCCACTCCAGCAACAGTTCCGCTTTGTGCCCCAGTTCCATGGGCGCCAGCTGGCGGACATCGCGCAGATTCTGCCCGTCCGCGCACAGCAGCCAGTCGAACCGTTCGAAGTCCTCCCGCCGCAGCTGGCGCGCGCGCAGGCCGGCGATGTCGACGCCATGCTGGCGGGCGCAGGCGATGGCCCGGCGATCCGGCGGTTCTCCCACGTGCCAGTCACCGGTGCCGGCCGAGTCCACCTCCACCCGTCCGGCCAGCGGTGAAGCCGCCAGATGATGGCGAAGCGCGCCTTCGGCCATGGGCGAGCGGCAGATGTTGCCCAGGCAGACCACCAGCAGCCTCATGCGCCGCGAGACCAATGCTGTTCGGCCCGGGCCAGATCCTCGGGCGTGTCCACGCCGGGCGGGAACGGTTCCGGGGTCAGCGCCACCGCGATGCGGTATCCGGCTTCGAGCACCCGCAGCTGTTCCAGCGACTCGATCTGTTCCAGTTGTCCGGGCGGCAGGCCGGTGAAGCGGCGCAGGAAGCCTGCGCGATAGGCATAGATGCCGATATGGCGCAGCCAGGGCCCCTGCGGCAGGGCACTGCGATCGCGCGCGAAGGCATCCCGGTGCCAGGGAATCGGCGCGCGGCTGAAATACAGCGCGTCGCCGCTGTCCGCCCGCACCAGCTTGACGACGTTGGGGTCGAACAGGAGCTCGGCGGACTCGACCGGCGTGGCCAAGGTCGCCATCTCGGCGCCGCTGTCCACCAGCGTCCGCGCGACGGTGCGGATGCCCGCCGCCGGCGCGAACGGTTCGTCGCCCTGCAGGTTGACCATCACCGCATCGTCCGGCCAACCGGCGATGTCGGCGCATTCGGCCAGGCGATCGCTGCCCGACGCATGGTTGTCGCGGGTCATCGCCACCTGTACGCCGGTTCCCCGCAACGCTTCGCGGATACGCTCGTCGTCGGTGGCGACCCAGACCTCGCCCGCGCCGGCGGCCAGCGCGCGGCGGGCCACATGCAGCACCAGGGGTTCGCCGCCGATCAGGCGCAGCGGCTTGCCCGGCAGCCGCGAGGCCGCGTAGCGGGCCGGGATGGCCACGATGAATCCTGTCTTCACGGGGTCTGTCGTCATGGGTTTGGAGATTCCGGATGGGCCAGGCGGTCCAGCAGCGCCACCCAGAACGCCTCCGGCAGGCGCGCCGACACCGGCACGCTGAAGTACCAGTCCTTGGCGAAGGCGGCGCATTTCACCGCGTCCTTCTCGGTCATCAGTACCGGTAGTTCGCTGCCGAACGCGAAGTCCTCGGCACGATAGGCATGGTGATCGTCGAAGGCATGCGGCACGACGCCGATACCCAGACCGCGCAGGTTGTCGAAGAAGCGTTGCGGATGCCCGATGCCGGCGACCGCATGCACGCGCTGGCCGGCGAACGACATGAGCGGACGCGGACGGCCGCCGCGCAGGGGCTGCGCCGCATCCGTGTGCAGTTGCATCGGCCACTCGCCGAAGGCGGGTTCGCCGCCATTGAGCACCCGGAAATCGCAGGCCGCGCCACGCTCGACCGGCTCGCGCAGCGGGCCGGCCGGCAGCAACCGGCCGTTGCCGTAGCGGCGCTGTCCGTCGATGACCTCGATCTCGATGTCGCGTCGCAGGCGATAGTGCTGCAGGCCGTCGTCGCAGACCACGATGTCGCAACCGGCGGCGATCAGCGCGCGCGCGGCGGCGACACGATCCCGATCCACCCGCACCGGAACTCCGGTTCGGCGCGCGATCAATACGGGCTCGTCCCCGCCCTGCTCCGGCGAGGTGGACGCCTCCACCCACAGGGGCTGGCGCTCGTCGGCGCGGCCGTATCCCCGGCTGGCGACGCCCGGCTTGAATCCGGCCTCGCGCAGGCGCTGGACCAGGGCGATGGTGAGCGGGGTCTTGCCGGTGCCGCCGACGGTGACGTTGCCGACCACGATGACCGGCGCGGACAGCCGGTGCCGGCGCAGCAGGCCCCAGCGGAACAGGCGCGCGCGCAGGCCGATCAGCGCGCCATAGATCGTCGCCAGCAGCCGCGCATGCGCGGGAACGGCGGCGTTGGAATACCAATAGGCGGGCGGGACATGCCGGGACTTGCTCACTTCACTCACTCGCCGTCGCCTTCCCGGAACTGCATGCGGTGCAGATGCGCGTAGAGGCCGTCGCGGGCCAGCAGTTCGGCGTGGGTGCCCTGCTCCACCAGGCGCCCCTGATCCAGCACCAGCACCTGATCGGCGTGTTCGATGGTGGACAGGCGATGCGCGATGACCAGCGTGGTGCGATCCGGCATCAGCTTCTGCAGCGCGTTCTGCACCAGCCGTTCGGATTCGTTGTCCAGCGCCGCGGTCGCTTCGTCCAGGATCAGGATCGGCGCGTCCTTCAGCATCGCCCGCGCGATCGCCAGGCGTTGGCGCTGTCCGCCGGACAACCGGCCACCCTTGGCGCCGACCTGGGCCTGCAAACCGTCCGGCAGTTCGCGCACGAACTCCATCGCGTTGGCGCCTTCCACCGCCTGCACCAGCGCCGGCTCCGGCGCGTCCTCCATTTCGCCAAAAGCCACGTTCGCGGCGACGGTGCCGTCGAACAGCATCACCTGCTGGCCGACCAGGGCGATCTGCCGCCGCAGATCCGCCAGCGGATATTCCTGCACCGGATGGCCGTCGACCAGGATCTGGCCGGCCTCGGGCTCGTAGAAGCGCGGAATCAGCTTGATCAGGCTGGACTTGCCACTGCCGGAACGACCGACGATCGCGGTGACCGTTCCCGGCCGCGCGGTGAAGCTGATGCCGCCCAGCGCGGGCCGCACCTGTCCCGGATAGCGCGCGGTGACGTCACGGAATTCGATGAGTCCCTGCGCCCGCGCCAGCGGGCGGGTGCCCGCGTCGACTTCGTCGGGCGCATCCAGCACCGAGAACAGGCGTTCGGCCGAGGCCACGCCGCGCTGGGTCATGTTCTGCACGTTGGTGAGCTGCTTGAGCGCGGGGATGATGGCGATCATCGACACCATCAGCGACACGAAGCCGCCGGCGGTCAGGCGTCCCTGCATGGCCTGGTAACCCGCGACCACCAGCAGCAGCGACAGCCCCACGGCGCCCATCATCTGGACCAGCGCCGAGGACACGCCGCGGGTGGCTTCCACCTTCATCGCCAGGCGCAGGTTGTTGTCGGCCAGCTTGCGGTAGCGCTCCATCTCGCTGGCCTGCGCCCCGTAGACCTTCACTTCCTGCTGGCTGCTCAGGGTCTGATCCGCGGCCTGCAGCAGCTGCGCGCCGCTTTCCTGGATGCGGTGGCTGATCCTGCGGTAACGCCGGGCCACCTTGTCCATGACCCAGGCCAGCGGCGGGCCCAGCAACAGGATCGCCAGCGTCACCTGCCAGCTGTTGTGGAACATCACCGCCAGCATGGCGATGATCTGGAACGACTGCTGCAGGACCACCTTGGTGGCATCCACCGCGGCCTGCGCGATCTGATCGCAGTCGGAACCCAGTCGGACCAGCATCGAGGGCACCGGTTCGCTGTCGAAGCGCATGCCCGGCAGGCGCAGGTACTTGCCCAGCACGGACACGCGCATGTCGCGGGCGATGCTGCGGGCGGACTTGCCCATGCTCATGTCGGTGAGGAAACCCGCCAGGCCGCGGACCAGGAACAGACCGACGATGGCGAACGGCAGGGTCAGGTCCATGCGGGTATTGCGGGTGACGAACGTCCCGTCCACCACCGGCTTCATCAGATAGCTGAAAGCGCCGCTGGCCGCGGCCTCGATCAGCATGCCCAGCAGCGCCAGCAGCAGCAGGGCACGGTAGGGCTTGGCCAGGCGGATCAGCCGGCGATAGGTGTGCCAGGCCGAAACGGGTTGCGCACTCATCGCTTGACCTCCGGCGCGGTGGCGATCTGGATGGTGCGGAAGCCGGATTGCGCCAGCGCGTCATAGGCGGTCACCACCGCCTGGTGCGGGGTGCGTGCGTCGGCGCGCAGCAGCACCGGGCGCGAACGATCGTCGCCGGCCACCTGGGCGATGGTCTGCTTCAGCGCATCCACGTCCGTGCGCAGGACTTCATGTTCGTCCACGAAGTAGTGGCCGTCGGCGTTGACCAGCACGCTCAGGGTCTTGGCCTGGGCCGCCACCGGCTCGCCCTTCGCGCTCGGCAGCTGCAGTTGCAGCATCGAGCGCGAATCGAACGTCGTGGTGATGACGAAGAAGATGATCAGCACCAGGATCACGTCGATCAACGGCACCAGGTTGATCTCCGGCTCCTCGTGGGCGCGGTCGTCGCGAATCCTCATGCGCGGCTCAGGCCCCGACCGCCGCGGCGGCGGGCGCGGTTGCCGGGCGCGCGCCCGCGGGACGCGGTTGCCGTGAATCGAGCGCGTCGAGCAGTTGCATGGCTTCCTTCTCCATCTCCACCACGTAGCCGTTGATGCGGCCACGGAAGTAGCGGTGCGCCATCAGCGCCGGAATCGCCACGATCATGCCGGTGGCCGCGCACACCAGCGCCTTGCCGATACCGCCGGCCAGCTGGTTGACGTCGCCGACGCCGCTGTCCTGGATGCCCAGGAACATCTGGATCATGCCGACCACCGTGCCCAGCAGGCCCAGCAGCGGACCCGCCGAGGCGATGCTGCCCAGGGCGTTGAGGAACTTCTCCATCCGGTGCACGACATGGCGGCCGGTATCCTCGATGCGCTCGCGGATCTGATCGCGCGGGCGCTGGCGGACTTCCAGCGCGGCGGCCAGCAGCTCACCCAGTGGCGAAGTCCGGCGCAGGGATTCGATATGGGCCGGCTCCAGTTGCCCGCGCACCGCCCAGTTGCGGACCTCCTCGCCCAGGCCGGGAGGCATGATTTCCTTGCGCCGCAGGGTCCAGAAGCGTTCCACCACGATCGCCAGCGCCAGCACCGCCAGCAGCAGCAGGGGGATCATGGGCCAGCCGCCGGCCTTGACCAGTTCAAGCACGTTCAGTCCTCGGGACCCCGCGGGGCCGTCTCATCGATGGGCGATAGGATAGCCCACGCGCCCCTCAGCGCCGCGCGGCATCCCATAGACGGGCGCGGGCGTGACGGCGTTCACGCAGCACGACGCCCTCCCCGCTCAGCCAGACCTGCACCGCTCCGCTGTCGGCGGTACCGACCACCTCCGCCCCGGCCGCTTCCCAGCGCGCCACCACCTGTGGCCGGGGATGGCCGAAGCGATTGCGGTGGCCGCTGGACACCAGCAGCAGGCGGGCCCCGGTGGCGGCGACGAAGCGCGGATCCGACGAGCCGGCACTGCCGTGATGCGGCGCGAACACCACGTCCGCCCGCAACTGCGCCGGCGAGCGCTGGGCCAGTTCGCGCTCGATCACCTCGCCGATGTCTCCTGTCAGCAGCGCCGCGCCACGGGCGGTTTCAACCCGCAGCACGCAGCTCGATTCGTTGCCCAGATTCGGAAAGTGCCGGTGCGGATGCAGGAACAGGAAACGCACGCCGTCCCATTCCCAGTCTTCGCCGGCGACGCAGCCGCGTATTTCCGGCCGCGCCATCGACGCCGGCACCGCCCGCACCGCCTGCTCCACGGCGGCGGTCTGCCCGCCCGGCGCCTGGACGACCCCGACCGGCAGCGCGCGCAGGACGCTGGCCAGACCGCCGACATGATCGTTGTCGTCGTGGCTGACCACGGCCCGATCCAGGCGCGGCACGCCCCAGGCACGCAATGCCGGCGCCACGGCGCGTTCACCGGCATCGAAGCCTCCGCGCATCGCCGGTCCCATGTCGTACAGCAGCGCATGTCCCGAAGTCCTGACCAGCACCGACAGGCCCTGGCCGACATCGACCATCGCCAGTTCGGCCTCGCCCCGCCGCGGCAGTCCGCGATCCGGCCAAAGCAAGGGAAGCCACAGCAGGAACGCCAGCGATTTGCCCGGCACCCCACGCGGCAGCAGCAACCAGAAGGCACCCGCGAGCGCCATTCCCACCGCCCAGGGCGCCGCTTCCGGCAACCACCACAGGGAGAAACGGCTCTCCGACAGCCAGCGGAACCCCGGCCAGGTCAGATCGAAGCAGGCCGCCGCCCAGCGCCACGGCCAGGCGCCACCGCCGGGGATCAAGGCCTCGGCCGCGGTTCCCAGCAGCGACAAAGGCACCACCACCAGACTCCACCAGGGGATCGCGACCAGATTCGCCAGCGGCCCGGCCAGCGAGGCCTGGTCGAACAACACCACCGTCAACGGCAGCAGGCCCACCGTGGCCACGGCCTGCGCGGACAGGAAACCACGCAGCCAGTGCTGGGTGCCGGTCGCCGGCAGGCACCAGGCCAGCCAGGCGACGCCGCCGTAGCTCAGCCAGAACCCGGCCGCCAGCGGCGACAACGGATCGAACAGCAGCACCACGATCAGGGACAGCGCCAAGGTGTCGATCACCCGCGCTGGCCGGCGTCCCAGACGGGCCGCGGCCCACACGGCCATCATCAGCACCGTGCGCACGGTCGGCAGGGCGAAACCGGCAAGGACGGCGTAACCCAGCGCGGCAAGCACCGCCGCCAGCCCCATCGCCTGGGGACGCGGCAGGCGCCGCGCCCAGGTGGGAAACAGGCGCCACAGTCCACCGATGAGCACGGCGAAAGCGCTGGCGACCATGCCGACGTGGAAACCGGAAATGGCGATCAGATGGGTCAGGCCCGCCGCACGCAGGACATGCCAGTCCTCCTGGGTCAACCCACGGGTATCTCCCAGCGCCAGCGCGCGCACGAAACGCGAGGAAGGCGCGGCGACCGTCTGCCCGATGCGCGCCGACATCACTTCACGCCAGGCATCGACGCCGGCGGCCGGAGACAGCCGCCGGGCACGCTCCGGCTGATGCAGGCTGCCGGTCGCGCCGATCCGCTGCAGCAGCGCGTGTTTCTCGCTGTCGAAGCCCCCGGGATTGCGCAGGCCACGCGGGGCACGCAGCCTGGCCTCGAACCGCCAGCGCTCACCCGCGCGCAGTTTCAGTCGCGCACCGGGTCCGCTGGCGCCGTAGTCGTCATGCCAGGACAGCATGATCCGCCGTCCCGCCAGCATGGCCGCGCTCCCCTCGCCTTCATCCACCACGAACAGGAACCGGGTCCGTCGCGCTTCATGTTGCGGCAACTCCGCGATCGTTCCCGTCACCGCCAGCGGCCGCCGTTCCAGTTCGGGAGGAACGCGCACCGCCAATGCCGCTCCGGCCTGCACGCCGGCCCAGGCGAAACCGAACAGCAGCGCGCCCAGCCAGCGTCCGCGCCAGCGCCACAACCAGCCCGCCGCGCCGGTGATGCCCAGTCCCCACAGCAGATGGACAGGGGGCAAGGTCGGCATCGAGAGACAGACGCCGGCCCCCGCCAGCAGCGCCACGGCGGCGCCCGCACCGAACGCGGCGGGCGTCGCCCGTACCGTCCCGCGTGCGCTCCTTGCCGCCGGACCCTTGGTGCCATCCGGCGCTTCGGCCCGCGTCGCCTTCTCTTTGCTTCGCACTGCAACGGACGTCCTTTCCGAACAGCACGCAACACTAGGCGACGACTATTCCAGGGGAAATCAGCGCAACCCGCGCAGGACCGTCAGGCAACTCCGACGCTCCTCGGTATCGATCGCAAGAACACGCACCGCGTTCTTTCGATTCCCGCTGCGCGCAGTCGCGTCATTGACCCGGTTCCACTCATCCCGCGAGACTGCGTGGCCTTCTCTGGGAACGAAGCCACCATGTCCCCTCCATCCTCGCCGTGCACGCTCGTTCGTCCCGTCCGATCATCCCGTTTCATTCTGTTCACGCCATGAGCCCGCACAGCCGACGCGAGTTCCTCAAGCGGGCCGGTGCCGGCGCCGCCGCCTCGATGACGCTGGCCACGTTTCCGCCGACCATCCGCCGCGCGCTGGCGATTCCCGCGCACCACACCACCGGCACGATCAAGGACGTACGGCATGTGGTGATCCTGATGCAGGAAAACCGCTCGTTCGATCACTACTTCGGTACCTTGCATGGCGTGCGCGGATTCGGGGATCGCTTCCCGATACCCGTGCCCGGCAATCGCACCGTATGGGAACAGCGATACGCGAAAGATCGGATTTCGCGCATCGTGCAGCCCTTCCACCTGGACGCCCGCGCCGGCAATGCGCAACGCGTCGCCGGCACGCCCCACAGCTATGCCGACGCGCAGGCCGCCTGGGATCTGGGGCGCATGCAGGCGTGGCCCACCCACAAGCAGTTGCACTCGATGGGCCACTACGCCGGGGCCGAACTGGAATTCCAGTTCGCCCTCGCCAACGCCTTCAC
>MTEY01010401.1_pt1 | contig 11483 bp, 10 predicted proteins | sample 1042721 | NCBI WGS metagenome assembly MTEY01 (sample SAMN06185809, study PRJNA358809) | soil metagenome | isolation source: soil biostimulated with seedmeal as carbon source | place: India | collected 2015-05-23 | reverse complement strand
CAGCGGTCCATATTCCAGTTTGCGGTCATCGAAACCGACGATCGGGACGACTTTGCTCATGTTGCCTGAAGAAAAGATTTCGTCTGCCTGGCGGAAGTCGTCAATTTTCAGAACGGTTTCATGAACGGAAATGCCCGCATTGCGCAACAGGTTGATGACCCTCTGGCGAGTGATGCCGTTGAGGAACGTGCCGTTGGCGGCCGGGGTGAACACCTCACCGCCGCGGACCATGAAAACGTTGGAAGTTGCAGTTTCTGCGACATTGCCAAGAACGTCCGTCACCAGAGCATTGTGGAAGCCCTTTGCCTTGGCCTCACGCAGCATGCGCGCATTGTTCGGATAGAGGCACGCAGCTTTGGCATTGACCGGCATGACTTCCATATAGGGTCGGCGGAACGACGTAGTGGTGATAGTGAAGCCTTTTGGTTCGACCATGGGGATCGCTTCCAGGCAGAGTGCAAAATCCGTTGACGAGGCAAGCGGCGCGACAGTGCTCGTGTCGCCTTCTTCTGCCCAGTACATGGGACGGATATAAACGTCTGTTCCCGGCGCGAATTTCTTCAGGCCTTCGCGCGCCAATGTTTCGATATCGCTGGTAGAAAGTGTGGGCTCCAATCCCAAAGCGCGGGCTGAATCATTGGCGCGTGCACAATGACGGTCGAGATCGGGCGTAACACCTTCAAACAGGCGTGCGCCATCAAATACCAGCGAACCAAGCCAGGTCGCCTGCGAGGCTGCGCCTAGAATTCGTACATCCCCTTCACGCCATTCGCCCTTGTAATAGGTCCACATCGCCCGCTTATCGTTCATTTTCCTAGTCCTTTGACAATATTCTTTCATGCTTCCGCCCGCGTCAGAACGCCTTCAAACACAGATCGTTGTCGGAAAATGCTCGGAGCGTCTCGATATGATTGAAACGGATCAATGTCCTAAGCACACTTTTAAGGTGCGGTTTCATCGATCCGGCACGGGCCTGCGTGCATGGTAGGAGGAGGCAACGCCGGAGACAAGCGCGAACTTGTCACGGTTTGCTTTCAGGATTGTTCTTCAACAAGCGCCGGGGTGGGCTCCGATGTAACCACAGCCGGAGGGCCCTCCACGCCGCGTTGTCTTTCGCGAATGAAAGTAAAGAGACCGGAAATAGTGATGAGAACGATGCCGATCATCATTGGCGTGTCTATATGGTCGTGGAAGACGAAATATCCGAACAGGATCGCCCAAATCATCTGACTGTATTGCGGAGAGGCGATGGCGCTCGCAGGCGCGCGCTGGGCCGCAAGCATCAACAGGATATTGGCTAGTGCTGCCAGAAGACCGTAGCCTGCGAGGTAGATCCACTGCTCAGTGTTGGGTGCCTCAAATGACGGAGCCATCAGAGCTCCGCAAATGATGATGGGACCGATCAACCCGCTTGTATAAAGGGATATGCGCTTTTCCTGCTTACCCATGACGCGGAAGATGATGATGCTCATCGCTCCGCCCATGCCGGCAGCAAGTGCTCCGAGATGGCCGATGGAAAGCTCCCGGAATCCAGGCCGCAGCACGATAAGAACTCCGACGAATCCGATAAGCACCGCCGACCATCGCCTCCAGCCAACCTGCTCTTTCAGGAATACCACGGAAAGGATCGTCACGTAGGCAGGCAGGAGGAAAATGAGCGCGAAAGCCTCCGCCATGGAGAGATGTGTGAATGCGGTAACGCTGCCTATGGTTCCCATGGCGGCCGTTACGGTCCGCAATAGCCACATCTGAATGTTGGTTGTGCGAAACATGTCCAGCCAGACATCGTCTGCTTTCTTTGTAAAAGGGATAGCCAGCAGACCAAGGACGGCGCCGAAAAACGCGACTTCATACGGCGATAACGTTCCATCGAGAAACTTGACGCAGGCGTCGCTGACAGCGAATGCCGCATAGGACGCAAACGCGAGAAAAATACCATAGAGCATGACGATGTCCGAAAGAAACGGGGGGAGGGGTTCGTTCCTATCGTTCCCTTAATCGATTAGAAGCCTATTGGCAAAAGACATTTCTGAAATTCTGTTTTTAAAGTCTATAAGCAGCTCATTGCTTGAGGAAGAAGTAAATTCGACCTTTTCAAGGTTTCGAGCTCAAGCAAAAACGCATGCCTCATTTGCAATCATATCCGTGGTGGAAATTTGGGCAAACGCCTATTTACCCATCATCCAAACGAGGAGAAAGCAAATGAACATTCGTCAGAAAGTACAGCAGTTCGTATCCCGCCGCCGCGCTATCCGTGAGCTCGGTGCAATGGACGACCATCTTCTTGCCGATATCGGTGTTTCGCGTTCGCAGATCCAGAGCGCAGTTTTCGGTAAGTAATAACTTATGGCGTGTCTCCCGAAGGATCGCCCCGTAAGTGAAAATCGAATAAAATAACAAAGCGTCGGTCTCCAGTCCCGACGCTTTTGTTTTATGTATCCCTTATTTAAATAGTTTTTCCTGGCCGACATTCTGGATTAGGTTCGGTATCGCGGTACGCTGGAACCGCTTGAATCCAGTCTTGTCCATCATCTTCTCACAGAATGCTAATGGGACATAATCCGTGCCTTTTTGGGACAGATTGCGATTGCGTGTATCCTGAATTTCAGTCAACTTGTACTTGCGGGGGCGGCGATGAAGGTACGGTCTTTCCGTTTTAACTGCGGTAGAATTGCCGTTCTTCATCGCTTCTATTTCATAGCAACGTTCTATTGCCGGTGCATGTTGTCATACCAAGTCATTGCCAGTAAGAAGTTGGAATGCAGGAGTGCACGTAGATCTACCTCTTGCATCATCGGGCGGTCTCAGGCTTATCTGGCTGCCCGATGATGCAGAGGAAGACTCAAGATGGACATTGTCTGGCGCGGAATTCTGATCGGGATCGGCGCAACCATAGTAATGGATTTATGGGCACTTTTGCTTGCTGCAATGCCCGGACAGGCACGTCCAAACTGGGGTCTGGTGGGACGCTGGTTTTGGCATCTTCGGCATGGGCGGATTTTCCACGACGATATTTCCTCTTCTGCACCTTATAAGCATGAAGTAGCGCTCGGCTGGATCGGGCATTATGCAGTCGGCATTCTTTATGGCGTGATCTTTGCCATTTATGGTGGCGCGGAATGGTTTTCTGATCCAGTATTTTTCCCGGTTTGGATATTTGGTATACTGACGGTATCGGCGGGGTGGTTTTTATTGCAACCGGGCCTGGGAATCGGTTGGGCGGCGTCCAAGCTGCCAAATGCGCGCAATGTGCGACTGCTCAATCTTATAGCGCATACATTTTTTGCTCTTGGCATGTACGGAACGGCCTTGCTCCTGCAAAGCTCATTCCAAACAGTCGGTTAGAATTTGCAGAGCCGCATTCACGAACTGTCTTTTTTGAATCTGTTTCAAATATTTCCCGCAAATGAGTGACTGGCGCGCGGTGAAATCTCAGTCCACACTAAATCATGTCAACAAACTGGCATTCACGCGGCAGAACTGTGCTTTTGTCCGCGATGGGTGTATGGGGAACATGTCCGCCTGCAAATCTGCAGCGGCAACTAACATTATGGCAATCGCATAGGTTGCTTCAACTCGACACATTTGCGGGGCGCAATAGGTTGCGCGTCGTGATTTGACGCGAATTGGGGCGCTAAATTGACGGGCGCTTTGCCTTGGAGGGACGATGCTCGAAAAGCTGTTCAAATTGCAGGAACACGGCACAACGGCGAGAACGGAAATTATTGCCGGCGTGACGACCTTCCTGACGATGTCTTACATCATCTTCGTAAACCCGGATATTCTGTCCACTACGGGTATGGATCGAAACGCCGTTTTCGTTGCCACCTGCCTTGCGGCAGCTCTCGGCTCGATCATCATGGCGCTCGTCGCAAACTGGCCAATCGGCATGGCGCCCGGCATGGGTCTTAATGCCTTCTTCGCCTTCACCGTTGTTGGGGCGATGGGTTTTTCCTGGCAGCAGGCACTCGGTGCTGTCTTTATTTCGGGTATCATCTTCCTGATCCTGACCGTTACAGGTGTACGCCGCTGGTTGGTGGAGGGTATTCCACATTCGCTGCGAAGTGCGATTGCAGCCGGTATCGGCATGTTCCTGGCTTTGATTGGTCTGAAAAGCGCTGGTGTGGTTGTCGGCAATCAGGCGACTTTGGTTGGCCTGGGTGATTTGACGAAGGCGGGACCGCTTTTGGCGATTGCGGGCTTCTTCATTATCGCGGTGCTGGACGCCCTTAAGGTTCGCGGTGCGATCCTCATTGGTATTCTCATTGTCACCGTGGCATCTATCGCTCTTGGCATCAGCCAGTTCGGCGGTGTTTTCTCAGCGCCGCCTAGTCTTGCTCCGACTTTCCTTCAGCTTGATGTGATGGGTGCTCTGCATACTGGCATTCTGCACGTCATTCTCGTTTTCGTGCTGGTTGAAGTTTTCGACGCCACAGGCACGCTGATCGGCGTGGCTAAGCGTGGCGGTCTGATTGAACCGGGGAAACCAAACCGTCTCGGACGCGCCCTTTTTGCCGACAGCACGGCAATTCTGGGTGGTTCGCTTCTCGGTACTTCGTCCACGACGGCCTATGTGGAAAGCGCATCCGGCGTTCAGGCGGGGGGCCGTACAGGCTTGACGGCACTGGTCGTAGCACTTCTGTTTCTTGCGGCCTTGTTCATTTCCCCGCTCGCTGGTTCTGTTCCAGCCTACGCGACGGCACCGGCCCTTATCTACGTCGCTTGCCTGATGATGCGTGAATTGACCGAGATCGAGTGGCACGACGTAACGGAAGCTGCGCCGGCTGCGCTGACAGCTTTGGCTATCCCGTTCACCTATTCGATTGCCAACGGTTTGGCCTTCGGTTTCATCAGCTATGTCATCCTCAAAGCCTTCACGGGCAAGGCACGTGACGTGCATCTGGCTACCTGGCTGGTCGCTGCACTTTTCGTCATCCGCTTCGCATTCTTTGCGGAGTAACCGTAAAGCGCCGGGCCGAAAAGGTCCGGCGTAATTCTGCAATAGCGGGAGGAACCAACTGTGCAGACGAATGAACTGAAACTGCTTGAAAAGCTTATTGAGGTTATCGAGCAGGACATCATTCCGCTGACTGAGCGAGGTGTTGCGGAAGGCAACAAGGTTTTCGGTGCGGCGCTGTTGCGCAAGTCAGATCTGTCTCTTGTTCTTGCTGAAACCAATAACGAGACCGAGAATCCGCTCTGGCACGGCGAAGTGCACACATTGAAGCGCTTCTATGAAATGCCGGAGAATGGACGTCCCGATACGAAAGACATGGTGTTTCTTTCCACTCATGAGCCGTGCTCCATGTGCTTATCGGCTATCACATGGAGTGGTTTCGACAATTTTTACTACCTTTTCAGCCATGAAGATTCACGGGATGCTTTCTCTATCCCGCATGATTTGAAGATCCTCAAGGAAGTCTTCACGCTGGAACCGGGCGGATACAACCGCGACAACGCTTTCTGGCATAGCCATTCGATTCCGAAAATGATGGCATCCTTGCCGGACGCCGATCGTTTGCGACTCCGCAAAAAGCTCGACGCGATTTTTGCGAAGTATGACGAATTGTCCGACACTTATCAGTCAAGCAAGGATGGTAACGCAATTCCTCTCAACTGATGAACAATCGTTTCTTATAGTCATACGCCTGAAATAGCCTCGTGCCAGAGGGGATGCGCGATACAGGACACCCCGTTCGCGCATTTTCCATGTCTGACAGGACGAGTATCATGACTTCTGACCACATAATATCAGCGATTGGCTTTTGCACTCCGGCAGGTGACGGCAATTTCAGCACGCTTGAAGGGGCAATCCGTATTATCGTCGAACTCGGTTCGGACGCTGTGGAATTGTCGCTTTATGGCGAGGAAATAATCTCAGGCGGCCGTCTCATTCCGCACCGCGTGGATCGCCTCGTCAATATTACCAGACAGTTTGACGTCCGTTACAGCGTCCACGGACAGATCGTTTCCAATTTCATGGATCGCGAACATCTTGAGTATCAAAAGGCAGTGGTCCGGGCGATGCTGGAACTCTGCGATCGTGTGGGAGCGGAAGTACTTGTTCATCATTCCGGCCACGCCACAATGCCTGCGCCTTCTCGCCTTCCCGACCTCGACAAGATGGAGCGGGATGCGCTCGGCGAAATGGCGGAACTGGCAAAGTCTTATGGCGTCCGCATCGCGCTGGAAAATATCTTTGCAATGAGCGATGCCGAGTATCGGCAGACACCGGCTCAGGTTGCCGAAACGGTCGCTGCGGTCAACCACTCTTCCGTCTGCGGGCTGATCGACTTCAGCCATGCTTATATTGAGTGCAGTCGTCTCGGAATCGATTGGCGTCCGCAAATTCGTGCCATGGCTCCGGTAACCGGGCATCTGCATGTTCATGACAGTTTTGGTCGCCCTTACACGATGACCAAGTTTTATCATCCTGCGGAGGCAACGGCGCTCGGTATTGGCGATCTGCATCTGCCGATCGGTTGGGGCGATATTCCGTGGGACGAGATTTTCGATGAACTGACTTTTTTGCCCGATACCTTCCTGATCATGGAAATCGGGGAAGATCGTTTCAGTACCGAGCAGGCTGATAGTCTTGCGCGTGCCCGCAAGCTCGCCGAACGAGTTAACAGCCGCCGGAAAGCCGCTTGAACGAAACAAAACAGGCCGCGTGACGAGCGCGGCCTGTTCGAGTTTTCAAATTGTTTTTATTTCCGAATTTCGCTTAGCTGCTTTTGCACCGCATCGATGACGTCGTCGCCGATCTGAGACTTGTATTTGGCGTAGATCGGCTGGGATTTTTCGAGCATGCGCGCGTGCTCTTCCGGCGAAAGCGTGTTTACTTCCAGACCCGCTTCCTTGATCTTCTCGAGTGACTTCTGGTTCAATTCACGAATGACCTTGCGTTCTACGTCGCGTCCGACAACGGCGCATTCACGCAAGGCGGCTTGTTCCTCAAGGGAATATGTGTCGAAGATCGGCTTGGAATACAGGAACAGGAACGGCGTATAGGCATGCTTGGTTTCTGTCACATATTTCTGCACTTCGTAGAATTTTGAAGTATCGATGGTGACGTAAGGATTTTCCTGCGCATCGATGGCCTTGGTTTCCAGCGCTGAGAAGATTTCACCGAAAGCCATCGGTGTGGCATTGGCACCGAAATTCTGGAATGTGTCGAGGAAGATGTTGTTCTGCATCACGCGGACTTTCATGCCGCTGAAATCTTCCCATTTGTTGACCGGATGTTTTGAGTTTGAAAGGTTTCGGAAGCCGTTTTCCCAATAGGCAAGATTGACGAGGCCGACGGCCGCGAGCTTTTCGTCCATCATTTTGCCGAAGGGGCCGTCGACGACGGCATCTGCCTCTTCATCGTTTGCGAAGAGGAATGGCAGATCGAAAACGCCAAGCGCTGGAACTATCCCGACGAGGGGCGACGACGAGGTTACCACGCCTTCCTGCACACCGGAACGCAGTGCCTGCGTTGCCTGCAAATCGCCTCCCAGAGCTCCACCCCAGAAGGCGGTTATCTTCATTTTGCCACCGGACTTTTCAGCAAGGCATTCATTCATTGCCTTGATGCCATTGCCGACTGGATGATCCTCGTTGATGCCATTGGAGACACGAATGTTGCGCTCCTGAAATTCGGCAAGAGCGGGTACGGTTAGCGCGGCCGCCATCAGGGCGGTTGTTGCCAGCATAAGCAATTTCTTCATTGAACTCTCCTCCCAGAGTTGATGTTAAACCTAATGCAGCCAGTTCATGGGTACCAGTACGAGACTTGGGAACAGAACCAGCAGGAACAGCACGATCACTTGCGAAATCAGAAATGGATTGACGCCAGCGACCACTTTTCCGAGCGGCACCTTTGAGACGCCGCTCACCACATTCAGCACGACGCCGACCGGCGGCGTGATGAGCCCGATGCTGTTGTTCATAATGAAAAGAACGCCGAAATAGGCCGGGTCGATCCCCGCCTGTTTGACAATCGGCATCAGGACTGGCGTCAGGATGAGGATCGTCGGCGTAAGGTCGAGTGCTGTTCCGACGACGAGCACAAGTATCATGATCGCAAACATCAGCAGTTTCGGACTGTCGATCAGCGGCGCGATGTAACTGCTGATTTCAGCCGGGATATTTGCTGCCGTTATCAACCATGACGACACCAGGGCCGACGCGACGAGAAACATGATGACGGATGTTGTTTTGGCAGCTCGCAAAAACACGCCGTAAAGATCGACAAATCTCAGTTCGCGATAGATGAACATGCCGACAAAAAGGGCATAGGCTGCGGCAACCACAGCCGCTTCTGTCGGTGTCATGACGCCCATACGGATGCCGCCAAGAATGATCACGGGCATGCCGAGCGCCCAAAGTGCACGTCCGGTCGCCTGCAGCCGATCTTTGCCGGATTGCTTGGGAAGCACCTTGAGATTGTCTTTTCTGACGACGATCTGCCAGGTGAAGAGTAACGCGATACCCATCATCAGACCGGGCACTATCCCGGCCATGAAAAGCTGCGTTATCGATACGTTGGCAGCAACCCCAAACACGATCATGGCCATGGATGGCGGGATAACCGGCGCGATGATGCCGCCTGCCGCCATCAGTCCCGCAGACCGGGGGATGTTGTAGCCCGCTTTCGCCATCATGGGGACTAGGATGGTTGCCAGCGCCGCAGTGTCCGCAGCGGCGGAACCCGAAACGCTGGCCATGATGATGGCTGCGAGAATGGCAACGACGCCGAGGCCGCCGCGAATATGCCCGACGCAAGCTATGGCGAAATCAATGATGCGGCGGGACAAGCCGCCGGAATTCATAAGCTCACCAGCCAGAATGAAAAACGGTATTGCCAGCAGCGTGAAGGAATCCACGCCGGCAATCATGTTCTGCGCGATGATCTGCGTGTTGAACATCCCCATGTACCACATGAGAACCACACCGCAGAACATGAGCGAGAAAGCGATCGGAACGCCGATAGCCATGGCGCTGAGAAGCGAGCCGACAAATACTACGAGCGTCATGTCGTCTACTCCATCAGATGGTCGAGCGAGTGTTCGCCCGCAAAGGTGGCAATTTCCTCATCGGTCAAACGACCGGTGACAGCGCGCAGGAAGCGCTCGGCGGCAATGATGAACATTGCGCCACCCGTGAATAACCCGACGCCGTAAACCCAGATCATTGAAAGTCCCGTGACGGGTGCGACCATGCTGGCGTTGATGTCGAACTGTTTCCAGGTGCCCCAGAAGAAAATCCCGGAACAAAGCAGGACGATCAGATAACTGATTGCCATGCAGGTAACGCGCCCTTGCCGTCCAAAGCGAGCAACGAGCGACTCGATGCCCAAATGGCTATTCTCGCGAAAGGTGAGGACGGCTCCAAGAAAAGACACCCAGACGAAAAAATAACGCGCAAGTTCTTCCGATACGGTCAGTCCAGAGTTTGCGGCGTAGCGCAAAATCACGTTGACGAAGACCATAATAGCCATGCCGGCGAGGAGGAAGACGAGAATTGCGCCAAGTATCTTGTAGAAGAAGTCTATGGCTTTCGTCATCTATGCGCCCTCAGACTTTATCGAGCAAATCGCGCGCTTGCAGGTTCTGGATCAGCGCCCTGATACCGAATGTCCATTCAGGACATTTGTCGGTCCGGTCGACCCAGTTGATGAGCCGTCCAAGCTTCGGCGTGGAAATCTCCACGCGGTCGCCGACTTCGTGGGTAAACCCTTGTCCCGCACCACGACGATCCTTCACGGGCGCGAACATGGTGCCAAGAAACAACACTGCGCCGTCCGGATACTGATGATTGCGGTTCATCATCTGTGACGCAAGATTTTCAGGATCGCGGCTGATCGCTTCCATAGGGCTTTCGCCGGTCATTTCGAAACCGTCAGCCCCATGAACCGTCAGCGACAGCTTGAGTTTGCGCAATACGTCCATAGTGAATTGGGCGTCGAACAAACGAACAAACGGGCCGATAGCGCAGGAAGCATTATTGTCCTTCGCTTTACCGAGCAGTAAAGCCGAACGACCTTCCACGTCTCGAAGATTGACGTCATTGCCAAGAGTTGCGCCGACAATACGTCCATCCGAGGCGACAACCAGGACCACCTCGGGTTCCGGGTTGTTCCATTGGGAAATGGGCAGAATGCCGACGGTAGCGCCGCATCCAACGGCCGACATCGGCTGAGATTTGGTGAAGATTTCCGCGTCGGGCCCGATACCCACTTCCAGATATTGGGACCAGAGTCCCATTTCCTGAAGAAGCGCCTTGACCTCCGCAGCCTTTTCGGAGCCTGCCACGACGCCGCGCAAATTGTCGCCGATAACCGGCGCCAGACGTTCGCGAATTTCGCGGGCTCGAGAGGGATCGCCTTTGGCCTGTTCTTCAATCACGCGTTCAAGCATGCTGTCGGCAAAGGTAACGCCTGCTGCTTTGATGGATTGCAGGTCTATGGGAGCGAGCAACTCCCCGCGATCACCGGAAAGATAATCATCCAGAGAACCGAGGTTTGGATAGCTCTCGGTATTCTCCAGTTCACTTATTAGCGAACGGCGTTCCAGAAGGCCCGAAACCGTAGCTGACAAGCTGGACAGATCGTGCACATGGCCATTTTTGACCAATACAGGACAAGGACCGTTTTCGGCTTTCGACCACACACGGCCAATCAAAACCGCTGAGTGGCTGTCTTCAGGCAGAATCAACGTTGCTTTCAGTTCACGCTTGTCTTGCACAGATATCCTCCCAATGTATGGCCGTTTCCCACGGGCCATATGTTGTCAGGATGCCTGACAACAATAGTACTATTATTAGCAGTCCAGAATTGAGTCCAGCCTTGAGACGGCTTTGAGCTCAAAAATTAGATCGATCTGTTTTTCTTCGGCCGACGGTATAGGCTTTGTCCATTTCGGAGCTGAGGGCCATGCCCAGCCCGGTACCGGGCGGAACCGTAATCATGCCGTCCTTGACTTCGGGCAGGGCGGTAACAAGATCGCGATACCATGTTTTGTAGAACGCGCGGACGCTTTCCTGAATCAGGGCATTTGGTGCGTTGAGCGATAGATGCGTCGAAGCACACAGAACGACCGGTCCGGTGCAATCATGTGGCGCGACCGGAAGATGCCAGGCTTCGGCCATAGCAGCGATCTTCCGTGCTTCAGAAAGGCCACCACACCAGCTCAAGTCAAGCATGACGACGCCGGCCACGCCTGTTTCCAGAAGATCACGAAATGCCCATCGGCTTCCTAGAGTTTCGGAGGCACAGATAGGTGCAATGCTGGCTTCTGCATAACGTTTGAGACTGCCGAGACTGTCCATCTTGATCGGGTCTTCGTGCCAGAAAGTCTTGAATGGCTTGAGTTCACGGGCAATCTGCATGGCGGGCAAGAGCTGCCACATGGAATGGAACTCGACCATGATATCCATGCGATCACCGACCGCCGCCCGGATTTTTTCAAAAGGCTGCAATGCCGCTTTGAGATCGGGTT
>MTEY01009165.1_pt1 | contig 11553 bp, 10 predicted proteins | sample 1042721 | NCBI WGS metagenome assembly MTEY01 (sample SAMN06185809, study PRJNA358809) | soil metagenome | isolation source: soil biostimulated with seedmeal as carbon source | place: India | collected 2015-05-23 | reverse complement strand
TTCCAGCCGTTCGGCCAGCTGGCGCGCGGTGACAAGCCTGCCACCGCGCAGGTGCTGAACGATCTGGAAAAGGCGGTCTGCACGGCGCATTCCGTTTTATTCTCCGTTGCAATATCTGGTTTTGCGCTGTTCCAGATAACGATCCGGCCAGCCCAGATCCTTGCGCAGGTCTTTTGACAGACCGTCGATGACGCGCTGTGTGCGGATAAACCGGCGGCGTTCGTCCTGCCTGCGCTTGTATTCCTTCAAGACTGCGATCAATGGTGCGATTGCGAGTGCCATGGTGAAAACTCCCTCATCCTTGGATACGCAGTATCGCACACCCCTCCTGACAGCTATCTGTCAGGAGCAAATCCGTCCTTTATTATCGTCCCAATGGGACGGGATCGCAACGTCACGCCTTGTAGCGCGGTGCTGCCGTATAGCTGAGAGGGAGGCGTCCGCCATCGGCATAGATGGTCTGGCCTGTCACATAGCTCGCGTCCCGCGATGCCAGAAATGAAGCTATCGAAGCAATTTCAGATGCTTGGCCGATACGACCGAGCGGCGTTCGCGACAGGATCGCGTTGCGGGCATCGGCGTCCGTGTTCACGGCGGAAAGCATGTCGGTCTCTATGGAGCCCGGGCCGATCGCATTGACGCGAATCCCCCAGCGAGCGAGCGCTACTGCCATGGAGCGTGTCAGTTGGTTCAATCCGCCCTTGGAAACGGAATAGGCGAGTTGCTCGGGCAGGCCGAAGATGGCGTTGATCGACGACATGTTGATGATTGTGCCCGGATCGCCGCCCGATTCGACGCGCTCCACCATGCGTTTGGCCACGGCCTGTCCGCACAGAAACGCACCCTTGAGATTGACCCGCATCACGCGGTCGAAATCTTCTTCCTTGAGATCGAGGAAATCCGCCTGATGCACGATACCCGCATTGTTGACGAGAATATCGATCTCGCCGAGATTGGTTATGGTGAAGGTCAGGAGATTGTGAATGTCGAGCTTGTCGCCCACGTCGGCAGCCATGGGATGCACAGGGCCGAACTGCTCCAGATCCCTGGCTGCGCGCATGGCTGCGGCATTGTCGATGTCGGACAGGACAACGCTTGCACCGTCCAACAGGAAGCGTTTTGCTATGGCATAGCCAATACCGCGGGCAGCGCCGGTGACGATGGCCACCTTGCCTTCTAATTGCATGGTCGATCTCCAGTTTGCGTGGAGATTGGACCGGCGGAAACCGCCGGTCAATAGTTCGGGAATGGATCAGGCGAAGGCCAAGCCAGTGTGACGCTCGCGCAGAACGGTGCTGATTTCGTCCAGAATAGCCGGGTCGTCAATTGTGGCTGGCATCTTCCATTCTTCGCCGTCAGCGATCTTCTGGATCGTGGAACGCAAAATCTTGCCGGAGCGCGTCTTCGGCAGGCGTTTGACGGTCAGCGCCAGCCGGAAGGCGGCAACAGGGCCGATGATGTCCCGCACCATGCTGACGCATTCCTTTTCGACCTCCTGGGGATCGCGTTCGATGTTGGATTTCAACACCAGGAAACCGCAGGGAACCTGCCCCTTGAGGGGATCGGAAATGCCGAGCACTGCGCATTCGGCGACGTCGGGATGGCTTGAAAGCACCTCTTCCATCGCGCCCGTCGACAGGCGATGGCCAGCGACATTGATGATGTCGTCGGTGCGGCTCATGATGTAGAGATAGCCGTCCTGGTCCATGTAACCCGCATCGGCGGTTTTATAGTAGCCCGGAAATTCGTTCAGATAGGCCTTGCGGAAGCGCTCGTCAGCATTCCAGAGCGTCGGCAGGCAGCCCGGCGGCAGCGGCAGCTTGATGAGGATATTGCCAAGCTGGCCGCGTTCGAGTTCATGGCCTTCATCGTCCAGCACGCGGATATCATATCCCGGCAGGCAGACGGCCGGTGAACCATATCTCGTTTCCAGAAGCCCGAGGCCAAGCGGATTGGCGACCATGGGCCAGCCGCTTTCCGTCTGCCACCAATGGTCGATCACCGGACAGCCCAGCAGGTTTTCGGCCCAGTGAATCGTGTCCGGATCGGCGCGTTCACCAGCAAGATAAAGGGCGCGGAACTTCGAAAGGTCGTAGCGGCGCACGAAATTGCCGTCAGCGTCGTCCTTCTTGATGGCGCGCAGTGCTGTCGGTGCGGTGAACATCACCTCGACGCCATGCTCCGCGATGATGCGCCAATAGGTGCCCGCATCCGGTGTGCCGATCGGCTTGCCCTCGAACAGGATGCTGGTCGCGCCATGGATCAGCGGCCCATAGACGATATAGGAATGGCCGACGACCCAGCCCACATCGGACGCCGCCCACCATACCTGACCGGGCTCCACGCCAAAAACATGCTTCATGGACCAGGCGAGCGCCACCATATGCCCGCCATTGTCGCGCACGACGCCTTTGGGCTCCCCGGTCGTACCGGAGGTGTAGAGCACATAAAGCGGATCGGTTGCCTCGACGGCTACGCAGGGGACATGGCGGCCACGCGCGGCATCGACGGCTTCGCGATAGTCGATGTCGCGGCCTGCGACCGGCTCGTGCCGGTGCTGTTCGCGCTGCAAGATGATGCAATGATCGACTTTATGGTGCGCGAGTGAAATCGCTTTATCCAGCATGGCCTGATATGGCACCACGCGCGTCGGTTCGATGCCGCAGGACCCGGCGATGATCATCACCGGTTTGGCGTCGTCGATGCGGGTTGCAAGCTCATTGGCGGCAAATCCGCCGAAAACCACGGAATGGACGGCGCCGATGCGGGCCGCAGCCAGCATGGCGACGGCTGCTTCGGGAACCATCGGCATATAGATGAGAACGCGGTCGCCTTTCGTCACACCATTGTCGAGCATGACGGCGGAAAGCGCCTCCACTTCCTCCAGCAGTTCGCGATAGGTGAATTTCCGGACCTTGCCGGTCACAGGGCTTTCATAGATCAGCGCGACCTGCTGGCCGCGCCCGTTGGCGACATGGCGGTCGAGCGCATTATAACAGGTATTGCACTCAGCACCCTTGAACCAGCGGCCATAGACACCTTCGTCGCCCGCAAAAACCTGATCCCATGGCTTGAACCAGTCGATTGCCTGCGCCGCTTCAGCCCAGAAGCGTTCAGGATCGGCCAGCCATGCGGCATAGGTTTCGGCATATTTCGAAGTCATGCTCTTCCTCCCAGAAGCACGCGCAACGCCAGCGGGCGGGCGCATGATTAGTCTGCTGACGAAAGCGCAAGATCGGCCCCCTGCGGCCCATCTCCTCCATGCGCCTTTCATCACCTCCGCGTACAGTTTATGCCGCCCAACGGTAATTCGTCCATGAAACTTAAGATGAAGGCGAAGCATGCCGGTAAAACGGTTGTGTCTGCTGCGCGCGTCTTGCGGCGATCACCTGTCTGCGTCACAAGGAGGCAGAGAGGTGATCCGTGACAAAAATCCTGCCCGTGCTGCTCGTTCTTCTGATGGGCCTGCACATCATCAAACCCCTCGGCTTGCCGGGCCTGAAGCGGCGCGGCGATTTCTGGAAAATCGCCGCCATCGCCATTATGGTGATGGCGCTGGCGGTCGGCTTTCATCTGCACGAGGGATGAAAGGCGGCTCAGGCCGCCTTTTCCAGTTCCTCTTTCCAGCCGCCGGTGGCAGCAAGGCCGTTCATCTTTGCGCGATGCGCGAAAGCACGCTGACCGGCTGCGATATTCTCATCCCTGCCGCCCCAGGCTTCCAGTGCCGCCGCCTGCAAGGCCCGGCCATAGGAAAAGGTCATTTTCCATGGCATGTCGAAGCCTGCATTCATGGCGGACAGATGGGCTGTCGCTTCTTCGCCCGTCTGGCCGCCGGAAAGGAAGGCGATGCCGGGCACTGCTGCCGGAACGGTGTTGCGGAAACAGCGGACGGTTTTCTCCGCCACTTCTTCCACGGAGGCCTTGCGGGCATTCTTGCCGTCGATGACCATGTTCGGCTTCAGGATCATGCCTTCGAGCCGGACGTGGGCATCGTAAAGTTCCGTAAATACCGTCTTGAGAACCCATTCCGTCACGTCATAACAACGGTCGATGGTGTGATTGCCCGGCTTGCCGTCCATCAGCACTTCGGGTTCGACAATCGGTACGATGTTTGCTTCCTGACAGAGGGCGGCGTAGCGGGCGAGAGCCTGCGCATTCTGCTTCACCGCCCCCCATGTGGGCAGGCCGTCGGAGATCGAGATCACCGCGCGCCATTTGGCGAAACGTGCGCCAAGCGCATGATATTCATTGAGCCGCTCGCGCAGGCCATCCAGCCCCTCGGTGATAGTTTCGCCTTCAAAACCCGCGAGGGGTTTTGCACCCGCATCGACCTTGATGCCCGGGACCGCGCCAGCGCTGCGGATGATTTCGACAAGCGGCGTGCCGTCCTTGGCCTTCTGCCTTATGGTTTCATCATACAGAATGACACCCGAAATATAGTTCTTCATCGCTTCGTCCGCGCGGAAGAGCATTTCGCGATAGTCGCGGCGCGTGTCTTCGGTGGATCCGAGATCGATCGCGTCAAAACGCTTCTTGATGGTGCCTGAACTTTCATCGGCGGCGAGAATGCCTTTTCCTGCCGCTACCAGTGCAATCGCAATATCTTCAAGACGTTCGGTCATATGCAACGCTCCTTCTATCAAGGCGATGAGGGAGTGTTGGTTAAAACTATGGCGAGCGCAAGTCATTGAAACGTTTGAAATATTTTTCAAACGGTTTAGGTCTTTCATACGGGCATCGCATGTTTTTGCCGAAACTGGTTTTATATCCGGGTTGCGAACCCCATGTAAGAAACCAGTGAGGAAACCCCGCCTGTTTCCGTCGATGAGATTTGAGGAGGAAGTATGCGACGTGTCCTTTTTAGCCTGCCGTTTGTTCTGGCTGCATCGATGGTCGCCCTGCCGGTGGCGAACGCTTCGGCTGAGAGTATCAACGCCGGCGGCAGGCAGGCCGCAGCAAATGCTCCGTTTGCGGTAACGCCGGTGGCCGAATTCGACACGCCATGGGCGATCGCCTTTCTGCCCGATGGCAGGCTGCTTCTGACGGAGAAGGGTGGCAAGATTTTCATTGTCACGCAAACGGGTGACAAAATTGCCGTCGAGGGCGTGCCGGAAGTCGCATTCGGCGGTCAGAACGGTCTGCTTGATATCGCGCCCGCGCCCGACTTCGAGAAGAGCAAGGCGGTCTATTTTTCCTATAACGAACCGGCTCAGAGCGGCAGCAGCGTGGTGCTGGCACGCGCTGTTCTGGATGAAGGTGGCGGCAAGGCGGCGCTGAAGAACAGGACCACCATCTGGAAGCAGGATGCGGCGGCGCGTGGCGGACAGCCGGGCGGCATTATCGCATTTGCGCCGGACGGCAAGCATCTGTTCTTCTCCGTCGGTGATCGCATGTTGCCTGCAACCGCGCAGGACGATGCAGCGCCGATGGGAAAAATCCTCCGCATGAATCTCGACGGGTCCGTTCCGAAGGATAATCCGCATGCCGATGCGGAGGGTGTGCGGGCACTGACCTGGTCGACCGGCCATCGTAACCCTTACGGGCTGGCCTTCGGTCCCGATGGAAAGCTCTGGGAACATGAGATGGGGCCGCGCGGCGGCGACGAGTTCAACCTCATCAAGCCCGGTCTCAATTACGGCTGGCCGCTTGTCTCGAACGGCGACAATTACAGTGGCCGACCGATCCCGCGCCATAGCACACGCCCGGAATTCGAGCCGCCATTGGTGTACTGGACGCCTGTTATCGCTCCGGCCGGGCTTGCCTTCTACGAGGGTGACATGTTCCCCGAATGGCGCGGTTCGGCGCTCATCGGCGGGCTTTCGGTCATGTCGCTGGTGCGTGTCGTGATCGACAAGGACGGCAAGGCGGACGAAGCGGAGCGCTTTGAAATGGAAAACCGTATCCGCGATGTGGCGGTGGGGCCGGATGGCGCCATCTGGCTGATCGAAGACGATAATCCGGGCCGGTTGCTGAAGCTGACACCAAAAAAGTAAGCCCGGCGGAACCGGGCTTACTGAAACCTGATGTGGGGCGTTACTTCTTCAAGACATCGACCCCTGGGAGGGGCTTGCCTTCCATCCATTCAAGGAAGGCGCCGCCTGCGGTCGAGATATAGGTGAAGTCGTCGGCAACGCCCGCATGATTGAGGGCAGCGACCGTATCGCCGCCGCCGCCAACCGAAACCAGCTTGCCTGCCTTGGTGCGGGCTGCGACGTGCTTGGCAGTCTTGACCGTGGCGGCGTCGAAGGGGCGCAGCTCGAAGGCACCGAGCGGGCCGTTCCAGACGAGCGTGGCGGCGTCATCGATAGCCGAGGCGATCAGATCGATCGAAAGTGCTCCTGCATCGAGAATCATGCCATCGCTTGGCACGGCATCGACGCCATAGGTCTGGTTCGGCGTGTCGGCTGCAAAGTGCCAGCCCACGACGGCATCGACCGGCAGGATGATCGCGCACTTTGTGGTTTCGGCCTTGGCCATGATTTCGCGGGCGGTGGAAGCAAGTTCATGCTCGCAGAGCGACTTGCCGACATCATAGCCCTTGGCGGCGAGGAAGGTGTTTGCCATGCCGCCACCGATGACGAGCGCATCGACCTTCTCGATCAGGTTGGACAGGAGGTCGAGCTTGGTCGAGACCTTTGCGCCGCCGACGATGGCCACAACCGGGCGAGCCGGATTGCCAAGGCCCTTTTCCAACGCTTCAAGCTCAGCCTGCATGCCGCGGCCCGCACAGGCGGGCAGGACATGGGCAAGCCCTTCCGTCGAGGCATGCGCGCGGTGGGCAGCCGAAAACGCGTCATTCACATAAAGATCGCCATTGGCTGCCAGAGCTGCGACGAATTCCGGATCGTTCTTTTCCTCGCCCTTGTGGAAACGGGTATTTTCCAGAAGCAGGACATCGCCGTCCTTCAACGCATCGACCGCGGCCTTTGCCTTGTCCCCGATGCAGTCTTCGGCAAAATGAACCCCGTGTCCAAGCACCTTGGCGAGCGGCTTCACGACATGCTTCAAAGAGTTTTCATCCGAAGCAACGCCCTTGGGACGACCGAAATGGGCGAGCAGAATAACCTTTGCGCCTTTCCTGGAAAGTTCGGCAATGGTCGGAACGATGCGCTCGATACGGGTCAGGTCGGTGACTTCGCCATTCGCCATCGGCACGTTGAGATCAACGCGGACCAGTACGCGCTTGGACTTGACGTCGGCATCGTCGAGAGTGCGGAAACTCATGATCTTTCTCCCAGAACTGTCTTTCGGGTGCCGATGGAGCAGTGTGCTCAAACAGGCAGGCGCCGGAAAAGGGTTGGATAGTCGGTGACAAGCCCGTCCTCGTCGACGGGCAATTCAGCGGTGAAGGTGCGGTCGGCTGCCTCGTAGCGATAGCGCCGTCCTGCCTCGATACAGGTGTAGCGCTGCTGGTCGCGCAGCGGGCGGAAGCTGTCGAAGGGCACGTAAAGCATGTCGAGCTGTACGGTGCCGCTTTCCGGCGTCAGGCCAAGGCGGCGGATGGGCAGCGTGTTGGTGAAGGGGGTTCCCGCCAGATCGATATCGATGCAGCCGTCAAATTCAGGCAGTGCATCGCCCGCCATCGTGTTCCAGTGACCGGCGCCATCGGAAGCCAGCTCCAGCCGGTGGCCGGACATGGTTTCGATCAGGAAATGAAGGACATGCCAGGCGCTGTTGCAGTCGATGCTGTAGCGTACGCCGTAGGGGGCGCCGCCGCGATCGCCAATCACCACGCTTTCGGCACGGATCGTGCGGCCGGTAGGGCTGAGATTGAGATGTTCGAGCCCTTCTCCTTCCAGCGGACGCCAGCGCGCAGCGGTGGGGAGAAGGGCGCGAAACATGATCGGCGCTTAGATCAGCCTGCCGAAGGCGACAGCAGTATCGCCCATGCGGCTGGAGAAGCCCCACTCATTGTCGTACCACGACAGGATACGCACCATGGTGCCTTCCATGACCTTGGTCTGGTCCGTGTGGAAGACCGAGGAATGGGAGTCATGGTTGAAGTCGTGCGAGACGAGCGGTTCGTCGGTGTAGCCGAGGATGCCCTTCAGGCGGCCATTGGCGGCTGCACGGATTGCGTTGTTGACTTCGTCGACAGTCGTTTCGCGCTTGGCGATGAAGGTGAGGTCCACGACCGAGACGTTCGGGGTCGGAACGCGGATGGCAACGCCATCGAGCTTGCCCTTCAGTTCCGGCAGGACGAGGCCGACAGCCTTGGCAGCGCCCGTCGAGGTCGGGATCATGGAAAGAGCGGCTGCGCGGGCGCGGTAGAGATCCTTATGCATGGTGTCCAGCGTCGGCTGGTCGCCCGTATAGGAATGGATCGTGGTCATGAAGCCCTTTTCGATGCCGATGGCATCGTTGAGGACCTGAGCCACCGGCGCAAGGCAGTTGGTGGTGCACGAAGCGTTGGAAATGACCAGATGGTCCTTGGTCAGCTTGTCGTGGTTGACGCCGTAGACGACGGTCAGGTCGGCACCATCGGCAGGAGCCGAAACGATGACGCGCTTGGCGCCTGCTTCTAGATGCATGGCGGCCTTGTCACGCGAGGTGAAGATGCCGGTGCATTCCAGAGCGATATCGACGCCTTCTTCCTTCCACGGCAGTTCAGCCGGGTTGCGGACGGCATGAACCTTGATCGGGCCATAACCGACATCGATGGTATCGCCGGCGACCTTCACTTCCTTGGGGAAACGGCCATGAACGCTGTCATAACGCAGAAGATGCGCGTTGGTTTCCACCGGACCGAGATCGTTGATGGCGACGACCTGGATATCGGTGCGGCCAGATTCGACGATGGCGCGGAGGATGTTACGACCGATGCGGCCAAAGCCATTGATTGCGACGCGAACTGCCATTTTCTCTTATTCTCCCGATTGGGTTCTGCATCTTGCGATGCGTCTCATTAGAACTGGTAGGTTCAAACATTGAAACGCCGACGTTTGTGTGACGCCGGCGTTTCCTTAAATCATGCGGCGTTGAGCTTCTTCTCCGCGGCTTCGGCGGCATGTTCTGCCGTGATGCCGAAATGCTTGTAGAGATCGTTGATCTCACCCGAAGCGCCGAAGCCCTTCATGCCGATGAAGATGCCGTTTTCGCCGATGAAGCGTTCCCAACCGAGCGAGATTGCCGCTTCAATGGCTACCTTCACCGGCGCGTCGCCGATGGTTGCCGTCTTGTAGGCGTCGCTCTGCTGCTCGAAAAGCTCGAAGCAGGGAACCGAAACGACGCGGGTCGCGATGCCCTTGCCTTCCAGAAGGTCGCGGGCCTTGAGCGCGATTTCCACTTCCGAGCCGGTTGCGAAGATCGTCACCCTGGCGTCCTTGCTTGCGGCAGCAAGCTCATAGGCGCCGTAAGCCGACAGGTTCTCGTCGCGATGCTCGGTGCGGACCGTCGGCAGGTTCTGGCGGGTGAGCGCCAGCGTCGAAGGTGTCTTCTTCGATTGCAGGGCGATCTGCCAGCATTCGGCGGTTTCCACCGCGTCGGCAGGACGGAACACATTGTGGTTCGGAATGGCGCGCAGCGCAGCCAGATGCTCGACCGGCTGGTGGGTCGGGCCATCCTCGCCAAGACCGATGGAATCATGGGTCATGACATAGATGGTGCGGATGCCCATCAGCGAGGAAAGACGCATGGCCGGGCGGCAATAGTCCGAGAAGGTCAGGAAGGTGCCGCCGTAAGGGATGAGGCCGCCGTGCAGCGTCATGCCGTTCATGGCGGCAGCCATGCCGTGTTCACGGATGCCGTAATGGACATAACGCTGGCCGTAATCTTCCGGCGTTACAGCCTTGGTCTGGCTCGTCTTGGTGTTGTTGGAACCGGTGAGGTCGGCAGAGCCGCCCACGGTTTCCGGCACAACGCCATTGATGACTTCAAGAGCCATTTCCGAAGACTTGCGGGTCGCCACTTTCGGCTTGTCGGCGGAAAGCTTCTTCTTGTATTCGATGATGGTCGCATCGAAGTTTGCGGGCAGGTCGCCACGCATCCGGCGCTCGAATTCGGCGCGGGTTTCAGCGTCGGCCGCAGCAAGGCGCTTTTCCCATTCCTGACGCTTCTTGGCCGCATTGAGGCCAGCCACACGCCATGCGTCCAGCACTTCTGCCGGAACGACGAAAGGTTCTGCACTCCAGCCCAGAGCCTTGCGGGTGGCGGCAATTTCTTCAGCACCGAGCGGCGAGCCATGCACCTTGTTGGTGCCAGCCTTGTTCGGCGCGCCGAAACCGATGGTGGTCTTGCAGGCGATGAGCGTCGGCTTGTCGGAAACCTTGGCCAGTTCAATGGCCTTGGCGATTGCGTCCTGGTCATGACCGTCGACAGCCATGGTGTTCCAGCCGGAAGCGGCGAAACGGGCAGGCTGGTCGGTATTGTCGGACAGCGTGACAGGGCCGTCGATCGAAATGTTGTTGTCGTCCCAGAACACGATCAGCTTGTTCAGCTTCAGATGACCGGCAAGCGCGATCGCTTCCTGGCTGATGCCTTCCATGAGGCAGCCGTCACCGGCGATCACATAGGTGTAATGGTTGACGAGGCTGTCACCGAACTGCGCATTGAGGATGCGTTCGGAGAGCGCCATGCCGACGGCATTGGCGATGCCCTGGCCGAGCGGGCCGGTCGTCGTTTCGATACCGGCGGCGTGGCCATATTCCGGATGGCCAGCGGTGCGCGAGCCAAGCTGGCGGAAATTCTTGATCTCGTCGATGGTGATGTCTTCGTAGCCCGAAAGATAGAGCAGCGAATAAAGCAGCATCGAGCCGTGGCCTGCGGAAAGCACGAAACGGTCGCGATCCGGCCAGTGCGGGTTCTGCGGGTCGTGCGAGAGGAAACGGGTGTAAAGCGTCGTCGCTATATCGGCTGCGCCCATCGGCAGGCCGGGATGGCCCGAATTGGCTTTCTCGACCGCGTCCATGGAGAGGAAGCGGATTGCGTTGGCCATCTGGTTTTGTTTGTCGGAATTGGTCATGGTCTCAGCCGTCTTTCCTTGGGAGGGGTTAACGGGGTTGCGGCGATGCCTTTTGCCTGAGTACGATCCGTATCGAAAACGGTTTCATGCGTTTTAGGATCACGCTCCAGAAGGCACCGGGACACATAGCACCTGCACATAAGGAGTCAATAAACCGATGAGTTTTGGGTAATAAACTGTCCGCGACTAATCGATTGAGTAGCGCTGACAGCTTATATGCAACCACTGAAAAGCCGTTTTTGCACCGATAACGGTGTATGAACGCTCGTATATGCCCCTCATTTGTTGCTTATCGGGCAGTCGATTATTACAATCTTTTCAAAGATGCCCGTCCCGCAGGCGCGATTCGATGTCCCTGAATTGGGCTTGCGATTGGCATTGGAAAGGACATGGATGGCACCCGATACGACCCTCAGGCAAGTCTTGGAACGGCTCGAAAAGGCACTCAACGCGCTTGAACAAGCGGTCGATCTGCGGCTGGACAAGGAAGGCGATTTCGCCGAAGCCGAGGAAGAGGTGCAGCGCATGAATGCGGATCGCAGCCGTCTCGCCCAGGAACTCGACCAGTCCGAAGCGCGCGCGGAGCGGCTTGA
>MTEY01006539.1_pt1 | contig 11554 bp, 11 predicted proteins | sample 1042721 | NCBI WGS metagenome assembly MTEY01 (sample SAMN06185809, study PRJNA358809) | soil metagenome | isolation source: soil biostimulated with seedmeal as carbon source | place: India | collected 2015-05-23 | reverse complement strand
ACAACGGGTATGAATTGGGCGGCGAGTTATCGGGCCGCCGACCGAACGGCGCTGGACGACTTTCAGCGAGCGTTGGCCATACTGAAGGAGAGTCTGGCATGGCGTCGTCACGGTAACGTAAGGCGTAGCGAGGCCGCGTTAAACCGGCTGGGAAAAATTCTGCAGTCTGAAGCCGTCGGTCCATCCATGCCGACCTTGTCGGCAATGGCGTCGGTTGCCACAGCCTGGAATAGCTATGCGCGCGGGGATATCAGGCAATCCCATGCCGGGCTGGACCGTCTGGCGGCAGACCAGTTTCTGGCGCCGGTTATTCGCTACAACCCCCGCGTGCGATTTGAATATCTGAATCTGCGTGCGCTGCTGCACAAAGGCAGCGCTCTGGAAGACAAAAGCGCGGATCGAGTCTTGAGAATGAACGAGGCGGAGAAGGCGATTAGCGCCTTGTCGGAAGCGCTGCAGGCCGCTTACGAGGCGGACTCTGTCGAGGCTGCCCAGGATGTGGCGGCAAACATCGGATGGACGTTGTGGCTGTTCTGGCAGCAGCGATTGCTTGCTGTCATCAACGACCAGGACGTTCATTCGGTACAAGGAACTTCGCTGCGCTGGCTGGGGCTGTCGGAATGGATATGCGACCGCTTCGGCGTGGGCGGCAGTTCTGCCTGGAATACGGTATTTGTGCTGCGCATCGCGCGTGGCGGTTGCGACGACAGGAGCGGGGACGTGAAGCGCTTTCAATCGCAATCGCCCCTTCCGGTAGAAAAAATGCTGGAGGCGGTCAAGCCGTTTGAAGCCGCCTTTTCTCGAGCCAAGGGCTACGCAGACTGGTCGAATGTCGCGGCGTTTACGCTTGAGGAAAATGATGCGGGCCGGGTTTCCTACGGAGCTCATCAAGTGGCCAACCTGCTGCTTGAATTTGTGTGGTTTCGCACGCACAGCAAGGGACTGAGTCGTGAAGTGTTTGCGGCGGTGGAGCGGCTGGCACACATCGTCCAGGGGTTGGGTCCCGGCCAACGACGCTTTTTCAGGGAAAGCCTCATGGCCTTGCCGGAGCCGCTGCAGATCGCAGCAAAGGATGCGGCGGCTTCGCGCAACGGCAAGAAGCCGGCGTGATTCGCGTTCCTCGCGTTATTCCTCGCGCAGGCACCCCAGAAATGCGGCCGTCAAACTTGACTCGGCCTGTTGCTGCGCGGCAAGGATATAGCGCGAGAACACGATCGTCGGCGAAAACGGCAAGCTGGTGACGCCGGGAATCTTCAAGGTTCGCATCACAAGCGGATTGACCACGCTTACCCCAAGCCCCATCGCCACCATGCGGCAGATCGTGGCCGCGTAGGGCGTATCCAGGATGAGCTTGCGGCGATCGGGCACAAATGCGGCATCGATCGCGGCGCGCGTGCCGTCGCCCTGGGTAAGCGAGACAAACGGCTCATCAACAAGGTCTCCGGCATTTACCCGCCGCTTGCGCGCGAGGCGATGCCCATTGGGAACGATGCACACTCCTTCATCCTCCGCCCAGAGATTGACGGCGACCCCGGGCGTATCGGCCAGATACGAGACCAAGCCCACGTCGCAGTAGCGCGTTGCGGTCCACTTGACGACGGTGGGTGAGTCGCCCGTGTGAATCGAGACCGGCACGTCGGGGTAGTGCTGCCGGAACTTGCGCATCACTTCCGGCATGACGCTCATGGCGATGGAAGGCACGGCGCCGATACGCAGCGTGCCGGGGCCCACTTGGCGAATCAGACGTGCGGCATCGGCCAGCGCATCCATGCCGAGAAATGCGCGTTGCACTTCCCGGTAGAACGCTTCGGCTTCCGGCGTGGGAATCAGTCCGCCCGGCCGGCGTTCAAACAATCGAAATCCGGTAGCGGCTTCCAGTTGCCCGATAACCCGGCTGATATTGGACTGCGAGGTGTGGAGTTCACCCGCAGCCAGCGTCATGGAACGCGTCAGCATCACCACGCGAAACGTCTCGATGTGTTTGAACTTCATCGTTGAATCCCCTTGTGTGAGTCGCAGCATATCAAAACTGCATGCGTAAGCCGAATACTGTCATTTGACGTAATGCCGGTCGATTTTCATACTCCAGCCATACATCGGATCGGGCGCCTTGCACGGGCAACAGGAGCAGGAAGATCATGGAATCGAAGGTCAGTCGCAGATTGCAGCAAGCCACCGCGCAGGAAGTCTGCGACCACATATATCTGCCGCGGTTGAATCGCGAGTTCGGTAGTGGCTTTGACTACCTGTCGGATATCAATCAAGCGCATCTGCTGATGCTGTTGCGCGCGGGCCTGATGCCGCGAGAGCCGGCCATCAGTCTTGCCCGCGCGCTGCAGCGAATGGAGCGCGATGGCGCCGATGCGGTGCCGCTGGACCCGCAGCGGGAGGATGCGTACTTCAATTACGAAGCCCACCTCATCGGCCTGGCGGGACCGGAAGTGGGCGGCCGCCTGCATGTGGCGCGCAGCCGCAATGACATCCTTGCCACGCATGACCGGTTGCGGGCGCGCGACGCCGGCTTGAACGTGCTTGACGCGCTCAATGCAGTGCGAGAGGTCGCGATATCCCGCGCCGAGCAGTATGCCGGCGTGGTCATGCCCGGCTACACGCATCTGCAATCCGCGCAACCCATCACCTATGGCCACTACCTGGCGGCCGCGGCCGATGCCATCGCCCGCGATGCGGCCCGCATCGAACAGGCGTTGGCGCATATCGACGCATGCCCGTTGGGCGCTGGTGCGCTGGCGGGAACAACGTTTCCCATCCAGCGCGAAGAGACCGCGCGTCTGCTGGGCTTTGACCGCTGCGTCGACAACTCATTGGATGCCGTGGCTTCGCGGGACTTTGCCTGGGAACTGATGTCGGCGATGACCATCGCCTCGTTGACCTGGGGAAGAATCGCGCAGGATTTCTATGTGTGGGCTACCCCTGAGTTCGGGCTCATCAATTTTCCCGATCGCGTGGCCGGCACGTCCAGCATCATGCCGCAGAAGAAGAACCCGGTGGTGGTTGAGTATTTGAAAGGTAAAACCAGCCACCTGATCGCCCTGTTCACCGCGTCGATGACCGCAGTGAAGGGCACGCACTTCACGCATAGCGGCGATGGCAACAGGGAGAGCATGCGCAGTTTCTGGGAATCGGCCGACGAGTGCGTTCGCTGCCTGGCGCTTTTCCGGCTGGTGCTGGACGCGGCAGAGCCCGTCGAACAGACCATGTTGCGCAGAGCGAAGACCGACTTTTCCACGGCGACCGATCTGGCGGATGCGCTGGTGCGTGAATCGGGGCTGTCGTTCCGGGAAGCGCATCATGCGGTGGGCGCCGTTGTGTACCAAGCCATTGAAGCCAAGCTGTGTGCCGACGAAATTACGGTAGAGATGGTGAACGCCGCGGCGTCGGAACAGACGGGACGCGACATCCATCTTGATGCGGCAACCGTTCAACGTTGTCTGGATCCGCAGGCGAGCGTGCAGGCCCGTTCCGCCTATGGCGGCCCCGCGCCCGCGCAAGTGTCGAAGCGCATTGAAGACCTGCGCCGCGCGCTGGCTGGCTCCCGGTCCCTGGCGGCGTCCCGGCGCGAGGCGATTGCCGCGGCAAGGTCCACGTTGAAAAAAGAGATCGCGGTGCTGGCCATGGCGCCGCTGGACTAAGGCCGAGTCGGAATCACGGCTTTCCTATTCTTATTACACAAGGGGTTCCACCATGAAGCTTGCCATCACGATTGCCGCCGCCTCGGCGCTGGCATTTTCTTCCGCTGCGATTGCGGATGCCTATCCGACAAAGCCGATTCGGCTGATCATTCCATTCGCCGTGGGCGGCAGCACGGACAACCTGGGCCGCGTGCTGGCGGCGCGCCTGTCGGAGAAGCTTGGCCAGCAAGTGGTGGCCGACAACCGTCCGGGCGCGGGCGGCAACATTGGCACGGACCTGGTCGCCAAAGCGCCCGCCGACGGATACACGCTGTTGTTCGCCACCGAGGGCACGTTGGGGATCAATCCTTCCCTCTACAAGAAGCTGCCGTTCGACCCGGAGAAGGACTTCACGCCGATCGCGCAATTTGCCAGTGTGCCCAACATCCTGGTCGTCAATCCCAGGGTGCAGGCCAAGACAGTGCAAGAGCTTGCGGCCTACGCCAAGAGCAAGCCGGCCAGTCTGAACATGGGCTCGGCTGGCAACGGTACGACCAACCATCTGTCGGGTGAACTCTTCCAGTCGATGACGGGCACGTCCTTCACGCATGTGCCGTACAAAGGAAGCGGCCCCGCGATGGCGGACTTGTTGGCCGATCAGATCCAGTTGATGTTTGACAATCTGCCCGGCTCGTTGCCGCACGTGAAGGCCGGCAGCCTGCGAGCGTTGGCCGTGACCAGCGCCAAGCGCTCGCCGCTGCTGCCGGACGTGCCGACCATGGCCGAGGCGGGCGTGCCGGGCTATGACGTGGAAGTGTGGTTCGGCGTGGCAGCGCCCAAAGGCCTGCCGGCGCAGACGTTGGCGACGCTCTCCAAGGCCATCACCGAGATCTCGCAGGAGCCGGCGACGATAGAAAAGATCCTGAACATTGGCGCCACGCCGCTTACGTCCACGCCCGCTGAGTTCGGCAGCCGGATCCAGGAGGCCCGGCTCAAATGGGAGCCGATCGTGGCGCACTCTGGCGCCAAGATCGACTAGGACCCCTTGGCTACATCACCTTTACCGCCCGGCCGATGAACTGGATCGGACCGGTCGGCTTGCCGGTGGGCGAGCCATTGGGCGGTTCCAGCGTCAGTTCAAACAACTGGTTCGCCTCCAGCGGGGGCAGCTTGTCCAGGGGGATGCGCACCGGCTCGCCGGGTTTGATCAGGCCCAGCGACACCGGGCCGGCCCAGCCGTCCGCCTTGGTCCAGAATTCCAGCGCGCGGTCGGCCGGCACCTGCATGGCCGCAATCGGCACCAGTTGCACCTCGCGTTGACCCGCGCTGGCCTGCACCACCCAGCCTGGCGTCTGCGATTGGGGCGCTACCAGCACCACCATGTACTGCACGGGACCTGGCGTTTGCGCTGGCCGTAGCGCCAGCGTGCCGGTCAGCTTGGAGCCGTCCGCGGCCTCCCAGGTGGCGGACGGGCCGTAATAGGTGCCGACCTGCTTGCTTTGGCGGCGATCAAGTCCGGATCGCCCAACACGGCCGACCCGGCGCCCGGACTAGCGATCAGCAGCGCCCGGTATTCAAGTCTGAAATCAGGTTGTTGAAATCCTGGCGCAGGCTGTTGGCGTCGTTTTCGATCGTCGGGCGCATCATCTTGAACGCGCCGGTGCGGGCGGCGTCTTCCTTGTAGCGGCCGTTGTTGGTGTGCTCAAGAATCTGGCGGCCGGAGGCGAGGAAGCTGTTGACGTTCATCATCATGCCGCTGCAGCCCTTGGGGTCGGCTTCGCGCGTTTTCTTGTCAAAGCCCAGCGCCATTTCGTTCATCTTGTCCAACTGCTGCTTGAACGCTTCCTGGTCGGCGCCCAGCCCCTGGCCGTCGAACACGCCCGAGGCCTTGTCCATCGTGGCCTTGCCGTAATACACCATGCCGGCGCGGTAGTAGGCGACCGTGTCTTTCTTGGCCTTTTCGAAGGCTTCCTTGGTGTTCGCGGTGTCCTTGATCGAGATGCCGCGGTAGAAAATGTTTTCGGCTTTTGCGACGTCCGTCAGCGCGGCGACATAGGCCGGGCTTTTCTCGCGGGCCAGCGCGCCGTTGTCCGACAGGAAGGTCTTGGCTGCCGAATAGTTTTGCAGTTCGGTGCTCAGCGGCGCCAGCTTGCCCAGCGCGTCCGAGAACGCCTTGGCCGGTGCGTCGATTTCGGCGATGGGCGTCGGCATTGCCAGCGCGCGGTCGAGTTTTTCTTTGGTGCGCAGGATTGCCGTGTCGTTGCTGATGACAAAGTCCTTGAGCGGCTTGCCGCTCTTGAGGGCCGGGACGGCATGGGTCTCGTAGCGGTCCAGCGCCTGCGCGAACGTCGTGGAGAGGCTGTTCGCGGTATCGACGTACAGGTTGTACTTGATGATCTCTGCCTGAGCGGTGGGCGCCTCGGGCGCCTTGGCTTCCTGTTTGGCGCTATCGTCGCCGCACGCGGCAAGCGCCAGCGTGAAGACCAGAACTGCGGACATGCGCAAGGGGCGCGGCATAAACATCTTTGTTTCCTGTTGGGGGTGATTGTGAAGGGGACGGATGATATTCCCTTCGATTTCCCAACGGGCTACAAAGTCATTCAAAGCTGTCACAAGATTTTGCAGGGTTTGGCCATCGTCCGGATTCAACGCCGCCACCTCAGCGCAGATGCCCCTGCCCCTTCAGCGGCTGAACCGTTCGGCCGCTTCCACGATGCGTTGCGCGAGCAGCGCGGCCACGGGCTGGCGGATGTCGGAAGGACGTTCAACCAGTCCGATCTCGCGAAAGAAGGTGGCGTCGCCCAGCGTCTTGACGACGACTCCCCGTGGCAGCGAAAGCGCTTTGCTTAGCGGAAGCAGCGCAACGCCCACGCCCTTGCGCACGAGTTGCGCGATGGCCTGCAGCTCGTCCAGTTCAATGGCTTCCTTCGGCGTGATGCGCGAGTGCCGCAGGAACTGATCGACGAGTCTGCCGCCGAAGGAACCGCGGTCGTACCGAATGAAGGGCTCGTTTTCCAGCAGATCGAGCCACTCGCGCTGCCCGTGCTTGCGGGGGGCCAGCAGCACGAACGGCTCGCTGAACAGCACGCGCCAGCGCAAGTCGGCGGGTAGGGCGAAGGGGGGCTTGATCATCACCGCAATGTCCACTTCGCCCGAGTCGACCTGTCCCAGCAGGTTCAGCGACAGGCCCGGGACCAGCCGGATGCGATAGCCGGGGTTGATGCGCCAGAACTCGGTCAGGGCATCGGTCAAAAACGTTGTTTGCGCCGACGCGATGGAGCCGACCCGGATCAGGCCGGTCTTGGGGCTGCTTACGTTCTTGCCGAACTTGGCGTAGACGACCATCACCTCTTCGGCAATGGCCAAGGCTTCGCGGCCATTGCTGTTCAGGTTTGCCGAACGTCCCGTGCGGTCAAAGAGCGGATAGCCCAGTTCTTCTTCCAGGCGCTGGATCTGCGCGCTGACGGCGGACTGCGTCAGACCGATGTGAGCCGCCGCATTGGCGAATGTGCCGTAACGCACAACGGCCATGAAAGTCTGGAGTTCTCGCCGCATGGTGGCCCTTGGTCGCTGGGGTTGCCCCGATCAGCGCAGGTTGTCAGGACGCTGAATCGTCTGGACGAAGGCGCGTGCGATCCGGGCGCCCGCCGCATCGGCGTCGTCCGCGTGCAGGGCGCGGTCGGCATCGGCCTGGGATTCAAGCCAGCCGGGCGCGATGCGATCGACGCGTTCCTTGTTGCTGCGGGTCCAGCGCTGTACCACATCGCCGCTGGCTTCGAAGTGAAACTGCATGCCGTACGCGGCGCGGCCCACGCGAAAGCATTGATTCTTGACCAGGCGGCTCTCGGCAAGCAGCGCGGCGGAATCCGGCAGCGTGTAGGTGTCCACATGCCATTGAAAGCTGACGAAACCCGGATGCAACTCGGCAAACAACGGGTCCTTGCGCCCATCTTCCGTCACGGTAAGCGGCGTCCAGGAAAACTCCCGGGCCACCCCGAGCAGGTTGTCGGCCCCGTAAGCGCGGGCCAGCACCTGCGCCCCGAGGCAGATGCCCAGCACGGATTTGCCGGCATCGCCAAACTTGCGCATCAGCGCCACCAGTTTGGGCAGGTAGGGGTGAAGTTCGTCGTCTCGCGCGCTTGGCCAGCCGCCCGGCACGATCAACGCATCGAAGTCGTCCAGGCAGATGTCGCCCAGTCCATCGCGGTGCGCGCGGAACCAGGTGATTTCGGCATGGGCGCTTTGCAGCGCGCTCAACAGCAGCCCAAGCTGCGTGTCGTCCATGGTCTCGATGATTGCAACGCGTGGCGCCATAAGGGGGATCGAACGGTAGAGGTTGGACGCAAGGCGCCGGCAGCCCTTGCAGGTCAGACCGGCGAAAAGGGGGATAGTAACGGCACGCCTTGATATCGGGGAGGCCGCGCTGAATGGCTCAAGCCCCGCTTCGGCTCATTTCAGCGCGCTTTCTACGCATGGCAACGCCAAGGGCGGCGACGGACAGCGCCAGCGGAATGAATGACACCCACAGCACGGTGTTCCAACCGAACGCCGACAGCAGGCCCCCGGACGAGAACGAGCCGATCGCCATCAAGCCGAAGACGATGAAGTCGTTCAGGGACTGGACACGCGTTCTCTCCTCGGGCCGATGGCATTCCAGCACCAGCGCGGACGCGCCCAGAAACCCGAAGTTCCATCCCACGCCGAGCAGGACCAGTGACCACCAGAAGTGCGCGACATCGATACCGCCCAGGCCCACCGCGGCCGCGACCCCAATCAACATCAGGCCCATGGTCGCGACCCGTCCCGCACCAAAGCGCGAGATCAGTCTGCCGGTGAAAAAGCTTGGCGCGTACATGGCAATGACATGCCACTGCAGTCCGAGGTTGGCGGATTCCTGCGAGTGGCCGCAGAGGTGCATGGCCAGCGGTGCGGCCGTCATGAGGAAGTTCATGAGCATGTAGGAGACGGCGCCGGCGATCACTGCGGCGATGAAGCGCGGCTGCAACGCAATCTCGGAAAGCGGCCGCCCGCCTGCGACCTCCGCGGCAGTGGGGGCGGGCAACCTGACACCGATAAGAATGAACGCGGAAATCGCTGCAACCGCCGCTTGCGCCAGAAAGGTGGCGGCAAACATGTGCGGCGGCCATAGGTTCATCGTGCCGTTGACGAGCTGTGGCCCGACGATCCCGGCCGCGACGCCGCCCGCCATGACCAGGGACAGCGCGCGCGCCCGTCGCTTGGGCTCCACGCCGTCCGCGGCGGCGAAGCGGAACGACAGGACGACCGCAGCATAGACACCGCCGAAGAACGTAGCCAGGCTGAACAGCCAGAAGCTTCCGATCATGACCGCCAGCATCGCCAGCAGGCCGGTGAGCACGCCAGCGCCGGTGCCCAGCAGAAAGGCCGCGCGCCTGCCGTGGCGCCTGGCGACGGCGCCCATGGGCAGCGTGCACGTCGCCATGCCCACCACAAAGATGGAAATCGGCAGCGTCGCGAGCATGGGCGTCGGGGCAAGCGTATTGCCGACGATGGAGCCCGTTGCATAGACGACCACCGAATTCGCGCCCGCCAGGGCTTGGGCTGCGGTCAGTCGCCAGATGTTGCCTTGTTGAACACCCTCGGGCAGAACAGGGGGGCGGTCATGCGCGGAAGCGGCGCTATTTTTTGTCATTATGGTCAATGGCGTTACGTTGAGGTGGCATTACAACTCAAAGTTACGAAGGCGATCTATCGACAGCCTGCCAAGTTATATAGAATCGGCGACATATGAAAGCGCTCGTGCCGTGGGAAGCCATTACCGCGCCGCCAGATGTCCTGCCGCCTTTGCCAATGACCATGAGGGTGCAGTCCATCGGCGCGCGGAATTATTTCGCCGCGCATACGCATGAATGGAACCAGGTGGTCTACGCGGTATCCGGTGTCCTCATGGTGACGGCAGACGGGCATTCTTTCGCCATTTCTCCGAATCAGGCTGCGTGGATTCCGTCAGGAACCGTGCATAGCGTGGGGTCCTTCCTTGGCGCCGAATATCGCAGTCTTTGGCTTGCCGATCACCCCGGTGGGACGCTTTCCGAGGGCGGCGTGGCGGTGTTTGGCGTATCCGCCCTTTTGAAGGCGCTTGTCGTCGAGGCGGCGACGCTTCAAGGCAAATCGGACGCGGATGGGTACTTCGGCCGGATCTACAGACTGGTGCTCGACCAGCTCTGTCGTGCGAGCCCGATTTCATTGATCCTGGCATGGCCGACAAGCCCCCCGTTACTGACCCTTTGCGAGACCTTGTACAACCAGCCGGCCGACCCCAGAAGCCCGGACGACTGGGGGCGGGAGCTGGGGATGTCGGGCCGGACACTGGCCCGGAAGTTCTTTGCGGAAACCGGTCTCACGCTGCGCGATTGGCGTCGCCGGCTGAAGTTGTTCAGAGCCATCGAGCTATTGGAAAACGGTCTTGATGTGACGCGGACCGCATTGGAACTTGGCTATGGCTCTACGTCCTCGTTCATCTTTGCGTTCAGGTCTGAAATGCAATGCAGCCCGATGGCCTATGTGCGGTCACGGGCGCCGTAACGTGCGCCTTCGCCCTTCAAGGTTCCGTTACCTCTCCTGGACTTGAACCGACTTAGAATCGGTCACCAACTTTCGACTGGGGGAGCTAGCCATGGTGGGTAGTGCCAAAAAAACCTTGCTTGCAGGCATCTCATGTGTGTTTATCGCGGCCAGCGCATTGGCGGCGCCGCCAGAGGGAAAGGGCAAACCCGATAACGCTGGCCAGGGGCAAGGGCAGAGCAAGGGACGCGGACAGGGCAGCAACGGAAATGCTTCCGGAAAGGGCAACGCCGGTCACGGAGATGCGCCTTCCAAGTCCAACGATGCCAGCGTCACGCTGCGTTATGCGGGCATCACCGTCTCCACCGCCAGATCGTACGCGCAGGAGTATGGCCTGTCGGGCTACGGTCAGCTGCCGCCGGGTGTCCGCAAGAACCTCGCCCGTGGCAAGCCGCTGCCTCCCGGAATTGCGAAGAAAATGGTCCCCGGTCCGATGTTGGCCCGGCTTCCCGCCTATCCCGGGTATGAGTGGAGGGTGGCCGGATCGGATCTCGTCTTGGTCGCGGTTGCAACCGCCGTGGTCGCCGATATCCTGATCGACGTGTTCGATTGAGGGGCCACATGCGCCGTTGCGGCGGGCCGGTGTCCACCACGCCCGCGCCCCGGACTTGCCTGTATCATCCGCAGCTAGACATCCGTCCCCCGAGCGCCGTATATCGCCGCGCGGCCTGATTGCCAGTGACCCCGGATAGCCCCCATGCCCGACCCGCTACGTCTGCAGGCTTTGATACAGGAGTGCGCCCGCGGCCAGGAGTCCGCGCTGGCGGAACTCTATCGTCAGACCTCCCCGCATCTGTTTGCGCTTGCCGTACGTATATTGCGGCGAAGCGACTGGGCGGAAGAAGTCCTCCAGGACAGCTTCATCAATATCTGGCGCAATGCCGCCCGCTATTCCTCGGAGCAGAGCCAAGTCATGACCTGGATGACGCGCATCGTGCGCAACCGCTGCATCGACCTGCTACGCAGGCCGGACCTGGAACGCCCCGACGCCGACGGCGCGTTGACGCAGGCCTGGGCCGATGACGCGCCCGGCCCGTTCGAGCGGCTGCAACGCGACCAGGACGGCCAGCGCCTGGCGGACTGCCTGAAACAGCTCGAGGGGCAGCAACGCACCGCCATTGCGCTGTCCTTTTTCGACGACCTCAGCCACAGCGAGATCGCCCGGCGCCTCCAGGCGCCGCTGGGCACGATCAAGAGCTGGGTGCGGCGCGGCATGGACCGGCTCAAGAGGTGCCTGTCATGAACTACAGCAATCCTCAACTGCGCGAGCGGCTTGCCGCCGACTACGTGGCCGGCGCCATGCGCGGTGGCGCGCGCCGCCG
>MTEY01011913.1_pt1 | contig 11576 bp, 9 predicted proteins | sample 1042721 | NCBI WGS metagenome assembly MTEY01 (sample SAMN06185809, study PRJNA358809) | soil metagenome | isolation source: soil biostimulated with seedmeal as carbon source | place: India | collected 2015-05-23 | reverse complement strand
AACAGCATGGTGTCCAGCGCGCCGGCCTCTTCGCCGATGGCGGTCATCTGCACCACCATGTGCGGGAACAGCGCGGTCTGCTTCATCGCCATGTTCAACGGGTAGCCCACCGCCACGTCGTCGCGCATGCGGTGCACGGCCTTCTCGTAGACCGTATTGCCGGTGGCGCCGGCCACGGTGTCCAGCGCCTCGACCAGCGGCACACCGGCCTTGAAGGTGACCGCGGTGGTACGGGCGAAACGCGCCACCGAGGAATTGTGCATGATCTGGCCGACCACCGGCACCTTCAGGATCATGCGGTCGACGAAGTGCTGGAAGGCCGGGGACCGCTTGAAGCTGAAGACCGTCACCACGATGCCGACCAGCGCGATCAGCAGCAACGCCCACCACCAGGCCACCATGAAGCGGGACGCGGCGACGATCAGCTTGGTGAAGGCGGGCAGATCCGCGCCGAAGCTCTTGAAGGTCTCCTCGAACTGCGGCACCACGAACACCAGCAGGATGGCGCTGACCAGGATCGCCACCGCGATCACCATGGCCGGATAGAACAACGCCTTCTTGATCTTGCCCTTCAGCGCTTCCAGGTTTTCCTTGTAGCTGGCGATGGTGTCCAGCACCGTCTCCAGCACGCCGGCGCCTTCGCCGGCCCGGACCAGGTTGCGGTAGAGCTCGTCGAACTGGACCGGGTGCCTGGAGATCGCCTCGGTCATCGAGGAGCCGCCCTCGATGTCCGCTCGCACCTGATCCACCATCTTCTTCATGCGCGGGTTCTTCTGCCCGCCCGCGATGATGTCCAGCGAAGTCACGATCGGCACGCCGGACTTCATCATGGTCGCCATCTGGCGGCTGAAGAAGGCGATTTCCTTCGGGCTGATGGTGTGCCCCGCGGCGCCGAACAGCGGCTTGGGCTTGACCTTGACCACGTTGGGGGTGATGCCCTGCCGGCGCAGTTCGGCGCGCAGCATGTTGGCGTTCTTGGACGGCTGCTCGCCCTTCATCTTGACGCCGCGCTTGTCCACGCCTTCCCAGACGAACACGCTGAGCGGGTTCTCGCGCGGGCCCGCGGACGTGATGGCGGTCTTCTTGGCAGCGGATCGGCTGATGGACATCGGCATTTCCCCGTCCGGTTTCCCCGACCGGACTTCATTCCGCATGGTAGCGGTTTATGGCCGGAAGGGAACTCCCCCGGCCTGTGACGCGGGGCAGGGTTTGGGATCCTGCCCCGCCGGGCGCGTGGAAAGCGGCGGAGGTCTGGCCACCCGCGCGGGTCAGTCCTTGGTGACGCGGTTGATCTCGGCCAGGCTGGTCACGCCGTTGCGGACCTTCATCAGCGCCGACTGGCGCAGGTCCCGCACCCCCGCCTGCTGGGCGGCTTCGGCGATCTGCAGGGCGTTGCCGCCCTCCAGCACGATGGTGGCGATTTCTTCGCTCATCGGCATCACCTGGTAGATGCCGGTGCGGCCCTTGTAGCCGCCGGTGCATTCGTCGCAGCCGACCGCGTCGTAGAGGGTGAAACCGGCGCCGATCTCCTCCTCGCTGAAGCCTTCGGCCACCAGGGCGTGGTGCGGCAGTTCCACCGGCACCTTGCACCGCGAGCACAGCCGGCGGGCCAGGCGCTGGGCGATGACCAGGGTCACCGAGCTGGTGATGTTGTAGGGCGCGATGCCCATGTTCATCAGGCGGGCGATGGTCTGCGGCGCGTCGTTGGTGTGCAGGGTGGACAGCACCATGTGGCCGGTCTGGGCCGCCTTGATGGCGATCTCGGCGGTTTCCAGATCGCGGATTTCGCCGACCATGATGATGTCCGGATCCTGGCGCAGGAAGCTGCGCAGGGCGGCGGCGAAGGTCATGCCGCGCTTGGTGTTCTGCTGCACCTGGTTGACGCCCGGCAGGCGGATTTCCACCGGGTCCTCGACCGTGGAGATGTTGCGGATCTCGTCGTTCAGGATGCCCAGCGCGGTGTACAGCGACACCGTCTTGCCCGAGCCGGTCGGGCCGGTGACCAGCACCATGCCGTAGGGCTTGTGGATGGCGTCTTCGAACAGCTTCTGCTGATCCTTCTCGTAGCCCAGCTTGTCGATGCCCAGCTTGGCCGCGCTGCCGTCCAGGATACGCAGCACCACCTTCTCGCCGAACAGGGTGGGCAGGGTACTGACGCGGAAGTCGATCTGCTTGGTCTTGCTGAGGTTGAGCTTGATGCGGCCGTCCTGCGGCACGCGCTTTTCGGCGATGTCCAGTTGCGCCATCACCTTCAGGCGGGCGGCGATGCGCTGGCTCAGCTTGACCGGCGCCTTGGCCACCTGCTTGAGGATGCCGTCGATGCGCAGGCGCACCCGGTAGTCGGTTTCGTAAGGCTCGAAATGGATGTCCGAGGCGCCGCGCTTGATGGCGTCGACCAGCACCTTGTTGACGAACTTGACCACAGGGGTGTCATCGCCCTTGGCGTCGACGCCGCTGTCGGCGCCGGCCAGCTCGTCGTCGTTGCCGACCTCCAGGTTGTCCAGGCCCTCGTCGTCGTCGCCGCCGAAGGCGCCGGAGAGGTTGCTGCTGGCGTTGATCCACTGGTCCAGCGCCCGCCGCAGCGAATCGTCGTCGACCAGGATTGGCTCCACCACCAGGTTGGTGTGGAACTTGATCTCGTCCAGCGCATGCATCTTGTTGGTGGGGTCGGAGACCCCCACGAACAGCTTGCTGCCGCGCTTGAACAGCGGCAGCACCTGGTGCTTCTGCAGCAGTTCCTCGCTGACCAGCTTGACCGCGTTGTGGACCGGGTCGAAGCTGGCCACGTCCAGCAGCGGCATGCCGAACTCGATGGCGTTGGCCGCCGCCATCTGCGAGGCGGTGACCAGTTTCTTCTCGATGATCCACTGGGCCAGCGGCAGCCGGGCCTCGGTGGCGCTGGCCATCGCGGCGCGGGCCGCGCCTTCCTCCAGCGCGCCGTCCTGGACGAGGCGGCGGGCGATACCGGTGATGCCTACCAGGTTTGCGGTGTTGACGACGGCGCTCATGTGCAGGGTTCCCGTGGTGACAAGGGGGCGCCGCAAGAAGCGGGCCAGCACGAACTTTACCGCAAGCGCCTCCGCATACGCGTGGCCGGACCTCCGGCCCGGAACGACCTGCGTCACAAGCTGACGCGATACGGCAATGGCGTGAGGGCGAGACCTGCCAGTCCCGAATGTGATTGAAGTAAGCTGGGCAGGGGAAAACAGACTGGGGCGGTAATGAGGATCAGCGTCGTATTGCCGGCCAAGAACGAGGCGGGGGGACTTCCGCGGACGCTCGAACGGTTGCGAGAGGTGCTGCCGGAAGCCGAAGTCATCGTGGTGGACGACGGGTCCACGGACCAGACCGCCAGCCTGGCCGCCGCCCTGGGGGCCCGCGTGCTGACCTCGCCGTATTCGATGGGCAATGGCGCGGCCATCAAGCGCGGCGCGCGGGTGGCCACCGGCGACGTCATCGTGTTCATGGATGCCGATGGCCAGCACGATCCCGCCGATGCCCGTCGCCTGCTGGAGAAACTGGGCGAGGGTTACGACATGGTGGTCGGAGCCAGGAACTGGGAGGGCCAGGCGGGGGTCAGCCGTGGCTTGGCCAATACCTTCTACAACTGGTTGGCCAGCCGGATGACCGGTTTCCAGGTCAAGGATCTGACCTCCGGGTTCCGCGTGGCCCGTGCGGACAGGTTCCGCGAGTTTCTCTATATGCTGCCCAATGGGTTCTCCTACCCCACGACCAGTACCATGGCGTTCTTTCGAAGCGCCTATTCGGTCGCCTATGAGCCGATTCCGGTCGCCAGGCGAATCGGAAAGAGCCATATCCGACCATTGCGAGACGGGATACGGTTCTTGTTGATCATCTTCAAGATTGCAACGCTGTACTCGCCACTGAAACTGTTTGCCCCCACCGCGCTCATCTTCTTTCTCACCGGGATGGGATACTACGGTTTTACGTTCTTTACGCAGGGTCGATTCACCAACATGAGCGCGCTTCTGCTCAGCGCCTCGGTCATCATCTTCCTCATTGGCCTGATATCGGAACAGATCACGACGCTGATGTATCGGCGTGATTCGTGAGCAATGTTCGCAAGTGACATGAGTCAAACGTTGACCGAATCTAGGCTGTTCGGCGTCGTGGCGCCCGGGATTGGCTGGGCACCACCGGTCAGGTTTCTGCTGAGGAGGGCACGCATTCTGAAGCTGCTCGAAAGGAGCGCGCCGGGCAGCTTGGTCGAAGTCGGCTGCGGTGCGGGTGCGTTACTGCATGAACTGGCGCGGGGCCATCGTCAGGCATTTGGCCTGGAGACATCTGAACCGGCCAGGGCAATCGCCACAGCCATTGCGAAAGCCGGAAACGGAAAACAACTCATCCTGTCTGAAGCACAGCCAGGCTGGGAATGCCTACATGATCTGGTCTGCGCTTTTGACGTCCTGGAGCACATCGAGGATCACAAGGGAGCCGTCAGCTTGTGGAGTAGTTGGCTGAAACCCGGCGGCCATCTCTGTGTATCAGTTCCCGCACATCGGCAACGGTGGGGAGCCGGAGACGAATGGGCGGGTCACTGGCGACGCTACGATCGTCAGGACATCGAGCATGTCCTGCAAGAAAATGGGCTGGTCGTTGAGTACTTCGAGTGCTATGGATTTCCAGCCGCGAATCTAACGGAATGGTGGGGGGACCGGTTCTATCGCCGATTGCTTGAAAACCGGAACAGCAATCACTCGCGGGCCGAAGCCACGGCAAGCAGCGGAATTGATAGGAGCGCATATCTCCGCGCATTCGAAAAGATGGATTCGCTCCCCGGCAGGGCGGCGCTCAAGGCCGCGTTGCTTCTGCAGGCCATTACCCGGCGGACCAATTGGGGAAGCGGGTATCTCGTGTTGGTCAGAAAGCCATGAAGGGCGTGCGTATTCTCCTATATCTGGTAGCTCTGTCATTGGCAGGTTATTTTGTCCAGTTTGCGGTGCGGGCATTGGATACCGACGCAATCGCTCAAGCGTTGTCTTCACCATCCCAGGTGATGGTGATCCTCGTAGCGGCGTGCCTGTATGCAAGCATCATTCCGGTAACCGGATGGGCATGGCGCCGATTGCTGGCCGGGCAATCGGAATACTGGACCGGCAGGGATCTGGCTGTCATTCTCGGTTTGACCCAACTTGCCAAATATGTACCTGGCAACGTGGCGCAACACGCCGCCCGAGCTACTTTGGCGATGAGGGCAGGCATGGATCCGCGCGCCTACTTCAGTACCCTGGCGCAAGAAACCTTGCTGGCTGTCGCTGCAAGCTTGATGGTTGGACTGGTGTTGCTGGCATGGTCAGGACATCGGATGGCGCAACTTCCTCCTTCCGCCAGTATCTGGCTATATTCCGCTGCGACAGCGCTCGGCATCGTCGTTGTCGTGCTGGCATCGACGCGCCTGGAGCCCACAGAACTGCGCCGCCGGGGAGGCTGGGCGAGAAAGGCACTTGCGCTGGCAGGCGGGCTCCCAGGACCCTCGGTTACCTTGCTGGCACTGACCGCGTACGCTCTCAACTACCTGGTCATAGGCGTTGGCCTGTGGTTGGTAAGCATCTGCTCTGGTGCGCAGATCAGCTTCGCCCTTGTAACGGCCGCGTTTTCGTTATCCTGGGTACTGGGCTTCCTGGCACCCGGTGCACCGGCAGGTCTGGGAGCGCGTGAAGGCATCATGCTAATTTTGCTCCACGGTACAGCATCGTCCGACCATCTGGTCATCTTCGTGCTGCTCGCGCGCGTGGTTACCATTCTGGGTGACGTGCTCTGTTTCGTTATGGCAAGTGTTCTGAAAGCTAGGCAGGCATCGAACGGACACCTATGAATACAGAACTGGAAAGCACCGGCGAACGCGTGATCGAGGACGCGTACGGGCAGACACCGGAAGGCCGCGTCATCCTGATGATGCATCTCGCCAGCTACCGCTTCGCAGAGAAGTATTGCTCCGGGAAGGACGTTCTGGACCTTGGATGTGGCAGCGGCTATGGCACCGCAAAGATCGCGGCAGTGGCACGATCTGCCTGCGGTGTCGATGTTTCTGCTGACGCAGTTGCGTTCGCGGCGGCGCGGCACTCCTCGTCCAACTTGTCCTATCGGACCATTGAAGCGGGCGCGCAACTGCCCTTTGATGATGGCGTGTTCGACGTCGTTCTCTCGTTCCAGGTCATCGAACACATCAGTGACGATCATGGATATTTGCTGGAAGCACGGCGCGTACTGAAACCAGATGGCGTCGTGATCTTGATCACGCCGGATCGAAAGAATCGGTTGTTGCCGGGGCAGAAGCCGTGGAATCGTTGGCATCTTCGCGAGTACTCGCAGGCGGACCTAGAGACGAAGGTCAGTCGGGTGTTCAGGATCGAGGAGTCTCTCCGGCTTGGGGCCCCATGGCATGTGTCAGGAATAGAGATACAGCGGTGTCGCAGGATCATGTGGGCTACCCTTCCTCTCACGCTGCCGTTCGTGCCCGACCGGATTCGCTTGGCGGGTTTGAATCTCCTGCACGCGATGCGAAAGTCGCCTGCGGTTGTTCCATCCAGTGCCGGAGGCCAGGCAAAGGCTCAAGCACCGGATTCTTCCGAGATTCTTATCGAGCGGGATCCTCCAAATTCGATGAATCTCGTGCTGGTAGCCCGAAAAAAGAGCTCTGTCGAATGAGAGTTCATGTGGCCGGAGTCGCTTTGCGCGGCAGCGGGTATCCGAATGCGGAGCAAACGATAAACTCACTGCGACGGAGCAGTTTGTACGAAGTGGAGGACCATGCAGAATGGTTGCCTCCAGATGCGAGGCTTTGGCGGCTCATAGGCGGTGGGTGGCTAAAACGCATGGTGTTGTTGGCGGGACTGGCTTTGCGGGGAGGCAAGCAGGCAGTTTCGCTTTTTGCGCGGGCACGAAAGGGTGATTGGGCTTACATACCCTATCCTGCACCTTTCACCCTGTGGTGGCTCTCATTCATTCCTGGGCGCATGCGCCCTCGCTGTGTGGCTGATGCATACATCTCCCTCTGGGACTCGCTGACACGCGATCGTGCGCGGGAAAAGCAGCAAGGCCTTGCCGCCAGAGCGATGTATTATGTAGAGCGGAGAGCGTTGCGGGCCGCGCATCGTATCATCACGGATACAAGATCCAACAGCCAACAGATATCTGCTGACTATGGAATAGAAACTCACAAGCTATGCGCCTTTCCCTTGGCGATAAACGCAATCCCATTCCTGCTACGTCGCGGCGATAAAGAAAGGAAGGCGAATCCTGTCACGGTTCTTTTCTTTGGCACGTTGATTCCTCTTCATGGCGTTGATTGCGTGCTGGGCGCGATAGAGGCGCTGAGTCAAGACGAACGGTTCAGGTTCAAGTTGATTGGCGACGGGCAACAAAGTGGGGTAGTTGAAGCATTCTTCCGATCTCCTTCATCCCAGAAAGCTGTCTGGAAAAGAGAATGGCTGGATCTGGAAGGACTCGCGGAGGAGATATCCAGCGCGGATATCTGTCTGGGAGTCTTCGGAGGCGAAGGAAAGGCTGCCCGGGTCCTCCCTTTCAAGGCGTACTACGCGATGGCTGCCGGGAAACCATTGATCACCCAGCGACAGCTATCGCTTCCTGACAATGTCCCCGTCCCGCCGTTCTCATGGGTGGATGGGGACAACTTGGCTCACCGTGTGCAGTCCCTGGTGGAACGGTTGAAAGAGCTTGCCGAAGCTCCCGAACTGCGATCCTCGTTGGGCAAGGAATCCGAAAGCTACTATGACACCTACCTGTCAGGAGACGCGGTGTGTGCGTATTGGACCGCGTTGTTCGAGGAAAAAGAATAATCACTGCCTCTGATCGGGGATAGTGAGGCCGGTCGCATCAACTCTTTTACTGCGTCTGACGCGTTCGATTTCCTCGTGCAGCCAGCGCAAGATACTCTGTTCTTTTTCATTGCTCGCGTCGGAACGGGCATTGGCTTCCTGCCAGACACGCTCTGCATCTTCCACTCTATTCATCCCAAGGTTTGCCAGTACCAAAGGCAGCACGACCGATGGTTCAGCGCTGTCTTGCCAAGCCAATTGGGCTTGGGGCAATGCAGCTTGCCAATTTCCGCCCCGGACCAGGAAGCTGGCGGCCTGATAGCGCAACAGCATCATTTCCCGTCGTGAGGCAGGCTGGCTCTTAGCCTTGTCTGCGAGACGAGCCAAGGCATGCCCGAGAATGCGGTCGTCCGTTACTTTGCACGGCTGTTTGGACGTTGCGAGATAGGCCGTTCCGAAAGGCTGGGATTCTGCCAAGGTAAGAGGCAGAGGAGCCGTGGCGATGAACGCGTCCAGATCTTTTGGATTACCCTGCTGGTTGTAGACGCATCCAATGAAAACTCGATAGGCGTAGCCCATTGACCGCATCCTGGGCTGTGTGGAGGCCACCATGCCGTCGACAATTTTCGTCGCTAGCGCCATATCGCCGTGATCGAGCGCGGTACCCAACATGAAAGCATTTGCTCGCAGTGAGTTCGGATGCGCATGAAGGCTGGACTCGGCGATCAGCAGGTCGCTGCGCCAGACACGGGCTCGTCCATGGGTTCCTATCGCAAACACGACAGCCACGCCGACGAGTAGAAGCAGACCTATCCTTCGGATTTCTATGCCTTGGCGAGCCAAGGCTTGGCCTGCGGCAAACGTCAAGGACACCAGGGCGAGCAGGATGCCAACGGACGGCAGATAGTTGCGATGCTCGAAGTACAATTCCAGCGCTATAGGACCCGCTTCGAGTGCATGTGCGGTCAGGAAAAAGAACCAACCAAAGAAGACGCTTGGCAGAATCTTCCGCCAGCGGATGGCAGCAATGCTTGTCGCTAAAAGAAACAACCATGAAATCAAGGTCGTGGGCGGTTCCAGCAGGCCATCAGAGGCCCTGAAGTCATCCGCAAATATGCCCATTTGCGGGGTGTTGGGAACGATGAGCTTCCACAGATAGTTGCAGAGGACACGCCCCTGGCTCATCAGACGCTCAGCCAACGTGAAGTCACGCGTGACGTAGGCGTCGAGAATGAATCCTGGTTTCAGTGTGAACACCAGGAGACCGACTGCCAAAGGAACCAACAGGCACAGCCACAGGAAACTGCGGACAGCAGCGGGGCGAGGAGAGGAGCGAAAGTAAGCGACTTCCATTACCGCACACAGCAATGGCAGGAGGACACCGTTTTCTTTTGACAGGAAGGCGAGCAAGGTCATCATGGGGATGCCCAGCAAAAAAGCCATGTTGACCGCTAGCGAGGGAGCGCGTTGCAGGCGAAGGCGCAGCTCCAGATAGCTCCATAATCCTAATAGGATGAACAAGCTCGAAAGTTGCGCCATCCGTTGCACGACATAGAGAACCGTACTGGCATGCAGTGGGTGGAGCAACCACAGCAATGCGATGATTGCCGCGAGCCATGACGCTTTGGGTTGAAGGCAAGCATCCTGCGTGAGCAAGCGTCGAAGGAAACCGAACAGGACCAGCCCACAGAGGACATGGATGACCAGGTTCCCCGTCTTGAGGGATGTTGGAGAGTAGCCTCCTAACCAGGCATTGAAAGCGAAACTGGCCATCGAGATCGGGCGGCCGAAGATTCCCGCACCGCGCTCAAATACCAACGTGCCGAACCCGAGTTGGCCAGCCAGCCAGGCTGGTATCGTCCCGAGGTTGGCTTGGTCATCAAGCAGGAATGGCCCCTGCAAGCCTATCCAGTAGGTAAGGACGGAAATAGCGCAGGCTGCGGCAAAAAGCAGACTGGCTTGGTTAATTTTGTTCCGGGCAGGAGCCATGTCCAGATCCAGGATGATTCAAAAAAAACCCCGGCATTAGCCGGGGTTCTCTCTACGCTACACGCGTAACGATGAGGAACTGCCTTAGCGGCAGGCCTCGGGGGTATTGGTCGCGGTGACACCGGTGCCGGATGCGGCGCAGGTCCATTCGATACGACCGTTGGTCGTATTCGGGGTCAGGTCTACAATCGCACCATCGTAGGAGCCGCGCAGAACGCCGGCGCCAGAGCAAACACCAGTGGTGGTGATGCCCGTGCACAGGTTACTTGCGCCCGAGCCGAAATTCTCACCGACCTTGATCTTCTCGCCGGCGACAGAGCCGATGGCGTTGGTGATCTTGGCCTTGATGGTGTAGTCACGGTACAGCGGCAGTGCGATGGCGGCCAGGATGGCGATGATGGCGACCACGATCATCAGTTCGATGAGGGTGAAACCCTGCATGTTCTTCTTCATGAACTTCCCCTTTCAGGATTGGCTTGGATGGTTAAGGACACTCCAGCCCCCGCGTCCTTAAGCGTTGGACCGTGGGCGCCGTGCAAGACGACGCACGTGCTTTAAGTCACGTGCAGGATGTGTGCCAACTGTAAGCGCCCCTCTCCCCGTCCCCGATGGTTCGCGGGAAAGACCCCAGACACCTAAGTCGAGATAACTATGACATCAATCTCGTTGAACCGGTATCGGGAAAAAGGGGATCAACCGCGGGAATGATCACAATCTGACAATTTGGCCCCGCGCGGGTCGCTCTCCAGGCAAGGGGAATGAAGGTGAAAATATTGGGCATAAAGTGACAATTTGCGTCACTTTTCGAGTCGAAAGATTGACGTTGAGCGGGCGGCGTAACGGCAGATGGACAGTCCTGCCGACGGGACCAAGACGGCACCCGCCTGTGTGTCTGTCAAAGGACCGCCTTAGCAGGGGGGCTTTGTGCTCTGAGGTCACGGCGAATTGCCGTCTGAGGTCTACGGGGCGACGTTCCGCTCTGGTCGAGGCAGTACAAGGTGTTCGCCCAGCTGAAATGCCCACGCCAAGTGCCCGCTGGAAGCGCTTATTTAGATCGCTTTGCGAAGGGACGCACCTTCGACGCAGGACAGGCACTTCGATTGATAGGCTGCCCATACCATTCGGGACTGGATGGCCAGAAGCACCGTATCCGGGAAGCCGAACGGAGCCCGCGATTGTCAAATGGCCGCGACAGTCTATTCCGACAAACCCCGCTGAAGCGGGGTTTGTCGGTTCGATGCAGCTGCCGCACAAACTACAGTCCGAAGCGGCCTTGCGGGAGCGTTGTTCACTATCTGCCTGAACTACGGCGACGGACTAGGACCACCACCACCACCAGTCGGGGGTTGTTGACCACAGCCAGCAGGCGCGTACTTTTCAGCGATGTTGGTTTCGCATGTCCATTTTCCACTGTCGGAGCGGATGAGGTTGAGGTTTTTACCTGCGAACTCGGATGCACCGTTCTTGGTGACGCACTTGATGCCTCCTCCCAGCGTGACCGCGCAGTAGCGCCCTTCCTGGATATTGATGTAGCCCGCTAACTTGTCATCCATTGAAGGCGTGTGGCCATTGGTTAGAGCGAGCTCGTAGCCGGTCTTGCCAGGGGCTATCTCGGCCAACGCGGCAGTCGCCTGGGAGCGAATGGTGTAGTCCTGATAGATGGGCACGCCGATGGCCGCCAGAATGGCGATGATCGCCACGACAATCATCAGTTCGATCAGAGTGAAACCTTGCATGTTCTTTTTCATGTGACACGTCCCCGTGTTGCTTTGCTTGGTGGGCGGAGGC
>MTEY01000244.1_pt1 | contig 11597 bp, 18 predicted proteins | sample 1042721 | NCBI WGS metagenome assembly MTEY01 (sample SAMN06185809, study PRJNA358809) | soil metagenome | isolation source: soil biostimulated with seedmeal as carbon source | place: India | collected 2015-05-23 | reverse complement strand
CTCTACACCGTGACCGTCTACCCCGAGCGAAAGAACGCCGCGATCGCCGTGACTTGGCGCACCCCCACGGGGCATGCGAGAAGCCTTAACCTGGGTTGCCACGCCTTGCGGGTGATCGAAACCCAATCGGGGCTTCCCGACACCAGCAACGGGCAGATCGCCTTTGAGCTTCGCATTCCGTTGCCGATGCTCGTGGCCATCCAGGCAGAAATGGGAATCGATAGCCGGCGGCGGAGGCGGGCCTATGTGCAAGCCATCGAGCGCGCTATCGCCATGACGCGGGAGCTGGGATTCCCAATTGGTGGGGCAAACCCCATCGGGGTTCCCCTCGACTTCAACGGCATGCTGCTCCCCGAAAAGCCGACCCTTGTCACGGACAAGCGGCGAGCCGGGGTCCCAAGGAGGCCGTTGTGAAACCAATCAATGGAATCAGGAAACGGGTGAAATGGTGGATTGACGAGCTTCGTGATCTCAATCCCTGGGGGCAAGTGAATTGGTGGATCGAAGCGTTTCGTGATCCCAGAAAGGGCTTGGATGACGACCCCTGTAAGGCGCGAGTGGACTTCTTCCTCTTTACGACGTTTTCCCCCCTCTTGATCCCCTACCTAAGGGTATTGGAGCGCCTCGGAATTCGCGTGGGTGTCAGGACTAAGCGGTGGCAGCGGTTGTGGAAGGAGCCGCCTATCTTTCGGTTGTTGCGGTTTCGCCACAAGGAACGGGAACGATTCTATCTGAATGAACTTCAGCAACTGATTGCTGAAGGCGCCGATGTGAATGCTCGGGAGAAGGAAGGCGGAGAGACCGCGCTTCACCTGGCTGCACGATGTGGGCGGGTGGCCGTCTGTCGCGTGCTGTTGGCGGCTGGGGCAGATCCGAATGCCGAGCGTTCCGCGCAAGATTTTTCCGAGGAGGAGGGTATCTGGGTGCCCATCTTTTCGGCTTACCTTGAGGGCAATGTTGAGTTGCTCGAGGTGTTGCTGGAGGCGGGGGCAGACCCCCATGTTGAGGCATGGGTGCGAAAGCTTGCTCCAGAGGAGAAGACGCACCCTGATGCGTGGCTTGAACGGCAACGCCCAGAAATGCGGGATCGCTTGCGCCAATGGAAGGCGGAACAAGAGGAAAAGCGCTTGGAGGAGACGCTACCAGATGCCACGAAAACTGCGCCGAAGATCAGGGCACGGCTGTGAACCTGGTGCCGAAACCCCCTCTGTCGGCCGTCCTTCCTAAGGTGCCACTCCCAGCAACGCTGCGTGCCTCGCTGCTCGCACATGCCAGGGCCGCTGGGGTGGGTGAGAGCGACGCCGTGCGCCAATGGCTCACCGCCTACCTAGCGCGACCGAAGCCGCTTGCTCCTGGACCCTCGGGTCCTCACGTCGAACGGTTGCCCCCCATCCGGGCCTCGCGGGACTTGGTCGACCGCGTCCGCTACGAGGCGCAGCGTCAGAGCGTGAGCGTGGCGGAGCTCATCCGGCGGATCGCGGCGACGCACGCGGTTTGACCCGCAGCTTGGCCACCCCCGGCGGGTGCCATTTCCCCTTGGCCAGGCGCTTCTGAACGAAGGCGCGGTAGGCCTCGGGTGAGGGTGGAGACTTCCGTTTGTGGCGGCGTTGGTTGCACAACCAGCAAGCCGCGGCGATGTTGCCGGCCACGTCCTTGCCGCCGTCTTGTTGGGCCACCAGGTGTTCGGCGGTGCAACGAAGCGGGTTGGCCGTTCGGGCGGGCAGACCGAAGGGTTTCAGTTCATCGGGTGAGGCGTTCCACATGGGCAGGCTGCAGTAGCAGCAACGGCCCTTCTGGGCGTGGAAAGCGTCGGTTCTTAGGCGTTGTAGTTTGGGCATGCTTAGTCTCAGGAAAAGACAGGAAATAGCTTCCCGACGTCTCTAGGCGAGAACGTTTCGGGCACCTGTTGCCTTGAGCTAAGCAGGCAATACACCGGGGGTAAGTTCCCACGCGGCAGCGCTGTTATCGCGCCGTAGGGTGGCCGGTGTCAAGATAGGGCCATGACCCCCCTCGACCAGATCACGGCAATGCTCGACGCCCTGGAAGCCAAGCTTCCGGACCTGCTCGCGGCCTACCCCTCCCATGGCGACTTCTGGATGGCGTTTGCCGGGGAGGCCGACGCGATCGAAGACCAGGCAGGGGAGCACGTGGATGTGGTGAACCAGCGGATCAACGCGATGCTGGCCCAGCATGGGCGTTACATCGCCGGAATCGAGGTGGATTGAATGCAATATGCCCTGGTTGATGGTGCGCGCAGGGAGGCGTTCCCGAAGGGCAAGGGCACCTGTGCGATTTGCGGCAACGCCACGCTTGCCAAGTGTGGCGAGCGAAAACTTCACCACTGGGCCCATCGTTCGCTGAAAGACTGCGACCCGTGGTGGGAGAACGAAACCGACTGGCACCGGGCCTGGAAGGCCCACTATCCCGAGGAGTGTCGGGAGGTGGTTCACGTCGCGTCGGATGGCGAGGTGCACCGTTCAGACATCAGGGCGCCGGGCGGAATCTACATTGAAGTTCAGCATTCACATATGCCGGAGCCCGAGCTGCGCGCCAGGGAAACCTTCTATGGCAACTTGATCTGGATCCTGGACGGCCGCAGCTGGCGGAAGAACTTCGACGTTTGCCATGCGCTGCCAAATCCGCGTTCTCCCATGGCCGCGGACCTGGTGTGGTTTCAGGCCAAACGCGGGTATCACGGGGCAAACAACGGCATGTTCCTTCGCCTGTCAGAAAATCCGCCGCACACAAAGACGACACTGCGGGGCGGCGAGATCCATTCGTTGCGAAGCATCGCAGCGGAGGTGCAAGCCAACTATTCCGGCCACCACCAATTCGCGTGGACACGCCCGCATGAAGCGTGGCTGGAAGCCGGGTGCCCGATTTACATCGACTTCGGCGAGCCCTTCATGGCTCGCCTGCAGTCTTACGATGAAACGGGTCTGCGTTGCGTGCGCATGGTCCGCCGGGACGAGTTCATTCAAGCCACGATGACCGCCTCCCGAGCGGTTGATCTGTTTCCCGATTGAGGAGGGTTCCCCATGTGTTATTCCGCTGAAGCCTGGACCCTCTACGACAACTACGTGAAGGAATTCGGCGCCGACATCGACATCCACGAATTCTGGGAGGTCTACCTCAAGCGGGACGAGGCCTACCGCGTCCGCAAGCCGGCCAAGTTCACCCCCAAGATCCCGAAGGGCATGGATCTGAACTTCCTGCCGCCCAAGTCGGACCTGGAGCGGCAGATCCAGGAACTCATCTCCGAGTGGAACGGCCGCAAGCTCGCAGAAAGCGAGGCCGAGCTGGATGCGCAGAAGGCGCGCCTGGCCGCTGCCGAAGCGAAGCTGGCGAAGAAGGAGACCAAGGCCGCCCTCAACGATCAGCGAATTGCGGGCAACAAGATCAAGCAGATGGAGCGCTGGATCGCCGACGCCAAGCGCACCAAGCTGGAGCCGGCCAAGGACAATCGGATCTTCCCCGACTGGTATGTCCCCGTCCTGATCTCGGAGGACGGGCGCAAGGTCGTGCGACCCATGCGATACCACTGCCGCCCCGCCGGCATGGATCCCTCGATCGACTGGACCAAGGACGGGCGCGTGTCGGGCACCTACAACGCCCGGCGCGACAACCTCCAGCGCTTCTGGCGCCACCAGTTCGGTTACACCCACGGCCTAATGCTCGCCGAAACGTTCTACGAGAACGTGGACGACGGGAAGGGCGGATCGAAAGAAATACAGTTCCGCCCCCGCACCGGGGAGACCATGTATATTGCCTGCCTCTACTCCCACTGGGTGGACCCGAAGGGCGAAGAGCCCGACTTGTGGTCGTTCGCCGCCATCACCGACGAGCCCGAACCGGAGGTGGCCGCGGCCGGACACGACCGCACGATCATCAACATCAAGCCCGAACACGTGGACGCCTGGCTCAACCCGGATCCCAACAACCTGGATGCGCTGTTCGCCATCTTCGACGACAAGCGCCACCCCTACTACGAGTTGGTCAAGGAAGCCGCCTAGGCCTGATTCATGGTCAAGCCATTTGTTGCTATCGTTCAGGGGCCGCCAGGAAGGCGGTCTACAGGGGATCACCTATGCACCTGAAAAAGCTGGGTCTGGCCGCCGTGCTGCTGGCCGTGTCCACCACCGTTCTCGCCAAGCAAGGAGAGGTCTGCTCTTCGAAGGCTGTGCTCAAGGACGGAACCCTGACCAACGACACCGTGTTCGAGTGCAAGACCGCCGGCTCGCTCACCATCCCGCAGCTCTACGCCCAGGGGTGGCGGGTCATCACCGTTTTGCCGCAGGCCACCATGGGGACGGATCCGAACACCGGATTGCCGCAGGCCAGTTTCGCGTGGACGGTGGTGGTGGAGCGCGACTGATCGGAAGGAGCCTGGGATTACTCTAGCTTGCGGCCAATATGTGGCCGAAATCTAGACTTATGGGCTATAACCCAAACTTCCCCGGAACGGAGATGCCCCTTGGCCCTGACCACCTTGCAGTCGATCAACGCGGAAATCAAACAGCTGGAAGCCCGGCGCAAGCTGATTGAGAAGCGTGACGGCGAAGTGCCCAAGGCGCTGGCCGTGCTCCAAAAGTTCGCCAAGGTCCTCAGCCCCGCCCAGCGTCGCCAGGTGGCCAAGCTCATCGGAGAAACGCTTGACGACAAGCCGGCGCGCGCGCCCAAAGCCGCTCCTGCCTCTCGCAAGGGCCGCAAGCTCGGCAAGGTGGCCCCGAAGTATCGACTGCCGAACGGGGAAACCTGGGCGGGCCGTGGGCTGACCCCCAAGGTATTTTCGGCGTGGGCGAAGACCGCCGAGGGCAAGGCGTGGGCCCGGGCCAACCCAGGCAGCAAGTTTCCGTCGGCCGATGGGGCGGTGAAAAAAGCACCGACCAAGGCCGTTAAGAAGGCGAGCAAGACGGCAAAGAAGGCGGCTCGAAAGGTCGTGAAGAAGCCCGCGAAGAAAGCGGCGAAGAAGGCCTGACCGTGCGTGGACTGTTCCCCAAGCGGAAGAGCAAGCTGACGGCGCAGGGCAAGGCAGTGGCCGCCATGCACGCCCTGCTCGACACCGTCGACGGAAAGGTGGACGAGAAAGCCGCCGCGGCCAGGCTCCGGGAGCAGGTGGGCCTCAACTGGTCGTTTCTGACCTGCATGCAATACCTCTCGGGCAAGGAAGCACTGGCTGCGATTGAGTCGCTGCCCGTTGGATGGGAAGAGCTAGGGCGGACCAAGCGCCATGCCTTTGCTGCATCGGTGCTGGCGGCCCACACCGTGGCCAACCTGCGTTCCGACGGCACCATGCTTTGCGCCAGCCACCTGGCAGAGGAGCTGAAGGGGAAGACCGTGGAGCAATGGCTGGCTGAGAAGTCCGAAGCGGAACGGGAAGAAGTCTGACAGCACGTGCCGCTGGGGACTGATTGCCGCAGGACCAGCGCGGTTGGATGATGGGCTCGCCGTCCTGGCCACTTCACCCGGCAACGGGGGACGGGGGCGAGAATCCCCACTCAAGCGCCGACGACCGGAGCCCCCGCAAGGGGGCTTTGTTGTCAGTTCCGGTTGTAGCCGTGCTCTCGCGACAGAAGCACGGATTTCCAGTGGCTTTCCCGCTCGCAGAGGTCGTCCTCGGTGGCGGACAGGTCAGCGATTTCCAGGACAGCGAAGCGCAACGCGTGCCGGCGTTCTTCCGTGGCCTCGATGCCAAATTCCTTGCGCAAGGCCACGTTGCCGCCGTGCCCATTGGCTGCATACGCGCACCAGCGGCCCCAGATCCCGTCGGCCCCCGACGCCTTGCCGACATAGAGTCGACCGGTGGTCGTGTCGGTGATGACGTAGATCCCCTTCACGGAAGACAGGGCCGCGCGCCAGGCCGCGGTTTGCTGGCGCACCACGGTGTCCAATTGCGCCTTGGTCAGGTTCACCGCCTTGAAGCCGGGGAAGTCTGAGATGGACAGTCGTTCGGCCAACAGCTCCGTCACCGTCAAGTCCTCGGCCAGCGTTTCTCCCTTGGGGTAGGAGTGGCGCTCGGTGTATTGGCTTTCCAGGTAGAGACGGCCCACCCATTCCTCGCACGAGGACACCCGTTCCAACGTGTAGTAGAAGTGAGGCTTGGGATCGGCCTCTTCCACGCAGTCGAAGGAACGGAACAGGCCCGCATAGAGCCAGCGGGTGGGAGAGCCCGCGCTGACCAAGGACACGACAAACTCACGCTGGAAGTTTCGCTTGCTCTGCCAGCGCTGCCATTCGTCGAACTGGCCCTCCAGGAACACGTCCAATGGGCGCTCGTTGCCGTTGTAGCGTGCCAGGTGGACCTTGGCCCTCGTTGCTTCGAAGGTGGGTTCCCAGACCTTGAGCAGATCGAACAACTTCATCGGTGCGAACCTTGGGTATGGCGGGCCACGCACGCCGCCGCGCGCTCGGCCAGGTGAGCTGGGTTGGGCCGATGGGCCAACGCGGAGGGCAGGGCCAGGGACTTGCCCACCAGGGCCGCGTAATCGGTGGTGAGCAGCGAGGGAGCTAGAGCCACGGTGTTCTCGGGCGTGACCCAGAGCAACCCGCAATCGAAGAGCGTGTGGAGGTCGGCGCGCAAGAGCAGGCCGTTGTCCAATCGGTTCGTGTGCTCACCCTTGTAGGGGAGCACGTGAGCTGCTTCCAGAACCTCCACGGCCGAGCACCCGGTGATGGCGCATCGTCCGCCGTAGGCGTCCAGCAGTTTGGCGCGGAAGAGCGGTTGACCACGGCGCTGGGCCACGGCGCGCATCGCCCATACACGGGCGTCGTGGGCGCTGTTCAGCGGGGTGTCGAATGCATCGGTCTGCGCCTCGGCTTCCACCCTGGCTTGGTCGTCCAGGATCAGGGGCACCGCTTGCCACTTCGTATCGGCACCCCGGAGCAGGTTCCAGTGGCCATGGGCGGCCGGGTTGAACAGCACATAGCGAGTTCGTCGCGGTGGGCCCATGTCCACCACCTTGAAGAGACGGTCGTGGGGATGGTCCTGGTCGCTTCGCCAGTTCGTGCGCGAATAGTTGTAATGCACACGGCTGGGGCTGTTGACCGTGAACAGCTCCAGGTCGGCCCTAGCGTTGCCCAGGGTATCCTGGGGAAAGCGCTCGCGGTCCCAGGCTTCCACCTCGGCCAGAGTGGCGCTCCCCAGTTCGGCAATGGCATCCACCGCCCGCCAATACTTCACCCCGTCGCGCTTCGCGCGTGGCTGGGCCATCTGCATGCTCCCGTCCTTTTGTTCCCTGGAATCGCCAGCAGGGCCGTCACCCCGCCGAACGCCTTATGGTATGGCCCAAAGCAGTTTCCGGTCATGCCGTCTCACCCCGTGAGAGCGACCACGGGCACGCTGGCGCCCGTAAACTGGACCGGGGAACGGGCCTTGGGTCCGAACAAGGGGGAAGGGATGAAGCACCGTGTATGGGCCGGCGCGTTGGCGCTGGCATTGATTGCAGGCCAGGCCTACGCCGATCCAGCCAAGCTGGGGGCCACGCCGGCACCGGTGGTGACGGTGAAAGGGCGCAGCGTCCAGGACGTTCAGAACGCCATCGTGGCGATGATGCTGCCAGCGGGGAAAACCCCGACCCGGCAGGACCAGAATGTCATGATCTACGAATTCCCCCTCTCGTTCTGGCAGTCTATCGGCGTGCAGATGGCGCAAGGGAACAGCGGGTGGCAGGAGCCCAAGGGGCGCTTGACCTTCACGATGGCCCAGATGGGTTCCGACGTGATGGTGAGCAACAAATTCGAGACCGTGGCCACCAACATGTTCAACGCCAGCAATTCGGTGGAGATCACCAACCCGGTGGTCTACAACGAGAACCACCTGGGGCTGCAACTGGTGGCGGCCTTCGCCGAAGGGCGCATGGTGCCCGGGGACCACAACGCGCTGGGCATTCAGGCCTACGAGAAACCCACCCGAAAGACTCGCAAGGTAGGGGCCGTGATCGAAACCCTGGTGCCGGGCGCGCCAGCCGAACAGGCCGGACTACGCCCCGGCGACGTCATCACCCACATCGGTGGCGTCCCCTTGGCCGAACAGAGCCCGGCCGCCATCCAATTGCTCGGCTTCTTGCAGATCGGTGAGGCAAAGCTACAAGTCCTCAACAAGGGCGAAGTGATCGTCCACAAGCGTCCAGCGCCCAACGCCCCTGCAGTGGCTCAAGCCATCGCCACTCCTGCACCCGCAACGACCACCGTTCCCGCCGCTGCCGCAGTTCCGCCTTCCACAGCGTCCGCACCTGCCACGCCAACGCAGGAAAGCGGACAAGGCTGGTGGCAGAAACAGAAGCAGGGCGACTGATCGCCATGCGAGGGATGGGGTGGGGCATCATCGCGGTGCTGTTGGCCGCCGGCTGGTTACTCCAGACCATTGGTAATACGGCCTTCACCGCCGTGGTCTGGATCGTGGTGGGCTTGGTCTTGCTGGCCCAGGTCGCCGGGCTACTGGCGAGAATGGGATTGCTTCGACTCCCGGTGCCGCCGCCTCCGGGACAATTGAGCCCCCAGGACGAACGGCGGTGGCAACGTTCCCGCCAGCAACGCGAACGGGGCGTGGCGGCACTGCTGGTGGCCGTCGAGCACCGCGACCGGACCGAGGTGGAACGGTGCGTGCTCCAGGAAAACGTCAGCCCTTACGAGTCAGGCCTGTTCCAGAATCAGCGGCAGATCAGTGCCTCCGCCCTGGCCAAGGAAATCGGCTTCGATGAGGCGGTTCGGTTCTTCGAAGCGTGGACCCGTGACGGGGCTGCCGCGCGAATCGAGCGATGAGCCGTTCTTTCAGCGGTGGCCTTAGTCCCGGTTCGAGCATCCTCGTTGAATCCACGTGGTGATGTTGGCCCGGCAAAGATCGTAGTCTTCCCCGCCCACGTTGGTCATGCCCGTGGGTGGGGCCGACCACATTTTCTGGAGCACGTAACGGGGTTCGATGCCCATGCGCATCAGGTAACCGAACACCTGGCGGTAGGGCTCGCTGTCGAACGGAATGGGCTGGCCATCCGAGGTGTAGATCTGATGAAAACCCAACTTGGGGTAGGGCGACCAGTTCTGACGCTCGACCCCCGCCATGAACACCAAGGGACAGGCGGAATAGCAGTTGTTGAACAACGTCGTGTCTAGGCCCTTGGAGCGGATGTAGGCCCCCGCTGTCATGGCTTCGTGAACGTAGCCACCGCCGCTCCCCAAGGCAACGACCTCCACGGTGGGATTGGCTTCGATGGCATCGCGGATTTTCTTCGCAAACCCCTCCTCTATGTCGCCCAGCACTTTCAGCGCCTTGCCGTCGTTGGTCACCACGTAGAAGGACGACTGGCCATCTTGCTTGATGAAGGCACGGGGCAATCCCATCTGTCCAGCGCAATCCAGGTTCCAGGTGACCACCCGTTCGTCGTATGGCATCCCCAGGATGTGCTTGGCGACGCTGGCGAAGTTGTGGAGCGAATTGCTCATGATTCGCAGGTCGGAGGCGTTCTCCGTGGTCTGCGTGTCGTAGTCGGGTTCGTAATCGATGGCCAAGGAGCTGACCAGGTCGGCCTTCCCGAGCAACTGGCCAAGCACGTAACACTTGTGCTCGGGGATGTGAATCTCATTGAAGGCCGTTCCCGCGTGGGTGTGGCCATCGATTGCCACGCCGGCGTCGAAGACCTTAGAGCCTAAGGCGGATCGTTCGTCGATGAGCTTGCGCAGTCGGGCAACCACCGCCGGATCATCGACGTGCCCCTTCGGTTCCTCGGCGACGGGAGCGGGCTCTTCGACCGGCACCGGCTTCGTTTCCGGTTCGGGAATCGGCTCGGGTAAGACCGGAGCGGGAGTCGGTGCCGCCACGGGTGGCGAGGGTGGTGTGGGCGCGTTGCATCCCGCGAGCATGGCCACGAGGGCCAGGCCAATGATCCGTTGGCTCATAAAGTGTTCTTCCCCTGATGGGGATAGAATACCCGAGGCCCCGAGGGGTCGCATTGTGGGGCAGTGACCCCCGCGCCAGCACCGCAAGGCCACGGCTTCCCTTCCCGGTGCGGCCACACCGATTTCGACCGCCGAGCACCCCGGACCATCCTCCACCAGAGCGAGGCGACGGCGGGAGGGACGTCGGCCACTTCTCCATGGGGCGCGGTTGCCAGATGCGAATCCTTGGGTCCACGCGTCCGAGCGCAAGTGCGTTGCACTCCTCCACGGCGTTTCGGCCTCTAGGGCTCCTGCGCTGCCGCTTCGTCGCTGCCGAGGTGCTGCACGGCCTTTCGTCTCCCCGGATCGGTTCGCGAGCAATCCGCTCGAACCCAACGGAGAAAGAGCATGGCCAAGAAGAACCAGCCCGCCAACGACCGCCTCGACGCCTTTCTGGTGGAGGAATACGAAGTCCAGGGCGAGAAGCGCAGCAACTGGTCGAAGATTGGCGCGGCCTGGCCGCACCAGGACGGCAAGGGCTACCGCCTCGTCCTCAACGCGGTGCCGGTGAGCGGCGTGGTGGTCCTGCGCCTGCCCGAGCCGAAGGAAGACTGACCGCCACGGGGCCCTTCGGGGCCCCTTTCTCTTCCTCAAGGAGGTTACTCATGACGACCATCACTGCGAGCTGGCGTGACGCCTTCAACGCTGCTCTTCAAGCGCACTTCGCCATCGCCACCGACGACGCTGGCCTGACCGACACCGAGCTGTCCCGCTACGCGGATCTGGAACCGAAAGAAGCCGCCCTGCAGTTCGGCGAGGACTACAACCTTGACCGGGTCGATCAGGGTTGGCGCTGATACACGCAAGGGGTCTTCGGGTCCCTCTTCGTTGTCTTGCCTAACAAAGAAGCGAGCGGCGCTTCGCGATTTTCAGTTTTAGCCTGCAACGTCCCCTTGCGCGTTTGTCGTGCAGATGTATCCCAGATGTATGACGAACGGGATACGAGCGTCATACACCGACAAACGAAACGCTTGGGGAGGAAACGACATGTTCATCAGTTTCAGAGTGACGCGCCGATGGGTCGTCAACATCATCGTCGCAGCTATCTTGGCCCGGCTGTTTTTCATGGGCATGGACGGGGTCGATCGCTTCTCCAGCGATTGGAACCGCGTGACGGGAGCGAGCATGCCCGGTTCAAGTGGGGTGCGCGATGTCGTCGCTGACATGCGCTCCACCTTGCCCAGCGAGCTGGACGAGTTCGTGGCGCGTGCTGAAGCAGACGCCAGCAACAGTCGATCCTTGCTGGACGTGCTCAAGAGCGTGGCCGGCATGGCTGACGCGTCCACCACCCCTGATCAACCCTTGCCTTACGGCGCCGCCCAACAACTGGAGAGCCCTTATGACCGCTATGCCGATTAAACCTCTGGCGCCTATCACGCTGCGCGATTGGCGCGACCTGGCCTTGTTCATGTGCGGCTGGACCTTGCTCAAGCTGTGCGCGCAAACGCTGGTCGATCCTAACGCCAGACTGTCCGACCTTGCCATCGGGGTGGGTGGATTGGTCACCACTTATGCAGTGATGAGCGCGTGGGTGATGGTGCCCATGGTGTTGCTGGTAGGTGCTTCATGATCACCTTCGGTGCCATCGTCGCTACAGCCATAACGGTTCTGTTCCTCGGTCAGGCATTTGCCTTCGCGGGCCTTTTCTGGATGCAATCGAAACGGCT
>MTEY01011693.1_pt1 | contig 11618 bp, 14 predicted proteins | sample 1042721 | NCBI WGS metagenome assembly MTEY01 (sample SAMN06185809, study PRJNA358809) | soil metagenome | isolation source: soil biostimulated with seedmeal as carbon source | place: India | collected 2015-05-23 | reverse complement strand
GCAGGAAGCCTCGGATCTGCTGTCCCGCTTCGGCGAACGCATGAAGACCGTCGAGGGCGGTCCGCGCGCGCTGAAGCAGGAGGCGGAGAACATCGGCCTGTGCGCCGAGCTGCGCGACGCGCAGCGGGTCAAGGGCTTCGACGGCGCTTTGCAGTAAGCTGCCCGCCCGCGCTGGGCGGGTCGCAGGTTTCGTGATGGGCAGTTCCGGACAATCCGATGTCAGCCAATGCCTGTCGCGCGCGATCGGCCGTCTTCCCGCCGAAGACGGTCGCCACGTGGCCGAGCACCTGTTGTCGCACGCGCTGGGCCGGGACCGCGCCTGGCTGTTCGCGCATGCGCGGGATCCATTGGACGCGGAAGACGTCGCGCGCTTCGAGGCGCTGCTGGAACGGCGCATCGCCGGCGAGCCGGTCGCCTACCTGACCGGGCGGCGCGGTTTCTGGACGCTGGATCTGGCGGTCGGTCCCGACACCTTGATTCCACGCCCGGAAACCGAGCTGCTGGTGGAGCTGGCGCTCGCGCGACTGCCGGCCGGACAGGCGCTGGACGTGGCCGATCTCGGCACCGGCAGTGGCGCGATCGCGCTGGCCGTGGCCAGCGAGCGGCCCAGGGCGCGGGTCACCGCCACCGACGCCAGCGCGGGTGCGCTGGCGATGGCCGAGCGCAATGCGCGCGAGCACGGCATCGACAATGTCCGCTTCCTGCGCGGCGACTGGTGGCAACCGCTCACGGGCGGGCATTTCGATCTGGTGGCGAGCAATCCGCCGTACATCGCCGAAGGCGATCCCCATCTCCAGCAGGGCGATCTGCGAAGCGAGCCCATGTCCGCGCTCGCGTCGGGCGTCGATGGCCTGGATGCCATCCGCGTCATCGTCGGCGACGCGTCGCGTCACCTGCGCGCGGGCGGCTGGCTGCTGCTGGAACATGGCTGGGACCAGGCCGCGGCGATTCGCGAACTGCTGCGACGGGCCGGTTTCGACGAAGTCGCCACGGAACAGGATCTTGAAGCGCGCGATCGCGTCACCCTGGGCCGCTGGCCGGGTTGAACCCGCGCGCGGAAGCGGGCGCCGGCCGCGCCGGTTAGAATGGGCGCCTGTTTTCCGCGGAAATCGCCATGCGCACGCTCTATCCGGACATCGAACCGTACGACACCGGCACATTGAAGGTCGACGACCGCCACACGCTGTACTACGAGCAGTGCGGCAATCCGGACGGCAAGCCGGTGGTCCTGCTGCATGGCGGTCCCGGCGGCGGCTGCAGCCCGAAGATGCGGCGTTTCCATGATCCGGCCAGGTACCGGATCATCCTGTTCGATCAGCGTGGCTCGGGCCGTTCGACGCCGCATGCCGATCTGGTCGACAACACCACCTGGGATCTGGTCGCCGACATCGAGCGGCTGCGCGAGCGGCTGGGCGTCGATCGCTGGCAGGTGTTCGGCGGCAGCTGGGGTTCGACGCTGGCGCTGGCCTACGCCGAAACCCATCCCCGACGCGTCACCGAACTGGTCCTGCGCGGCATCTTCATGCTGCGCCGCTGGGAACTGGAGTGGTTCTACCAGGAAGGCGCTTCGCGGCTGTTCCCGGATGCGTGGGAACACTATCTGGCGGCGATTCCGCCGGTCGAGCGCCACGACCTGATTTCCGCCTACCACCGCCGCCTGACCTCCGACGATCACGCGGTGCGGCTGGCGGCCGCGCGCGCGTGGAGCGTGTGGGAAGGCGCGACCAGCTTCCTGCGGGTGGACCAGGATTTCGTCAGCGGCCACGAGGACGCCGAGTTTGCGCTGGCGTTCGCGCGCATCGAGAACCATTACTTCGTCAATGGCGGTTTCTTCGAGGTCGAAGATCAACTGCTGCGGGACGCCTCGCGCATCGCCGACATTCCCGGCGTCATCGTGCACGGCCGCTACGACGTGGTGTGCCCGGTGGCCAACGCGTGGGAACTGCACAAGGCCTGGCCGAAGGGGCGCCTGGAGATCACCCCGACCTCGGGCCATTCCGCGTTCGAGGAAGAGAACATCGACGCGCTGGTGCGGGCCACCGACGCGTTCGCCTGATTTGCCCCATCTGGGGTGTGTTGCCGGCGGGCCGCTGCCCGCCCCTGGAGAAAAAAGATGTCGCAAGAAGAAGAAATCGTGGTCAAGGACAGCAACGGCGCCGTGCTCGCCAACGGCGACTCGGTGACGCTGATCAAGGACCTGAAAGTGAAGGGCACCTCGGTGACGCTCAAGCGTGGCACCCTGGTCAAGAACATCCGCCTGACCGACGACGAGGAACTCATCGAGTGCAACGTCGACAAGGTCAAGGGGCTGGTGCTGCGCACCGAGTTCCTCAAGAAGGCCTGAGCCGGCGTTTCCGTCCGGCCGGGCACGTCGTTGCCCGCTACGGCGATCAGCCCGGAACAGAAACCCGCGCCGTGATGGCGCGGGTTTTTTCTTGTGTTTCCGGTTGGCTTACAGCCGGCCGCGGGCGTCGGCGGTCTCCAGGGAAGCCTCCGCGTCGCGCGCCAGCCAGCGGACCCGCAGCACGTCGTAGGCCCAGTTGAAGCCCAGCGTGTAGGGCAGGAAGAACAGCAGCAGGCCGATGTCGAGGACGAAGGCCTGCACCAGGCCGATCGACAGCCACCACGCGGCCAGCGGAACGGTCGCCACGATCAGCCCCAGTTCGAACAGCAGGGCATGCACGACGCGGACCTTCGCGCCGCGGCTGAAGCCGAGGTGCCGCTGGGCGCGATCGAAGGCCGCGTTGAAGGCCATGTTCCAGAGCATCGCCAGCGTCGACACCGCCAGGGTCAGCGCGCCGGTGTGGACCAGCGACTTGTCCAGCAACCAGGCCAGCGCCGGTGCGGACAGGGCGATCGCCAGGCCTTCGAAGGCCAGCGCATGGAGGATGCGCTCCTTCAGGCTTTTCTCTGGGGTGGTGTGATTCGGATTCACGGCAAAGCTCCTGCAAAAACAGCGTGCGGCCATTTTCATCGGCTGATAGGATGGAATGAAGTTGGTATCCATCGGTAAAGCCGATATATGAATCCTTCCCCGGAATCCCTGCAGGCCTTCGCGCAGGCCGTGGCGCTGGGCTCGTTCAGCGCGGCGGCCCGCCGGCTGGGCAAGAGCCAGTCCACGGTCAGCGAGGCCATCGCCCGGCTGGAAATCGATTTGGGAGTCACCCTGTTCGACCGATCCGGCCGGCAACCCCGGCTGACCGAGGCGGGACAGGTGCTGCTGGGCCGGGTGGAGCAGGTGCTGGCCGCCTCCGACCGGCTCCAGCGGGTGGCGGTGGAACTGGCCGGCGGACGCGAGGCGCGGGTGACCCTGGCGCTTTCGGACGCCTATCAGTCCGCGGGCTACGAAGCGCTGCTTGCGGAGATGGATCGCCGCTACCCGGACCTGGAGTTCGAGTGCCTGCTGGCCGAACGCGAAGATCTGATCGAACTGGTCGACGAGGGGCGCGCCACCCTGGCGCTGCTGGCCGCGCGCGAGCACTACGCGCCGGAACTGGGCTGGGCGACGGTGGCCGAGCGGGCCGAGCTTGGCCTGTTCGTCGCCCTGGATCATCCCTTGGCGCGACTGCCCCGGGCGCGGATCGAGGATCTGGCCGGCTGGCGCTCGCTGGCGCTGAGCACGGTCGGGCGGCCGGAAGCGGTGGACGACGCGCTGCCCGCCGGCGACGGCCGCTGGACCGCGCCGAACTACCTGCTGCTGCTGGAAATGGCGGTGCACGGTTTCGGCTGGGCCGAACTGCCGCGCTGGCTGGTCAATGGCTATGCCGGCGGGAGGTTGCAGGAACTGAGGATGCCCGGCTGGCCGCGCACGCAGGCGGTGGACATCATCTGGTCGCGCCGGCGACCGCTGGGGCCCGCCGCCAGCTGGATGCTGGAACGCCTGCTGGCCGAACCGTCGTGAAAGGGCGCGCCTAGGCGCGCGGGGTGCCGTCGAGTTCGTGCTCGATCATCCACAGCCCCGCCCAGAGCTTGGCGTCCAGTTCGTACCCCTCGCGCAGCTTCGCGGTCAGCCAGGCCGCGGCCTGGTTGCGCGGAATCTCGTGCACGGTGATGTTCTCGTCGCCATCGCCGCCGCCCGGGCCGACCTTGCGCAGGCCGGTCGCGCGCACGAAGGCCACCTTCTCGCTGCTGCTGCCGGAGGAGGTGGGGCCAATCAGCAGGACCTCGGCATGATCCGCGGTCCAGCCGGTTTCCTCCTCCAGCTCGCGGATGGCGGAGACTTCGATGGATTCATCCGCATGGATGTCGCCGACCAGCCCGGCCGGCATCTCGATGGTGTTGGCCTGCAACGGCACCCGGAACTGTTCGACGAACAGCACCCGGTCGTCGGGCGTCACCGCGATGATGATCGCGGCCAGGCCGCCGCTGTGCGTGCGCTCGGAGTATTCCCAGGTACCACGCTCGACCATCCGCAGGTAGCGGCCCTCATAGACGGTGCGGGGCGTGGCGGTCTTGCGGTGTCCGGGGGCGTCATCCATGCCGTGATGCTAACGGCTGGCGATGACGTTTTGTAGCTTGCGGGCCGCGCGGCGCGCGGTGACCACGGCGATCACAGGGCGGCCGCTTCCAGCAGGCGACGACGCGTCATCGGTCCGAACCGCAGCGTTTCGGACAGACCCTGCAGCATGTCGCCGTCGGCGACGGCGCGCCCGAAACCGGCTTCCTGCGCGCCCAGCGGCGCATCCAGCGAGATGGTGGTCAGCTGCCGCCACAGCAATGCATGCTCGCGCTGTTCGCGCAGGCGGGCGGCGATGCCTGCGGCGCCGCGCAGGCGCAGGAACGGCACCTCGTCGATGCGCGCGAGCAGGGCGTCGAGGCTGCCGAAATGCGCGAGCAGCACCGCCGCGCTCTTGGCGCCGATGCCGGTGATGCCGGGGATGTTGTCGACCGCGTCTCCGGCCAGGGCCAGGTAGTCGGCGATCTGCCGCGCTTCCACGCCGTGGCGCGCCTTCACCCCGCTCATGCCCCAGCGCTGGCCGCGGGCGAAGTCCCACTGTTCGTCGTGGTCCCACAGCAGCTGCGACAGATCCTTGTCGGCGGAAATGATCACGCCGCGGAAACCGGCGGGACGCGCGCCGTGCAGGGCGCTGCCGATCAGATCGTCGGCTTCGTATTCGTGGTGCGCCAGCACGCTCAGCCCCAGCGCGGCGCACAGCGCCTTGCAGTGGCCGAACTGCCGGCGCAGCTCTTCCGGCGCCGCCTCGCGGTTGGCCTTGTAGGCCGGATAGATCCGGTTGCGGAAGCAGCTGTCCAGCGCTTCGTCGAAGGCGATCGCGATGTGCCGGGGGCGTTCCCTTTCCAGCAGTTCCAGCAGGAAGCGGGCGAAGCCGTGGACCGCATTGGTCGGCCAGCCGTCGGCGTCGTGGAATTCGTCCGGCATCGAATGCCAGGCGCGGAACACGTACAGGCTGGCGTCGACCAGATAGAGCGGATGCGCCGGTGCCGGCGCCGGCGCGGCGTCAGCGGCCATCGGGCCGCCATTCGCTGAGCAGGGCGGCCGCATCCGGCCGTTCCCGCTCGGGGGCTTCCAGCCGCGGCGTGCCGATGTGGATGAAGCCGACGATGCGCTCGTTGGCCGCCAGGCCCAGCAGTTTCGCCACGGCGGCGTCGTAGGCCATCCATCCGGTCAGCCACTGCGCGCCGAAACCCAGCGCCTGCGCGGCCTGCAGCAGGGCGAAGCAGACACTGCCGGCGGTCAGCAACTGCTCCTGCTCCGGCACCTTGTGGCCGGGGGTCAGCCGGGCGATCACGGTGACGATGTCGGGTGCGTGGGAAAACCGGGCGCGATCCTTCTCCACCGCCGCGGAAGGCGCCTCCGGATCCCGGGCCAGGGTGCGTTCGGCCAGGGCGTCGCCCAGCGCCAGGCGGGCGTCGCCGGTGATGTGCAGGAACCGGAACGGCACCAGTTTGCCGTGGTCGGGAACGCGGACCGCCGACTGCAGCATGCGCCGCAGGGTGGCCGGGTCGGGGCCGGGTTCGCCCAACTGGCGCGAAGGCACCGAGCGGCGATCGTCGAGGAAATGGAGGGGGGAGGCGGCGGACATGCCGGCAAGTTTAACTTGTCATTCCCGTTGCACCGCGCCAAAGTGCCGATCTGGTCACGCCCGGTTCGCACTGGATTTCCTACGATGTGTGAGTCGCCTGACCTTATAGGGTCTCTTGCAACTTTCGCCTGCCAAGGCGGGGAACCTTGCGCATGACGAACAGCCCTCACGCCACCGTTCGCAGTGGACACGACCCGCGCCTGCTCGGACAGGCGCGCGATGCCGTGCTGCCGCCGCTGACCGAGGCGTTCACCCAGGCGCTGGGGCGGTTCGACGACGCGCTGTTCGACCGCGCCGAGCGCGCCGGTCCGTCGCAGATGGCGTTCCTGGATGCGATGCGCGAACTGCGCCGCCGCCGGGAGGAAATCATCGGCCGGTTCCGCGACGCCCTGCTGGCGGCCTGGCGTTCGCTGGAAGCCGGGGAACCCCTGTCGGCCGAGGAGGTCCTGGTGCGCGGCGACGCCGCCGGGCTGAGCCTGGTCAGCGAACAGGAACTGGAATCGCGGCTGGCGGCGCGCAATCTGGCCACGGTGCTGGCCCGCGACTGCAAGCAGGTGCTGACGCGGCTGGAACACCGCCTGTCGAGACTGGCGGGCGTCACGCTCGACAGCGAGCACAATCCCATCGGCGCCGAGCACATCGGCGCCGCCGTGCATGCGGCCTTCGGCACCAGTGACCTGGCGCTGGAAGTCCGGCTGGTGGTGGTCAAGCTGTGCGAGCGCGAACTGGTTCCGCTGGTCGCCCGCATCTACGAAGCGCTGGACCAGCGCCTGGTGCGCGCCGGAGTGGCGCCGGAAATGGCCGCCGGGCCGAAACCCGCGCCGGCGCCGGTGCCGGCGCCGCGACCGGAGAACTTCGACAGCGAGCCGCTGATCCAGGACGAGGAAATGCATGCGCCCGCCTGGGCCGCGCGTTTCGTCAATCGCATGGCGGGTTTCCGCGAGACCCATGGCGCCGGTCGCGGCGCGCCGGAAGAGGGCGGCTACGGCAACCAGACGCCGGGTACCCAGACGGTGCTGCTGGAGGCCCTGCATCACCTGCTGCAGGAGTCGCGCGGCCAGCGCAGCCAGGAATCGGCGCGCGCCACCCTCGGCACCCGCGACCTGTCGCAGCGCGAAATGCTGTCGGTGCTGTCGTTGCTGCAATCCACGCCGAGCGCGACCCTGCGCGCGGCGATCGGCGATACCGACGAGTCGCTGGCGCAGCGGCTGAAGAACGAAGTGCTGAGCAGCGCCACGCAACTGGGCGTGGATCCCTCCACCGCCCGGCTCGCGCCGGTCGACGAGGATGCCATCGATCTGGTCGGCATGCTGTTCGACGTGATGCTGGACGAACGGGATCTGGAAGGCCGGCCGCGTGAACTGATTGGCCGGCTGGTGGTGCCGTTCGTGAAGGTGGCGCTGCTGGATCGGCGCATGTTCGTGCAGAAGACCCATCCGGCGCGCCGGCTGCTCAACGCGCTGGCGGAGGCCTGCGAAGGCAACAACGGCGAAAGCGCGGCCGAACGCACCCTGCTGACCAAGGTCGAGGAAGTGGTCGACCGGCTGGTGGCCGAGTTCAACGAGAACCTCGCGATCTTCCTCACCCTGGAAGAGGAGTTCCGCGCGTTCCTGGATCAGCATCGCCGCCGCATCGAGATCGCCGAGCGTCGCGCGGCCGAGATCCAGCGCGGCCAGGAACGCCTGGAGACCGCGCGCACGCGCATGAGCGCCGAACTGTCGGCGCGCGTCGACGGCCGCGAGCTGCCGGGCGCGATCGAGGAATTCCTGCGCCAGCCGTGGGCGCATCACGTCACCATGACATTGCTGCGCGAAGGCGAGGACAGCAATGCGCTGCGCGATGCGCTGGTGCTGGCCGACGGCGTGCTGGAGGAACTGGCCGAGGCCCAGCGCCAGATCATCGGCAAACCGTGGCTGCAGGCGTGGCGCCCGGGACTGGTGCAGGTGTTCGCCAGCGTCGGCATGAACAGCGATGCCGCCAACAGCGCGGTGGACGCGCTGCACGACACCCTGCAGGCGATCGCCGCCTCGCGCCCGGATCTGCAGAAATCCCTGCCCGAGCTGCCGCAGGTCATCCTGCCCAAGCCGGCGGAAGACGAGAACACCCCGATCCAGATCGTGGCCGGAACCGACACGCTCGAGTTCGACCACACCGACGCCGATCATTTCCGCCTGCTGGCCATCGGCACCTGGCTGGACTTCATCGACAAGGACAACAAGGTGCAGCCCGGCAAGCTGTCCTGGGTCAGTCCGATCTCCTCGCGCCTGCTGTTCGTCAATCGCCGGGGCGTGCGCTTCTGCGTCGCCTCGCCGGAGGAACTGGCGGCGATGGTGCGCCTGGGCCGCCTGCGCCGGCACATCGAGGAAGACGCGTTCGACGCCGCCATGCAGGGCGTGATCGACCGCCTGGAACCTGCCGCGCGGCCCGGCAACGCGCCTTGATTCCGCGGCGCCCGGCGCCGCCCCGCATTTGCTAGCATCGGGGCCGACAACACAACGGCACCGGAGTGGGCATGGCGGTCGAGGTTCTGGTCCTGAAGGAAACCGCGGCGGGTGAACGGCGCGTCGCCGCGACCCCGGAAACGGTGAAGAAGATGGTGGCGGCGGGTGCGTCGGTCCGGTTCGAGGCCGACGCCGGACGCGCCGCGGGTTTCCTTGATGGCGCCTATGCCGAAGCCGGCGCGCGCGCGGCCGATGCCGGCACCCGCGCGGGCGCCGACGTGGTGCTGTGCGTGCAACCGCCTCCGGCCGAGGCGCTGGCGGGGCTGAAGAACGGCGCCGTGCTCGTCGGCATGCTGCACCCGCAGGCCGATCCGGCGCGGGGCGAGGCCATCCAGGCGCGAGGACTGCTGGCGTTTCCGCTGGAGCGCCTGCCACGCACGACCCGCGCGCAGGCGATGGACGTGCTGAGTTCGCAGGCGGGCATGGCCGGTTACAAGGCGGTGCTGATCGCCGCCCAACTGGCGCCGCGGTTCTTTCCGATGCTGACCACCGCCGCCGGCACCATCCGGCCCTCCAAAGTGCTGATCGTCGGCGCCGGCGTGGCCGGCCTGCAGGCGGTCGCCACCGCCAAGCGCCTGGGCGCGCAGGTCGAGGGTTTCGACGTGCGTCCGGAAACCCGCGAGCAGATCGAATCGCTGGGCGGCCGCTTCCTGGACCTGGGGGTGAGCGCGGCGGGCGAGGGCGGTTACGCGCGCCAGCTGACCGACGCGGAACGCGCCGAGCAGCAGCGCCGGCTGGCCGAACACCTCAAGGGCGTGGACGTGATCGTCTGCACCGCCGCCGTGCCCGGACGACCGGCGCCGAAGATCATCACCACCGCGATGGTGGAGGGCATGAAGCCGGGCAGCGTGATCGTCGATCTGGCCGCCGAAACCGGCGGCAACTGCGAGGCGACCCGGCCCGGCGAGACCGTCGAGCACCAGGGCGTCACCGTGGCCGGCCCCTTGAACCTGGCCAGCATGGGCGCGGTGCACGCGAGTGAAATGTACGCGCGCAACGTGCTGAATTTCGTGTCGCTGTTCCTCAAGGACGGCGCGGTCGATTTCGACTGGCAGGACGAACTGCTGGCGAAGACCCGCTGGCCCGAACCGGCGGCCTGACGCCGCCGGGTCCGCTCAACATCCGTCACGGGCGGGGCGGGTCGTCCTTCGGGCGATGCTGCTCCAGCCAGGTGCGGCGCTGTTCCGGCGTCATTTTCTTCCAGTCGTCGCGCAGCTTCTCGCGCTGCTCCGGCGGCATGTCGCGCATGCGCAGGAACAACGCGCGCGCGCGGTCGCGCTGCTCGGGATTCATGTGTTCGAAGCGGTGCATGCCACGGCGCGCCTGGGCGCGCTGTTCGGGCGTCATCTGCTGCCAGCGGCGACCGTGCTCCAGCATCCGCGAACGTCCCTGCGGATCGCTGTTCCAGCGATCGCGCAGCGGCGCGATCAGGGTTTCACGCTGCTGCGGCGTCAGTTTTTCCCACTCCGGCAGCGGCGCGGAGACCGGGGCGGCCTGGGCCAGCGCCTGGCCGGTCCAGAGCAGGCCCAGGCAGAGCAGGGCCGGCAGGGAAACACGCGGATAACGGATCTTCATCGGTTCACTCCATCGCCAGCGGCGGCGCGTCGGACGACGCCAGCCACAGGTACAGATCGGGATTTTCATCGAGCAGGGTGTTGGCGGGAAGCGTCGCATCCGGCGTGCCGGCCGCGATCGCGGGTTCCTCGCCCTGCGGCGGCGGCGAATCCGAGGGCAGCCATTGCAATCCGATCATCACCGCCAGCACGCCGCTGAAGGCGGTGGCGGCCAGCCAGGGCCACGCGCGACGCGATGGCGCCGGAACCTGCCGGCGCGCCGCGCGCAGCCGGGCCAGGGCCTGTGGCGACACCTGTGCGAGCGCGGCGGCATGCGCCTGACGCGCGCGGATGTCGAAATCATGTTCATGGGCCGGGTTCATCGGAACTCCTCCAGTTGCTTCTGCAGCGCCTCGCGCGCGCGTGACAGGTGGGTCTTCACCGAGCCTTCCGAACACCCCATGGCGCGGGCGGTGTCGGCGACGTCCAGTTCTTCCAGCACGCGCAGGGTGAAGGCTTCGCGCTGGCGGGCGGGCAGGCCGCGCAGGGCCCGTACCAGCCGCGCATACGTTTCGCGCTGCTCGTGCGAGCGCGAGGGACCGTGCGCGGCGGCATCCGCCCAGTCCAGCGACGCCTCGTCCTCGCCCTCGGCCGCCGGCCGCAGCCAGCGCAGGCGGAAACGCTGCCGGCGCTGCACGTCGACGATCTTCCGCCGCAGGATGCTCCAGAACAACGGTGTCCATTCGGCGGCGGGCCGGTCGCCGTAGGCGAGCATCTTCATCATCGCGTCCTGCACGGCGTCCAGCGCGTCGTCGCGGCTGCGCAGGCCGGCCTCGGCGAAGCGGAAGGCGCGGGTGCCGATGCCGGCCAGGAACTGATCCAGCGACACCGCCAGCGGCGGTGTCGCGATATCGGCTTCGGTTCCGGGTCCGGGGTTCACCAGCACAGCTTAGCTCCGGCGGTCCCAGCGCCGCTCGATCCGATCGCCACGGCGGTCCAGGCGCGTTTCGACCCGATCGCCGCGTCGGTCCAGCCGATGATCGATGCGCTCGCCACGGGCATCCAGGCGGGCGGCGGCGCGCGGGTGTCCGTGCGCGGCGGCGCGATCGGCGCGGCGGTCGAAATGTCGCTCGATACGGTCGCCCCGGGCATCCAGCCGGTGTTCGGTGCGCTCGCCGCGCGCATCCAGGCGGCGATCGACGCGTTCGCCCGGATCCGCGGCGAAGGCGGTGGCGGCGGTGGCGGACAACAGTACGGCCAGGCACAGCGGGATGCGGCGGTTCATGTCGGAGGCCTCGTGGTGGCGGAAGGGTGAAGTGGTGTTGCGGTACCGGGAACGCGCGGGCGGCGTCGGCGTTGACAGGCCCGTGGCGGGCTTCCGCCGGGTTCAGGTGCGGTTATGATGCGGAAACGCCGGCGGCGGCGACCGGTGCGACGACAATCTGGGAGTGCGTGGATGAACGACGGTTTCGTGGCCTTGTACATCTTCATGCTGGCGGCCATCGCCGGGCATGTGATCA
>MTEY01007641.1_pt1 | contig 11686 bp, 9 predicted proteins | sample 1042721 | NCBI WGS metagenome assembly MTEY01 (sample SAMN06185809, study PRJNA358809) | soil metagenome | isolation source: soil biostimulated with seedmeal as carbon source | place: India | collected 2015-05-23 | reverse complement strand
TAAGAGATTGCTGATGTTCTCCCGGCACTGTTGCAGGAAAAGCGCAGTTGGTCCGGTCGGGCTTTAAAGCCGCTTCACGCTTTTGCTGGAAGTGCTGAGGGGAAGCGATCCCGGTCATGCGGGGCAGCGAAGTCGATTTCCGGTCCAAGCGGCACAACGCCGGTCGGATTGATCGTCTTGTGGCTGCGATAATAATGGCCCTTGATGTGCTCCATGTTCACGGTCGGGGCGACGCCCGGCACCTGATAAAGCTCGCGCGTGTAGTTCCAGAGGTTCGGATAATCGGCAAGGCGGCGCAGGTTGCACTTGAAATGGCCGACATAGACCGGATCGAAACGCAACAGCGTGGTGAACAGTCGCCAGTCGGCTTCCGTCAGGCGGTCGCCGGTCAGATAGCGCTGGCGGGAAAGACGGTCCTCAAGCGCATCCAGTGCGGCGAAGAGCTGCCCGAACGCTTCCTCATAGGCTTCCTGCGTGGTGGCGAAACCGGCGCGATAAACCCCGTTATTGATGTTGGGATAGATGAAATCGTTGAGCGCATCGATCTCGCCGCGCAGCGCTTCCGGGTAGAAGTCGAGCGAGGCATCGCCGAATTCGTTGAAGGCGGTGTTCAGCATGCGGATGATTTCCGACGATTCGTTGGAGACGATAGTCTGGCGCTCTTTGTCCCACAGGACCGGCACGGTGACGCGGCCGGAATAGTTCGGATCGGCGCGGGTGTAGATTTCGTAAAGACGCTTCGCGCCATAGAGCGCGTCGCCGGTGCTGCCGGTGGTGCCGTGGAAGGTCCAGCCTTCTTCGGCCATCAGAAAATCCACCACGGAAACCGAAATCACGTCTTCCAGCCGTTTCAGCGCGCGGAAAATCAGCGTGCGATGCGCCCATGGGCAGGCATAGGACACATAGAGGTGATAACGGCCCGGTTCGGCCCTGAAGCCGCCTTCGCCGGTCGGACCGGGGCTGCCGTCAGCGGTCACCCAGTTGCGGAATTGCGATTTTGAACGTTCGAAGCGGCCTTTCGTGCTCTCGGTGTCGTACCAGACATCATGCCACTTGCCATCGACCAGAAGTCCCATGCGATTTCTCCTTTTGGCAAGAGAATAGGGCGAGAGCCGCCGTTTTGCAGCATTGCAAGCCGTGAACAGTGCGTAACGGTTCCAAAAAGATCAGTCGAAACCGCCATTTTGAAAAAAATGGTTTTACCTCTGTCCATTTTGGTGTAATGCAACTTCCAAATTGCGGTCATCTCAATTCCGGCCGCACAGGAGAACGATGTAATGGAAATGCTTTTCATCCGACGATGAAACTTGGACCGCGCCCAAGCGCGGAGTGCATTCCATTGACCTCACGGTCCCCGACTTCTCCTATTGCGATCTTAAGCCCATGCAGCAGCTTGAACTGACCTATGCGCAGGAATGCCCGGCGCACGACATTGAAATCGAAGCCATCAATGCCGAAGCCTTCGGACCGGGACGTTTCACACGTGCCGCGCATTTCATCCGCGAGGGTGGTCCGCACGCGCTCGATCTTTCCTTCGTGGCGCTGATGGGCGGCATCGTGGTCGGCTCGGTGCGGCAGACGCCGGTTGTCGTCGGCAAGACGCCCGCGCTCCTGCTCGGACCGCTTGCTGTCAGGCCTGAATGGAAGAAGCGGGGCATCGGCGGCAGGCTGATGCGCATGTCGCTGGAAGCCGCCGAAAAGGAAGGCCACAAGCTCGTCATTCTCGTCGGCGATGAGCCTTACTACGGTCCGTTCGGCTTCAAGATGGTCGCGCCGGGCTCCATGATCATGCCGGCACCGGTCGATCCGCGCCGGATGCTCGCCTGCGAACTCGCGCCGGGCGCCGTGAATGGCGTCGGCGGCATCGTGCGCCACGCCAACCGGGCGAAATAGAGCATTTCATTAGAAATGCTCTATCTGTTTGTTTTATCGCATGTCTTTAACCCGAAACCGGTTCCCACTTTCGGGAGACATGCTCTAGTTAAAAAGAGGGGAAAGCGAGGGGCGGTTTACCGCCCTTCGCGATGCCACATGCTGCCGAAGACCAGAAGCAGGGCAGACAGCGCCAGGAAGCCGGAGAACAGCGGCAGGCGATTGACGCTTTTCAACTGCGTGTCCGAAGTCTCCCGCAGGCCGATCCAGTCATTGCCGCTGGCGGCGCGGTTGCCGCTGATGGCCGTGATCGCGGGCACACGGACTGCACTGTCTCCGCTTGCATGGAGGCGATGAACCGAGCCACCCGTCGCCTCGGCAAGCGGTTTCAGGTGATCCGCCGTCGAAATGCTGTCGGCAAATTCCGGCGCATCGATGGGCCCTACATGGGCCAGCGCTTCCAGATCGCCATTCTTCACCCGGAAAATCCCGATCTCGTCCGTCTGCAACGAGCCTTCGAACAGGCCCGGCTTGCTTTGCGCAAGACTGACCTGCAATTCCTTGCCGGAAGGGGTTGTGACGGTCGCCGCACCGGGATTGTCGCCCATGGTCTGGCGACGGATGGAAAGGGCGCGCCCGTTGCCGGAAGCTGTCAGCGCTTCTTCCTCCAGTTCCGGTTCCTGCATCAGCCAGTGGGCGATACGGCGGTAGAGCGAGGCGTAGGGGCCGCCGCCCTCGAAACCGCGCGCCCAAAGCCAGCCCTGATCGGAGAGGAACATGCCGACGCGGCCCTTTCCGACGCGGCTCAACACCAGCAGCGGCTTGTTGTCCGCGCCGCTCATCACCGTTTCGCCCTGCGGCGCGGTAATGTCGATGGTGCGGAACCAGCGGCTCCAGTGCGGTGGCTCCTGATCGCTGCCATCGAGGTCGCGCGTGACCGGGTGGCGTTTGCCGAGATCGGTAAGGCGGGGATAGAATGCCTTTTCCGTCACCGCGCCGGTCGGCATGGCGGGCAGGGCGCTATAGAGCGGCGTGCGGGCAATCGACATTTCGCCTGCATATTCCGGCCCGGCGGCGACCAGAAGCGCGCCGCCATTCTCCACATATTGCGCGATGTAATCGTAATAGAGCAGCGGCAGCACATCGCGGTGCTGGTAGCGGTCGAGAATGATGAGATCGAACTCATTGACCTTATCCACGAAGAGTTCGCGCGTCGGGAAAGCGATCAGCGATAATTCGTTGATCGGAGTGCCGTCCTGCTTTTCGGGCGGGCGCAGAATGGTGAAGTGGACGAGATCGACGGCGGCATCGGATTTGAGCAGGTTGCGCCATGTGCGCTCGCCATTGTGCGGCTCGCCGGAGACGAGCAGCACGCGCAGGTTTTCGCGAACGCCGTCCACGGTTGCGACGGCGCGATTGTTGGCGTCGGTCACTTCACCGGCAAGGGCTGGCGTGGCGATTTCGACAATGTTCACACCGGCGCGCGGCAGGGTGATGGTGACGGGCGTTTCCTGCCCGACCCGCGCTTCCTCCTCGCTGACGGTTTCGCCATTGACGCGGACCTGAACCGGAGCCGGGCTGCCGAGGCTCTTGCCCTCATCGATCACCGTAAACGACATTTCCAGCGGCTTGCCGCTGATGCCATAGCGCGGCGCCTTGTTGAAGCGGATGCGGCGGTCGAACTCGTCCGGCTTGCCGGTCACAAGCCCATGCAGCGGCGCATCGAAGCCGAGCGCATTCTTGTTGGCGGGAATATCATGCACCTGACCGTCGGTAATCAGAACAGCGCCCGCGACGCGGGAAGGCGGAACGTCGAGAAGCGAACGCGCCAGCGGCCCGAAAAGCCGGGTGGCATAGCCGTCTTCATTCTCGCCGGGCTTGCCTGCCTCCACCACGCGGGTTTCAAACTGCGGCATGGTTGCAAGCTGGTCCTGCACAGCCTTCAATGCGGCATCCGTGTCGGCGCGGCGGCTTCCCAGTTCCTGGCTCTGGCTGCGGTCCACCACCACCGAAACCACGCTTTTCAGCGGTTCGCGTTCTTCGTTGATAATGACAGGATTGAAAAGAGCGAGTGCAAGCGCTGCCGCAGCCAGAAGGCGGATCAGCCCGCCACGCATCCGCAACGCAATCGTGGCCAGAACCAGCAACGCCAGCGGCACGAGAACGGCAATCAGCCAGGGCGTGGAGAGAAACGGTTCGAATTCGATGTTCATTCTCACCTCCTACCGCCGTTAGCGTTCACGATCAGGGGAAAAGAGAAGCGGGATTGGGCGATGACGTGGCTGCAAAGCATTATGCTAGTTTCCCAGCCGCTCGATGAGGTCCTTGGCGTGGACCTGATCGGACTTGTAGTTGCCGGTCAGCATATACATCACGATATTCACGCCGCCGCGAATGGCATAGATGCGCTGCATCGGGTCGTTCGGCACGGTCGGCAGAAGCGGATTGCCTTGCTCGTCCACGGCCCATGCACCGGCGAAATCATTGGCGGTGATCATGATCGGGGTCACGCCGTCACCGGTGCGCACAGGGCGGTTCTGCGGCGAAGCATTGGGCGTTGTCGCCTCGACCCAGAGCGGGCTTCCTTCATAGCGGCCCGGAAAATCGGGCATGATGAAGAAGGATTTGGTCAGCACATGATCGTCCGGCACGGGTTCCAGCGGCGGTACATTCATGCCGTCGAGAATGGCGCGCAGGCGCTGGTTGGCCGGTGAGGCGGACGCATCGAGGCTGGCTCCGGCCTGCAACTGGTCGCGCGTGTCGAAAAGCACGGTGCCGCCCTGCTGCATATAGGCATCGACCCTGGCAATCGCTTCCGGGCTTGGCATCGGCGCTTGCGGGTCGATAGGCCAGTAGATCAACGGATAAAAGGCCAGCTCATCCTTGGCGGGATCGACGCCGACAGGGTCGCCCGGTTCAAGCGCGGTCTTGTCCATCAGCGCGAAGCTTAAACCGCGCAGCCCGGCCTTGCTGATGTCGTCGGTCTGGGCGCTGCCGGTGATGACATAGGCAAGATGCGTCTGCGAGACCGAGTTGACGATCGCCTCGTCTCCCGGCTTGCTGTCGTCATGCACCTGTTGCTGTGTCTTGGACTGGGATTGAGATTGAGATGGGGATGGGGTCTGGGCTTGTGCTTCGCCCATTCCGGACGGAAGAAGGTTGAAGGCAAGCGAACCAGCCAGCAGCACGGCGATGCCTGCGGCCTTGGCGCGCACTTTCATGCGGCGGCGGAAGGCACCGCGCAGCCACAGCATCAAAAGCGTATCGAGCGCGAGCAGCATTGCGGCGACCGCAAAGAACGGTCCCGCCAGTGAAATCGACTGGTCGGACGTGTAGGAAGCGGGCACTATTCCGACGGAAAATGCGGGTTGTGCTATCGGTTGCAGCTTGATGTCGGCACCTTCAAAGATGTTGAGCGCTTTCAATCCGTCCTCATTGCCATAGAAACCGGGCGGCGTGTTGATGCTGACGCTCGCCTGCCTGTTCTTCTCGACGATCAGCGGCTTGGCTTCGGATGTGGGCGGGGTCAGCGCGCCGGAAGCCGACAGGAGCTGGTATGGCGGAAGCGAGACCGAGGCCTGCATGTCCTGCGCGCCGGTTCTCTGCGACAGCGAGACGATGCGGCGCAGCATTTCCACGAACGAACCTGAAATGGGCAGGCTCGACCAGCTGGCATCCGGCGAGATGTGGAACAGGACGATATTGCCGCGCCCGCGCTGTTCGCCGGTCACAAGCGGCGTTCCATCCTGAAGAACGGCGTAAGCCTTGTCGTTGAGATCGAATGACGGTTCGGCAAGGACCTGTCTTGTGACGGTCACGTCGTCGGGAACGGCAAGACCCGCAAAAGGCCCCTTGTCAGGGAAAGCGCGCAATTTCTGCGGCTCCGACCAGGACAGCGTGCCGCCCAGTGCGCGTTCGCCCTTGCGCAGTTTCACTGGCAGAAGCGGGTCGTTGTCGCTGGCGCCGGCAAGGCGCGGGCCTGCGAACCGCACCAGCGTGCCGCCGTCCTCGATCCACTTGGAAAGCTGCTCGGTGACCGGCTGCGGCAGCGTGCCGATATCGGCCATGATGAGGATCGACGGCTTTGCATCCAGCACTTCCGGCACGGATTGCAGCAGGTCCGCCGAGCGCGGTTCGATCAGATTGACATAGGGCGAAAGCGCCCGGGAAATATAGTGCAGCGGCGAGAGCAGCGGCTGCGCCAGATCGCCGTCGCCGCTGGCGATCAGGCCGACAGTGCGCCGTTCCGATCCCGCATCGATCAGCCTTGTCGCGCCTGCCTGTTCGATGCCATCGACACGGATCAGGCGGAAATCGTTGCGAAGCTCCACCGGCAGGTTGAACCGCGCCGTGCCTTCCGCGCTTCCAGGCGTGAAGGAAAGCGGCGCTTCGGCGATGCGGCGTCCCTTGTCGTCATAGGCGGCTGCGGTGAGCGTGCGCGGGGCCGATACGCCTTGCGGGCGGATGGCAATCGCTTCCAGACTGTCAGCCTTGTTGTCGATGCCGGTCAGCGCGAAAATGCGGCTGAGGCCCGCACCATACCAGAGAACGGAAGCGAGATGGCCGGACTTGTCCAGTTCCGCGAAGGCTTGCGCGTCATTCGGCGTAGCCAGCCCGTCGCTCATGAAGGCAAGGCGAAGTTTGGCACCGGCAGGCAGGGCGGATGAGAGCCGCTCCAGCGCCGCCTTGCGGTCGACGGGAATAGGGCGCGGTTCCAGCGCCTGCAGGCGTTCGGCGGCGCGCTTGCCGTCATAGGGGCCGATTTCCGCATTGGCCGGTTCCGCCGTGCCTGCGATATAGATCGGCGCGTCAGTGCCTTCCGCATCGGAAATGAGCTTTTCGGCGGCATTGACGCGCTGTTGCCAGTCTTCGGCGGAAGCCCAGCCATTATCGATGACGATGGCGAGCGGCTCATTGCCCGCAAGCGCCACCGGACGCGGATTCCAGACCGGCGAGGCAAGCGCGAGAATGACGAGCGCGGCGATGAGCAGCCGCAGCAGCGTCATCCACCATGGGCTTTTCGACGGCACTTCCTCGCGCTTGAAGACTTGCGCCAGAATGCGCAGCGGCGGAAAGGTTTCTTCCTGCGGGCGCGGCGGCGTCATGCGCAAAAGCCACCAGATGACCGGCAGGGCGATCAATCCTGCTAGGATGAGCGGCGAACCGAAGGCGAGCGGCAGGAAATTCATGTGCTGCTTCCCTTGGTGCTGCTCCCTGTTGCGCTCAGGGCATCGTGAAGACGCGCCAGCGCTTCGGCTGTCGGCCTGTCGGTGCGGTGAACCGTATAGCTCCAGCCAATCCGCTTGCAGTAATCGATGAGAGTTTCTCGCCGCGCGGTGTAGAGGCGGCGATAGTCCTCAGCATAGGTTTCGGCCCGACCTGCGACAAGCGTCGCGCCGGTTTCGGGATCACGGAACTCGGTGCGGCCGGAATAGGGAAATGTCTCTTCCGCCGGATCGGCCACTTCCACCAGATGCGCGCGGACGCCGCGTCTGGCGAGGCGGTCGAGAAGATCGCTCAGTTCATCGAATGGATGCAGGAAGTCGGAGACCAGCACGACTTCCGAAAAGCGGCGTATCTGGCCGATATCCGGCAGCGCCGGAGCGGGCGCGTCGTGCATCAGCGCCGCTGCAAGCCTCTCTGCACCATTGCGGGCCGAAAAGGGCTGGATCAGCTCCGGAAAGGCGATGCGTTCGCCCGAACGCGACAGAAGTTCGGCAAGCGCCAGCGTCAGCACCAGCGAACGCGCTTCCTTGGAAACCGGCGCCATCTGCGAGCGATAGAGCATCGAAGGCGAAAAATCGCACCACAGCCAGACCGTATGGGCGGATTCCCATTCGCGGTCGCGGACATAGGTATGGTCGTCGCGGGCCGAGCGCCGCCAGTCGATGCGGGCGAGGGATTCGCCCTCGACGTAGGGACGGAACTGCCAGAAATTTTCACCCGGGCCGCGTTTGCGCCGTCCGTGCCAGCCATTCATGACGGTATTGACCACGCGCTGCGCTTCCACTAGCAGATCGGGGATAGCAGCGGCCCGCGCGCGGGCGCGGGCAAGCGTCTCCTTGCGATCTGCGGTGGAAACTTCTGCGCCGATCACCATCAGACAGCAGCCTTTACCAGATTGGCGATGACGTCACGAATATGCATGCCATCGGCGCGCGCGGCGAAATTGAGCGCCATGCGGTGCTGTAATACCGGCTCGGCCAGTGCCTTCACGTCGTCAACCGAGGGGGCGAGGCGGCCTTCATAAAGCGCGCGCGCCCTTGCACAGAGCATCAGCGCCTGGCTGGCGCGGGGGCCGGGACCCCAGGCGATATGCTTCTTCGCATGGTCGTTGTCGGCGTCAGGTCTTGCGGAGCGCACCAGCTTGAGGATTGCTTCCACGACGCTTTCCGACACGGGCATGCGCCGCACCAGGGTCTGCATTTCGATCAGCCGCTCGGCATTGATGATTTCATAGGCCCTGGCTTCGGAAACGCCGGTCGTCTCCAGGAGAATGCGGCGTTCCGCATCTAGTTCGGGATAGAGAATGTCGACCTGCATCAGGAAGCGGTCGAGCTGGGCTTCCGGCAGCGGATAGGTGCCTTCCTGCTCCAGCGGGTTCTGCGTCGCCAGAACGTGGAATGGCGCTGGCAGGTCGTAGCGCTGGCCCGCGACCGTCACATGATATTCCTGCATGGCCTGCAAAAGGGCGGACTGCGTGCGGGGCGAGGCGCGGTTGATTTCATCGGCCATCAGGAGCTGCGCGAAGATCGGCCCCTTGAGATAGCGGAAGGAGCGGCGTCCGTCGGCATCCTGTTCCATGACTTCCGAGCCGATGATGTCGGAAGGCATCAGGTCGGGCGTGAACTGGATGCGCTGGCCGGAAAGGCCAAGCACGGTTCCAAGCGTTTCGACCAGCTTGGTCTTGGCGAGGCCCGGCACGCCGACGAGGAGCGCATGGCCACCGGCAAGCACGGCGACGAGGGTGCGCTCGATCACGTTTTCCTGACCGAAGATCACGGTGCCGACACTTGCCTTGATGCGGGCGATATCTGCGAGCGCCCGTTCGGCCTCCGCGACGATTTGTTCGGGATTGGCGGTTTCAGGCGTAACGGCAACGCTCATATGGACCTCGCAATGCTCTGGCGGAACTGCTTCTTAAATCGCTATATAATACTGACAAGCCGCGAAAGGGTGACTATTTCATGGCTTTGGGTCTATTTGCGCAGGAATAACCGAGTCGGATGATAAAAAGCACCCCTGAAGGCAAAGACGCGCCGCAAGAATCCATGCGGAATACCGGGACCGCCGGCGGGCTGGAAGCCCTGATCGCACGCGCCCATGCCGATGCGCAGAGCGGTCCTTCGACCAGGGAGCGCGGAATCCCGCCGGTCGAGCGGTGGAATCCGGAATTCTGCGGCGATCTCGACATGGAAATAAAGGCGGACGGCACATGGTTCTACATGGGCACGCCGATCGGCCGCAAGCAGCTCGTCAGGCTGTTCTCGACCGTGCTGCGCAAGGATGAGGACGGAAAGACCTATCTGGTCACGCCGGTGGAAAAGGTCGGCATCCGCGTCGAGGACGCGCATTTCATGGCCGTCGAGATGGAGGTCTCCGGCGAAGGAGCGACGCAGGCGCTCACCTTCCGCACCAATGTCGGCGATGTGGTTACAGCCGATGCGCAGCATCCCTTGCGCTTCGTGGTCGAGCCGGAAAGCGGCGGCCTCAAGCCTTATGTGCTGGTTCGCGGACGACTGGAGGCGCTGATTGCCCGTTCGGTCATGTATGATCTTGTGGCGCTGGGCGAGGAAATCGAAATCGACGGGGTGCAGACATTTGCGGTCCGCTCCGGCGGCGTGGTCTTTCCGATCATGGCGGTGGATGCGCTGGAGGCGGCATTGCAATGAACAGCTTTTCTGACTTTTCAGCCGGTGATTTTGCCGAGCGGGTCCGGCAGTGGCACCCGGACCACGATGCGGTAACGGGCGATCATTCGCTCAATCCCGATTTCACGCAGGCCATGGTGACGGCGAAGATGCGCGACGCGGCCGTGCTGGTGCCGGTGGTGGATCGCGGATCGGAAGCCACGCTGCTTTTGACGCAGCGCACCGACACATTGCGCAAGCATTCGGGCCAGATCGCCTTTCCGGGCGGGGCAATCGACCCGGAAGACGGCACGGCGGAACGGGCGGCACTGCGCGAGGCCAATGAAGAAATCGGGCTTGCGGCGGATCGCGCCGAGATCATCGGCAATCTGCCGCGTTATCTCACCGGCAGCGGCTTTTCGATCACGCCCATCCTCGCGGTGGTGAAAACGCCGTTCGACGTGCATCCCAACCCGGACGAAGTGGCCGATATTTTCGAGGTTCCGCTTTCCTTCCTGATGAATCCGCAGAATCACCGGCGGGAAAGCAGGATGTTCAACGGCAAGGAACGCTTTTATTACGCCATGCCCTATCACGAGCGATTCATCTGGGGGGCAACCGCCGGGATCATTCGCGGACTTTATGAAAGGCTCTACGTTTGAGTATCAATATTTCCGGCAAGGCGGACTGGCTTAAGGCAAAGCCGTTGCAGGCCCTGTTCAAGGCGCTGAACCGTGATGGCGGCGAGGTGCGCGTCGTCGGCGGCGCGGTGCGCAACACGCTGCTTGGCACCGGGGTGAGCGATGTGGATCTGGCGACGACGCATGTGCCGGACGAGACTGTCCGGCTGGCGACCGAAGCCGGTTTCAAGCCGGTGCCGACCGGCATCGAGCACGGCACGATAACCGTTGTCGTGCAGGGGCATCCGTTCGAGGTAACGACGCTGCGGCAGGACATCGAAACCAATGGCCGTCACGCCAAGGTTGCGTTTGGAACCGACTGGAAGGCCGATGCCGAGCGGCGCGACTTCACCATCAACGCGCTCTATGCGACCGCTGACGGCACGATCATCGATGATGTCGGCGGCCTTGCCGACATAGAGAGCCGGACGCTGCGCTTCATCGGCGATGCGGAGCAGCGCATTCGCGAGGATTACCTGCGCATCCTGCGCTTCTTCCGCTTCTTCGCCTGGTACGGTTCAGGTCGGCCCGAGGCTGAAGGATTGCGCGCCAGCGCGCGGCTGAAGGACGGGCTTTCACAGCTTTCCGCCGAACGGGTCTGGTCGGAACTGAAGAAGCTTCTGTCTGCTCCCGATCCCTCGCGCGCGCTTTTGTGGATGCGCCAGGGCGGCGTGCTGAACCTCATTTTGCCGGAAAGCGAGAAATGGGGCATCGACGCCATTCACGGGCTGGTGCGCACCGAGGCCGATCTTGGCTGGCAGGCCGATCCGCTGCTGCGGCTCGAAAGCATCATCCCGCCCGACAGCGTGCGGATGGAAGAGATGGGCAAGCGGCTGAAAATGTCCAATGCCGAAAGGGCGCGGCTCGAAGCCTGGGCGCGCGCCGATGCAGTCAAGCCGGAACTTTCCGAACAGGCGTTGAAGAAGACCATCTATCGCGGCAGCAAGCAGGCCGTGCTCGACCGCATTCGTCTGGCCTATGCCGCGGCGCGGGCCGAGGCCGCAGGCAGCGACGAAGCAATGGTGCGCGCCGGTGGTTTCGCCCGTCTTCTGGATACTGCCGAACGTTACGATGCGCCGGTCTTTCCCGTCACGGGGGGCGATCTTCTGGCCCTCGGCATCCAGAAAGGCCCGGGGCTGGGCGAGGCCTTGCGGTCGCTTGAAACTTTCTGGATAGACTCCGGTTTTAGCCTTGACCGCACCGCGCTTCTGGACAAACTTGATCGTAGTTAGGGTGCTTCTGCCCTGACTATTCTTTCTACGGCATTTCCGAACACAAAACCGT
>MTEY01003817.1_pt1 | contig 11795 bp, 7 predicted proteins | sample 1042721 | NCBI WGS metagenome assembly MTEY01 (sample SAMN06185809, study PRJNA358809) | soil metagenome | isolation source: soil biostimulated with seedmeal as carbon source | place: India | collected 2015-05-23 | reverse complement strand
CATCATCGGCGCCGGGGCAAGCGGCATCATTCTGGCTGCACAGTTGCTCCGGCGTTCACCGGAATCGACTGCGCGAATTTTCGAGCGATCGGGCAGGTTGGGAGCGGGGATCGCTTACGCGACGGAAAATCCCAGCCATCTGCTTAATGTGCGCGCCAGCAATATGAGCGCGTTTCCCGACCAACCGGATCACTTCCTCAACTGGTTGCAGGAGAGCGGCGACCGGTGGGAACCGCACAGTTTTGCGCCGCGCAAAGTCTATCGCGCCTATCTGGAGCATCTGGTTGAGCCTTATCTCTCCGCCGGCAGCTCACGATTGACGATCGAAAGGACAGGCGTCGTCGATGTGGCGCTGAAAGCTGGCAGGCCGGCGGTTGTCACCGAAACCGGCGAAACCTTCGCCGCGGATGCGGTCATTCTTGCAACGGGCAATGAGGCCGCTATTGCGAAATCAGGCGGCCAGATTGCTGAATACTGGGCGAGCAACGGCTATTTCGATGTGCCGACAGATGCACCTGTGGCGATATTTGGTACAGGCCTCTCGATGATCGACAGCGTGTTGTCGCTGCTCGATAATGGACATCGTGCGGAAATATATGCCGTTTCGCGCCGTGGGCTTCTTCCGGCACGCCATGCCCCTGCGCAAGTTTTCCCCGTCGCAGCCGACGACCTTCCGGTCTCGCTCGGGCTTTCCAAGCTCATGCGACGCGTGCGCACCATGATGGCGGAAGCGGAAAGATCGGGTTCCGGCTGGCGCGGCGTGATGGACGGTCTGCGGCCGCATACACAGCATGTCTGGGCGGGGTTGCCGACCTCACAGCGTCGCAGTTTCCTCCGGCATCTGCGCCCATGGTGGGATGTCCATCGTCACCGCATGGCTCCTGCCGTGGCGGATCGCATCGAATCTGCCATGAAGCACGGACAACTCAAAATCACGGCCGGTCATCTCGTTTCAGTGCGCGACGAAGGGGGAGGGATGGAAATCCGTTATCGCCCGCGTCGCAGCGAGAAGATCGAAAAGCAGCATGTCGCGACCGTCATTGATTGCCGTGGCGGAAATCCGCGTTTCTCGACAACCCGCAATGCGGCATTGATCGGCCTCATGGAGCATGGGCTGGCCCGGCCGGATGTGCTCGATCTCGGATTGGATGTTACCCGCGACCTTCAGCTTCTCAATGCGCGAGGCGAACCATCAGGTCCGTTCTTCGCGATCGGGCCAGTCACGAAAGGCGCATTCTGGGAGGTCACAGCCGTACCGGATATCCGCGTTCAGGCCGAGCGGCTGTCAGCGATCTTGCTTGAAGGATAAGAACCTCTCCAAAAGCCATTCCTGCGGCAATCGTCCCAATAAGATCATGTCATTCGGCTGAAAGATATTCGGGGCAATATGTCCAATCGTCGGGCATCGCGGTCCGCAGCAACCGACAAATTATAGATTTTCCGGCAAGAGGAACCATAAAATGATTCAAATTCGCGCGATAAGCCATTGAAAGCTATTGCCATAATGTTCTGTGGCCCGTCATAATAACGCCATCGGAACATATGATTCCTCTCTACAACTTGCCGGAGCGATTCTGTTGCTGTTTTCTTGAGCGGTGCCTGCTTCGGATCAACCTTGATTTCGGCTAGGAGGCCTGTGGCGCATGACGATGGACGGCAGAATGCTTTTCCTGCTTGTCCTTCTACCATTTCTCGGCAGCGCCATAACCGGACTATTCAGGGGGGCGGATCGTAGCGGTTCGGCCTGGTTTACGGCAGCGATTGCGCTTGTCGCCTTTATCGTCACCGCCAGCCTTTATCCCATCGTGTCGGACGGCAAGGTGCTTCGCGGCACCGTGGAATGGCTCCCGGCCTATGGTCTCAACGTCACCTTCCGGATGGACGGCTTTGCCTGGCTTTTCGCGATGCTCATCACGGGCATCGGGCTTCTGGTCGTCATTTACGCGCGTTACTACATGTCGCCGGAAGACCCGGTGCCGAGGTTCTTCTCGTTCCTTTTGTCCTTCATGGGATCGATGCTTGGTGTGGTTCTGTCGGGCAATCTGATATTGCTTGCAGTATTCTGGGAACTGACCAGCATCTTCTCGTTTCTGCTGATCGGTTACTGGTATCACAATGCCAGCGCCCGCGATGGTGCGCGCATGGCGCTGACAGTGACCGGCATAGGCGGTTTCTGTCTGCTGGCAGGCGTTCTGATCCTGGGGCATATCGTCGGCAGCTACGATCTCGACAAGGTCCTCGCAGCGGGCAACCTCGTTCGCACGCATCCGCTCTACAGCGTGGCGCTCATCCTGATCCTGCTCGGCGCATTCACCAAAAGCGCGCAGTTTCCGTTCCATTTCTGGCTTCCGAACGCCATGGCAGCGCCGACGCCGGTATCGGCCTATCTGCATTCGGCAACAATGGTGAAGGCTGGCGTTTTTTTGCTTGCCCGCCTCTGGCCTGTCTTAAGCGGAACCGAGGAGTGGTTCTGGATCGTCGGCTCGGCGGGCCTGATCACGCTTCTGATCGCGAGCTTCTTTGCGGTTTTCCAGCAGGATCTCAAGGGTCTGCTCGCCTATTCGACCATCAGCAATCTTGGCCTCATCACCGTTCTGCTCAGCCTTGGCAGTCCGCTGGCAGCAGTCGCCGCGATCTTCCACATGGTCAACCATGCGATCTTCAAGGCATCGCTTTTCATGGCCGCCGGCATCATCGATCACGAAACCGGCACACGTGACATGCGCAAGCTGAGCGGGCTTCTGCGCCCCATGCCCTATACGGCGACGCTTGCCATGGTGGCGAGCGCGGCCATGGCCGGTGTGCCGCTGCTCAACGGGTTCATTTCCAAGGAAATGTTCTTCGCGGAAGCGGTCGAAACCCATATGGCGTCCTGGCTCGACACGATCACGCCTTACGTGGCCACCATCGCGGGCATCTTCACGGTCGCCTATTCGGTACGCTTCATCTATTCGACGTTCTTCGGACCGCCGCCGCATGATCTGCCCCATGAGCCGCATGAGCCGCCGCACTGGATGCGCCGTCCCATCGAACTTCTGGTTCTGCTTTGCCTGTTGATCGGCATCATTCCGGGACTGTCGATCGGGCCGTTCCTGCATTCGGCTGTGCTGTCGGTGCTGGGTCATGCGACGCCCGAATATAGCCTCTCGGTCTGGCACGGTTTCAACCTGCCGCTGATGATGAGTATCGTGGCCATGATCGGCGGCATTCTTTTGCACTGGATGCTGAAGAACTATCTCGCGACGAGCGAAGACGGCCCTCCGCTTTTCCGGCACTTGCAGGGACAGCGCATTTTCGAGCGTGTTCTGGTTACTCTATCGTGGAACTGGGCGCGCAAGGCGGAAGCTTTCCTTAGCACGCGGCGTCTGCAGCCGCAACTCCGTATCGTGGTCGCCGTGGCGGTCCTTGCCGCCGCCTGGCCGATTTTCGCCTCCGGCCTGCAATCCGGTTCGCTTGGTCCGCAGCCGGTGGACCCGATCTTCGCCGGACTTTGGATACTTGGCGGGGCCTGCGCCGTCGGGGCGGCCTACCAGGCCAAGTATCACCGGCTGGCAGCGCTTATCCTTCTGGGCGGGGCGGGGCTTATCACCTGCATCACCTTCGTCTGGCTGTCTGCGCCCGATCTTGCGGTAACGCAGTTGCTCGTCGAGATCGTAACCACCGTCCTGCTGCTGCTTGGACTTCGCTGGCTCCCGAAGCGTTGGGAAGATCCCGATCCGCTTCCGGTGCAGATCGGCCCGCGCATCCGCCGCTATCGCGACTTGTTGCTCGCCATCGGCAGCGGGGCTGGTGTGGCTATCATCGCCTATGCCGTGATGACGCGCCTGTCTCCCAGCAGCATCGGCGATTATTTCCTCGAAAACGCCTATTCGGGCGGCGGCGGCAAGAATGTCGTCAATGTCATTCTGGTCGATTTCCGCGCCTTTGATACTTTTGGCGAAATCGCCGTCCTTGGCATTGTCGGTCTTACGGTCTTTGCGCTGCTGCGACGTTTTCGTCCAGCGCCCGACACGACCGGATCGACCGCCCAACAGAAAATACAGGACGCCTATGACGAGGCAGCGCCGGACCGCAAGGCCGGTGAAACACTGGCCGATTATCTGGCCGTGCCGTCTGTCATCATGCAATGGCTTTTCCCGGTGATCGTCGTGCTGGCAGTGCATCTGTTCCTGCGTGGCCATGATCTGCCGGGTGGCGGGTTTGCGGCCGGTATCACGCTCGCAATTGCATTCCTGCTCCAATATCTGGCATCAGGCGCGCGCGTTGTGGAGGACCGCCTGCGCATCCTGCCCCTGCGCTGGATCGGGATGGGCCTGCTGTTGGCCGGTGCAACAGGCGCGGGATCGTGGTTCTTCGGCTATCCGTTCCTCACAACCTTCTTCCAGTATACGGAGATACCGCATATCGGAAAAATGCCGACAGCCAGTGCGCTGCTGTTCGATCTTGGAGTCTTCACCCTCGTGGTCGGCGCTACGGTGCTCGTTTTGATCGCTCTCGCGCACCAATCGCTCCGCAAACACCGTGTCGAGAAACTGGCCGCAACGAAGGAGGAGAACTGATGGAACTCGTTCTTGCTCTGGCAATCGGCGTGTTGATGGCATCCGGCGTGTGGCTGATCCTTCGCCCGCGCACCTTCCAGGTGGCAATTGGCCTGTCGCTGATTTCCTACGCGGTCAATCTCTTCATCTTTTCGATGGGGCGCCTCCGCACCAATGCGGCCCCCGTCCTCGATAACGGTGTTGACGTTCAGGCCACGCAATATACCGATCCTGTGCCGCAGGCGCTTGTTCTTACCGCCATCGTCATCGGCTTCGCAATGACCGCACTTTTCCTTGTCGTGCTGCTCGCCTCACGCGGGTTGACACGTACGGACCACGTGGACGGCAAGGAGAATTGATGTTGGACTGGAAAACACATCTCATCGTTGCGCCAATCGTCCTGCCGCTCGTCACGGCGGCCGTCCTGCTGCTGTTCGATGAGCGCAAGCGCAAGCTCAAGATGGCCATCAACTCCATTTCGACCCTGGGGTTGATCGCGATTGCCATCACGCTTGCAGGCATGGCGAGCGAAAGGGCGCCCGACGCTCTGGTCTACCTGATCGGCAACTGGCCCGCGCCATTCGGCATCGTTCTGGTGCTTGATCGTCTCGCGGCCCTCATGCTCGTGCTGACAAGCCTGCTCGGCATGGCATCGCTCAGCTTTGCGCTTGCCCATTGGCACAAGGCCAGTCCGCATTTCCATACGATATTCCAGCTTTTGCTGATGGGACTGAACGGCGCATTCCTGACCGGCGACCTGTTCAACCTTTTCGTGTTCTTCGAAGTCATGCTGGCTGCGTCCTACGGGCTGGCGCTACACGGCTCCGGTCCGGCACGCGTGAAGGCCGGCATGCACTATATCGCCGTCAACCTCGTCGCCTCGTCGCTGTTCCTGATCGGTGTCAGCCTGATCTACGGCGTGACCGGCACATTGAACATGGCCGATCTTGCGCAGAAGATTTCGCAGGTAGCGCCCGAAGATCGTATGCTGCTTGAAGCAGGCGCCGCGGTTCTTGGCGTAGCGTTCCTCGTCAAGGCAGGCATGTGGCCGCTCAATTTTTGGTTGGCGCCAACCTATACGGCGGCAGCAGCACCGGTTGCGGCGGTCTTCGCCATCATGAGCAAGGTCGGCATCTACGTCCTTCTGCGCCTGTCGCCGCTGATGTTCGGCATCGGTGCCGGTTCCTCCTACGGTTTCGGCAATGACTGGCTCTATTTCGGCGGGATGGTAACGCTTGCCTTCGGCCTGATCGGCGTCGTCGCATCGCAGGCGATGGGACGTCTCGCCAGCTACAGCATTCTAGTATCCTCCGGCACCTTGCTGGCCGCCATCGGCAGCGGCAACACCGCCATGACAGGTGCGGCACTTTTCTACATGGTCAGTTCGACACTCACCATTGCCGCATTTTTCCTACTGATCGAATTGATCGAGCGCGGGCAGGACGCAGCCGCCAACGTTCTCGCCGTTACCATGGAAGCCTATGGTGACGATGAGGAGGAAGAAGAAGAGGACGAGATCGGCGCGGTATTGCCTGCGACCCTTGCCGTCCTGGGCACGTTCTTCGGGATTTGCGCGATATTGCTGATCGGTCTTCCGCCGTTTTCGGGCTTCATCGCCAAATTCCTGATCCTGGCGGCGGTGTTCAATGGAGAAGGTGCCACCCCGCAGCTTGCAATGCCGGTCAGCCCGGCAAGCTGGGCACTGGTTGCACTTGTTCTCCTATCCGGCCTGTCGGCCCTGATCGCGATGACGCGTACCGGCATCCGTACCTTCTGGGCTTCGCTCGAAGGTAACGTGCCGCGTGTTCTGGTGCGGGAAGTCGTGCCGATCGCAGGACTTCTGGCAATCTGTCTGGCGCTGACGATCGCAGCCGGTCCGGCAATGCGTTACATGGATGAAACAGCGCGTTCGCTGCACAATCCTGCATCCTATATCAGCAGCGTTCTCAATGCGCCGCGCGCGGGCACGCAAACGGAGGAGGCACAGTGAAGAGAATCCTGCCTTATCCGCTTCTGTTCGCCTCGCTGCTTCTGTTCTGGCTGCTCTTGAATGGCTTCACCCGGGCGCAGTTCCTGCTCGGTGCGATCATCGCAATCATTGCATGCCTCATCATGACGGCCTTGCAGCCGCAGAAGAACCATATTCGCTCAATCCCGACCATGCTCTGGCTGTTCGGAGCCATAAGCTATGACATATTGGAATCGAATATCGCCGTTGCGGGGATCATCCTGTCGCGCAAGCGCAAGCGACGTCCGGGCTTCGTCGTCATCCAGCTCGATCTGGAAAACCGGACTGCGCTTGCCGTCCTCGCCTGCATAATCACCGCGACGCCAGGCACGGCATGGGTGGATTATAACGCCGCAAGGCGCGAACTGACGATCCACGTGCTCGATCTGGACGATGCGCAGGCGTGGCGGGATACGATCAAGGGACGGTATGAGCAGCCGCTCATCAAGATATTTACAGTCGCCGACACCGTCGAAGAGGAGAAATCCGCATGAGCGCAGTCATTATCTTCTGGTCCCTGCTTTTCGCTCAGCTGATGCTTCTTGGCGCCATGGCCTGCGCAGTCTACAGGCTTCTGGTCGGTCCGCGCGCACAGGATCGCATTCTTGCGACCGATGCGCTTTACCTCAACGCGTTGCTGCTCCTGATTACATTCGGCATACGCACGGGCAGCATCATCTATTTCGAAGCCTCGCTGATTATCGCTCTTCTCGGCTTTGTCGCTACCGTGGCGCTGTCCAAATTCCTCATGCGCGGGGAGGTGATCGAATGATCAATGCAGGCGAAATTCCCGTCTGGGCCGCTGTCATCATTTCATTTTTCCTGCTGGGCGGCGCGTTCCTGACGCTTGTCGGATGCATCGGCCTTGTTCGCTTCAAGAGCTTTTATGAGCGCGTTCATGCGCCCACGCTCGGCTCGTCGTTCGGAGCGGGCGGGATCCTGATCGCGTCGATTATATTTTTCTCCATCTTGCAATCGAAGCCGATTCTGCATGAAGTGGTCATTACCGTCTTTGTGGTTGTCACAACGCCGGTAACGCTCATGCTGCTCAGCCGCGCCGTGATCCATCGCGACAGAACGCAGGACAGCAAGGAGCTGCCTTCATCTTCCGACCCGCTATAGTCGGTTTGATGTTCGAGGGTGCGGAGAGGGCGGAAAGCCAGCGTTTTCCGCCGCACCAAATGGGGAAAACCGCCTGCTCCGACAGGAGACGGCGGCTGTCGCTTCCGGGCTGACCGGAGACCTGTTTTGGAGTTCGCTTCAAGACCGGCTATCCTGCCGACCGGAAACTTTATCTGCCATTTGCCGAATCCCCTGCATCAGTGCCCACCGACCGCGGAGCGGGATGCAACGGCCTATCGTCTTTTCGGGCATTTGGAGGAGTGTCCCGGGGCTGCGGCCAATTGTCCATTCGGGCCAGACCCGGGGACAAGCGGATTGAAGGAACAGACCATTTGAATTATCTGAATTTCAGTAATTTCTGAAAATTCAGAATTTACGGGAGAGAGAATTTTGGAATTGTCGCCAATCGTTCAATCGTTCGTGCTCCACTTCGGAGAAATGGGCAGCCGTTGGGGCATCAACCGCACCGTGGGGCAGATATATGCGCTGCTTTACATATCGCCTGACCCTCTTTGCGCCGACCAGATCGTCGACGCTCTCGGTGTGTCACGTTCGAACGTCTCCATGGGTATCCGCGAGTTGCAAGGCTGGAATCTGGTGTTGCTGAAGCACATTCCCGGTGATCGCCGCGATTTCTTCACGACGCCCGACGATGTGTGGCAGATTCTGCGCACGCTCGCCGAGGAGCGCAAGAAGCGCGAGATCGATCCCACGCTTACCGTTCTGCGCGAGATCCTGATGGAACAGCCGAAGGGCGAAAGCGATCTTTATGCGCAGGATCGCATGAAGGACATGTACGGCCTGATCGAAAGGCTGACCAACTGGTACGACGACGTCAAGCGGCTCGATACGGACCGTTTGACCAGTCTTCTGGCGCTTGGCGCCAAGGTGACCCGCTTCCTTGAAACCACGGACAGGATCGTGGCGCTTGGGCGCGGGCGAACATCGGCCAAAAAGGAGCCTAAGAGAGAGTGACATCCGTTGTCCCCCGAACGGAAACATTGACGGCAGAAGACGGCGAAGTGGCGGGCATCCGGCAAAGTTCGCGCCGCCCGCAACGTCGTCCTGTCCCGTCCTTGCTGAAGCGGGGGGCATATCTTCAGGCATTGGCCGCACTTTTGTGGCTGCCGCAGGCGGGCATCTTCGCCTATGCGATCGGGCGGCTGGCCGATACCGGCTTCGACAATTCCGTCTATTACAGCGCGGCAGGCATCTTCATTCTCGGCTGCCTGCGCAGCATTCTCGAAAGTGCAGGTGCGGCCAAGGCTTTCGATGCCGCCCGGCAAGAGCTTTCCCGGCTGCGGACCAATGCCGTTGCGGCGCTTGCGGAGCGTTCGCCCCTCGATGTGATGCGCCCATCATCCGGCGAGGCTGCAAGCATTCTTGCCGAACAAGCGGAAATGGTCGTTCCTTATCTTTCGCGTTTCGTGCCGGTGCGCATTCGCGTCATGCTGGTTCCATTGGCCATACTTGCAGTCGTGCTCTGGTATTCGTGGGCTGCGGCGCTTGTCCTGATGGTTGCAGCCCCGCTGATACCGATATTCATGGCGCTGATCGGCTGGCGCGCAAAAGCGGCCAGTGAAAAGCAGCTTATCGCTCTTGGCGGCATGAACGGTTTTCTGCTCGACCGTCTGCGCGGCCTTGCCACCATCCGCACATTCCATGCCGTGGATGCTACCGCGAACCGGTTGCGCGAAAATGCGGAAACCCTGCGCTCAAAAACCATGTCCGTCCTGCGCATTGCATTTCTGTCGTCCGCCGTGCTTGAACTTTTCGCGGCAATCGGCGTCGCCATGGTCGCGGTCTACATTGGCTTTCATTTGCTGGGCCAGCTCAACTTCGGAGCATGGGGCCATAAGCTGACGTTGGCGGAAGGTCTTTTCGTCCTGCTTCTGTCGCCTGCGTTCTTTGAGCCGCTACGCGATCTTTCCGCCGTCTGGCACGACCGCGCTGCGGGTGAAGCTTCTATCGACGCGCTGGAAAAGCTTTCCGAACATCCGATGACCGTTGTCGGAAAGAGCGAAAGCCAGACAGCAATGAGCGGAACTCCCACAGTAAGCTTGCACAATATCGGATTCAGTTACGGGACGGAAGCCAAGGTTCTCAACGAATTCAGCCTCAACATCGAGGCTGGAGAGCACGTAGCTCTGCTCGCGCCGAGTGGCTACGGAAAATCCACCATTCTGGCGCTTGTTGCCGGGCTGACGGCTCCGCAGGCTGGCCGGATCGAGATCGGCGGCGTGGCGCTGACAGATGAAACCGCAGCAGCACTTCGTGCAAGGATGAGCTGGATCGGACAGAAACCGCACATCTTTGCCGGATCGGCCCGTCAAAATATCACCCTTGGCCGACACACCGACGTGGAAGCCACCAGAGCTATTATCGACGACATGGCGCTGGGTCATGTTCTGGGCGTTACCGGCAACGGCCTGATTGGTGAAAACGGAGCAGGCATTTCCGGGGGCGAGGCCCTGCGGCTGGCGCTTTCCCGTGCGGCTATCGATGCGGGTGCAGATATTCTCCTGGCTGATGAACCGACTGCTCATCTTGATCAGGAAACGGCAACGCTCATTGCCGACAGTCTTTTGAAGCTTGCCAGAGGCAAGACGCTGATCGTCGCTACCCATGACGAAACTCTTGCCCGCAGGATGGATCGCGTCGTCCGTCTGGATGGCGGCGTGAGCAACGATCCCCTTTGGCAGAGGAGGGCAGCCGAATGAATGGTTTCCAGTCATTGCAGCCAATCCTCAGGCTCTTTTTCCGCACCAAGGGAACAGCTCTCCTTGCAGGTATCGCAACGGCAACCGTAACGGTCCTCGCCGGCATTGCACTTCTTGGCCTGTCGGGGTGGTTTATAACCGCAACGGCAATCGCAGGCATGAGCATCGCCACGGCGGTTGTGTTCGACGTGTTCGCGCCCGCCGCCGGCATTCGCCTGCTTGCGATCCTGCGGACCGGTTCACGCTATCTCGAACGGCTCGTCACCCATGATGCGACGCTCGCGATCCTCGCGGCCCTGCGCGAAAAACTGTTCCGCAGCTGGGCGCGGCCAAGCGCTGCAAATACGCTGCTAAAACGTCCGGCACGCCTTCTCTTCCGTCTGACCGCAGACATCGATGCGCTCGACTCGCTTTATCTGCGGGTGGTGGTGCCGGTTGGCGCTGCGCTTGCCACCGCCCTTGTTGCCGGTATCGCGCTCGGTCTGATGAACCCGGTTTTTGGGCTGGTGGTGGCGACCGTCCTACTTGCGGCTGGTCTTTGTATTCCGCTTGCAGCCGCCCGCCGTTCCGAAAAATCCATGCGCCAGCGTGTCAAGGGCACGGAAGCGCTGCGGGCCCGCACGGTCGATCTTGTAGCCGGTCAGACCGAACTTCTGATGGCCGGGCGGCTTGCAGATCAGAAGCTGGCATTGGCCCGCGCCGATGGTTACATCGCCGCATCGGATCGCAGGCTCAACCGCATAGAGATCGTTACCGGCGCCGGTTTCGGCATTGTTCACGCATCCCTGCTTGCAGGCGGCCTTGTCGCTGTTGGATTGTTGATGCGGTCCGAGACAATCGGAGCCCCCGTCGCAGCACTTGGAATGCTCGTCATTCTTGGCGCGATGGAGCCCTTTTCAGCATTGCGGCGCGGCGCGATGGAGCTCGGCCGCACAGTCCTCGCTGCGAAGCGCGTCGCGCCTCAACTGACGGATGAGGCCGAACCCGCAGCGCCGCAAAAGCCAGCGAATGGCAAGGCGGTTCAGCTGAAAAGCGTGTCCGTTCGCCATGAGGGTGCCGAACGCGATGCCCTCAAAAATATCACGTTCGATATTGCTGCCGGTGAGCGTGTCGCCATCGTCGGCACAAGCGGCGCAGGCAAATCGACACTGTTCAGTCTGCTCGCAGGAGAAATTCGAGCAACGCGGGGCAGTGTCGAGGTATTGCCGACACGCCTTCTCACACAGCGGACCGAGCTTTTTCAGGACAGTCTTCGCGATAATCTGCGTCTGGCGCGCGCCGATGCAGGCGATCATGAACTGATGGATGCGCTGGACGCTGCTGGCCTTGGGACATTTATCAGGGAATTGCCAGCGGGGCTCAATGCGATGCTGGGCGAGGGCGGTCTGGGGTTATCGGGCGGGCAGG
>MTEY01012299.1_pt1 | contig 11798 bp, 10 predicted proteins | sample 1042721 | NCBI WGS metagenome assembly MTEY01 (sample SAMN06185809, study PRJNA358809) | soil metagenome | isolation source: soil biostimulated with seedmeal as carbon source | place: India | collected 2015-05-23 | reverse complement strand
TCTGCGTCTTATGCAGGAACTTTGCATGGCGCGAGGGACTTCCGTTCTGATGATCAGCCATGATCTTGGGGTCATTGCGAAAATGTGTCGTCGCGTGGGTGTCATGTATGCCGGGCATCTGGTCGAGGAGCGTGTAACGGCGGATCTGTTTCATCATCCGGCACATCCTTACGCGCATGGTCTTCTGGCGTCCCTGCCGCAGCTTGGATCGCGCCAGACGGAAGGCCAGCTACGGCTTCAGGAAATCGAGGGTGTCGTGCCATCGATTTCCGCTTTTCCAAAAGGCTGCCGGTTCGAGCCGCGTTGCACGCGTGCGACCGATGTTTGCCGTGCGCAAAAGCCGGGCTGGACGCCGCTTGAGGATGCCGGTGTGGTGAGGTGCTTCCATCATGAATGATCTACATTCAACCAAACTGGCAGAACCTTTGGTTCGCATCGATGATGTCTGCGTTTACTTCCCGGTGAGCGGTGGAATTTTCAGTCGTTCCAAGCAATTGCTGCGCGCCGTCAACAATCTCAGCCTGACGCTTAACAAAGGCGAGTGCCTTTCGATTGTAGGGGAGTCTGGTTGCGGTAAGTCCACACTGGCCCTCTCCATAGTCGGCTTGCAGAGACCGACCAGTGGGCAGATCTATTTTGAAGGACGTCCGATCACAGGCAAGAATGAACCTTCCCGTCTGGAACGGTCGAAGATGGCGCAGATGGTCTTTCAAGATCCGTTTGCTTCACTCAATCCTCGCCAGACGGTGTACACGTCGCTCGCTGCACCTTTGCGACTTCACGGCGTGAAATCGCGTAGCGAAATCGACGGTCGCATTGAAGAGATCCTACGTCTCGTTGGTTTGAAACCCGAGCAGGCGAGGCGTTTTCCGCACGAATTTTCCGGTGGTCAACGCCAGCGTATAGGGATCGCACGAGCGCTGTTACTTAATCCGAAAGTCATCGTGCTCGATGAGCCCGTTTCGGCCCTTGATGTCTCGATCCGGGCGCAGATCATCAATCTGCTCCTGGAGCTGAAGGAGCGGCTTGGCCTTTCCTACATCATGATCAGCCACGACCTGAGCGTCGTGGAGCATATGAGCGACCGGGTGGCGGTCATGTATTTCGGGCAGATTGTCGAAAGTGGTCCGTGGGATCGGATTTTCTCGAATCCAACCCACCCTTATACCCGGCGGCTGATTTCGGCCATTCCTGACCCGATGACCGAATTGACGGGCGGTCGACTGATTGACGATCGAAACCCGCCGCAACCGCCTGCCGGTTATGCGTTTTACCCAGACAGCTTCGGCACGCATGACGTTCATAAGATACCACCTCCTACGCAATTGATTAATATTGGTGGAGAGCAGCGTATCCGCGTTATGAAGAAACCCTGATTTGCAATAAAAAGCGCCGCTAAGCGGCGCTTTTTATTGCTATATTGGAAGTTCAGCCGCTGATGAGCTTGACTTCCATGAAGTCTTCCAGCCCCCATTTGCCGCCTTCGCGACCATTACCCGACTGCTTGTAGCCTCCGAACGGGCTGCCCGGCGCGCGGGAGGTGCCATTGATCTGCACCATGCCGGCACGCAACTTTCGAGCCACGCGTTTCGCCCGTTCCGGGCTGCCGGTCTGGATATAGGCTGCAAGTCCGTAAGGCGTGTCATTGGCAATGGCGATGGCTTCTTCTTCCGTATCGAAGGGGATCATAGCCAGCACCGGTCCGAAGATTTCTTCGCGGGCAATCGTCATGTCATTATTCACATCGGCAAAGACGGTTGGTTTGACGAAGTCCCCTTCGGTGAATCCATCGGGACGCCCCGTTCCACCAGCCACAAGCCGAGCACCTTCGTCGATGCCCTTCTGGATCAGTTTCTGCACTTTCTCGAACTGGATCGAAGAGGAAAGCGGGCCAATATGATCGCCTTCTTCTGCCGGGTCACCAACCTTCGTGCCTTCCGCCACCTTCCTGGCGAGTTCGACCGCTTTGTCGTAAACCGAACGTTCGACCAGCATGCGCGTCGGCGCATTGCAGGACTGGCCGGTATTTTCGAAACAATGGGCAAGGCTGCGGGCAATGGTCTTTTCGAGGTCGGCATCGGCGAAAACGATATTCGGCGACTTGCCGCCAAGTTCAAGCGAAACCCGCTTCACCGTTGCTGCTGCAGCTCGAGAGACCGCTGTGCCTGCGCGCGTCGAGCCGGTAAACGACATCATGTCGACATCCGGATGCTGCGACAGGGCCTCACCAACGACAGCACCTTCGCCATTGACGAGATTGAACACACCTTGCGGGAAACCAGCCTCATCCACAAACTCGGCGAAGAGCATGGCCGACATGGGGGCAATCTCGGATGGCTTCAGTATGACGGTGCAGCCGACAGCTAGCGCAGGGATAACTTTTAGCGCGATCTGGTTCATTGGCCAGTTCCAGGGCGTGATGAGGCCGCAAACGCCAATCGGTTCGCGCACTATCGTCTGGTTCGGAAATTTCGGAGAAAGAAGCTCTTCGAACTCGAAATTCTCGAATGCTGCGATGAAGGCTTTGGTATGCGAAAGGCCTGCCGCAGCCTGCGATTCCCGCGCAAGCGTGATTGGCGCTCCCATTTCCAGCGAGATCGCCTTGGCCATTTCCTCAAGACGAGCTTCATAAATTTCCACGAGCCGTCGAATATAACCGATGCGGTCCGCGGCAGAAGTTTCGCTCCAGGACGGGAATGCCTTGCGGGCAGCTGCGACCGCCAGATCAATGTCTTTCGCAGAGCCTGCAGAGATTACGGCATAAGGCTTCTCGTTAGCGGGATTAATGACCTCAATGGACTTGGCCTCTACCGGAGCGCGCCATGCGCCATCGATATAGAAGTCTGTTTTCTGAATGAGGTTTTTCTGAAGCATCGTGCCGTCCTCCGTCGCGCTTAATGTCCCGGGTCGTTTCAAGCGGACCCGGTTTGTGTTTTGACACTAATACCCGGACATTGCAGCGTCAAAACAGAAGGCTGCATGGAAGCATCAATTTTTCTTATTCATTATCGTAAGCCTCAATCTCGACGCCCAAAGCGGCCAGCCCTTCCTCAAGATAATCTCCGAGAAGTGGTGTGCCGATAAGATACTTGGCCTCCCGACCATTATCGCGGTCGGCAGCGGTTGACAGGGCTTCGTCCCATTCGTCGACGCTGAAATCACCCCGTCCTACCCACATCAGCGCCAGCAGTTCCTGTCGTTCGTCTATGTTAAGAGAACGAATAGCCGCAAAAAGTTCCTTTCGAGTGGGATTGGTCAGCGAGGCATCGAGAATATCAACTTCGTTGTCATCGCTGGCGTTGGATCCGGAGTCTTCATCGGTAGCGGGAACCTGAACATCATATTCCCGAGCCTTGGCGATAATAAATTCCAAATTCTCAATATTGTTGACCAACTCGACCACGCTCGCCTCCGTCACCTTGGCTATTTGTCAAACAACGCTTTCGCGAAGCCTTGGTTCCGGTTGCCTCAAAGAGCGGGATCGGCTTCGCGCAGCCTGTAACCGACGCCTGTTTCGGTCAGGATATAATGCGGCTGATCCGGCGATTTTTCAATCTTCTGCCGTAGCTGGCGGACATAGATGCGAAGATATTGCACGTCAGCCGCCGGTCCCCAGACCTGGCTTAAGATGAAATGGTGAGTCAGCACTTTCCCTGCATGCTGTACGAGCAAGCTCAGGATATCATATTCTTTTGGCGACAGCTTAATTTCTTCGCCGTTCAGTTTTACAATGCGGCGCACGAGATCGACGGTCAGACCACCACATTGGAAAAGCGGCTTTTGTCCCTGCTGTTGTAGTCGATGCCGCAAGGCGACCCGAAGACGAGCGGCAAGCTCCTTCATTCCGAAAGGTTTCGGGATGTAGTCATCTGCCCCTTCTTCAAGGGCGCGGACAATCCCGGCTTCATCGGTGCGGCTCGAGAGGATGAGAATTGGCAAGCTTATTCCGTTCTCTCTCCAGCGTTGGAGCAGAGTATGGCCGTCGGTATCAGGAAGGCCCAGATCGAGCACCACGATGTCGGGCTTATCCATTGCAATGCGTTCGTCAGCTTGGCTGCCATCTGCAGCTTCGACAACGGTATAGCCTTCTGTTGTCAGTCCGACCCGCAGCAATTTGCGGATGGCTGGTTCGTCATCGACAACTAGAATCTTGAGCTTCGGATCGTTCATGAATCCCTGTCAACTTCATCAGCGGGAATGGGCAAGGTGACCGTAAATACAGCGCCAGTACCTTCTTGTTGGTTACCTGCCCGGATGGAGCCTCCCATCGCCTCGATGAAACCGCGTGCGATAGGAAGACCCAGTCCGGTGCCAGCCTGAACGTGATCTCCTTTACGCACACGATAGAACGTATCGAACACATGCTCCAGATCGTCATGAGGAATCCCTGGGCCTCGATCCGAGATTTCCAGCGTTATGTTGGATGTATCCGCGTGAGCTTTAACCGTAATGGGCGAATTCTCCGGAGCGTATTTTGCGGCGTTGTCGAACAGATTGAATAAAGCCTGCTCAAACAGGACGGCGTCAAGGTGGACCATCGGCAGATTGACTGGAACCGCGACGTTGACCTGATGGCAGGCGAGTATCCTGGATGCACGATTGAGTGCAGCCCCGATCAGGTCTCCAACAAAATGAAGCGAGAGATTAGGCTTCATCGCACCGGCTTCGATGCGGGTCATATCAAGGAGATTGGCGATGAAGCGGTTCAAGCGTTCAGATTGATCCACGACGGTTGCAACAAGCTCTGATCGGTCGGCGTCCGGCAAAGATGCGGAATAGTCGCGCAGTGTCGTCGCGGCTCCGAGAATGGCAGCCAAAGGGGTCTTCAGATCGTGCGAGATGGAGGTGAGCAATGCCGAACGCAGCTTGTCAGCTTCGGCGGCCAGTTTTGCCCGCTCTACATCGCCAACAAGCTGAACGCGTTCGATGGCAATTGCTGCCTGATCGGCCAGAGCTTCGAAGAGACGCTGTTGCTCAGGCGTGAGAATTGGGCCCACACGATCATTATCGAGACCGATAACGCCAACGGACGTTCGTGCAGTTTTGAGAGGCAGATAGAGCCGCTTTGCACCCGGCAGCGTATTGGCGCCGCGGCCTGCCGGCAAGTCATGCTCCCAGGTCCAGTGCGCGGCAGCTATATCAGCATCGTCCAGAGTATCATCTGGCGGATAACCGGCCCTGACAGCAATGCTGTTAACGTCGGGAAGCAGAATTACGACCCTTACCTTGAGCATGGATGCGATCTGGAATGCCGTTGCCCAGAGCACATCATCAATTGAACCTGTTCCTGCCAGCTTTTTACTGAAGAGATACAGATCTTCCGTCATGCGCGCGCGTTGTCGCGCAGCCGCGGCCTGCCTTTGGACGCGACTTGCCAGATTGCTGGCGATAACGCTCACAAACAGGAAGAAAACCAACGCTACGACACTTTCGGGATCGGCGATTGAAAGCGTGTAAAGTGGCGAGAGAAAAAAGAAGTTATAGGCGAATGCGCTGATTACGGATGCAAAAAGCGCAGGCCAAAGACCGAGGGTGACTGCGACACCAAGAACGCCAACAACGAATACCAGCGCTATGCTGCGCACATCCAAAAACTGATCGAGCAACAGCCCGACAACAAGGGCTACGCCGGTCATTGCCATGCCGATCAGATAGGGCGTTACATCGGGCGGTGTGTTGTGCCGGGCGGTGTTTATCTTGCGGCTGGCGCTCCCATTTTCGTGCTCGACCCCGGCTGTTATATGAATATCGATAGCACCGGAAAGCCGGACAAGCTCGCGCGCGACGGACCCGTCAATCATCTCGCGCCAACGCGACTTTATGGACTTTCCGGCTACGATCTGAGTGAAGTTGTGAGCTGAAGCGTAGCGAACAATGTCTTCGGCTACTGACTGGCCCGGAATGGTGATCGTTTCCCCGCCAAGCTGTTCGGCAAGCCTCAACGCCGTTGCAAGCCTGTCCTTTGCTTCATCGGCGAGCCCCGCAGAACGGGCGGTTTCGATATGGATTGCGGCCCATGGGGCGCGAAGGCGATCTGCAAGCCGACGGGCATAGCGAACAAGCGATACACTGCGCGGACTGTCATCGACGGCGACCAATATGCGATCGCTTGCCGCCCAGGGCCCTTCTATCGCATGAGCGCGCATATGGCTGAGAAGCTGTTCGTCTACACGTTGGGCGGTGCGGCGCAGCGCCAGTTCGCGTAACGCTGTCAGGTTGCCGGGGGAAAAATAATTGCGGATCGCCCGTTTCGCTGTCTTGGGAAGGTAGATCTTGCCTTCATTGAGCCGTTTAATGAGATCTCCGGGGGTGAGATCAATCAGTTCGATGTCGTCGGCACGGTCGATTATGCTGTCGGGCACAGTTTCACGCACGCGAATACGGGTGATCTGCGCCACAACATCATTCAGGCTTTCGACGTGCTGGATATTGAGCGTTGTGTAAACGTCGATACCGCGCGCCAGAATTTCCTCTACATCCTGATACCGCTTGGGATGCCTGCTGCCGGGCGCATTCGTATGTGCAAGTTCATCTACCAGAACCAGCTGCGGCTTGCGCGCCAGAACCGCATCGATATCCATTTCTTCGAGTTGATGACCCCGATATGCAACGCGCGCGCGAGGAATGATTTCAAGCCCTTCAGTAAGGGCTTCAGTCTCCGCTCGTCCGTGCGTTTCGACAATGCCGATGACGACATCTATTCCATCAGCTTTGCGCGCGCGGCCCGACATCAGCATTTCATAGGTCTTGCCGACACCTGGCGCAGCACCGAGAAATATCTTCAGACGGCCACGCGTCTCGCGTTCCGCCTGTTCAAGCAGAGCATCCGGGGAGGGTCTGTTTTCGCCGAAACGAAGCGGGTCCGATGTCAAACAAGGCTCCTAACAGGAAAGGGCGGCAAATCTTGCCGCCCGAGTTATTCTACTTGGTTTCGTCCCTGTCCAGAACAAGGTTCAGCTCGAGAACATTGACCACCGGCTCCCCGAGGAATCCAAGTTCACGAGGTTCGATCTGTTGCTCTACAATCCGGCGCAATGCGGCTTCATCAATCCCGCGTGCCTTTGCAACGCGAGGCACCTGATAGAAGGCTGCCTCCGGGGAGATATGCGGATCAAGACCGCTTGCAGATGTTGTCACGAGGTCAATCGGTGGTTCTGTAGAGCCTTCTTGGTGCGCAAGGGCCGCGGCGTTCGCTTTAATCCGCTCAATGAGCTTTGGATTGGTTGGGCCCAGATTGGAACCACCGGAGCTTGCGGCATCGTAACCGTCTTTTCCTGCGGCAGATGGCCGACCGTGAAAATACCGATCGCTGGTAAAATTCTGGCCGATCAATTGGGAGCCGATGATTGTGCCGTCCTTTTCGATAAGGCTGCCACTGGCTTTCGCCGGAAAGATCGCTTGGGCGATGCCGGTCATGCCGAGCGGATAGAGTAATCCGGTTATAACGGTAAGCGACACGATCATGACAAGCGCTGGACGAAGTTGTTTCAGCATTTTTGCTTATCCTTATACGAGGCCAAGGGTGATAATCGCCAGATCGATGGCCTTGATGCCCACGAACGGCACGACGACACCGCCGAGTCCGTAGATTAAAAGATTACGCGAAAGGAGAGCGCCTGCGCCGACCGGCTTATAGGTGACGCCTCTCAACGAAAGCGGGATCAGGGCCACAATGATCAGGGCATTGAAGATGATGGCCGACAAAATGGCACTCTGTGGAGAAGCCAATCCCATAATGTTGAGCGCGCCCAACTGCGGATAAAAGGCCAGAAACATCGCCGGAATGATTGCAAAGTACTTCGCAATGTCATTGGCGATGGAGAATGTGGTCAGTGCCCCCCGCGTCATCAGCAATTGCTTGCCGATCTCAACAATTTCGATGAGTTTCGTGGGATCACTGTCGAGGTCGACCATATTGCCTGCTTCACGCGCGGCAACCGTGCCGGTGTTCATGGCCACGCCTACATCAGCTTGCGCAAGGGCAGGGGCATCATTGGTGCCATCGCCGCACATTGCAACAAGTTTGCCCTTGGACTGTTCCTCGCGGATCAAAGACAGTTTGTTTTCAGGCGTTGCCTGCGCCAGAAAGTCGTCCACCCCGGCTTCGGCGGCGATGGCTGCTGCGGTCATCGGGTTATCACCGGTAATCATGACTGTACGAATACCCATCCGGCGCAGTTCCGCGAAGCGTTCACGGATGCCGCCTTTGACGATGTCCTTCAGATGCACGACACCAAGGAGTTGACCATCCTTGGCGACAGCAAGCGGTGTGCCGCCCGCCTTGGCGATCGTATCAGCGATGGATTGCAGTCCGGACAGGGTGCCTTGATCAACGCGGCTGCTCTGCTCCACATAGGCGAGCACCGCATCCACCGCACCTTTGCGAATGACAGAACCTTCAACATCTACCCCGCTCATGCGGCTTTGTGCGGTGAACGGTACAAAATGAGCGTGAAGGCTCTGCATGTCGCGCCCACGCAGGCCGTATTTTTCCTTGGCAAGAACGACGATAGAGCGACCTTCCGGTGTCTCATCGGCAAGCGAAGCCAACTGTGCCGCGTCGGCCAAGTTTTGCGCGGTTACGCCGCTGACAGGTACAAAAGCAGTCGCCTGACGATTGCCGAGGGTGATCGTTCCGGTCTTGTCGAGAAGAAGCGTGTCGACGTCCCCTGCGGCCTCTACGGCACGACCAGACATGGCAAGCACGTTGAACCGAACGAGACGATCCATGCCCGCAATGCCAATAGCGGAAAGCAAGGCGCCGATTGTAGTCGGGATGAGTGTTACAAACAGTGCAACCAGCACTGTGACCGGAACATAACCGCCTGCATAGGTCGCAAAACTCGGGATTGTCACAACGGCCAGAACGAATATCAGCGTCATGCCTGCAAGCAGAATGTTGAGTGCGATCTCATTCGGCGTCTTCTGACGTTCGGCACCTTCCACCAGGCTGATCATCTTGTCGATGAAGGTTGAACCCTGCGCGGCAGTGATGCGGACCTTGATCCAGTCGGACAGGACCTGTGTTCCACCGGTGACGGCGGAGCGGTCGCCGCCGGACTCGCGAATGACCGGTGCGGATTCCCCGGTGATGGCCGCTTCGTTAACGGAGGCCACGCCTTCGATGACTTCGCCATCCGAGGGAATAATGTCACTGGCTTCCACCAGAACCACATCACCCACCTTCAGACTGGTCCCCGGTACATTCTTCCAGCTTTGGCTTTCCGGACTATCCAGAAGTTTGGCCTGCGTTTCTGTTCGTGTGCGGCGCAGGGAGTCCGCCTGCGCCTTTCCACGTCCTTCGGCGACGGCTTCAGCAAAATTCGCAAACAGAACCGTGAACCATAGCCAGAGAACGATCTGGAACGAGAAGCTGGCATCGGGATTGCTGGTGGCAACGTCCTTCAGGAGAAGCAAAGTGCTCAACAGTGAAACGACTGCAACCACAAACATTACCGGATTGCGTGCAAGGCTCCTCGGGTTGAGCTTGCGGAAGGCATCGCCGATGGCGGGTAAAAGGATGCGGGCATCGAGAATGCTCGCGGATTTGGACTGGCTCATAAAGGAGGCTCCAGTAAATTACGTTTCCGTTTCGGAAAATCTCAGATCAACCCGGCAAGCTGAACCGCGAGAAGGATGGCGGTCGTTGCCAGAAGGATAGAGAGGATGCAGTTTGAGGGGCGCAGCATCAGAACATTTGTCCCTTGATCATTGCGAAGTGCTCGGCGACGGGCCCGAGCGCCAGCGCGGGGAAGAAAATCAAGCCACCGACTACGAGAATGACGCCAATCAGCAAGCCGACGAAAAGCGGGCCTGTTGTCGGGAAGGTACCGGCGGATTGCGGAGCGGCTTTCTTGGCGACAAGCGAACCGGCGATTGCGAGAGCCGGAATGATGACGAGAAACCTTCCCATCAACATGGCGAGACCGATCGTGATGTTGTACCACGGCGTATTGCCGGATAATCCACCAAAGGCAGAACCATTATTCGCTGTCCCTGAGGTATAGGCGTAGAGGATTTCCGAGAAGCCATGCGGGCCGGGGTTGGCGATTGACGCCAGACCTGTCGGTAGGACCGAAGCAATGGCCGTGAATCCAAGAATGGACAACGGCAGGCAAAGGACGGCCAGCATCGCCATCTTCACCTCCTTGGCTTCGATTTTTTTGCCGAGATATTCGGGAGTTCGCCCAACCATCAGGCCAGCTACGAAAATGGCGACGACGACGAAGAGGACTATGCCGTAGAAGCCTGCGCCAACCCCGCCGATGATTATCTCCCCAAGCATCATATTGATCATGGGGATCATTCCGCCGAGCGCCATCATGCTGTCATGCATGGCGATCACTGCGCCACATGAGGCAGCGGTTGTAACAACGGCGAATAGCGCGGACATAGCGATGCCGAAGCGTGTTTCCTTACCTTCCATGTTGCCGCCGTCAATTCCGAGTGCATGGATAAGAGGATTGCCGGTGGCTTCCGCCCAGTAGCAGACTGCAACGCCCGCGACGAACAATATGCCCATGGCGGCAAAGATCGCCCAGCCTTGGCGCTCGTTGCCGACCATCCGCCCGAAGACGTTGGTCAGCGAAGCACCGATGGCGAAAATCGCAACCATCTGGATCAGGTTGGAAATGGCGTCGGGGTTTTCGAAAGGATGCGCGGAATTGGCGTTGAAAAAGCCGCCGCCATTGGTGCCAAGCATCTTGATCGCGAGTTGCGAGGCGACTGGCCCGAGCGCTATCACCTGTCGCGCACCCTCCAGCGTCGTAGCTTCGGCATAGGCTCCAATCGTTTGCGGCACGCCGAGACTGACGAAAGCCAAGGTAAGGAGGACGCACAAGGGCAGTAGGATGTAGAGCGTGCAGCGCGTAAGATCGACCCAGAAATTTCCAAGCGTCTTCATCGACTTACGCGAGAACGCGCGAATGAGCGCTATGGCGATGGCAACGCCGGTCGCAGCTGAAACGAAGTTTTGCACTGTCAGCCCTGCCATTTGCGTCACGTAAGAGAGTGTGCTTTCGCCGCCATAGTTCTGCCAGTTGGTGTTGGTGACAAAACTTGCGGTGGTGTTGAAGGCGAGATCAGCGGGAACGTTGCTCATGCCCATCGGATTGAAGGGCAGGGAGCCTTGAACCCGCTGGAGCACGTAAAGGAGCAAAAAGCCCGCCAGGTTGAAAAGAAGCAGGGAAACGGTGTAGGTTGTCCAGTGCTGCTCTTCGCGTTCGCTCGTGCCTGCGAGACGATAAAGCCCGCGCTCCGCAGGCACCAGGATTGGTGAAAGAAAAGTCCGTTCACCGTTGAAAACGCGCGTCATGTAGCCGCCGAGCGGCTTGACGAGCAAAATGATGATCCCGCAGAAAACGAGGATCTGAATCCATCCATTAAGGGTCATTTTCTTTTCCGAGGACTGAATAGCTGCCGGTTACGTGGTGTCGGCCAGAAACCCGCTTAGAATCGTTCTGGTCGCAAAAGCGCATAAAGAAGATAGGCGGCTATGAAGACGGCGACCAAAGCGCCGGCGATGTATTCGATCATCATGACCTGCCTCAAAGCCTTTCGCAGATGCGCAAATAGCCGAACAGCAGGCTAAAAAAGCCGATGCCGATTGCAAGGACGAAGAAATCCATAATCATGCCCGAGAGGGCTCCCTGTTTCTTACAGGGGCATTATGTTGCCGTTTGGCATAGGGTTTCGAGAGCGAAGCCGGGACCGAAAAATAAAAAACTCATATATGGAAGCGGCCCTTTAGGAGCGATGCCAGGGAACGAGAGTTAGAGCGAGGCTGCAGCTGCAGCCCG
>MTEY01014345.1_pt1 | contig 11838 bp, 7 predicted proteins | sample 1042721 | NCBI WGS metagenome assembly MTEY01 (sample SAMN06185809, study PRJNA358809) | soil metagenome | isolation source: soil biostimulated with seedmeal as carbon source | place: India | collected 2015-05-23 | reverse complement strand
GGTCACGGCGAGCCGGTAGACCAGCTGAAAGCGCGCGGCATTCTCCTTGATGGCGCCTCCCAGCCTGATGACAAGCGCCTGCTGCTGCAGATTTTCTCCGAGACCTTGCTCGGCCCGGTGTTCTTCGAGTTCATCCAGCGCAAGGGGGATGATGGCTTTGGCGAGGGCAACTTCAAGGCCCTGTTCGAATCCATCGAGCGTGACCAGGTACGCCGTGGTGTGCTGAGCACCGACTGATCCCCGAATTACCGCCGTCACGATTCGATGGCGGCGGTATCAATCTTTCTTCTTGGCCGAATTGGTCAGGCCCAGGTACATGATGAACATGCTGGCGACCCCGACCAGTACCAGCGAAGGCAGTACCTGATGCAGGGATAGGCGAAACTCCTGGGCGGCGTACCCTTTGGGGTAACCGCCGATCACCACGTAGCCATATTTCTGGGATATCGTTCGCTCGGTGAATTCGACCTGGGAGGGGCGTTGTGCGTCGCGGCTGTCTCCCTCGCTCCAGATATACAGGTCGTTGAATTCAAGAAGTAATGTCAGGCCGTCCTGGAAAGCACGCAGTTCGTCACGCAACTGCCGACCGTACGCTGTTGCGATTATTCCGGGATCGTTGTGCGGCCTTTGGATCTTGATGATCGCCGCGTTAGGCGACGATGGCGCGTCGAATGCCAGCTCCGTCTGCCGTCCGGACTGGGAAAAAGCCGAGATGTATGGCAAAGGGTCCATGTCCGTCGCGCAATACGCCTGTTGGTCGCGGGTGAGTATCAACGAGCGAAGATGCGGGCTGTTGGCGACTCTCTGTTCCAGCGTATCGAGCACTTGGTCACAGGGCTTGCCTGCCAATGGCAGGATCATGTCCAGATCGGCCTCCATGCGGCCCAGTGCCTGGTCGATGCTGAAAACCGCTTCCTGAACGGAGACCTTGGCATTCTCCTCGAGTTTTCTTTCAAGTTGATAGTCCATCATCAATAACCCGGATAGGACCGGTATTGAGCCGATGGACACTATAAACAGTAGTTTCCGCCAGTTGATGCCGAGACTTGGTATTGCTGCCATAGGACCGCCGCTCCGTTGAACCTTGCTGTTCGGGTTGAACAGGTCAGCGCTGATCCTATGTGCTTGATGACACTCCGGCTGTAGGCCAAAAGGGTTGCGGTTTTACAGAAAAGCAGAAGTTCGCTGTCAGCCTCCCTTCAGTCTGGCGAGCACCTTTTCGGCCAGCAGGGCCGTGGAGGCAGGGTTCTGCCCGGTGATCAGCCGATCATCGGCCACCACGAACGGCTGCCACGGGTCATCATGCTTGCTGTAGATACCGCCGCGGGCGCCCAGTTCGTTTTCGGTCAGGAAGGGGACCACCTTGTCCAGTTCGACGAGCTTCTCCTCGATATTGGAGAAGCCGGTCACCTTACGGTCCTTGAGCAACAGGCTGTTGTCGCTGAGCTTGATGTTCAGCAGCCCGACAACGCCATGGCAGACCGCTGCGACTATGCCGTTGTTCTCGTAGACCCGGCGCGCCAGGTCTTGCAGCGGCTGGTTGTCGGGGAAGTCATACATTACTCCATGCCCGCCGGTGTAGTAGATGACGCGGTACTCTTCGACCTTCACCTGGCCAGGGCTCAAGGTGTTGCCCAGGCAGGTCATGAAGCGCTTGTCGTCATACCACTGCCAGTCCAGGTCGGGGGCCATTTGCAGGCTATGCGGGTCGACGGGTACGTAGCCGCCCAGCGGGCTGACATAATCGACCGTATAGCCGGCTTTCTCGACTTTTTCGACAAAGTGCACCGCTTCCCCGAGCCACAACCCGGTTGCCCGCTTGAGGGCCGGATACTTGGCTGTATTGGTCAGCACCACCAGCATTTTCTTGCTCATGACCACGCTCCCGTCGGCAACCTGAATGGGCCGTTGCTCCCTGGCCCGAGGGAAAACCTAATGAGCATAGCTCTCAGACGCCAGGACGCCATATTGCGTGGCGTGTGTTGTGCTAACGTGAACCACATCTACGGGGGCCCCCGTACTTGAACCATGCTGGAGTCACGATAGTGGTCGAAAATGGTACGCCGCGCGAGCCTGCGTCGATGGTCATCCTGCAGGCGCCCGTGCTGGCACCGGTCGACACCATGGGCGAACGTATTGCACGGTTCGACTGGGGGTGTACATCGCTAGGGCCGCTGCCGCGCTGGTCGGCCTCGTTGCGCATTGCAGTCGACATGATGCACCTGTCACCGTTCCCGTGTGCCGTGGTCTGGGGGCCAGACCTCAGTGTGGTCCACAATGAAGGCTACCTGGCGTTGCGGCCGGTTGCCCCGGATGCATTGGGCATGGCCTTCGATGTGCTGTGGAGCGATGTATGGCCGACGATGGGGCCCTGCGTGTTCAAGGCGCTCGAAGGGCGCTCGAGCTTTGTCGAGGACCTACCACTGCGTATTGTTTGTGGCGAAGGCGGGGAGCCGTTGCGGTGTGCGTTCGGCTACACACCGTTGCGCGACGAACTGGGCAGCGTGGCAGGGTTTCTGCACGCGGTGATCGAGACCACGGCCAGCGTCGAGGCGCACCGCCATTGGCGCGAGCAGGTGCAAGGCTTCGAGCGGCAGGTCGAGCGACACCTGGTAGAGCGCGAGCAGTTCTGGCAATTGTCGCGTGATGCAATGATGACGGTTTCGCCCGAGTTGAAGGTGCAGGCCGCCAACCCTGCCTGGTACCGCATTCTGGGCTGGGCCGAGGAGGAGGTACGGGATATTCCGGTACTGGACCTGGTGCATCCGGCGGATCGTGCCGAGGTTGAGGTGGCCGTTACCGGGTGCCTGCAATACCACAATGCCGAGCAGATAGAAACGCGCCTGCGCCACCGCGATGGCCATTACCACTGTTTTCGCTGGAGCGCACGGTTCGATGGCAGCCAACTGACTGCCGTTGGCCGCGACATCACCGAGGAACGTGAAGAGGCCGCGCGTCAATCCGAAGCCCTGATGCGCAACAACGAACGCTTGGAGGTGGTTGGCCAGTTGGCCGGGGGCATGGGCCACGAGCTGAACAACTTGTTGTCCGGCATCGGCGGCAGCCTGGAGTTGCTGCAACGGCGCCTGCAGGAAGGACGGCTGGAGCGGGTAGAGACCTATGTCGAGGTGGCGCGTGATTCGGTGCAGCGTGCCATGGAGCTGACCCATCGCCTGCTGGCGTTTTCCCGCCATCAACCTTTGGCGCCCAGGCCGTTGGACCTCAACCGGCAATTGCGATTGAGCGAACCACTGCTGCGCAGCACGCTGGGCTCGGAGATGCGGTTGCATTGGCAGCTGGATGTCACGCCGTGGGCGGTGAACCTTGATGTTTCCCAGCTTGAAAATGCCTTGATCAATCTTTGCACGAACGCCCGTGAAGCGTGTCTTGATCGCGGCAATGTCACGCTGCGCAGCGTCAACCAGCGGCTGACGACATGTTTCCCGGATGAGGGCGGCCTGCCGCCAGGCGACTACGTGGCCTTGCAAGTGGAGGATGATGGCCACGGCATGGCGGCGGTGGAAATTGCCAGAGCTTTTGAACCGTTCTTCACAACCAAGCCGGTCGGGCGCGGCTCAGGGCTTGGCTTGTCGATGGTATATGGGTTTGTCGGCCAGTCGGGGGGCTACGCCTGGATCGAGTCGGAGCCGAGCCAGGGCACCAAGGTCTGCATGCTTTTCCCAAGGTGTCATGACCCGGTACCCGAGGCGCCCGCGCTGGTACAGCGCTCCCAGCGCATGGCCGTGGGACAGCGCCTGTTGCTGGTCGATGACGAACTCGGTTTGCGTGCGGTGATGCGCGAGTACCTGACCGAGCGTGGTTTCGAGGTCATTGATGTGGGCGACGCCAATAGTGCGCTGGAGCGCTTCCGCCATGACGGTCCGTTCGACCTGGTAATCACCGACATCGGCTTGCCAGGCGGTTTCAGCGGCCGCCAGGTGGCCAAGGCCATGCGCATGCAGCTGCCGTTGCAGAAGATCCTGTTCATCACCGGCTATGCCGGTCAGCCGATCGAAGCGCAGTTGCTCGAGCAGCCGGGCACCGCATTGATGAACAAGCCGTTCCCGCTGGCGGACCTGGTGGATGAGGCGCTACGCATGCTCAAGGAGTGATGTGGTTCAGGGCTTGCCCAGTATCTGGGTCACCTGAGCCTGCAGTTGCTTCAGCTCGAAGGGCTTGCAGATCAGGTGCATTCCCGCCTCCAGGAACCCCTCGCGGGCCATGGCCGTTTCCGCGTAGCCGGTGATGAACAGTACTGGCAAACGTGGGCGCAGGTTGCGTGCAATCTCGGCAAGCTGGCGGCCATTCATGCCGGGCAAGCCGACATCGCTGACCAGTAGGTCCACCGGCTGTGTCGAACGCAGTATCTTCAGGCCCTCATTGGCGTCGGCAGCACTGTGGCAGGCAAAGCCATCCTCGCGCAGCGCCTGGCACAGCAATTGGCGCACATGCGGGTCGTCCTCGACCACCAGCACGTGATGGCCCTGGTAGCCTCGCACGGGCTGCACGGGTTCGTCCGGCGCCAGGCCCTGGTCGACATGGCGTGGCAGGTACAGGTCTACCCGGGTCCCTTGGCCAATCTGGCTGTGCAGGGTGACATGGCCGTGGGATTGCTTGCTGAAACCGTACACCATGGAAAGGCCCAGGCCGATGCCCTGGCCGATCGCCTTGGTGCTGAAGAACGGCTCGAAGGCATGCTCCAGCGTGCTTTGCGCCATGCCCTGGCCGTCATCGACGATTCGCAGGCGTACATAGTCGCCGGCGCACAGGGCACCGCCGGCGAACTGCCCGGCGCCGATGTGCTGGTTACTTGCCTCGATGCGCAGCTGGCCGCCATTGGGCATGGCTTCGCAGGCGTTGAGCAGCAGGTTGTCGAGGGCTTCCTGCAATTGCTGGTCATCGGCTTCGACCGACCACAGGCCCTTGGCGATTTGCACGTGCAGGGTAACGGCCGGGGTCATGCAAGCCTTCAGGCGCTTTGCCTGAAGCAGGTTGTGCAGGTCGACCTGCTGGCTGTGCAGCGATTGCCGGGAAGAGAAGGCCAGCAGGCGGTGAGTCAGGCGGGCGGCGCGTGACACCGCCTCGCGGCCCATGCGCAGCACGTTGTCCAGGCCATCGCTGCGGCCCTGGCGCAAGCGCCGGTCGATCAGCTCGAAGCTGCCGCCGATGCTGGTGAGCAGGTTGTTGAAGTCATGGGCGACGCCCCCGGCCAGTTGGCCGATGGCCTCCATCTTGCGCGTCTGGTTGCGTGCGAACTCGCTGCGCTGCTGGTCTTCGCCGGGAGGTGCGGCCTGGGCGTCAAGACGTTGCTGCAGGTCCAGAAGCTGGTTGCGTGCCAGGTACTGGCGGCGCCGGTTGCGCAGGGCGGATTGGGTCGTCTGCAGCAGCTGGGCGTTTTCGAACGGTGCGGCCAGCATTACCAGGTTGCCCACCGGGTAGTTGGTCGAACCCATGGTCGTTTGGCTCCCTTGACCGAGCAGCACGATGGGCAGATCCGACCAGCACGGTTGCTGGTCTATGAATGCCTGCAGCAACGCACTTGGGCCCTGCTTGAACACTTGTTCGGCAATGATCGCCAGGCCCGCCCCTTGGGCCAGGCAGCTCCGCAGGTTGGCCAGATCGACCGCGCAGAGGCTGTCGATGCCCGCTGAAGCGAGCAGGCGAGCGGTATCTGCGGCTATTGGCGGGGGCGCCAGGATCAATGCACGTTCGTCCAGCGCCAACGACCTGGCCAAAACGACTCTCCTGCAGGGTGGTCTGATATCCACTGGACCCGGGCACAGCCCCAGGGTTCAACAAATTTTCGGACGTTGCCTACAGCCCCTGTTGCAGCACCGGGTCGTCCGGGTTCTGCCGCTCCAGCTCGGCCAGCAGCACTTGCACATTCTGCAACTGGCCGGATTCCTTCCAGTACTGGATCAGCAACACCCGTGCCCGGCGATTGGCCGGCTGGCGGCTGAGCACGGTTTCCAGTTGCTTTTGCGCGGCGTCGAGTTGTTCCAGCTCATGCAGGGTGACCGCCAGTGTATAGCGGTAGTCGGCGTTGTCCGGGTCCAGTTCGACGGCGCGGGACAAGGCCAGCAAGGCGTATTCGCGCTGCTCGTGGCGGTTCAGCCAGAGCCCCAGCTCGTACTGCAGAAAGGCCGAGTCGGGGCTCAGCGCCAGGGCTTTGCCCAGTACCTGGCGCGAGGCGTCGTGATGGCCCTGGCGTTCCAGCAGGCGTACCTGGGTGGCCAGTGCGTCGAGGTTGCCTGGCGCTACCGTCAGGGCTCGTTGCAGGGCGGTGGCGGCCAGGGTGTAGTCGTTTTCGTGCAGGTACAGGCGTGCCAGGTGGACCTGGGCGTCGGCATCTTCGGGTTGTTGCTCCAGGGCCTGCTGGTATTGCTCCAGGGCGACCTGCAGCGGGCCGAAATACAGGCCGATGTCATCCGGGGCAAGGCCGAGCAGGGCATCTACCGCAGCAAAGCGTACGCTTTGCTCGTCGTCATCCAGCAGCGGGCCGAGTACCAGGCTGCGCTGCGCCGCCGGTAGCAGGCGGCGGATGCCGGCGATGGCTGCACGGCGCACCAGCGGGTCGGCATTTTCCAGGTCCTGGCGAGCGAGTTTCAATGCCTGGGGCGAAGGGTAGTTGGGCAGTTCGGCATACAAGGCCGCCCGGCGGATGGGTGGCAGGTCGGTGCGCTGCAATTGTTGGTACAGCACCCGTGCGGCGCCGGGTTGGCCGTCATGGGCCTGGCGCAGGGCCTTGGCGTAGCTGTGCGCAGGCAAGGTTGGCGGGGCTGGCGGAGTGTCGCGCCACAGGTAGCCGAACAGGGCCGATACCAGGATCAACAGCAGCAGGGCGATCAGGTAGCGGTTGCGTCTGGGCATCGGACGATCCGTGGCGGCGGGAAGGGCAGAGCTTGGGCTAGCCGGGGGGTAATTGCAACCGAGTGAGGGCTGACAGGTGCTTGTCTCGGGTTATGCGGCGGCGCTCGATCTCAACGACAACGATGATGTCGTGGCGAACACCCCCAAAAAAACATAAAAAAGCCCCGCAAACCAAGGCCTGCGGGGCAAACGGTTGGGGGAGGAACCAACCAAAGGAGCCGTTGAAACGGGTGTATCAGCGCGCGCTGGCTACAGTCTCCGGTTGCCAGCCGCCGCCCAGGGCCTTGTAGATGGAGACGATGCCGCGGTACAGCTCGACCTCGCCCTGGGCCTGCGCATCTTCTGCGCTCAGCCGCTCACGCTCGGCATCGAGCAGCACCAGGTAGTCCACCGTACCCTCGCGATAACGAATCGAGGCCAGTTCCGCCGCCTTGCGGCTGGCATCGCTCTGGCGCATCAGCGACAACAGCCGCTGCTGGGTCTTGTCGTAGTCGCTGAAGGCGTTGGCCGATTCTTCCAGGGCCAGCAACACCTGCTGTTCATAGTTGGCCAGTGCCCCTTCGGCATCGGCCTTGGCACCGCGCAGGCGGGCGCGCACGCTGCCCAGGTCGAAGGCGGCCCAGGTGATGCTCGGGCCCAACGCCCAGGCATTGGCTGCCGAGGAGCCGATCTGCGAGCCTCGGGCTGCAGTAAAGCCGAGGAAGCCGCTGAGGCTGACACGCGGGAACAGGTCGGCCGTGGCCACCCCGACGTTGGCGGTGGCAGCCGCCAGCTGGCGTTCGGCGCTGCGGATATCCGGGCGGCGGCGCAGCAGTTCTCCCGGGTCACCCACCGGTAGCGCCTTGGCGATGGCCGGCAGGGCCTTGGGCGACAGGTCGACGCTGAGCGCCTCGGGGCGCTGGCCGAGCAGGGTGGCGATGCGATGCCGGGCCCGCGCCTGTTCCGCCTGCAACTGCGGCACGGTGGCTTCGACCCCGGCCAGGCGCGCGTCGGCGCGCACCACGTCAAGGTCGTTGCCCACGCCGGCATCGCGCAGGGTTTCAGTGATGGCGCGCGATTCCTGCTGGGTCTTGAGGTTGGCCAGGGCGATCTTCTCGCGTAATTGCGCGCCGCGCAGCTGGCCGTAGGCATCGACCAGCTCGGCGATCAGGCTGACCTGCAGCTGCTGAAGGTCGGCCGCGGCTACCGCTTCCTGGGCTTCGCTGGCTTCGATCTGGCGTTGGATGCGGCCGAACAGGTCAAGCTCCCAGGCCATGTCCAGGCCCAGGTCGTAGCGCTCGCTGTTCACCCGTTGCGTGGTCTGGCCGGGGACCTGGCCCTTGCCAATGTCGCTGCTGGCGCGGCTGGTGACCACCGGGAACTGATCGTTCTCGGCGTCTTCACGGATCGAACGGGCTGACTTCAGGCGGGCGAAGGCCACGCGCAGGTCACGGTTGCCGTCCAGCGAAGCCTGTACCAGCTGGTTCAGTACCGGGTCGTCGAACTGCCTCCACCACAGGCTTTCGAAGCGGCTGCGGTCGTAGGCCTTGGTCTGTACATCGCTGGCCAGCTGCGCGGGCTCGGTGGCCGGCGCCTGGTAGTCCGGGCCTACCGCGCAGGCCGCCAGGGCCAGCGCAAGCAGGCTCGGGGTCAAGGGTTTGAGCAGGTTCATGCATGGCTCTCCAGCGAGTGGGCGCGTTCGGCCTTGCGGGCCTGGCGACGCTCGACGAAACGGCGAATCAGGAAGAAGAACACCGGGGTCAGGAACAAACCGAACACGGTCACGCCGATCATTCCCGAGAACACCGCCACACCCATGGCATGGCGCATTTCAGAACCTGCACCGGAGCTGAACACCAGCGGAACCACACCCATGATGAAGGCGATCGAGGTCATCAGGATCGGCCGCAGGCGCAGGCGGCAGGCTTCCAGTACCGCAGCCAGCGGGTCGAGCCCCTTGGCCTGTTCGTCCTTGGCGAACTCGACGATCAGGATCGCGTTCTTGCACGCCAGGCCCACCAGTACGATCAGGCCGATCTGGGTGAAGATGTTGTTGTCACCCCCCGACACGATCACCCCGGTGATGGCCGACAGCAGGGTCATCGGCACGATCAGGATCACCGCCAGCGGCAGGCTCCAGCTTTCGTACTGGGCGGCAAGCACCAGGAAGGCCAGCAGCACGCACAGCGGGAACACGAACAGCGCAGTGTTGCCCGAGAGGATCTGCTGGTAGGTCAGGTCGGTCCACTCGAAGGTCATGCCGTTGGGCAGTTCCTCTTTCAGCAGCTTCTCGATTGCAGCTTCGGCCTGGCCGGAGCTGTAGCCCGGTGCCGCGGCGCCGTTGATCTCGGCGGTGATGAAACCGTTGTAGTGCATCACCCGGTCAGGGCCGGAGGTGTCGCTGACCTTGAGGAAGGTCGCCAGAGGGATCATTTCGCCGATGTTGTTGCGCACCTTCAGCTGGCCGATCTGCTCGGCATCGAGGCGGAACTGCTGCTCGGCCTGGACGTTCACCTGATAGGTGCGGCCAAAGCGGTTGAAGTCGTTGGTGTACAGCGAGCCCAGGTAGACCTGCAGGGTGTCGAAGATGTCGGTGATCGCCACGCCGTGGGTCTTGGCCTTTTCCCGATCGATGGCGGCATCGACCTGCGGCACGTTGACCTGGTAGCTGGTGAACAGGCCCGCCAGTTCCGGCACGTTGTGGCTCTTGGCGATGATGTTCTGGGTTTCCTTGTACAGCGCCTCGTAGCCCAGGTTGCCACGGTCTTCGATCTGCAGGCGGAAACCGCCGATGGTGCCCAGGCCTTGTACCGGCGGTGGCGGGAAGATCGCGATGTAGGCGTCCTGGATGTCGGCGAACTGGGCATTCAGTGCAGCAGCGATGGCCGCCGCCGACTGGCTCGGGTCCTTGCGCTCGTCGAACGGCTTGAGCGGGGTGAACACGATGCCGCTGTTCGGGCTGTTGGTGAAGCCGTTGATCGACAGGCCTGGGAAGGCTACCGAGTCGGCCACGCCAGGCTGCTTCAGGGCGATTTCGCTCATGCGCTTGATCACTGCTTCGGTGCGGTCGAGGCTGGCCGCGTCAGGCAGTTGGGCGAACGCCACCAGGTACTGCTTGTCCTGGGCCGGCACGAAACCGGTCGGGGTGGACGAGAAGCCCAGGTAGGTCAGGCCCATCAGGCCGGCATACACGAACAGGGCGATGCCGCTGGAGCGGATGACCCGACGCACGCCGCCGACGTAGCGGTTGGAAGCGCGGTCGAAGAAGCGGTTGAACGGCGTGAACAGCCAGCTGCCCAGCAGTTTTTCCAGGAACCGCGAGAAACGGTCCTTGGGCGCATGGTGGTCCTTCAGCAGCACGGCAGCCAAGGCCGGCGACAGGGTCAGCGAGTTGAATGCCGAGATGACCGTGGAAATGGCGATGGTCAGGGCGAACTGCTTGTAGAACTGCCCGGTCAGGCCGGAAATGAACGCAGCAGGCACGAACACCGCGCACAGCACCAGGGCGGTGGCGATGATCGGCCCGGTCACTTCACCCATGGCCTTTTGCGTGGCTTCCAGGGGTTTCAGGCCCAGGCCGATGTTGCGCTCGACGTTTTCCACCACGACGATGGCGTCGTCCACCACGATACCGATGGCCAGGACCAGGCCGAACAATGACAGTGCGTTGAGCGAGAAGCCGAACAGGTGCATCACGGCGAAGGTACCGATCAGCGATACCGGCACGGCCATCAGCGGGATGATCGAGGCACGCCAGGTCTGCAGGAACAGGATGACGACCAGCACGACCAGCACCAGTGCTTCGAACAGGGTGTGCACCACGGCTTCGATGGAACCACGGACGAACACGGTCGGGTCATAGACGATGCTGTAGTCCATGCCCTCGGGGAAGTCCTTCTTCAGCTCGGCCATTTTCGCCCGCACTTCGTCGGAGATCTCGATGGCGTTGGAGCCTGGGCGCTGGAAGATCGGGATGGCCACCGCCGGCTGGTTGTTCAGCAGCGAACGCAGGGCGTATTGGCTGGAGCCGAGTTCGACCCGGGCGATGTCCTTCAGGCGAGTGATTTCGCCATCGGCACCGGCGCGGATGATGATGTTCTCGAACTCTTCCTCATTGACCAGGCGACCCTGGGTGTTGATCGACAGCTGGAAGCTGGTCGAACCCGGGGCGGGCGGTGCGCCCAGCTGGCCGGCGGCCACCTGGCGGTTCTGCTCGCGGATCGCAGCCACCACATCACTGGCGGTCAGATTGCGCGAAGCGGTCTTGTTCGGGTCCAGCCACACGCGCAGCGAGTAGTCGCCCATGCCGAACAGCTGCACGTCGCCCACGCCACCCAGACGCGCAAGCTCGTCCTTGATGTTGAGGATGGCGTAGTTGGAGAGGTAGAGCATGTCGTAGCGGTTGTCCGGCGAGGTCAGGTGCACGACCATGGTCAGGTCGGGCGAGGCCTTGTCGACGGTGATACCGATGCGGGTCACTTCCTCTGGGAGCTTGGGCTGGGTACGGGTGACGCGGTTCTGCACCTGCACCTGGGCGTTGTCCAGGTCGGTGCCCAGGGCGAAGGTGATGGTCAGCGTCAGCTTGCCGTCAGCGGTGGACTGGGAGGACATGTACAGCATGTTCTCCACGCCGGTAATCGCCTGCTCAAGTGGCGCGGCGACGGTTTCGCCGATGACCTTGGGGTTGGCGCCGGGGAAGTTGGCGCGCACCACCACGGTGGGCGGCACCACTTCGGGGTATTCGCTGATCGGCAGCTGGAACAGCGAGATGGAACCCGCGATCAGCAGCACCAGCGACAGCACCGCGGCGAAGATTGGCCGGGTAATGAAGAATTTCGAGAAGTTCATCGGTGTGGTCCCTTAACCGCGTGGCGCCTGGGCGCTGGCGACTTTCACGTTGTTGCCCGCCACCTTCGGCGCCGGGTTGCTGGCCTCCAGGGCCTGGCGCTGCTGGGCGAGGGCGGCGAGGGTCTGTTCGCTGGCCATCGG
>MTEY01013512.1_pt1 | contig 11984 bp, 12 predicted proteins | sample 1042721 | NCBI WGS metagenome assembly MTEY01 (sample SAMN06185809, study PRJNA358809) | soil metagenome | isolation source: soil biostimulated with seedmeal as carbon source | place: India | collected 2015-05-23 | reverse complement strand
TGGAAATCCAGCCACGAACGCTGGCCCTTGCCGGGCCGGAAGGTGAAGAAGTCCTTGAAGATCTTCTTGTGGGTGATCACGCCGGTGATGATCGCCACCAGCATGAACATCGCGCAGAAACCGACCAGATAGCGCGCCCACACGACCGGAAGGTAGTGCAGATCGAAATGCAGGCGGTAGAAGAAGTCGCCGCCACGGGTTTCGCGCGCGGCAATGGCCTCGCCGGTATCGGGATTGACGGTGGCGTCGCCGAAGCGGCCACCGCGACGCCCGCGACGCGTGCCGTCCTGCGGCGGCGAGGCCGACTCCGGATTGCGCCAGAACATCCGCAGGGCGCCGTTGCGTTCGTCCGGCAGGGTAACGGTCCAGCTTTCGGCGTGTGCGGCGTGTCGTTGCAGGTATTGCACGGCGCGTTCGGCCGCCACCGCCCCGCGCGTGGTGGTCGTGGGCACTTCCGGGCGCATCCAGCGGCTGATTTCCTCGCGGTAATAACTGGCGGTCCCGGCCATGAAGATCAGCAGCAGGAGCCAGCCCACCAGCAGCCCGGTCCAGGTGTGCAGCCAGGCCATGGATTGGCGGAATCCCTGCTTCATGCCGGATGCCCGAGCCAGGCGGTGGCCGCTCCCATGGCCAGCGCCGGCAACGCGATGCCGAGCCATGCGCGCAGCGCCGAGCGTGTGGCGAAGGCCCACAGTGCCGCGCAGGCGCATGCGACGATCGCGAGCAGCATGCCGGTCAGCACGGCTTGCGCGCGCTCCATCGGCAGCGCCAGGGCGAGAAAGGACGAGGTGGTGGCGGCCAGGGCATAGCCGCCGACGATGGCTGCGATGCTGCGCGAGGCGATGCCGGCGCGGGGATGCCGGAATACGCCGGCGAGGCGTGGTGGAAAAGGAGGGAAGGGAGCTTTCACGAACAAGTCCAGGCCGGGGCGGGAGACAGGCGCGCAGGGATGCCGCCTGTCCGCGTGCCGCCTTCCCTGGCGGCGGCCGGCGCGCGGCGCCGGTGTCCATCCACTGACAACGATCCAGGCCCCGGCACCCCTCAACGGGCGTCGGGACCGGTGCGACGGATGCGGGAAATCAGAGCCGGATCCGCAGGTTCAGCGTGACGTTGCGCGGCTCGCCCCAATGCACGCCGTTGTAGAAACCCATCCGGCTGTAATAGTCCTTGTCCAGCAGGTTGTTGATGTTGAGGCTGGCGCTGATGTTGTCGCTGAAGCGATAGCTGGCCGACAGGTTGAGCAGATGGAACGCGGGTTGTTCCAACGGCGCGCCGCGTCGGGTGATGGGGACGCCGGTGGCCGGGTTGTAGGCGCCGGTGGGACGGTTGCCGGTACCGGTGAGCTTGCCCTGCCAGGTGATGCCACCGCCGATGCTCAGGCGGTTCCAGCGGCCGGGCAGGCGGTAGTAGGTGTTGAGACGGAACAGATCCACCGGCTGCATGGTGTTGATGCGCACGCCGGCCGCGTTCTCCGCCTTGGCGTGGGTGAGGCCGCCGGCGATATTCCAGTTCTCGTTGATCTGGCCCTGCACCTCCAGTTCCCAGCCTTCCACCTTGTTGCCCTTGCCGGTGGACTTGTAGGCATAGGTGGGCGAGCCGTTGACGATGATCGGCGGGACCGAATCATCGATCTCGGCCAGGTTGTCCTGTTCGCTGCGGAACACAGCGGCGCTGGCGTTCAGGCCACCATTGAAGAATTCGCCCTTCAGGCCCAGCTCGTAGCTGTTGCCTTCGATCGGATCCAGGTAGCGGTTGTTCCTGTCGCGGTATTCCTGCGGTTTGAAGATGTTGGTGTAGCTGGCATACGCGGTCAGATTGTCGTTGATGTCGTAGAGCACGCCTGCGTACGGCGTCAGTACATCGTCGACCTTGTAGCCGTTGCGCGCTTCCAGGGTTCCGGCGGGGTTGTAGCGTTCCTCGCTTGCGGTTTCCCAACTGCTGTAGCGCGCGCCGACCACCGCCTTGAGCGCGTCGGTGAAGTTCAGGCGCGCGGCGAAGAAGCCCGCGGTCTGCTTGACCCGCGATCGATAGCTGTCATGGCCATAGCGGATGCTGCTGAAGCGGGGCACGTTGCCATCCCAGTTGCGCCAGTCGGGAATGCGCAGATAATCGTCCCAGCTGGCATAGCCGGCCGGCAGCACGTTCTCGGTGTAGGGCGTGTACTCGCGCTGGGTCAGCGTGCTGTAGCCGAACAGCAGGGTGTGCTCGCGGCCGAACAGGCGCAGCGGGCCGCTGGCATTGAACTCCAGCGCATCGCTGCGGGTGCTGCCGAGGAAGCGCGAGTTCCACACGGTGATGCCGCCGCCGTCGGGGCGCGGGAAACCGTCGCCGCCGTAGAACATGTAGCCATCGGTGTCGCTGTCGGCACGGGTGTAGGCCAACCGCGCCAGCCAACCATCGCCGAAGCCCTGCTCCAGGCGGGCGAACGCCTGCCGGTCCTCACGCGGCCAGGAACTCCACTTTGCCGAGAAATTGGTGTTGCGTGGCAGCCGCGCCAGGCGCCCATCGGCCATCCAGTAGGGCACCGTGCCCCAGGTGGCGCCCCGGGTTTCCGGCGATTGGTAGTCGTAGCCGGCGGTGAGCAGCGTGCGTGGGCTCAGGTCGGCTTCGATGACGCCGTACAGGACGTTCTTGTCCAGGGTGTAGAAGTCGCGCCAGGAGTCACTTTGCTGCTTCGCGGCGACCAAGCGGCCGCGCAGGCGGCCGTCCCAGCCCAGCGGGCCGCTGATATCGGTTTCGAAGCGATGATTGCTCCAGCGGCCCACGGTGAGCGCGGTGGTCATCGCGAACTCGGCGGTGGGGCGCTTGCGTATCAGGTTGATGGTGCCGGAGGGGTCGCCGGCGCCGGTGGTCAGGCCGGTGGCGCCGCGCACCACCTCGATGCGTTCGTAGACCGCCGAATCGCCGTCGGCTTTCACGTAGCCACCGGTGTTGAGCATGCCGTCGACCTGGATGTTGTTGATGGCGTAGCCGCGCGAGTTGTAGCTGACGCGCTCGCTGTCTGTGTACTGGACGAACACGCCGGTGACCTGCTGCATCACGCCCGACAGGCTGAAGAGCCCCATGTCGTCCAGGCGCTGGCGGGTGATGACGGTGACCGATTGCGGCGTTTCGCGCAGCGACAGGTTCAATTTGGTCGCGCTGCCGGTTTCGCGGACGGTATAGGACTGCTTGTTTTCCTTTTCGCCATGGACCTCGACCGCGTCCAGCGTGGTGGGGCCGTCGGAGGCCGCCTGCGCGCCGGCAAGCGCGGGCAGCAGCGCGCAGGCCAGGGCGATGGCTTGCGCCAGCGGATGGCGGAAGGGAACGGGGGGAACAAGGGTGGGGGACATGATGTGATTCCTGGAGTGGCGTGACGTTCGCCCCGGGTGGGGTGCGGACGTACAACGCGCCGGCAACGGGAATCACTCAACACGCGCGGGCGTGTCGTTCTCAGCGGAATCGTCTGGCAAGCAGGCTCAGCGAAACAGGTAATACAGGCCCACGCCCGACAGCAGCAGGGCCGCGATGGCCAGCCACCAGGGATTGCGTCGAAAGGACGCGGAACGAGACGCGACATGGCCGGATTCATCCGCCAGCCATCGCGCGGGCTGTTCCAGTTGATCCGACATCTGCAGGGTCTGTTCCCAGGCGATCTGGTGGGCGGGCGTTTCCAGCCAGGCCAGGAAACGGTCCTGCTCGGCGTCGTCCATCGGCGTGCCCGAATGCAGGCGCACGTACCAGGCGATGGCCTGGTCTTGCGGGGATGGGGTCTCGTGGGGTGCCGACATGGGTGCCTGCGAGCGGGGCCTGTGTGCGGGTCAGGTCAAGGGACAACGTTCGCCGGGCAGCGGGGTTGACTCCGCCCGGGCGCGTTGGTGCAGGAAGTCGCGGCATCGCTGCATGGCCAGCATCATCTCTTTTTCGACGGTGCTGGTCGATACGCCCAGCGCCTTGCCGATCTGGGGATAGGTGCAGCCGTCGATGCGTTGCATCAGGAACACCCGCTGCGTGCGCGGCGGGAGCGCGCGCAGGATGCGCAGGAGTCCTTCCAGCCTCGCGCGACTGTCGACGGTCTGTTCCGGCGTGCAGACCGCGTCCGTCTCATGGGCGCTCTGCCGCGCGTGCTCGCTGCGCACGCGGCGTGCGCGCAGGTGATCCAGCGCCAGGTTCTGCGCCGTGCGGAACACCAGGCTCAGATCGGCTTCGCCCAGCTGGCGATCCTTCAGCCGCAGGTAGGTGTCCTGCACGATGTCCTCGGCCGTGCAGTCACAGCCGACGATGCGGCGGACCAGGTGAACGATGCGCTGGCGCTCGCGGACGAAAACGCGGGTGAATCCATCCATGCCGTCGGCTGTCGTGACAATCCGTTGCAAATGATAGTCATTATCATTTGAGTGGGCAACCGCCATCGGGCAATGTCACGAGCCTCGCGTCAGCGGCTGTGAAACAGCACGGGGACGTCGCTGCGAACAGCTTCCTCGGTGCGCAGCCAGGTGACATTTGCCACAGGGTGGGTGCAGGGACCCAGGGTGACGACACGCAGCGGTCGCGTCCGGGCATGCCGGGCCAGGACGGCCAGCATGTCGGCGAGCATTGCCCCGGTGAAAGGCGAATACAGATAGAACACGGTACCGGTGGAAAGGTCGGCGGCACGTGCGTCGTCGGCGATGAATCGCACCCGCTCCAGGGCCAACGCTTCGGCGCTGAGCCGCGCGCTGGCGACGTAGGTGGGCTCCAGTTCGACGCCCAGGCAGGTCGCGGGGGTGAGGATGGCGGCCAGCAGCGGCAGATGGCCCAGCCCGGAGCCGAGATCGATCAGGACATCGGATTCGCGCAGGTCCAGCCGCCGCAGCAACGCGAACAGGTGCCGTGCCGGCGTCGGTTGATAAAACACCATCCCGGGCCGCAGCACGCCGATGTCGGCGGATGGCGCATCCACGGCCAGCACCTGAGCGATCAGCGTGTCCAGCGCGTCGTAGTCATCGCCGTGGGGCGCCTCGCCGGCCGTGGACGGACCTGGCAGGGCGGCAAGGGCAGTAGCGCCGCGACCGCTCCGGATGGCCTCGCGCAACGAGGCACAGAATGCGCCATGGATGTCTTCCAGTTCCGCGCGCAGGTCTTCCGACTGCCGGAACAGCATCGGGTCGGCCTGGAAGCCGGTTGCTTCCAGGCGATCCAGCACGTCGCCGCGACGACGCCATTCCGCGGATACTCGCAGGGAGGGATCGATTTTCCAGCGTTGCAACTGCGACCACAGGACGGCGAGCGGATCGCGCACGGGCATGCGGAGGAGGAGCTCAGCCGAACAGCTTGCCCAGCATGCGCAGGCCGCCCGTCCAGACGCCGATGGCGGTGCCGAAGCTGGTCAGGAAGAAGTTGAGCAGGATGCGCGCCACCCGGTTGCGCCACCAGCCACGCAGGGTCTGCACGTCGTCGCGCAGGGCCATGAAGTCCGCATAGGTGGGCTTGCGCAGGTTGGCTTCGACCAGCGCGCTGACCGTGCCCGACGCCAAGGCCGGGTGCAGCGGCGTGAGCGGGGACGCGATGAACGCGGCCACGATGCTCAGGGGATGTCCGCCGGCGATGGCGCAACCCAGCGCGCCCAGCATGCCGGTCGCCAGCACCCACTGGACGATGAGATCGGAGCCGACGTCGACGCCGCCGCGATAGAAACCCCAGGCGAAACCGCCGAGCACGAATGCCGTCAGCAGGAGGGTGAACCAGGGAATGCTGCTCTTCTCGGGAATGTGTTCGAGCTCGGCCAGGGTGGCCGCCGGCTCGTCGCGGTCCTCGCGCAGATGCCGGGCCAGGCCGTGCAGATGGCCGGCGCCGACCACCGCCAGCATTTCGTGCGGCCGTTCGCCCGCCTGCAACGCGCCGCCGGCCTGGCGCAGGCGGGTGGCCATGTAGCGATCGCGTTCGGCGATCACGGTTTCATACAGCGCCGGGTTGTCCTGGGCGAACTCGCCGAAACTGGATTCCAGCATGTCGCCCTGCTTGAGCTTCTCGATCTCGGCATCGCCCACTTCCTCGTCGGCGAACATGCCGGCCAGGATGCCGGCGCTGATCTTGGCGCGTCCCCACCAGCTCAACCGCTGCAGGGCGCGCTTGAAGGTCAGGCCGACTTCGCGATCGATGAGGTGCACCGGCAGGCCGCATTCGCGCGCATCGAGCGCGCCGGCCTTGAGCTCGGCGCCCGGTTCCACATCCAGCTGCTCGGCCAGTCGGCGCTGGTAGGCGGCCAGCGCGAGGTTGGCGGCGAACAGGTGGGTCTTGCCTTCACGCAGCACCTTGATGAGGTCCAGCTTCGCCAGCGCATCGGGATCGGTGAGCGATTGCAGGCGGCCGGCATCGAGTTCGACCGCCACGCTGTTGTAGGCGCCACTGGCGACCGCGGCGCGCACCGCGTCCACGCTGCTGCGCGAAACATGGGCGGTGCCCAGCAGGGTGTAGCGGACGCCATCGCGTTCGACGATCTGGTACGGCTGGCCCGCCAGCGGACCGTGCATGGCCGGGATAGGAGAGGGCGTGGGGTCGTTCATGGTGTCATTCATCGGAAGGGGCCGTGCCGACGCCCGCGCCGAGGGCGCGCTGCATCTGCACGGTATCGAGCCAGCGGCCGTGCTTGCGGCCCAGGCCCTGGAAAACGCCGACCGTGTGGAAGCCGAGCTTTTCGTGCAAAGCGACCGAGGCGCCATTGGCGGGTTCGCCGATCACCGCCACCATCTGGCGGAAACCTTTCGCCTCGCAGGCGTCAATCAGGCGTTGCAGCAACGCCCTGCCGATGCCCTGGCCCTGGTGATCCGGGGCGATGTAGACCGTGTCCTCCACGGTCCAGCGGTAGCCGATGCGGCTGCGGTAGCTGCTGGCATAGGCATAACCGGCGAAGCGCCCGTCACGCTCGGCAACGAAATAGGGATAGCCCGCCGCCTGCACGGCGCGCAGGCGCTGCGCCATTTCCGCTTCGTCGGGCACGTCGTACTCGTAGGTCGCCACGCGTTCGCGTACTTCCTCGGCGTAGAGCGCGGTGATGGCCGGAATATCGGCCTCGGTGGCGTCGCGGATGAGCAGGGGCAAGCGGTGATGCCTCAGTCGATGTAGCGCTTGAGCAGGTCGCCATAGGCGTCGATGCGGCGATCGCGCAGGAACGGCCAGATCCGGCGCACGTGTTCGCTGCGTTCCATGTTCACCTCGACATCGAGGACGGTGGCGTCGGTACCGGCCTCGGCGAGGAATTCGCCTTGCGGGCCGAGCACGTGGCTATTGCCCCAGAACTGGATGCCGGACGCGCCCAGCGGCGAAGGTTCGTGGCCGACGCGGTTGCAGCTGAGCACCGGCAGGCCGTTGGCGACCGCGTGACCGCGATGGCTCAGCACCCACGCGTCGCGCTGGCGGTTCTTCTCTTCCTGCGCGTCATCCGGATCCCAGCCGATCGCGGTGGGGTACAGCAGCAGTTCGGCGCCGGCCAGCGCCATCAGGCGCGCGGCTTCCGGATACCACTGATCCCAGCACACCAGCACGCCGAGGCGGCCCACCGAGGTCTCGATCGGCTTGAAGCCGATGTCGCCGGGGGTGAAATAGAACTTCTCGTAGAACCCCGGATCGTCCGGGATGTGCATCTTGCGGTACTTGCCGGCGATGCTGCCGTCCTTTTCGTAGACCACGGCGGTGTTGTGGTACAGCCCGGTGGCGCGGCGCTCGAACAGCGAGCTCACCAGCACCACGCCATGCTGCTTCGCCAGGCGGCCCAGGCGCTCGGTGCTGGGGCCGGGAATCGGCTCGGCCAGGTCGAATTCGGCGACCGACTCGTGCTGGCAGAAGTACGGGCCGTTGTGCAGTTCCTGCAGCAGCACCAGACGGGCGCCGCGACGGGCGGCCTCGGCCACGCGATCCTCGATCACCGACAGATTGGCATCGGCATCGCCGTGGTTCTTTTCCTGGATCAGGGCGACGGGCAGGGAGGTCTTGCGGGTCATGGCGGAGGCGGGTTTGAGCGGACGCGCATGGTAACGCGGATGGCCGGGCCCCGGGCCGACCGCGGGTGAACGGCCGCTGCCGCCGGGCTCAGTCGCCGGCCTGCTCGCGACGTCGCTGGGCCCGCCCCAGCCAGGCGCCATTGCCGGCCCAGACCAGGGCGATCCCGGCGCCGATGACCATCGCCAGCGCGGGATGCTCGGCGACCAGATCCAGCATCCGCTTCACCCAGCCGCTGAGCGCATCGGCGCCGCGATAGACCACGGTGTCGATGAAGTTCTTCGCCTTGTACTTGTCCTCGGCGCCGACCACCGTATAGAGCATCTCGCGACCGGGCCGCACCAGCGCGTATTCGCCCGCGCGGCGCACCACCATCACCACCGCGAACACCGCGAAGGTCGGCGCCAGCGCCAGCCACAGGAAGCCGGCGGCGGTGACCAGCGGCACCAGCACCAGCAGGATGCCCACGCCGAGCCGCCGCGCGATCTGGCCGGTGATGAAGATCTGGGTGAGGATGGCCAGGGTCTGCACGATGGTGTCGATCAGGCCGAACACCTGGGTCTGGCGGGTGCGATCCGGGAAGTGCTCGGCCACCAGCCGCGCCTGTTCGAAGTACAGGAAGGTGCTCACACTCGCCAGCAACAGCACGAACAGGGCGATGCCCAGCAGATAGGGCGAACGGAACACCGCCGTGGCGCCGGTGAACGGATTGCCGCCGAGCGGGCGCGAACGCGCCTGCGCATCGCGCTCCGGCAGCGGATGCGCGTCGCGCCAGCGTTGCAGCCACATCGCGGCGGCGATGCTGGCGGCCAGGAACAGGGCCGACAGCAGCACGAGTCCGGCGTGTCCCAGCGGCGCCACCAGCAGCGTGCCCAGCACCGGCCCGCACAGTCCGCCCAGGCTCGCGCCACCGGCCATCAGCGCGAACAGGCGCTTGGCCTGCGCCACCACGAACAGATCCGCCAGCACGCTCCAGGCCAGCGAAATGGTCAGCAGATTGAACACCGACAGCCAGATGTAGAACGTGCGGGCGATCCAGGCGTTCTCCGGCCGCCAGGCGAACAGGACCGCGAACGCCAGCAGGTTCAACGCGAAGAAACCGAAGGTCCACGGCAGGATATGCCGGCGCCGCACCCGCGCCGCCACCCAGCCGAACAGCGGCATCGCCACCAGCGTGGCGACGAACGTGCCGGTGAACAGCCACTGCAGGTTGTCCACGCCGCCGGCCACGCCCATCGTCTCGCGCACCGGGCGCAGCATGAAGTAGCCGGTGAACAGCAGGAAGAACAGCAGCAGCCCCGCGACGACCGCGCCGGTTTCGCGGGGCTCGACATTGAACAGGCGGGCGATCAGGTTGGAGCGGGGCGGCGTGGCGCTCATCGGGGGCTCATGCGAACAGGGAGATCAGCGACTGGCGCTGGGCGGAATCGAGATCCGGGCCGATACCGGCGCGCAGGTTGTCGCTTTGCCGATCCGGTTTGCCGGTGGCGGGGATCACCACCGTGACCGCCGGATGGCTCAACGCGAACTTCAGGAACGCCTGCGCCCAACTGGTGATGCCGGCTTCGGCCGCCCAGCCGGGCAGCGGCTTGTCCTTGACCTGGGCGAACAACCGGCCGTCCTCGAACGCGCGGTTGATCATCACGCCCACGCCGAGATCCTGCGCCAGCGGCAGCACCCGCTTCTCCGCGCCCCGGGAGACAACCGAGTAGTTGATCTGCAGGAAATCGGGCTTCTCCGCCTGGACGACATCGGCCAGTTCGTCCTGCGCGCGCTCGACGTAGTGGGTGACGCCCACATGACGCACCTTGCCCTGCTGCTTGAGCTCGCGTGCCAGCGCCAGCTGGGTCTTCAGGTCGCCGAGGTTGTGGACCTGCAGCAGTTCGACCTTGTCGGTCCGCAGGCGACGCAGGCTGTCGTTGAACTGGGCCAGTCCTTCCTCGCGGCCGGTGACGCCGGAGAGCTTGGTGGCCAGCCAGGCTTTCGGGCGCAGGTTCTGTTCCGCCAGCAAGGGACCGAGCACATCTTCCGCGGTGCCGTAGGTGGGCGCGGTATCGATGACGCTGGCGCCGGCGGCGAAGAAGCGTTTCAGCACCTCGCGCAACGGATCCTGTTCGGCGGCGCCAGGACCCACTTCAAAACTGCCGGAGGTGCCCATGCCGATGACGGGAATGCGCTCCTGCGTACGCGGAATCAGCCGTGTATTGAGGGGACCGGGTGACGGTGGTGTCGCGCTGGCGACGGGCGTCGCCTCCGGTGCGTCCTGCGACAAACCGGCCTGGGCGGAATCGCGGCAGGCCGCCAGGCCGAGGCCGGCGGCGGCCGCGGCCGTGGAAGCAAGGAACTGGCGTCGTGTGTACACCGTGGACTCCTTCGCTCTGGGCAAGCGAGCGTTATCAGTGATCGGTGTCACGCGTGTGTAAACGAAGCGTTCAACGCCACCCCAACGAAAGACCTAGTGCGCGCGCTGTCCACCTGAAATGTGAAACGGGGCGGATTCTTGCGAATCCGCCCCGCTCAATACGCACTGCGCCGTTTGCCGTCAGGCTGCGGAGAGCAGGCCCTGCGGCAGCTGCATGGTGATGCAGTGGAGGCTGCCGTTCTGCCAGATCAGCGCACGGCAGGGCACCTGCACGATCTCCCGATCAGGGTAGGCCGCCGCGAGCACCTCCGCTGCCCTGGCATCGGCCGGATCCCCGTAGGCCGGCATCAGTACCGCGCCGTTGAGGATCAGGTAGTTCGCATAGGACGCGGCGAGCCGGCGGCCGTTGTCCAGCATAGGGCGCGCCCATGGCAGCGGGAACGCGCGATAGGGTTCGCCGTCGCGGGTGCGCAGGGCGGCGATATCCGCGGCCATCGCCTGCAGGGCCGCGAAGTGGGAATCGTCCGGATCGTCGCAGGCCTGGAACACGATGGCATCGCCCGGCGCGAAGCGGGCGAGGGTGTCGATGTGGGCGTCGGTGTCGTCGCCTTCCAGGTAACCGTGGTCGAGCCACAGCACCCGGTCCTGCTTCAGCCATCCGCTCAACCTGGTGGTCAGCTCTTCGCGGCTGGCCTGGGGATGACGCTCGTGCAGGCATTGCCAGGTGGTCAGCAGGGTGCCTTCGCCATCGGTCTCGATGGCGCCACCTTCCAAAGCGAAATCAATGCTTTGGACGAAGTAGTTGTGAAACAGGTTCATGCCGGACAGTTCGCCGACCAGACGATCGTCGCGGCTGGCCTCGAACTTGCCGCCCCAGCCGGTGAAGCGGAAATCCAGCAGCTTGAAGCGGCCACCGTCGCGCAGGGTGATCGGGCCGGAATCGCGCAGCCAGGTGTCGTCGTATTCGGCCGGCACGAACCGCACCCGCTCCATGTCCACCCGCGCCGAGCGCAGGCGCGCCTCGGCGTAGATCTGCAGGTCGTCGTCGGCGACGCAGATCACCACGTCCTGGAAACGCGTGATCGCCGCGACCAGCGCCACGTAGGTTTCCTCGACCTCGCCCAGGCGTTCGGCCCAGTCGGTATCGGCATGCGGCCAGGCGATCAGGATCGCGGACTGGGGCTCCCATTCGGCGGGAAAGCGGAAAGCGTCGGTCATTGTACGAATCGGCAGGGGTATCAGCGGATGGGCGGCTTGGGTCCGATTTCGTCCGGACCCGCCTGGTTGGCGACCACGTCGATCACGCGGTCACGTTCGAAATAAATGGTGAAGGCGGGGTAGACCCAGCGCTGGATGGTCGGCCACTGGCGTTTCTGGCCGCCCCGGGGTTCCAGTTTCTGCTGCGGACTCCCGAAGCGCGCCTGCACCTGCGCGCTGGTCCAGCCGCGCACGGGCGCCGCCTGGGCGGCGGTCTCCTGCACCCGTTCGATGAGCAGCGTATCGGCGGCGGACGCGTGGATGGCCACGCCCAGCAGCACGGACATCGGGACGACGAGGACGCGACGGTTCATGGCGGATTTCCCCGGGAAAGAGGCGGCCTTTATAGCAAATGCCGTGCAACAAAAAACCGCCCGAAGGCGGTTTTCCGGGAGTCCCGCGCAGGTCA
>MTEY01009086.1_pt1 | contig 12052 bp, 12 predicted proteins | sample 1042721 | NCBI WGS metagenome assembly MTEY01 (sample SAMN06185809, study PRJNA358809) | soil metagenome | isolation source: soil biostimulated with seedmeal as carbon source | place: India | collected 2015-05-23 | reverse complement strand
GCCGGCAGCGGCGCGCCTGCTCGAATGGCGTGCGGGCGCGGCACACGAGGTGATTCCCGCCCACAGCGGCCTGCCCCACCGTTTCGAGGAATGCGAATACATCTTTGCGTTCGATGCGGGATTGTCGTGTTTCGAAGTGATCCGGAGGCGGATCCTGCGGCACTGGCGGCACGTGCTGGGCTGGCGCGTGCTGGTGCGCACCCTGGCGGGCGACGGCGCACTGCTCAGTCCCACCCGTGGACAGGCATCGCTCTCCATCTCGGTCCACCAGAACGCGTCATTGCCTTGGCGGGCATTGTTCCGGGACATGGAAGGCATCTTCCAGGCGCATGGCGGATTGCCGCACTGGGCAAAAAAACACGGCATGCGTGCTTCCGTACTGGCAACCCGTTATCCGCACTGGGAGGCGTTCCAGCGGATCCGCCACCGGCTGGATCCCGAAGATCGTTTCCTGTCCCCGCGGTTGCGGCGCGTGCTGGAGCACTAGACATGGCCTTCGCGCCTCCACCGGCGACGACGGCGGGCCGCAGGCGCTGGCTGTTCGCCGCACCGGGCATTCCGGCGACCGGCCAGGGGCCCGAGCCTGAATTCACCAGCCACCACCTGCTGGGCCTGCTCAACACCGGGCCGGAGATCGCCAACGCACGCGTGCTGGTCTACTACACGCGCCGCGCGCCGGTGGGTCCCTACCGGTTGACGGTCGCGCCACGGCGCCTGAGGCGGTTGCGCCTCAACGATCTGATCTTTCCCGAGGCCATCCGCCTGGAGCATCCCTATGGTTTGGCGGTGGACAGTGATCAGCCACTGGTGGCCCACCTCGGCGGCCAGCATTCACTGGCCAGGGCCGCGGCGCGTACCTGGACGCTGGCCTTCGTGGCTGCGTAAGCAGCGCGTGCAGACGAAGGCGAATGCTGTTCGCATCGGGCTCACGGCAGGCTTACCAGACTCGTACCGACCATGAGAAGGAGTCCGAGATGCGCATTCCCGACTATCCCAAGCCACCCTTCAAGCCACAGCAGCAGCCGTTTCCCGGCAAGACCGGCCGGATGGATCCGCGCCCGGATCATGGCGAGGACAGCTACGTGGGCCACGGCCTGCTGGAAGGCAAGAAGGCGCTCATCACCGGGGGAGACAGCGGCATCGGCGCCGCCGTCGCCATCGCCTTCGCCCGCGAGGGCGCCGACGTGGCGATCGCCCACCTTCCCGGCGAGGAACAGGACGCCGGGCACATCCTGGAATTGATCCGGGCCGAAGGACGCGAGGCGTTGGGTGTGGCCTGCGATGTCAGCGATGCCGGGCAGGCAAGCAAGCTGATTGCGGAGGTGGCGGAAAAGTTCGGCCGGATCGACGTGTTGGTCAACAATGCCGCCTACCAGAAGTACTACCAGAGCATCGAGGAGATCACCCTGGAGGAATGGCGCAAGACCTTCGCCACCAACGTGGACGCGCCGTTCCACCTGGTCACGCTGGCGCTGCCCCACCTGCCCGAGGGCGGCGTGGTCATCAACACCGCCTCGGTGCAGTCCAAGAAGCCCAGTCCCAACATCCTGCCCTATGCCGCCACCAAAGGCGCCATCGCCAACCTGACCATCGGCCTGGCGGGCCTGCTGGCGGAAAAGAAGATCCGGGTCAACGCGGTGCTGCCCGGCCCGATCTGGACGCCGTTCATTCCCGCCGGCATGGACGAGGAGGAAGTGGTGAATTTCGGCGGGCATACACCGATGGGACGCCCCGGCCAGCCGGCCGAACTGGCATCGGCCTACGTGATGCTGGCCAACGATGCCTCCAGCTACACCTCCGGCGCGCTGATCACGGTTTCCGGTGGCGCAGTCACGCTCTGAACCGTCGCCGCCGCACGGAACGAACCGATGAATCATTGGGCATGGTGGCGCGACTGGCTGACGGAATGGAGCACGGTCGCGGTGCCGATTGCCGAGGCCATCCTGATTCTCGCGGCGGCATGGGCGCTGCGGCGTGTCCTGCGCGGACTCATCCAGCGCCTGTGCGATCGCTATGGCCTGGCGGCGGAACTGGCCATCGGCATCCGCCGGCTGCTTGGCGTGCTGATCTACACCAGCGCCTGGATGCTGGTGCTGGCCCGGCTGGGCGTGTCCGGCAGCGTGCTGTGGACCGCGCTGACGGGCTTCACCGCGGTGGCCGCGGTGGCGTTCTTCGCTGCCTGGAGCGTGTTGTCCAATCTGTTCTGCAGCCTGCTCATCCTCACCACCCGGCCGTTCCGCGTCCACGACCACATCGAACTGCTGGAAGGCGGCGACAAGCCCGGCTTGCGCGGGCGCGTGGTCGACATCAACCTGCTCTACACCACACTGGTGGAGGACGAGCCCGCGCACGGCGACACCGTACTGCAGATTCCCAACAGCCAGTTCTTCCAGCGCTCCACCCGGCGATGGCGCTCCGGCGACCCGCCGCCACGCATGCATGCCGGTGACGATCGCCAGTAGAGAGTCCGGTTGCCGCTAGTCTTCTTCGGCATCGAAGGCCCAGTCGATGTCGCGTCGCTTGACATCGAGGGTTCCCTGGCAGTCGAGTACTTGGAAGCGGCTGTGCCCTTCGTCGTCACGCCAGAAACGGAGATCCGCGCGCGCACGCCCGACCCGCAGATCCCGCACGTGGATTTCCGGAAGCCATTCGGGCAGCCAGGGATCCACCCACAGCCGCCCGGCCGACGCCTGCGGTTCCAGTCCGAGCATGGCATGCAGCAGTGCCAGCGGCGTGGCCGCCGACCAGGCCTGCGGCGAGTTGGCCGCCGGGTACACCGCGGGAAACGGATGGCGGTCATCGCGGGGATGCCCGGCGACGCATTCGGGCAACCGATACCCCTCGAACAGCCGGACCAGATCGAACTGCGCGCGGCAGATCGCCAGCATGTCCTCGCGCAGGCCATAACGACGCAGGCCCAGCGCGAACGGGCCGTGTTCGACCGGCCAGACGGCGCCCCGGTGGTAGCCGTAGGGATGGTAGGCGGGGTGGCTGGTGGCAAGCGTGCGCATGCCCCAGCCGCTGAACAGGTCCGGTTCGAACGCGCGTTTCGACATGATCGGGGCGAGCGATGCGTCTACGATGCCGCTGGCCAGGCAACGCAGCGCATTGGATCCGAGGCTGGCCACCGGACGCCCGCGCGGATCCAGTGCCATCGCCAGGAAGCCCTGATCCGGCAGCCAATACGCGGCATTGAACCGGGTCTTCAATGCATCGGCGATGGTTTCCAGCCGGGTTGCTTCGTCGGCCCGCCCCACGGCCCTCAGCACCCGCGCCAGCCGACGCTGGGCCAGGTAGGCGATGCCCTGCTCCTCGCAGGTGGCGACCGGCTGCCCGACCATGTTGCCGTCGGCATCCACCACGGAGTCCGACGAATCCTTCCAGGTCTGGTTGTCCAGGCCCTGCGGCGAGCGCGTGCGAACGGCATGGAACACGCCCTGCACCTGGCGCGCTTCGCGGTTCAACCAGCCCAGTGCGCGCAGCGCCGGATCCAGAAAGGGTTCGACGCGCGCACGGTCGCCGGTCCATCGCCAGAGCTCAGACACGGCCAGCGCGAACAATCCCGCCGATGTCAGCGCGCCGTAATAGCGTCCGGTCGGCCGCTGCTGCAGGGTCGCGGCGGGATCCACCCGGGCTTCGTGCAGCATTCGTCCCGGCTGTTCGTCCCGCCAGTCATCCCGGCGTCGCCCCTGGCATGTCGCCATTTCGCCCAGCGCACCCTCCAGCATCTCCGGACCCAGCAACGCGGCCTGGGTACCGGTTGTCAGTACGTCGCGTCCGAACAGGGCCATGTAGGCGGGTATGCCGGCCACCACGGTCCAGGCCCGCTCGTCGCCCTCGTCCACGCGATGCAGACGCATGGCGTGCAGGTCGCGACGGGCACGCTCCAGCGCAGGCAGCAGCCACGGCGTCGCACTGCCGCTTTCGGGGCTGTGGAAGGAAGTGGCATGCCGCAGGAAATCCGGCTCGCGACGGGCGCGTTCGGCGTTCGCTCCCGGATGGCAACCGCACGGGGGAGGCGTCAACCGGTGCCCGTCGATATCGGCGGACCATTCCAGGCACGCTTCCCAGCGCTCCCCCGGCGCCAGCGTGACCGGAAACCGGAAGCGCCCACCGGCGATGGTGGTGATCGTGGTCGCCCGCACCCGCAGATACAACCGGCGGTGGATGGTGTGGGTACGCCCGTCATGCGGCGAACGATGGCGCGCCCGGTGATCCCAGACATACGCGACACCGCCGTCCACCCGCTCGCGCCGGCGCGCGATGCGGCCACGTCCAGCATTCGGGTCATGCACTTCGTCCGGTCCCAGGAAGTCGCCATCGGCTTCCAGCACCAGGGTGCAACGCACCGGCTTGCGGGAAAGATTGGTCAGGCGCAGATCTTCGTGCATGCCGTCGCCGACGGTCCGCATGACCTGCAGTTCCAGCGAGCCGTGGCTCGCGGCCTGCGCTGGACTCTCTCCATCCGGAATCGGCATGCCCGGCATCGGCACCAGATAGTAGCCCAGCCAGTGATCCTGGCGGACGGCCGAGAGCGTGATAGGAATCGGACGCTGGCGGCCGATGCGGAACCTGTGCAGGCAAAGCACGCGGGTCTCGTGCACGAACAAGCCATGCCCATTCCCGCTCCGTTCGACCGCGCCGTCATTGCCCATCACCAGCGCGGTATCCCCATGACTGATGATCGATTCGGGCGCGCGCGCGCGCAGCCGGATGAGATCGCCCGGCCAGGGGCGCTCCACCGGCGACGCGGCGGTCGCCGCGCGGCCATGCCCGTTCCCCGCGTTCCCGCCTGTCTCCTTGCCCGCCCTGTCCATTGCTCAATCCAGTCCCTTGATGACGTCGCGGCCGAAGGTGCGTATGAATCCCTCCTGGTCGCGGTTGACGTTGTGCAGATACAACCGGTCCGCGCCGCAGCGAAGATAGGCTTCCAGCCATGCGCGATGCCGACCCGGATCCGCGCTGACATGGACCACGCGCGCCACGTCCTCCGCGGTCACCTCAGCGGCGCGGCGCTCGAAGGCCTCCGGTGTCTCCAGCGTCTCGGACGCCTGCCGTGGCACCGCATTGCAGCGCCATTGTTCGAACGCCCCCTGCAGCGCCGCAGCCTCGCTGGCGGCGTAGGACAGCTTGACCTGGAGATGGACGGGCTTGCCGGCGCCACCGGCATCGCGGAACGCGCGGACGATTGCGGCGACCGGCGCTTCCGGCGTGGCGATCGTGATCAGGCCATCGGCCCATGGCGCGCCCCACGCGGCGGTTTCGGCGGACAGGGCCGCCAGCAGCACCGCCGGGGGGCGAGCCGGTCGCGTATAGAGCCGTGCATGGCGCAGCCGGAACGTTCCGTCATGGTTGACGCATTCGCCAGCCCACAATGCACGCATGATCTCCACCGCTTCGCGCAGGCGCTCGTTGCGAGCGGCCTTGCCGGGCCAGGGCTGTCCGGTGATCGATTCGTTCAGCGCCTCGCCGCTTCCCACCGCCAGCCAGAACCGGTCCGGGAACATCACCGCCAACGTCGCCGCGGCCTGTGCGATCACCGCGGGGTGGTAGCGTCCCACCGGGCAGGTCACCACGCCGCAGGGCACCGCGCTCGACGCCATCATCGCTCCCAGCCAACTCCAGGCGAACCCGCTCTGACCCTGCGCGCGGCTCCAAGGGTGGAAGTGATCCGAACACATCATGTCCTGGAATCCGCATTCCAGGGCGCTGCCCGACCACGCCAGCAGGCGGTCGGGCGGGAACTGCTCGTGCGATGCGTGGTAACCGATGGTGGCCATGGCTGCTCCTGCACCGACCATGCATCCGCATCCGTAGCCAACAGGTGAAAGACCGCCGCCGGCATGCCCGCATCGCGGCGTGCCTCGCGCGTGCGCCGACTACGTGCCCGTGCACGCCATCCTGGCCTGGCAGGCTCGACCACACGCGTCTTTCATCATCTCTTGCCTTGCCCGGAGGGATAACCATCGCGTTCCCTTTCTGGAGCACACCATGATCACCAAATCTCATCTGGCCTTCAGTCTGATGGCTTGCCTGGGCATCCTCGCCGGATGCGGGGACCGCGCCGATTCGTCGACCGAAACCGCCTCCGCGCCACCGCCGGCCACGCCTGCCGATGCGCCCGCCGCACCGGCCGATACCACCATGCCGCCGCCCGCCGCCGACACCGCGACCTCCGCCGATGCCAGCGGCGCGATACCGGCGGATCCCGCGGCGTCCGCCACCGCGGACGAACGCGCCGCCCTCGGCGTGCTCAATGCAATCAATGAACACGAGATCGCGGCAGGCAACCAGGCCCTGGAAAAAGGCGTCTCCGGCGAGACCCGGAGTTTCGCCGAACTGATGATCCAGGCGCATACCGAGAACCGTGACAAGACCAGCGGATTCAAGCCCGACTCCGAAGGCGCCGATGTCAACGCCCAGCGCCAGAAGGGCGAGGCCAATCTGGCCGCGCTCGACAAGCTTAGCGGCGACGCCTATGCCAAAGCCTATGTGGATGCCATGGTCAAGGGCCACACCGAGGCACTCGCGGCGCTTGATCAGAAACTGATTCCCAAGGCCACCACCCAGGCGGTCAAGGACCACCTGGCTTCCACCCGTGAACACGTCGCCAATCATCTCGAACGTGCCAAGGCATTGCAGAAGAAGTGACGCGGGGACCGCGAAGCGCGTCGCGCCGGCCAGGCGCGGCGCGCGGCGTGGGCTCCTGTCCGCGTCGACCGCATGCAGCGGGGCGCGCGGCGGAACCGTGCATCCCTTCCCCACCATGGGAGTCATCCAATGACGTCGTCCACACGGCCACGCAATCCGGTGGAACGCGAGCGCACGCCGGCCACGCCGGCATCACGCGGCGAGCAGCCCGGCAAGCGCACCAATGAAGAACGCAACGATCCGGTGTCCGAGCCCGGCGCGCGACAAGGCAACGCCGCGCGCAAGAAGCGCCTCAATCCCGGTTGAGGCTTACCGGGTGCCCCGCGGGCCGCTCCTCATCCGGGCGTCAGCACCACCTTGCGGCAGTCCTCGCGCTTCTCGTCGAAGACCTCGTAGCCGCGCGCGGCCTCGGCCAGCGGCAACCGGTGGGTGATGATGGCTTCCGGCGCCAGCCGGCCTTCCTGGATCATCTCGAGCAATTCGGGCATGTAGCGCTGCACGTGGGTCTGGCCCATGCGGAAGCTCAATCCCTTGTCGAAGGCGTCGCCAATCAGGAAGGCGTGGATGAAGCCCGCGTACACGCCGGGGATGCTGACCACGCCGCCACGGCGGGTGGCCGCGACGCATTGGCGCAGCGCGTGCCCGCTGCTGCCTTCCAGCTTGATTGCGGTCAATACGGTCTCGGTGGTGGATCCCTTGGCCTCGAAGCCCACCGCCTCGATGCTGGCATCAACGCCACGTCCCCCGGTGGCCTGGACGATCTGTTCGGCCGGATCGTCGTGTTCGTCGAAATCGATGGGATGGACGCCATAGGCCGCGCGTGCGAACTCCAGCCGGTACGGATGGTGGTCGACCATGAAAATGCGATCCGCGCCGAGCATGCGGCAGCAGGCGGCGCTCATCTGCCCCACCGGCCCCGCGCCGAAGATCGCCACCGTGCTGCCGGCCTTGACGCCCGCGTTGATCGCCGCCTGGTAGCCGGTTGGCAGGATGTCGGACAGGAACAGGACCTGTTCGTCCGCCAGTCCTTCGGGGATGGCCAGCGGTCCGACGTTGGCCTTGGGCACGCGTACGTACTCCGCCTGCCCGCCGGCGATGCCGCCGTACAGCGCGCTGTAGCCGAACAGCGCCGCCGGCGGCGTGATCCCCTTGCGGTTGAGCGCGGCGCCCGTGCCCGGATTGGTGTTCTGGCAGGAGGCATATTCGGAGAGCAGGCAGAAGAAACAGGTGCCGCAGGCGATCACGAACGGCACCACCACGCGGTCGCCCCGTCGGATCCGCACCACGTCCGGGCCGGCATCCTCGACCACGCCCATGAACTCGTGGCCCAGGATGTCGCCATCCTCCATGCCCGGCATCTTGCCGCGATACAGATGCAGGTCCGAACCGCAGATGGCGGTCGCGGTCACCCGCAGGATGATGTCGTCGCTGTCCTGCAACACCGGATCCGGCACTGTTTCCACCCGGACGTCGCGGGTGCCGTGGTAGGTGAGCGCGTGCATGGGATCTCCTCTTCCGGTGACGAAATGCGATTGCGGCTGGGCCGTCGGCTAGGCGCCCGGCCGAACGCCGCCCTGGCCCGCGGCAACGGCATCGCCGCCGGCACGCGCCCCGTTTTCCGACGGTCTGCCCACCCGCAGATCGTTGCGGATATCGCGCACGCCGCCACACGCCTCGACCAGATCCTCGGCGTGATGCCGCAGCCAGCGCTGTTCGACGCAGCCTCGCAGCGTGACCACGCCGTCGCTTATCTCCACCGTGATGTCGCTCGCGTCCAGCATGGGATCCGCGGTCAGGCGCTCGTGGATGTCCTCGCCTATCCGCTCGTCGGAACGCACGTAGCCTCGCGGGCCACGTCCGCGGAAACCGGACGGCGGCGGATCCGCGCGGCGCTCTTCGTAGTGGTAGCCACCCGGATAGGGACGGAAACGCGCATCCTGCCAATCCGTGCCTCCCAGCGAACGCGACGGCGCGTAGCGCCCCCGCTCGCGCCCGCTCGACCGCGTGTCCGGCGCACCGTCGAGCCAGGCGCGTTGCGCATGCTGCCCGGGATTGGCGTAATCACTGAAGCCCGAGCGCTCGCGCCCGCCATGCCGTTGCGAATAACCACCCGGATCATGTCCCTGGTTCTGCGACCAGGCATGGAAGTCCCGCGGATCCGCGGGATCTTCGTGGCGCGGATTGGGTGACAGGTCGCGGCGTGCGTCTTGTGGCTTCATGGCTGTCCTCCGGAAAATCCGCCTCCGGCATTCCGCGAAGGCGGTGGTGATCACGGCGCGCCGCATGGCTCGCGGCTCGTTGCGTCCACGCTAGGCCCGCCGGCGTGAGCAGAGGGTATGCAATCGCGCGTCGTCCTCAGTGGTAACCCTGCCCCGCGCGCACCTTGCCGCGGAACACGTGGTACGACCACGCGGTGTAGCCGAGGATGACGGGCAGCAGCGCCGCCACGCCCACCAGCAGGAATCCCTGCGATCCCGCGCCCGAGGCCGCTTCCCACAAGGTCAGTCGCGGCGGCGCCAGGTATGGCCACAATCCGATCACCAATCCGGCGAAGCCCAGGCCGAAGAAACTCAGGGTCAGCAGAAACGGGCGCGCATCCCGTCCCTGCGCGAACGCGCTGCGCCAGAGCCAGACCGCGTTGAGCAGCGCCAGCGCCGGCACCGGCGACAGCCACCAGAAGTTGCCCTGCTCGAACCAGCGCGCCATCACCCGCGAGTCCAGGAACGGCAGCCACGCGCTGACCAGGCCCATGAACATCACCACCAGCGCCACCAGCGGACGCGTCAGCATGCGGGCCATCCGCTGGATTTCGCCTTCCGTCTTCATCACCAGCCACGTGCTGCCCAGCAGCGCATAGCCGGCAATCAGGGCCGCGCCGGTGAGCATCGAGAACGGACTGAACCACGCGGTCGCGCCGCCGCCCGGATCGGCCGCGCGTCCTTCCACCAGCGCACCCAGGATCACGCCCTGCCAGAACGCCGCGCCCAACGAGCCCAGCAGGAATCCGGCGCTCCACACCCGCCTGGAACGTTGTGCCTTGAAGCGGAATTCGAACGCCACGCCACGGAACACCAGCGCGACCAGCATCAGCAGGACCGGCAGGTACAACGACGACAGCAGCAGCGCGTAGGCGGCGGGAAACGCCGCCAGCAGGCTCGCGCCGCCCAGCACCAGCCAGGTTTCGTTGCCGTCCCAGATGGGCGCGGCGGTGTTCATCATGAGATCGAGCTGCGCCTCGTCCTCGGCGAACGGCGCCAGGATGCCCAGGCCCAGCACGAAGCCGTCCAGCAGCACGTACATCAGCACCGCGAAGCCGATGATGCCGAACCAGATCACGGGCAGAGCGGTTTCCATGCTCAGCGATCCTCCAGCGACGCGTCCGCCGCCGACAGCGGACGCGCCGGCGTATGCTCGCCACCCTCGGTATGCGGAGGCGGCTCGAACGGCACCGGCCCGCGCCGGACCATCTTGACCAGATAGGTCAGCCCGAATCCGAACACGATCGCGTACGCCACCGCGTAGACGCCCAGCGACAGCGCCACGCTGGCGGCTCCCACCGGACTCACCGCGTCGGCGGTGCGCAGCCAGCCATAAATCACGTAGGGCTGGCGCCCGAGTTCGGTGACATGCCAGCCCGCCAGCATCGCCACGAAGCCCGACGGCAGCATCAGTGTCCAGGCGCGCTGCAATCCGCGTGCCTCCGCGAGACGGCCGCGCCACCACGCGCACAGCGATACCAGCGCCAGCAGCAGCATCAGCACGCCGATGCCCACCATCAGCCGGAACGCGAAGAACACGGGCACCACCGGCGGCCGCTCGTGCGCGCCGACCGACGTGAGCCCCGGCGTCTGCCCATCCCAGCTGTGGGTCAGCACCAGGCTGCCCACGCGCGGCACCGCCACTTCCATGTGGTTGCGCTCGGCGGCCTCGTCGGGCCAGGCGAACAGCACCAGCGGCTGGCCCCGGCCCGGTTCGGCCCGCCAGTGCCCTTCCATCGCCGCCACCTTGATTGGCTGGTGCTCAAGCGTGTTGAGCCCGTGCAGATCGCCCACCACCACCTGCACCGGCACCGCGATGCAGGCGAAGGCGATCGCCAGCCGCAGCATGCGCAGGCCTTGGTCGCCGTGAAGTCCGCGCCGCACGTACCATGCGCCGATCCCGCCGATGACGAAACAGGTGGTGATGAACGCAGCCAGGCTCATGTGCGCCAGCCGGTAGGGAAACGAGGGATTGAAGACCAACGCCCACCAGTCGGCGGGGTGGAAGACGCCGCCTTCCACGCGGAAACCGGCCGGCGTGTGCAGCCAGCTGTTGGCGGACAGGATCCAGAAGGTGGAGAACAGCGTGCCCAGCGCGACCAGCGCCGTGGACAGGAAATGGATCTTCTCCGGCACCCGGCCCCAGCCGAACAGCATCACGCCGAGGAAGCTGGCCTCCAGGAAAAAGGCCGTCAGCACCTCATAACCCAGCAGCGGCCCGAGGATGCCGCCGGCGCGCGTGCTCAGGCCCGCCCAGTTCGTGCCCAGCTGGAAGCTCATCACGATCCCGCTGACCACGCCCATGCCGAACGACACCGCGAATATCTTCAGCCAGAAGAAGTACAGATCCCGCCACGCCGCCTGCCGAGTGCGCAGCCAGCGCCATTCCAGGAAACCCAGCCAGCTGGACAGCCCGACGGTGAACGCCGGGAACAGGATGTGGAAGCTGATGACGAAGGCGAACTGGATGCGCGAGAGCAGCAGGGCATCCATGTCACGTCATCCCTGCCCGGCGCCGTCAATGGCGATTGCTGTCGCTGCCGCTTCGACGATCGTCGCGGCCCTTGTCGCGGGTGGGCGCCTCGTGCTCGTGTGGTTGCTTGCGCGGCGAGCTGCCCTTTTTCCCGGCGCGCAGGACGCGCGCATGATCGTCGGAGCGGTCCGGGCCTGCGGGAGGTTGATGGCGCTCGCGGTTGCCACGTGTCGCGGTCATGATGGACTCCAGGAAGGAACCATCGCGACGCTAGCGCGGATGCCGTTAGCGTGGAGGCACGCGCGGGTGAAGCGGATGCAAACCGTCCAGCGGACTCAACCGCCGGGCCACGGCACCTGCTTGGCCACCATCAGGTAGAAGATCACCAGGAACGACAGCAGCGCCGGAACTCCCAGCGCGGCCCATGCACCCAGGTGGGCCGCATAACGTGGCGGCAACTCGGTGCCCTGCGCCGCGGCCGCCCGGGCGATGTCGCGCAGCCGCATCTGCAGCCACACCACCGGCAGCCAGCATGCCGCCGCGATCACGAACAGCACCAGCGACCAGAACAGCCACGGCGTCCCCAGTGGCACGCCCATGCGATGGGCCAGGTACAGCCCGCTGGCCGGCTGGAAGACGATGGTGGTGGCGGTGAAGATCCAGTCCGCGA
>MTEY01014910.1_pt1 | contig 12069 bp, 8 predicted proteins | sample 1042721 | NCBI WGS metagenome assembly MTEY01 (sample SAMN06185809, study PRJNA358809) | soil metagenome | isolation source: soil biostimulated with seedmeal as carbon source | place: India | collected 2015-05-23 | reverse complement strand
TCACCGGATCGGTGTGGCCAGGTCTTCCAGGATGGGACACTCGGGCCGGTCGTCGCCGTGGCAGCGCTGGGCCAGATCCAGCAGGGTCCGCTGCATGGCCTGCATCTCCTCGATCTTCCGGCCCAGATCGTCGGCATGCGCACGGGCGAGTTTCTTGACCTCCGCGCTGGCGCGGCTGCGGTTGTCCCACAGGCCCAGCAGCACTTCGATCTGCTTGATCGGAAAGCCCAGCAGCCGCGCGCGCTTGATGAAGCGCAGGCGATGCACGTCGTTGTCCGGATAGACCCGGTAGCCGGCGAAGGTGCGGCCCACCGGCGCCAGCAGGCCGATGCTTTCGTAGTGCCGGATCATCTTGGCGCTGACGCCGCTCAGCGCGGCGGCTTCGCCGATGTTGTGCAGCCCCTGCTGGCGGGCTTCGGCCAGTTCCGGGCGAGGTTGCTTCGAGGGTCGGGTCATGGCGATCTCCTAGGCGTCCAAGGTGGGATGCCAACGGCGCAAAAGCAAGGTATTGGCGAGCACGCTGACGGATGAGAGCGCCATCGCCGCGCCCGCCACCACCGGATTCAGCAGGCCCAACGCCGCGAGCGGAATACCCACCACGTTGTAGGCGAACGCCCAGAACAGGTTCTGGTGGATCTTGCGCGTGGTGCGGCGCGAGACCTCGATGGCCGCCGCGACCAGGCGCGGATCCGGACGCATCAGGGTCACCCCGGCGGCATGCATCGCCACGTCGGTGCCCGAGCCCATCGCCAGCCCGACCGAGGCGGCGGCTAGCGCGGGCGCGTCGTTGATGCCGTCGCCGACCATGGCGACGGTAGCGCTCCGCTGGAGTTGGCGGATGACGTCGGCCTTGCCGTCGGGCAGCACGTTCGCGCGCACCTCGTCGATGCCGAGTTGCGTGGCGACCGCCTGCGCGGCGCCCGGGTTGTCGCCGGAGATCATCACCGTGCGCAGGCCCATCGCATGCAGTCGGGCGATGGCGCCGGCGGCGCTCTCGCGCGGCTCGTCGCGGAACGCCAGCAGGCCGCGCAGGAGAATCCCGCCGCCGTGCTCTTCCGCCAGCCACGACACCGTGTGTCCGGATGCGCTCAACCGCTCGGCCTGCGCTTCCAGCGAAGACAGATCAATCCGCAGTTCACGCATCAACTGCGTGCTGCCCAGCCATACGGCGTTGCCGCCGGCCTGGCCGGTGAGGCCGCGTCCCGCCAGCGCCTGGACCTCGGTCGCGGCGATCAGATTGCGGATGTCCACCGCCGCCAGCACCGCCCTGGCCAGTGGATGCTCGCTGCCCGCCTGCAACGCGGCGGCGCGCGCCAGCAGTTCCTCCGGCGAGCCATGCGCGGGGACCACCTCACTCAGCACCGGACGTCCGCGGGTCAGCGTGCCGGTCTTGTCGAACGCCACCGTGGTGACCCGGCGGGCGACTTCCAGCGCCTCGGCGTCCTTGAACAGGATCCCGGCGCGGGCGGCGACCCCGGTGCCGGCCATGATCGCGGTGGGCGTCGCCAGCCCCAGCGCGCACGGACAGGCGATCACCAGCACCGCCACCGCGTTGAGGATCGCCTGGTTCCAATCGCCGGTGGCCACGCCCCAGCCCGCCAGGGTCAACAGCGCGATGCCGATCACCACCGGCACGAACACCGCGCTGACGCGATCCACGATCCGCTGGATCGGCGCCTTGCGCGCCTGGGCGTCCTCCACCAGCCGGATGATGCGGGCGAGCGCGCTTTCCGCGCCCACCGCCACGGTCGTCACCGCGATCGTGCCTTCGCCGTTGACCGCGCCGCCGGTGACGCGGTCGCCCGGATTCTTCGCCACCGGCAGGGACTCGCCGGTGATCAGGGACTCGTCGGCGTGGGTCCTGCCTTCCAGCAGATCGCCGTCCACCGGAATCTGCTCGCCCGGCCGCACCAGCACCACGTCGCCCACCCGGACCTGATCGATCGGCAGTTCCACCTCGCCCTGCGGACGACGCACGCGCGCGGTGGCAGGACGCAGCGCCTGCAGCGCCCGGATGGCCTCGGTGGTCTGGCGCTTGGCGCGCGCTTCCAGCCATTTGCCCATCAGGATCAGGGTGATGATGACCGCCGACGCTTCGAAGTACAGCGGTTGCGCGTCGTGATGGGAGGGACCGGCCAGCAGGTGGTACACGCTCAGGCCGTAGCCGGCGCTGGTGCCCAGCGCGACCAGCAGATCCATGTTGCCGGTGCGGGCCTTGAGCGCTTTCCAGCCGGCCTTGTAGAAGCGCGCGCCCAGCCAGAACTGTACCGGCGTCGCCAGCGCGAACTGCAGCCAGCCCGGCAGCATCCAGTGTTCTCCCCACAGCAGGGCCACCATCGGCAACACCAGCGGCAAGGAGAGCAGCGCGGCCCATTGCAGGTGGCGGACTTCGCGCGAGCCGGCGGTTTTCCGTTCGCCGGCGCCTTCGTTCGCGCGGGCGCTGGGCGATGCGCCGTAGCCCGCGGCCACGACGGCGGCCACCAGCACGGCGTCTTCGACATCGGTGCCGACGCGCACGCGCGCCCGTTCGGTGGCCAGGTTCACCGTTGCCTCGACCACGCCCGGCACGCGCTTCAGTGCGGCTTCGATGCGCGCCACGCAGGAGGCGCAGGTCATGCCCTGGAGCGCGAGTTCGGTCTCGCGGGTGGCCAGTTCATAGCCGGCGTCGCGTACGGCCGCGTCCAGGACCGACAGCGCCAGGGGCTGATCCGAACGGACTTCGGCGGTCTCGGTCGCGAGGTTCACCGACACGTCGGTCACTCCCGGGACGGCGCGCAGGCCGCGCTCGACACGGGCGACGCAGGAGGCGCAGGTCATGCCGGCGATACCGAACCGGAAACGTTGGTCGCCAGCGGCGGCGTGGGCATGGGACGGGGAGGCATTCATGACGGCGGTCCATCGGTGGGAATGGCCGGCAGGTTGCGGCTTCCCATCGTGGGAAGGTCAAACCCCGGCCCGCCGCCGTCGCCGCGCTTGACCTTCCCATGGGGGCAAGCCCGACGGTGGCCATGCCGGCGATGGGCCGGTCACTGCTTCGAGCCAACATGAAACTCACCGTTGAAGGCATGACCTGCGGCCACTGTGTCCGCACGATCACCTATGCACTGCAAGCCCTGGATTCCGATGCGCGGGTCTCGGTGGACCTGCCCGGCAAGACCGTCATGGTCCAGGGCCGGATCCGCGCCAGCGATGCCGCCACGGCGCTGGCGGCCCAGGGATACACCGTCGTGGCCAGCGACGCCGGCGACGCGCCGGAAAGCGCGGGCTCCTGCTGCGGCAGTTGCAAGGCCGCCTGAGCGGGGCCGCCTCGCCCATTGGTCGAGGCGACTTTCCCCGATCGCGCAGTGGACGCGTCGACCTGGTCCCGGGCGGCGCCCGTCGAAACACGGTTGTCATGCGCGGTCCCTAGCATCGCTGCTCATTTGCCGGATGGATGACGGGGAACCGGGGTGGCTGAGCGGGTCGAAGCGACGGGGCGCAGGGAGGCGGTCCGGGATGATGTCGAAAGGACACGCTGGTTCATGCACCACATCCTGCCGCACGAGGCGGCGCTGAGGAATTGGCTCTCCCGCCGGAGCGCGCCCGCCGCGTTCGATGTCGAGGACATCGTCCAGGAAAGCTACGCGGTGCTGGCCGAACGCGCCTGCGTGGACGACATCCTGAATCCGCGCGCCTACCTGTTCCAGGTGGCCCAGTCGCTGGTCGTCCGCAACATCCGGCGGGCGCGGATCGTCTCGATCCTGGCGGTCGAGGATCTGGGCGCGGTGGATTTCGCCGACGAAGCCGCCACGCCGGAACAGAGCGCCATCGCCCACGACGACCTGCGCCAGCTCGCGCGGGTGATCGCGAGCATGCCGGGGCAGACCCGCGAGGCCTTCATCCTGCGGCGGATACGCGAACTGCCGCAGCGGGAGATCGCCGCGCGGATGGGCATTTCGGAGAACACGGTCGAGAAACACATCGTCCGTGGCATCCGCTGGCTGGACCAGTGGTTCGCCAGTGGCGGAAACCCGCCCGCCAAAACCTCTAGTCAGTTGGAGCGGGAAAGAAGGCGTGCCAATGGAAGAGCGCGAAACCAGCCGGAACATTGAAGAAACCGCGGCGCGATGGGTGGCGAGGATGGATCGCGCGCCCCTGTCCGAGCGCGAAACCCGGGCCCTGGACGAATGGCTCGCCGGCGATCGGCGACGCTTCGGCGCCTTCGTGCGCGCCAAGGCCATCTGGATGCGCGGCGAATCGGCGCGCGCGCTGGGCCCCCGGTATGACCCGCTGGACTTCCTGCCGCCGGATTCGGCTTCCCCTCCCCGCCCGGGCTTGCGGCGTCGCCGATGGATGGAATGGGGCGGCGCGCTCGCCGCGTCGCTGCTGCTGGTGGTGGCGCTGGCGGTCACCCTGCAGATGCCCAGCGCCTACGCCACCGCCAAGGGCGAGATGCGCATGGTGCCGCTGGGCGATGGCGCCACGGTGACCCTCAATACCGACACCCGCATCCAGGTCTACGACGAACGCGGACGCAAGCGGATACGCATCCTGCGCGGGGAAGTCCTGGTGGAAGACGCCAATCCGGCCACGCCCACGCTGGTCGAAGTCGAAGGACGGCGGTTGACCGCCAGCCGCGCCAGCTTCGTCGTGCGCAAGCTGGAAGGCCGGCCCGCGCAGGTGTTCGTGCAGGAAGGCCGCGTGGATGTCGCCGGCCCGGTCCGCGCGGAGCGGATGTCACTGACGGCGAACACCGGTCTGTCGCTGCCGACGGATGGAACCCGGGCCAGGCGGCCCGCGCCGCTCGCGGCCGGGCAGATCAACCGCGAACTGGCCTGGCGCGAAGGCAAGATCGCGCTCCAGGGCGAAACCCTGGCCGAAGCCGCCGCCATCTACGCGCGCTACAGCGATACGCCCATCGTCATCGCGGATCCCGAATTGGCGCGCATGCAGGTCACCGGCTTGTTCGCCACGCACAATCCGCTCGGTTTCAGCCGCGCGATCGCGGAGGTGTTCGATGCGCGCGCCGTCCGCGAACCGGAACGCATCGTACTCACCCGCGCGCATTAAATTTTTTTGACAGATAGCGGAACGCCCCTCCGCCACGGCTCTCTGTTCTCAGTACCGCTCATCCGCAGCTTGCCGAGAACACATCCCCCATGAATCGCTACAAGAAAGTCCTGTTGACCAGCGCGATCGCCGCCGCCCTGGCCTGCTCATCGCAGGCGATGGCCCAGCAGCGCACGTTCGATGTCCCGGCCCAGCCGGCCGTCACCGCCATCCCCGAACTGGCGCGCCAGGCGCAGGTGCAGATCATCGCGCCGGCCGGCTCCCTGGAAGGCATCGACACCCCGCAGATCACCGGCGAGATGGATGCGCGCGAAGCGCTGCGCCGTCTGCTGGAAGGCACCGGGCTGGAGATCAAGTCCGACGAGAATGGCGTGATCCTGCTGCAGAAATCCGGCGCCGGCGAAGCCGAACGCGGCCGGTCCGGGCAGAAGATCGGGACGGGCAGCGTGCGCGGCCGCATCCTCAACACCGCCACCGGCGAATACGTGCGCAACGCCGAGATCCGGGTGGAAGGCACGCCTCTGGTCACCTACTCCGGCGATGGCGGCAATTTCCGCCTCACCGGCGTCCCGACCGGCGAAGCGACCCTGGTGGTGCGCTACACCGGCCTGCAGGACGCGCGGAGCACCGCCACCGTCGGCGGTGGCGAAGTCGCCACCCTGGATTTCGACCTGAAGGTGCCCTCCTATGCCGCCAACGGCGGCGAAGCCACCGAGATGGACATGATCATGGTCACCGCCAAGCGCGAGGGCCAGGCCAGCGCGATCATGGAGCGGCGCGCGGCGATGAACGCCAAGAACGTGGTCGCCGCCGACAACTACGGCGCCCTGACCATGGGCGATGTCGGCGAGTTCATGAAATCCATGCCGGGCATCTCGCTGGACTACACCGAAGTGGACGCCACCGCGGTGCGTATCGGCGGCCTGGATCCGAAGTACTCGACCTTCACCATCGACGGCGCGCGCATGGCGACCGCCACCTCCAACAACAACACCGGCCGCCAGAACTCGTTCGAGCAGATGTCGATCACCGGCATCGAATCCATCGAACTCAACAACACCCTGACCGCCAGCATGGACGCCGACTCGCCCGGCGGCCAGATCAACCTGCGCAGCAAGTACGCCTTCAACCGCACCGGCCGGCAGGTGGTCGCGCAGCTGGGCGGGGTCGGCACCTCCGATTCGACGCTCGCACGCAAGTATTTTCCCGACGACCGCAAGCATTCCACCCTGTATCCGTCCGCCCAGTTCGGCTTCGGCGACGTGTTCATGGAAGGCCGGCTGGGCGTCGAGTTCAACACCAGCTACAACGCCAACTACGTGCAGCAGGATCGTATCCAGACCGACTGGTCCTACCTGCCGGACGGCCGGGTCATGCCCTACCGGGTGATGTGGCGTCCGGGTCCGAAGATGACCAGCCGCACCGCCGCCAACCTGAGCACGGACTACCAGATCACCGACGAACTGGTGTTCTCGCTGCGCAGCACCTATTCGCTGTACGACGTGGAGTACTTCAACCAGTACACCTTTCTTTACTTCGGCACCCCGACCGCGTCGTACGCCACCCCGGACTCCACCCCGACCCACATCGTGGTGAACCCGAACGGGACCAACACCCGCCTGCGCACCGAATACTCGCACCGCTACGCCGGCACCCCGACCTACACCATCGCGCCCAAGCTCGAGTTCAAGGGCGAGACACTGGAAGCCACGCTGCGCGGCAGTTACTCGCGCTCCGAGTTCAACTTCCGCGACAACAGCGAAGGCTTCTTCCAGCGCACGGACAGCTGGCTGACCGGCATCGGCTTCACGATGGACCGGCCCAGCGAAAGCTCCAACGCCTGGAACCTCAACCAGACCGCCGGCCGTCCCTGGGGCGATCCGACCAGCTTCAACCGCGATGCCGACATCGGCAACAACGTGCGCACCGCCGAGTCCGACGCCGTCAACGACCAGTACGGCGCCTACCTGGATCTGAAGAAGCAGCTCAGCTTCCGCGACCAGCCGATCACGCTGATGGGCGGCATGGGCAGTCGCAGCAACGACTGGCGCACCAACGAGGGTTCCTACCGGCAGTTCCAGTACGTCGGGCCCACCGGCGATCTCAGCCAGCGGGATCCGGCCGCGGTCATTCCGTGGACCCACCACTACCAGTTCGCCATCCACGGCTTCGACGCCGGCAACATGAACGCGCAGAACTGGCGCGCCGACAGCCACTACGCGATGTACGACATCTACCAGGCGCATCCGGAGTACTTCGTTCCCGACACGGTCGGCAACCTGAAGCGTTCGCTGGACAACAACAAGCGCATCCAGGAACAGGTCGACGCGGCCTACCTCGAAGCCCAGACCCGCATCGGCGCGGCCCGCTTCGATCTCGGCCTGCGCTACGAGAAGACCCGCACCGCCGCGCGCGTGGCCAGCGTCCGCCCGGTCAGCGAAGTGACCGCCGCCGGCCTGTCGGTCAACACCGTCGAGGGCCTGCTCTACCAGTACAACAACGGCGCCTATTCGATGCGCCGCGGCGAGTACGAGGACTGGTTCCTCAGCGGCGGCATCAAGTATGACTTCAGCGAGCGGCTGGTCGGCCAGCTGGCTTTCAGCCAGTCCATCCTGCGCCCCGACTACGGCAACCTGGGCGGGGTGGTGTCGGTGAACGACGACACCCTGATCGTCAACGTGCCCAATCCGCTGCTGAAGCCCGAGCATTCGACCAAGTACTACGCCAGCCTGCAGTACTACCTGGAACCGTCGGGCATCGTCGGCCTGTCGTACTACAAGCTGGACATGACCGACATGCAGGTCACCGGCATCACGGTCAATCCCGAGGATGTCGGTTTCGATCCCGACGAGTATGCCGGCTACACCTTCCGCAGCGCGCAGAACCTGCCCGGCACCAGCACCAACGAAGGCCTGACCCTGGAATACAGCCAGCAGCTGACCTTCCTGCCGGACGCGCTGCGCGGGCTCAGCCTGTACGGCTCGTACACCCGGGTCAATCCGGATGGCGTGCGCCAGAACATGCCGGAACAGGCCGCCAACTGGGGCATCCGCTACAACTACGGCCGCTTCGACCTGCAGATCAACGGCAACCGCCAGGGCGAGTACCGGGTGAGCGCGCTGAGCAACACGCCGACCACCGCCAACAACGGCGTGCTCTACCACACCGCGCGCGAGCTCTGGAACATCAGCGCCAGCTACAAGCTCACCGACAACATCGAACTGCAACTGGCCGGCCGCAACATCTTCAACGAACCGGACATCATCTATTCCAACGTGCCCGGCCGGGTCCAGCAGTACACCGTCTACGGTTCGATGTGGAACTTCGGAATCAAGGCGCGGTTCTGAGCCGCTTCGCTGTTGCTTCATCGCCGCGGCGGCGCTTCCCGAGGGGCCGCCGCGGATTCCGCCGCGCGGGAGGCGCCGCTGTTCGACGCCTCCCGCGGGTCTGCCTGACACACCCGGGTCACGCCATGCCGCTTCCCTGTTCCCCCCGCCCCGCCGGGGTCCGCCCCGTCCGCGCGTTCCTTGCGCGCCTGTTCCTCGCGCTTCTGCTGTGCCCCATCGTCCCCGTGCTGGCCGGCTCCGCCTCCACCACCGGGACGCCCCGGTTCCCATTGACACAGAACGGCGGCACCTGGCCGTCCGGCCATGTGCAGGGCATCGCCGTGGATCCGCGAGGTGGGTACATCTATTACTCGTTCACCGACCTGCTGGCCCGATACGACTTCAGCGGCCGGCTGGTCGGCACGCTGGTGGGCTGGACCGGCCACCTGGGCGATCTCGACTTCAATCCGGCGGACGGCAAGGTCTACGGTTCGCTCGAATACAAGGCCGACGAGGCGTTCTACATCGCCATCATCGATGTGGATCGGATCGACCGCGTCGGCATCGACGCACGCGCCGCCGATATCCTGCGCACGGTCCATCTGGCGGAAGTCGCGCGCGACTATGCGGCGGACATGGATGGCGATGGACGCTTCGATGGCGACGTCGCCGATACCCGGGATCATCGCTACGGCTGTTCCGGCATCGATGGCGTCGGCTTCGGGCCGGCGTTCGGACACCCGGACGGTCCCGCGCTGCTGACCGTCGCCTATGGCATCTATGGCAACCTCGAACGCACCGACAACGATCACCAGGTGCTGCTCCAGTACGACGTGGGCGGCTGGCAGGCCCTGGCCCGTCCGCTGAGCGAGCGAGCGCCGCATCGCAGTGGCCCCGACGCGCCGCGGGGCAAGTATTTCGTCCGCACCGGCAACACCACCTATGGCGTGCAGAACCTCGCCTATGACCCGCACCTGCGGCGCTGGTTCCTGGGCGTGTATCCCGGCAGGAAGGCGTCCTTCCCCAACTACCGGCTGTTCGCGATCGACGCCGATACGCCGCCCACGGTGGGCGAGCTGATCGGCGTCAGCAACGACGACGGCGACGGCTGGGCCAGGGGATCGCTGCTGGCGCTGGCGGAGGACGGCCTGGAGGACGCCGCGACCGGCGTGCGCGGCTGGCAGCAGAAGGCCGATGTGGGCCTGCAGCCGCTCGGCGACGGCCTGTATTACCTGGCGCGCAACGCGGGCGACAAGCACGCCCAGACCGCCGACCTGACCCTGATGCGCTGGACCGGAGACACGCCGGCTCCGTTCGCGCCCGTCGCTCCCGAGGAACTGCCATGAGCATCGATATCGAACGTCGCCGCCTGATCATCGGCGGCACCCTGGGCCTGGGCGCGCTGATGCTGCCGGGCGGGCGCGCCCTCGCCGCCGAACTGCTGGGCGCGCGCGGCTTCACCCATGATGTCGCCAGTGGCGAACCCGGTCCGGACGCGATGCTGCTGTGGACGCGCTACGTGCCCGCTCGCGCCGTCGACGAGGTCCGCCTGGACGCCGAAGTGGCGCTGGATGAGGATTTCACCCGGGTGGTGGCCGGCGGCAGCCTGCGCACCGGCGCCTATCGCGACTGGACCGCCAAGCTGACGGTGGACGGGCTGCGTCCCGGCACGGCGTACTGGTATCGCTTCATCGCGCCGGATGGCAGCCGCTCGCCGATCGGCCGCACCCGCACCCTGCCGGAAGGTCCGGTCGACCGCTTCGGGCTGGGCCTGTTTTCCTGCGCCAACCTGCCGATGGGCTGGTTCAACGCCTACGCCCACGCGGCCGCGCGCGACGATCTCGATCTGTGGCTGCATGTGGGCGACTACCTCTACGAGTACGGCATCGCCTCGTACAAGCCGCATGACCGCATCGCCGCCCGCGAGGTCCTGCCCGCGCACGATCACGAGATGATCAGCCTGGCCGACTATCGCCTGCGCTTCGCCTGCTACCGGGCGGATCCGGATCTGCAGGCACTGCACCGCAAGGCGCCGATGATCGCGCTCTGGGACGATCACGAAATCACCAACGACAGCTGGGAAGGCGGCGCGCAGAATCACCAGCCGTCCGAAGGCGACTGGAACACCCGCCGCGCGGCGGCGATGCAGGCCTATCGCGAATGGATGCCGATCTCAGAAGAGCCCTGGAAGCGCTACGCCATCGGCACGCTCGCCACGCTGTACCGCACCGAGTCGCGCGTGCTGGCGCGCACCCGTCCGGCCGCCGCGGAACTGGCCGAAGCGCATCAGGCCGCGAATCCCGACGCCGCGCTGCGCCATTTCCGTGACGGCGCCTGGCAGGATCCGACCGCCACCCTGCTGGGTTCGGATCAGGAGTCCTGGCTGGCGCACGAGTTCCACCGCAACGCCGCCGACACGACCTGGCAACTGGTCGGCATGGGCACGATCCTCGGCCGCACCCTGATGCCGGAACAGATGCCGGGCTGGATCCGCCCCGACGCCGGCGAGCGCGTGGTCGAGAAATTCCGCCGGGACGTGCGGGCGTCGCGCCTGGGCCTGCCGATGTGGATGGATCGCTGGGACGGCTATCCGGCCGCGCGTTCGCGCCTGCTGCGCGCGGCCCAGCAGGCGGACGCGGATCTGGTGATGCTGGCCGGCGACAGCCACAACGCCTGGGCGTACTCGCTGGTCGAGGACGGGCGCGCCGCCGGCGTGGAGTTCGCCGGGCACAGCGTGACCTCGAACGGCATGGAGGGACAACTGGCCGCCGATCCCGCCGAGGTCGCGCGCGCGTTCGTCGCCACCAATCCGGAACTGGCCTGGGCCGATACCAGCCAACGCGGCTACATGATGATCGACATCACCCCGCAACGCGTGACCGGCGAATGGGTGTTCCTGCGCACGGTCAAGGCGCGCAGCCTGGAACTGGCGGGCACGCACCGGCTATCGGTCGAACGGGGACGAAGGCGGTTCGGTGCGTGAACCGCGTGCAGCGGGCGCCGGGCCTCCATCGCGCCGATCGTCAACCGCGTCGTTCCAGCACGCCGCGCAGATCCGCCGCCAGGCGCTGCGCCTGCTCCGCGACCAGCGTCGATATCGTGATGCGCAGCCCCTGCACGGGACCGGCGACGCCGAACGCTTCGCCCGAACGGACCAGCCAGCCGTGGCGGGCGAGCTGCTCGGCCACCTCCTGGCTGCCCTGCGCCATCGCCAGCCACAGGTTCAGGCCATCGCCCGTGTCCGCGCCGCCGATGCCTTCCGCCCGCAGCGCTTCGACCAGCAGTCGCCGCCGGCGCGCATAGTCGGCGCGCGCGTCGGCCAGCCGGTTGACGCGCGGATCCAGCAGAAACGCTTCCGCGATGTCCTGCAGGATGTGGCTGACCCAACTGGTGCCACCCGCCAGGCGCAGGCGCAGCCGGTTCGAGGTCTGCGCGTCGGAAGCGACGAACGCCAATCGCAGATCCGGACCCAGCGCCTTCGACACGGAGCGCACCAGCGCCCAGCGCCGGATCTCCTTCGGGATCACATTGTGATAGGGCGATTCGGCCAGCAGCGCGAAATGATCGTCCACGATCACCAGGACGTGCGGATGCCGTGACAGCACGCCGCGCAGGGCCCGCGCGCGGGTGACGCCCAGGCTGCAACCGGTCGGGTTGTGCGCGCGCGGGGTGATGATCATCGCCTGCGCGCCTT
>MTEY01008731.1_pt1 | contig 12183 bp, 7 predicted proteins | sample 1042721 | NCBI WGS metagenome assembly MTEY01 (sample SAMN06185809, study PRJNA358809) | soil metagenome | isolation source: soil biostimulated with seedmeal as carbon source | place: India | collected 2015-05-23 | reverse complement strand
ATCCAGCAAGCAACTCAATCCTGCACAGACCAGACAGTTGATCGCGCTGATGCAGAATGCGGAAAAGCCGGTGCTCATCCATTGCAAATCAGGCTCCGACCGCACGGGGCTTGCTGCCGCGCTCTATGTGGCGGCAATCGCCAAGGGCAGCGAGAGCAAGGCCGAACGACAATTGTCCATCGCCTACGGGCATTTCGGTTTTCCGCTGAGCCCAACCTATGCGATGGAAAAGACATTCGAGGCTATCGAAGCCGAACTCGGTTATACCGGCTCCTGACCCTGCCGCTCCACAAACGCAAAACGCCGGGGCGAAACCCCGGCGTTTTCTGTTTACTTGGGCTGCGCATCCTATCCGAAAACCGTTTCACAGTTTTCGGGATGCGCTCTCTTTCAGGCAATGACCTTATTCGAGGCCGACGATCTTGCCGCCATCCCACTTGAAGATGTCGAAGCTCGGCGAGCTGAGGTCGCCGCTGGCGCCGTAGGTCAGCGTGCCGATGGCCGTTTCGATCGGCTTGCCGTCATGCAGAGCCTTGGCGACGGCAGCCGAGTCATCGGCGGAGCCGGCGCGTTCGATGCCAGCCTTGATGACTTCCACGGCGGCATAGGCGTTCATGGTGAAGGCTTCAGCCGGGATGTTCTTGGCCTTCAGTGCCTCGATGGCATCCTTGGAGGCCGGGTTCTTGGTGGCGTCCTTGGCGTTGGTGAAGAGCGTGCCCTGCGCGTTGGTGCCGCCGATTGCCCAATATTCGGTGTTGGACAGGCCTTCGCCGCCGAGAACCAGGGCCTGGAGACCGGCATCGTGCAGCTGGCGCGACAGGAGACCGCCTTCGGCATGGTAGCCGCCGAAATAGACCACTTCGGCACCGGCAGACTTAAGCTTGGTGACGAGCGCGGAGAAATCCTTGTCGCCCGGCGTGACGGAATCATAATGCACTTCCGTGACGCCACCCTTGTTGATCGCCGCCTTGAAAGCGTCGGCCAGACCCTTGCCATAGGCACCCTTGTCGTGGATCACGGCGACCTTCTTGTCCTTCATGTTCTTCAGGACGTAATCGGCCATGACTTCGGCCTGCTGGTCGTCGCGGCCGCAGGTGCGGAACACGTTTTCCAGATTGCGCGCGGTCAGGTCCGGGCCGGTGGCGGTCGGGGTGACCATCAGGACGTTGTTTTCCGCGAAAACGTCGGAAACCGGAATGGCGACGCCGGTCGTGACCGGGCCGACAACGAACTTGATGCCGTCGCCGACGATCTGGTTGGCGGCGGAAACGCCCTGCTTCGGTTCACCGGCATCGTCGGCAAACTTCAGAACGACTTTCTCGCCCTTGATGCCGCCAGCCTTGTTGATGACTTCGACGGCGGTTTCCGCGCCCTTCTTCACCTGGTCACCGAAAGCGGCGACAGGACCGGTCAGCGGTGCAACGACGCCGATGGTGATGTCTGCATAGGCGGCGCTAGCAAAGCCGAGTGTAGCTGCGAAAGCCACGCTGGACAGAAGTTTCAGGTTCATTCTTTTTCTCCTTTGGTGGGGCAGCGTCCTCCGACGGCCCCGAGACAACCCATGCCGGTCAAATCTCAGCGCATCCGCGCTGCCGAATTGCCGGGCCCTCCCTTTTGTTCATCGCATGATCTCAAAGGGGTGATTCAGAGCGCCAGACGCTCCAAATCATATGCATCAACGCGCATCTTGCCCGAAAACCGTTTCACACTTTTCGGGATGCGCTTCAAAGCACGCGACACCGCCGCCTCGAAGAGGCCGGAGCCATAATATTATCCGAAATAGCATTCGCCCTTTCGGAATCATGCTCCGGAACGGGAGCGAGCTTTCATGATGTAATAAGAATGCATTTCCGGCTTCCGATTGCAAGGGGCCAAGTACCCGCAAATACAACGAAAAACCGCCTCCTCCTAACTGGCTCCTCCCTCCTTCTTCCATGATGGTGATCTCTTCGCAAAAAAGGCCGCGATCCCTTCCGCGGCCTCCGGTGTCTCCCATGTGTCGGCAAGGCGGGTAAGCGTCATGTCGATCACCGCCTCGTCGATCGGCGCGCCCAGCGCATGGACCAGCCGCTTGGATGCTGCAACGGCTGCGGGCGCGGTGGCGAAATAGGGTTTGATCTCCGCCTCCACCGCCGCATCAAGACGCTCCGCCTCGACCACATCGTGCAACAGGCCGATGCGCCGCCCCTCCTCGGCATCGAACAGCCGCGCCGAGGTGAATGTGCGCAGCGCGTTGGCCTGGCCGATACGCGCCACCACATAGGGGCTGATGGTGGCCGGTATCAGGGCAAGCTTCGTTTCCGTCAGCCCGAAGCGCGCGCCGGAAATACTGATTGCCGCATCGCACACGCTGATGAGGCCAACGCCACCGCCATAGGCCTGCCCGTTGATGCGACCGATCAAGGGCTTCGGCAGGTCGCGCAGCGCTTTCAGCATGAGGGCAAGCTTGCGCGCCTCCTCGATGCGCTGCGTGCGCGTCGCCTTGACCTGTTCCTGCATCCAGCCAAGGTCGCCGCCCGCGCAAAAGCTCGCGCCCGCGCCGGTCAGGATCACGATGCGGACGGCTTCATTATCCGCCAGTTGCAGCGCTGCCGTCGTCAACTCATCGATCATCAGGCCGGACAGGGCATTATGCTGGTCGGGCCGGTTGAGCGTCAGCGTCGCGACGCCGCGCTGATCGACAGCGATTTGAAGCGTCTCGAAATCCTTCATGCGGCTTTATCCTGACGCAGGCTTTGCGCGAACAGGGAAGCCTGCTTCAGCTTGTCCAGATCAAGGCCGGTTTCAAACCCTGATCCATGCAGCATTTCGACAACGGCAACCGTATCGACATTGCCCCTCGCGCCCGGCGCAAAAGGGCAGCCGCCAAGACCGCCAACCGATGCATCGAACACGCGCAGGCCTTTTTCCAGGCTGACGCGGATATTGTCGAGCGCCCGCCCGCCAGTGTCGTGATAATGACCGGCAAGGCTGTGCGCCGGTGCGATGGACAGCACGGCATCGAGCATGGCGGCAACCTTGTCCCGCGTGCCGCGCCCGATGGTGTCGCCAAGGCTCACCTCGTGACAGCCGAGCGAAAAGAGCTGCTCGGTCACATCGGCAACCGCCTGCGGGGCCACCGGCCCATCATACGGGCATTCGACCACGCAGCTCACATAGCCGCGAATGGCCAGGCCGTCATTGATGGCCGCGCCGATGACCGGAGACAGGCGCTCGATGCTTTCCGCGATTGAGCAGTTGATATTGGCCTTTGAAAAACCTTCCGAGGCGGAAATGAAAACCGCAATCTCATCGACATTGGCGGCAGCAGCACCCTCATAGCCCTTCATGTTGGGCACCAGCGCCGAATAACGCACGCTGTCGGCGCGCCTGATCCCGGCCATCACTTCCGTGCTGTCGGCCAGTTGCGGCACCCATTTGGGGCTGACGAAGCTTGTCGCCTCGATGCGAGAATAGCCGCAATCGGACAGGCGGTCGATCAGCGCGATCTTGTCGGCTGTCGGCACAAACCGCTTCTCATTCTGCAGGCCATCACGCGCAGCCATTTCAACGATTTCCACGTGTTCAGCCATGTTGCTCCTCCAACTCGACCAGCAATGCACCTTCACTGACCTGATCGCCCGCCACAACGGTTACGGATGCAATCTTGCCGTCTCGCGGCGCGGTCAGTGACAGTTCCATCTTCATCGCCTCGATCGTCACCAGCGGATCGCCCTTGGCGACGCTTGCACCTTCCACGACGGAAACCAGCGCTACCCGCCCCGGCATCGGCGACAGGATGCGGCTTTCGCTCGAAGCATCCTCTTCCGCGCCCAGCGACTGCACATGATGAAATATGGTGTCCCGGCCCTCGAATTGCACCGTCACATCATGCCTGATGCGCGAGACCGATGCCTCCCTCATGCGGCCATCGACAGCAAAACGAACCAGCCCGTTTTCATGGGCACGGATTTCCAGTTCGCCGAAGGCGAAGCCGAAATGCCGGCCGCCTCTGGCCGTAAAGCTGACCACGCGGCGCTCGCCGTGATGATCGAGCAGAATCGAGCGCGATGCCTCGCCCCACAGCCGGAACCCGCGCAAGTTCGTCCATGGATCACGTGGGGGATCACCTTCTTGCGGCGCATCCAGAAGGTCGAGCGCACCAAGCGCGGCCAGCGCAAAGGCAATATCCGAAGGTGGCTCAGCGGTGAAAAGCGCCGCCGCCTCGCGCCCGATCAGGCCCGTATCGACATCGCCCGTGCGGAAAGCTTCAAGATTGCAAAGCGACGACAGGAACTGGCGATTGGTGACGAGGCCCGCAATCCGGGTCTTGTTTAGTGCCGCATCAAGCCGGTTCAGTGCCTCATCGCGCGTTGCGCCATGGGCGATGATCTTTGCGATCATCGGATCATAGAACGGCGTGATCGTATCGCCGGTTCGCACACCCGAATCGACACGGGCATTTTCAGGCTGCGCGAACAGAGCGAGCTTGCCGGTGGCAGGCAGAAAATCACGCGCCGGGTCTTCCGCATAAAGCCGCACCTCGAAGGCCCAGCCGTTTATGGAAACTTCGTCCTGACGTTTCGGCAGCGCCTCGCCGGAAGCCACACGCAATTGCCATTCGACCAGATCAAGCCCGGTGATGGCTTCCGTCACCGGATGCTCCACTTGCAGGCGCGTGTTCATTTCCATGAAGAAGAAGCGGTCCGGTCGCAGCCCTTCCGACACATCGGCGATGAACTCCACCGTGCCCGCGCCGCAATAACCGATGGCGAGCGCGGCCTTCACCGCCGCCTCGCCCATGGCGGCGCGCATTTCCGGCATCATGCCGGGGGCAGGCGCTTCCTCGATCACCTTTTGATGGCGGCGTTGCAGCGAGCAATCGCGCTCGAACAGATGCACGGCATTGCCGTGGCTGTCGCCAAAGACCTGCACCTCGATATGGCGCGGCTTCGCCAAGTATTTTTCGACCAGCACGGCGCCGTCGCCAAAAGAGGCTTCCGCCTCGCGCCGCGCACTGTCGAGTGCTGCCGCGAAATCGTCTGGCTGATCGACACGGCGCATGCCCTTGCCGCCGCCGCCTGCGCGCGCCTTGATGAGCACCGGATAGGTGATGCGGTCGGCCTCGCTTTTGAGGAAGGCGCCATCCTGATTGTCGCCGTGATAGCCCGGAACGACAGGCACACCTGCCTTTTCCATCAGCGCCTTGGCGGCATCCTTCAGCCCCATGGCGCGAATGGCCCTGGCCGAAGGGCCGATGAAAGTGAGGCCCGCCGCCTCGACCGCATCCACGAAGCCGGCATTTTCGGACAGGAAACCATAGCCCGGATGGATGGCCTCAGCGCCGGTTTGCCTTGCGGCCTTGATGATCGCCTCGACATTCAGATAGCTCTGCGCGGAAATGGCAGGGCCGACCCGCACCGCCTCGTCGGCCATCTCGACATGCAGTGCACCGGCATCCGCATCGGAATAGATCGCAACCGTTGCAATGCCCAGTTTGCGCGCCGTGCGGATGACCCGGCAGGCAATTTCTCCGCGATTGGCAATCAGTATTTTGCTAAACATCTGATTGCCTCACATTCTAAACAGGCCGAAGCGCGTCGGCTCGACCGGCGCGTTCAGCGTGGCGGAAAGCGACAGGCCCAGCACTTCGCGGCTCTTGCGCGGATCGACGATGCCGTCATCCCAAAGCCGCGCCGAGGCATAGAGCGGATGGCTCTGGCGCTCGAACATTTCCAGCGTCGGGCGCCTGAATTCCGCTTCCTCCTCCGCCGACCATGTGCCGCCCGTGCGTTCGATCCCCTCGCGCCTGACGGTTGCAAGCACGCCTGCCGCCTGTTCGCCGCCCATCACCGCGATACGGCTGTTCGGCCATGTCCACAGGAAGCGCGGCGAATAGGCCCGCCCCGCCATGCCGTAATTGCCCGCGCCATAGGATGCGCCGATCAGCATGGTGATCTTCGGCACATTGGCGGTTGCCACCGCCGTCACCAGCTTGGCGCCGTTCTTCGCGATGCCTTCGGCTTCGTATTTGCGCCCGACCATGAAGCCAGTAATGTTCTGCAAGAACACCAGCGGAATATTGCGCTGGCAGCAAAGCTCGATGAAATGCGCGCCCTTCAGCGCTGCTTCCGAAAACAGCACGCCATTATTGGCAATGATGCCGACCGGCATGCCATAGACGCTGGCAAAACCGCACACCAAAGTGGTGCCGTAACGCGCCTTGAACTCATCGAAATCCGAACCGTCGACCAGCCGTGCGATCACCTCGCGCACATCATAGGGAATGCGCGTATCGGCGGAAACGACGCCCAGAAGCTCCTCCGGGTCGTAAAGCGGGGCAGCGCCATCGCCACGCGAAATGAAGCCGCGCTTCTCGCTGTTGAGATTGGCGGCAATGGCGCGCGCGATCTGCAAGGCATGGGCGTCATCATTGGCCAGATGATCGGCGACGCCGGAAAGCCGCGTGTGCACATCGCCGCCGCCAAGATCTTCCGCGCTCACCACCTCGCCGGTTGCAGCCTTGACCAATGGCGGACCCGCCAGAAAGATCGTGCCCTGACCGCGCACGATCACCGTTTCGTCGCTCATGGCGGGCACGTAGGCACCGCCTGCCGTGCATGACCCCATGACCACGGCGACCTGCGGAATGCCCGCCGCCGACATATGCGCCTGATTATAGAAGATGCGCCCGAAATGGTCGCGATCAGGGAAAACTTCGTCCTGATTGGGCAGGTTGGCCCCGCCGGAATCGACCAGATAAATGCAGGGCAGACGGTTTTCGCCCGCGATTTCCTGCGCACGCAGGTGCTTCTTCACCGTCACCGGATAATAGGTGCCGCCCTTCACCGTCGCATCGTTGCAGACGATCATGCAGTCGCGGCCGGAGACACGCCCGATGCCGGTGATGATGCCAGCCGAAGGAGCCGCCCCCTCATACATGCCATGCGCCGCCGTCAGCCCCACTTCGAGAAAGGGAGAGCCCGGATCGAGCAATTGCGCCACGCGCTCACGCGGCAGCAGTTTTCCGCGCGAAACATGACGTTCGCGGGCTTTCTCGCCGCCGCCATCGATCGCAATGCGCGAGGCTTCCGCCACCACGTCGATTGCCGCCAGCATCGCCTTGCGGTTGGCCTCGAAGCTGGCGCTTCGGGTGGAAATTTCAGATTTGAGAACCGCCATCAACGGGTCTCCTGAAACAGTTCCCGCCCGATCAGCATGCGCCGGATTTCCGATGTGCCTGCGCCGATTTCATAAAGCTTGGCATCGCGCAGCAGGCGTCCGGTCGGATAATCGTTGATATAGCCATTGCCGCCCAGCGCCTGGATCGCCTGCAAGGCCATCTGCGTGGCGTTTTCAGCCGTATAGAGGATGCAGCCCGCCGCATCCTTGCGCGAGGTCTCGCCCCGGTCGCAGGCAGCCGCCACCGCATAGGTATAGGCGCGCGAGGCGTTGAAGGTCACATACATGTCGGCAAGCTTGCCCTGCATGAGCTGGAATTCGCCGATTGGCTGGTCGAACTGCTTGCGCTCATGCACATAGGGCACCACGACATCAAGACACGCCGCCATGATGCCGAGCGGTCCGCCCGCCAGCACCACGCGCTCATAATCAAGGCCCGACATCAGCACATTGACGCCCTTGCCTTCGGTCCCGAGCAGGTTTTCGGCAGGCACTTCGCAATCCTCGAACACCAGTTCGCAGGTGTTGGAGCCGCGCATGCCGAGCTTGTCGAGCTTTTGCGCGGTCGAAAAGCCCTTGAAGGTTTTTTCGACGATGAAGGCGCTGATCCCGCGCGGGCCTGCCGACGGATCGGTCTTGGCATAGACCACCAGCACATCGGCATCGGGGCCGTTGGTGATCCACATCTTGTTGCCGTTGAGAATATAGCGCTCGCCGCGCTTTTCGGCGTGAAGCTTCATCGAAACGACGTCGGAACCGGCCCCCGGCTCGGACATGGCCAGCGCGCCGACATGCTCGCCGGAAATGAGTTTCGGCAGATATTTCTCACGCTGTCCGGGCGAGCCGTTGCGGGTGATCTGGTTGACGCAGAGATTGGAATGCGCACCGTAGCTGAGGCCGATGGAGGCGGAAGCGCGGCTGATTTCTTCCATCGCGATGCAATGGGCAACATAGCCCATGCCGGCGCCGCCATAGTCTTCAGGCGCGGTGATGCCAAGCACGCCAAGCTCACCCAGTTCACGCCACAGATGCATGGGAAATTGATTGTTGCGGTCGGTTTCAGCGGCCAGCGGCGCAATGCGGCTTTCCGCAAAACGGCGCACCGTATCGCGAAGGGCTTCGATCTCCTCGCCAAGACCGAAATTCATGCCCCCCCAATTTTGGCCCGATGCAAACATACTCGTCCTCCACAAGTTCTGCCCGGCGGCCATCCTCTGCAGGATGGCTTATGTTGAAGGCAGAGTGTCCCGTGGCGGTCAAATAGGCAATGGCCTTGCGTGGCGTTCTGTGGCTATTTATTGCCGGATAACGAAATTTTGTTGCGCTCGCTACCCGGCCATTCCAAACAGTTGCAGGATGGTCAAATCAGTCCTCATGAAGCTCGGCAATGTCGCGATAGAGCTCGAGGGCTTCCGGATTGGCCAGCGCCTCGCGGTTCTTCACCTCGCGTCCATGCACGATGTCGCGCACGGCCAGTTCCACGATCTTTCCCGACTTGGTGCGCGGAATATCGCGGACGGCGACGATTTTCGCCGGGACATGGCGCGGCGTGGCGCCGGTACGGATTTTCGCCTTGATGCGGGCCTTGAGATCGTCGTCCAGCGCGACACCCTCGGCAAGCCGCACGAACAGCACCACCCGCACATCCTTGTCCCAGTCCTGCCCGATGCAGAGCGCCTCCGCGACTTCCGGCATCTGCTCGACCTGATTGTAGATTTCCGCCGTACCGATGCGCACGCCGCCGGGATTGAGCGTCGCATCCGAACGGCCATGGATGACGATGCCGTCATGCCCGGTCCATTCGGCAAAATCGCCGTGGCACCAGATATTGTCGAAACGCTCGAAATAGGCGGCCTGATATTTCGCGCCCTCCGGATCGTTCCAGAATTCCAGCGGCATGCAGGGGAAAGCCCTGGTGCAAACCAGTTCGCCCTTCTCGCCCCGCACCGGCTTGCCATCGTCGTTCCAGACATCGACCGCCATGCCAAGGCCCGGCCCCTGGATTTCGCCGAGCCACACCGGTTCCGTCGGGACGCCGAGCACGAAGCAGGACACGATATCCGTGCCGCCGGAAATGGAGGCAAGATGCACGTCGCTCTTGATCGCCTCATAGACGAAGGCAAAGCCTTCTGGCGACAGCGGCGAACCGGTGGACGAAATGGTGCGCAGCGCCGACAGATCATGCGTCTCACCGGGCTTCAGCCCGGCTTTCAGCACGGCATCGATGAATTTCGCCGACGTGCCGAAATAGGTCATGCGCTCGGCGGCGGCATAGTCGAACAGAACATTGCCGTCGGGATAGAAGGGCGAACCGTCATAGAGCAGCAGCGTTGCGCCGGAGGCGATGCCCGAAGCCAGCCAGTTCCACATCATCCAGCCGCAGGTGGTGAAGTAGAAGAAGCGGTCATCCTCGCGCAAATCCGCGTGGAGGCGGTGTTCCTTCAGATGCTGCAACAGCACGCCGCCCGCCCGATGCACGATGCATTTGGGAATGCCCGTCGTGCCGGAAGAAAAGAGGATATAAAGCGGATGATCGAAGGGCAGCCGCGTGAACCCGACCTCTTTCGCGTGAAATGGCTCCAGCGCCGCATCGAGCGCAATGCCCTTTTCCGCCTTGTCGGCCACGGCTTCCGCTTCGCCCAGATAGGTGACGATGACAGCCCGCTTCAGCCCCGGCAGTTTTGTCGTCACTTCGGCAACCTTGCCGGCCACGTCGATGCGCTTTCCGTTATACCAGTAGCCGTCGCAGGCGAAGAAAAGCTTCGGCTCGATCTGGCCGAAACGATCGAGCACACCCTGCACGCCGAAATCTGGCGAACAGGAAGACCAGACCGCGCCGATGGACGAAGCGGCCAGCATGAGAGCAACCGCCTCCGGCATGTTGGGCATCATGCCCGCTACACGATCGCCGGGTTCAACGCCTTCCGCCAGCATGAACTGCTGCAATCTCGACACCAGCGCGTGAAGATCGTCCCAGGTCAGACGGCGCTCGACCTTGTCCTCGCCGCGAAAAACGATCGCCTCTTCGCTTCCTGTCTTACGCAGGAGATTTTCCGCAAAGTTGAGCTTTGCATCGGGGAAAAATTTTGCGTCGCGCATATGGCCATTATCGACAAGGGCCGTATTGCCGCGCTCGCCGACGACCTCGCAGAAATCCCACACAAGCTGCCAGAAACCGGCGCGATCCTCGACAGACCAGCGATGCAGCGCGGCATAATCCGGCAGGCTCAGGCCCGTGCGCTGTTCGGCGCGAATGCGGAACTGCTCCAGATTGCTGGCGGCGATGCGCCCCGCATCCGGCTGCCACAGGGGGCGGTCATGCGAAAGCTGCGTGGGGACTGCGTTGGTGCTCATCATTCCTCCCAGAACCATGCGGAGCAGATCCTCTCCCGATCAACTCCGTCACGGATTTCTAGAAGAGAGTTTCCGATCCGTCCATGCTTTTCCCATGGGCTGGCGGTCAAGGGCGCAAGAAGAGGCATCAGCAACGCATCATTGCCGCATGAGCAGCGACTGTCTTGCCATGCAAAAAAGCGTGGCCTATTTAAAGCCAGCACCGGAGTGCAGTTCCTGCCTTCGGCGCAAGAAAGATATCCAGTTCTCAGGGCGGGGTGAAACTCCCCACCGGCGGTAACGGGTCAAGACCCGAAGCCCGCGAGCGCCTGTCACGGCAAATGTGTCAGGGTCAGCAGATTCGGTGCAATTCCGAAGCCGACGGTCATAGTCCGGATGAAAGAGAACGAGGTTGGAAGCATGCGCGTGCCGGACGGCTTGCCGTCTTCATTGTGTTGTTTTTCTTCCCGTACCCTGAGGTGACAGGCTTGCCAGGGCAAGTTCCGGCGAAAGCGGAACGCGCCCTATCGTTTTGCCGCATCTTTGCGTCGCCAGATGTTTTCATCTGGCTGCAAAATGCTCCGAAGGAAGAAACCGTTGAGCCAACTTGCCTCTGCCCCAACTTTGAAACCGACCGTGCGCGGCGCAGCGCTGATGGTCGCGGCCTGTTCGGCCTATGCCGCAGTCAACGTCGCCACCCAATGGGCGGGAACGCGTACCGGCATTCCATCCGTCATCATCGCCTTCTGGCAATATGTGATCGCGCTGGTGCTGACACTGCCCATGCTCATTCGCGATGGCGCGGGAGCCCTGCGCACCAGCCGCTTCGGTCTGCATGTCATGCGCGTCGCGCTGGCCGCAGCCGGCGTGCAGGTCTGGATCTACGCGCTGACCCATGTGCCGATCTGGCAGGTGGTCGCCCTGTCCATGACCTCGCCGTTCTTCGTCATCCTTTGCGCGCGGCTGTTTCTGCGGGAAAAGGTCACGCCGGCGCGGCTGCTCACCACATTCGCCGGGTTTGTCGGCGCGCTGGTCATCATCGCGCCCTGGTCGGATTCCTATACGGTCTATTCGCTGCTGCCGGTCCTCGCCGCCGCACTGTGGGCGGGCTATTCGGTGATGACCAAATATCTGACCCGTTTTGAAAGGCCCGCCAGCATTTCGGCCTATATGCTGGTGCTGCTCACCCCCATCAATGCAGCGCTCTGGCTGGCATCCGGCCTCAGCATGACGGCAATCGCCGCGCCGAGCGTCGAGATCTGGTCGATATTAATCGTCATCGGGGCTTTCACTGCCCTGGCGCAATATTTCCAGATTGCAGCCTATTCGATCGCGGATGCGGTTTATCTGCAGCCGTTCGACGATCTGAGACTGCCGATCAATGTGATTTTTGGCTGGATCGTTTTTGCCGCCGCGCCCGGCATCAACTTCTGGCCGGGGGCCGCGCTGATCGTCGGCGCATCGCTCTATCTGATGCGGCAGGACAGCGGCACGACGCGCACGGCCTGACCGATCGGGTGGCACGCCTGCCTATCGGACGACAGGCAGGCAGCCTTGCGTGGCTTCGGCAGAGCCGCGCCCATATCCGCCGACCCAAACATCGAGCCTTTTCACCAGCCAGCGGTGGAGCGGATTCTCGAACAGGTGATAGGCAGCAGCCGCCGTCAACACGCTGGCGACAGCAGCCCC
>MTEY01007900.1_pt1 | contig 12308 bp, 10 predicted proteins | sample 1042721 | NCBI WGS metagenome assembly MTEY01 (sample SAMN06185809, study PRJNA358809) | soil metagenome | isolation source: soil biostimulated with seedmeal as carbon source | place: India | collected 2015-05-23 | reverse complement strand
GCCGCGCGTCACGATGAATTCCACATCGTCTTTCACGCCGGCAAGCGCCAAGATGCGAGAAACACCCTCTTCCAGATCCCGCTGGGTCTTGGCCATGCTGAGTGCTTCCGCCTTGCAGCTCGAAGATACGCAATTGACCCATTGTCCCGCATGAATGACACCGACCGAGAAGGTGCAGTCGTCTGTCGTCAGAGCTTCGATCTCCAGTATCTTTTCCGACATGCGGCGGATTGCAGAACGACCTTCCTTGAGCAACCAGCCAGCATGGCTCGGACGTCCTATCGTTTCGAGATTATAGCGCGCAATCGCGTAACGTCCCACGACGGCACCACCGTCGCGGCGCGCCGGCTCAGGGACAAGCACATATTTGTTTTTGAGTGCTTCCTGCTCAATCAGATCACGTGTGGAGGGCGTTCCGACCTCCTCGTCAGGGGTCAGCAGGAACGTCACAGGCAGCTTTGTCGTCAGTCCGGAACGGGCGATCTGGCGCATTGCCTCAAGGGCCACGAAATTGCCGCCCTTCATATCCTGGATGCCCGGCCCGTAAATCTTGCCGTCCTCGCGGCGATAGGGGTTCACATTGATGACGCCGAGCGGATGGACCGTATCGAGATGGCCGGAAACCAGAATGCCCGGCCTGCCTTGATCCGCATGGGGAAAACGGGCACGCAACGACCCGCCAAAGCCCATGCGGCCGGGTATGAATTCCACGCTCGCACCGGCAGCAGCAAAATCATAGGCCGCAGTGTCAACCAAGCGGTTCACGGCGGCCGCGTCGAAGGTCGGACTTTCTGTTTCGATCCATGGACGCAAGCGGGCAATCATCTCATTGAGATCGAACGGCAATTCATGCGCACTCATGCGGAAAGTTCCTTATTCACTGGCAAACGGGTTTCCACGATCCGGGCATAGATCGACGATCCGATGGGCAACGTCGCGGGATCGAGCGTAAAGGCAGGATTGTGGAGGGCGGCTTTGCCGCCGTGCAGCACATTGATGTAAGCACCGGGAACGCGGGCTAGCATGTCGGCGAAATCTTCGCTGCCCATGAAAGCGGGGCAATCCTCGGTCACGTTTTCCTCGCCCAGCACATCGCGTGCTGCAGCGATATAAGCGTCGGTTAATTCATGATCGTTGCGCAGAACATCAAACACGTTGCGGATATCGACATCGACAGTAATGCCGTAACCTGCAGCGATACCGGAACAGATCTCGCGCAGGCGGGTTTCGGCCAGATCGCAGACCCGCTTTTCGAAATAACGGATCGTGCCGGTGATCGTCGCGACTTCCGGCACGATGTTGTAGGCGCTGCCGGTATGGAATTGCGTGCAGGAGACGACACAGGCTTCCGTAGCTGGAATATTGCGGGAAACAATGGTCTGCAGTTGGCCCACGAGATCGGCACCAATCACCAGTACGTCACGCGCATTATGCGGCTGGGCCGCATGGCTGCCCTTGCCGGTCAGCTTGATGTCGAAGAAGCTGGCGCCCGCCATGGCTGCGCCCTTGCGAATCGCGGCTTTGCCCAGTGTTCCGAGGGGCTGATTGTGCATTCCATAGATTTCATCACAGGGAAATCGCTCGAAAAGCCCTTCCGAAATCATCCTGCGCGCTCCACCAAGGCCTTCTTCGGCTGGCTGGAAGACAAAAACCGCGCTGCCTTCGAAATTGCGCGTTGCCGCAAGATACTGTGCGGCGCCAAGCAGCATCGTCGTGTGTCCGTCATGGCCGCATGCATGCATGCGCCCCGGATTTTGCGAGCTGTAGGGGACGCCGGAAATCTCATCGATGGGCAATGCGTCCATATCGGCGCGCAAGCCGATACGGCGATTGCCACCATTGCGCCCCTTCAATATGCCGACGACGCCGGTCCCGGCGATGCCGATATGAACTTCATCGAAACCCCATCTTTCCAGCAGAGCGGCCACAACACCGGAAGCGTGCTTCTCCTCGAAGCCGATTTCGGGATGACGATGGAGATCTTCGAAAACCGCGCGCATCTCGCCGGCTTTCTCCTCAATAAACGGTATGATGGGCATGATTTCATTCCTGTTTGAAACTTTGAAGACCAGGGCTGCCACCTGCAGCCCTTCGATTAGGCTGCGGGACGTCCCGCGGCAAAATCCCAGAAGCGGCCCGGGGCGGCTTCGATCAACGAGCGCGTATAGTCGTGGGAAGGATTGCCGAGCACGTCCGCGGCGTTACCCTGCTCCACAACCTGACCGTGCTTCATTACCAGCACTTCATCGCAAATCTGTGCCGCAACACGCAGGTCATGCGTGATGAAAATAATCGCGATACCGGTATCCTTCTGCAATTCAGCCAGAAGATCGAGAACCTGCGCCTGCACGGACACATCGAGCGCAGACACGGCTTCATCAGCGACGAGAATGTCCGGGCGAAGAGCGACGGCGCGCGCAATCGCGATGCGCTGGCGCTGCCCGCCCGAAAACTGATGCGGATATCTCTTCAGCGCATCTTCCGGCAATGAAACGATCTTGAGCAGACGCCTCGCTTCAGTGACCGCATCCTCATAGGGAACGCCATAGTTCAGCGGCCCTTCGGTCAGGCTCTGTTCGATGGTCCAACGAGGATTGAGCGAGCGAAACGGGTCCTGAAAGACTACCTGAAGTTTTTTTCGGAACGGCTTCATGTCGCGTTTTCCAAGGTGGGCAATGTCGCGTCCGCCCACGACGATTTCTCCCTCCGTCGGCTCGATCAGACGCATGATCGAACGCGCCACGGTGGTTTTGCCTGAACCCGATTCGCCAACAATGCCCAGCGTTCGCCCCGGCTGGAGATCGAAGCTGACCGCGCGCGATGCCTCGACGCCTGGCTTCCTGCTGAAAAGCCCGCCGCTTCGATAAGTCATACCGAGATCACGCACCCGGATGACGGCTTCCCGCTCTTCCTGTCCGCGTGCAGGGCGAGGGATGAGACTTGGAACGGAGCCAAGCAGATCCTTCGTGTATTGCTGTTGAGGTTCAGACAAAACCTGACGAATAGTGCCACGCTCCACGATTTCGCCGCTGCGCATGACGCAGACCCGGTCCGCGATTTCGGCAACGACGCCCATATCATGCGTGATGAACAGCACCGCTGTTCCGTGCTTTTCCTGTAGTTCGGCGATCAGGGACAGAATCTGCTTCTGTGTCGTTACGTCGAGCGCTGTGGTCGGCTCATCTGCAATCAGAACCACGGGCTCCAGGATAAGCGCCATGGCAATCATGATGCGCTGGCGCTGGCCGCCCGACAACTGATGCGGATAGCTTTGGTAGATGCGTTCCACGTCCGGCAGATGGACCTGCTCCATGATATTGATGACTTTGGCACGCTTGGCGGCAGCCGAAAGCCCGGTATGGATATCCAGAACTTCCGTGATCTGCTCTCCGACCCGCATCACAGGATTGAGCGCGGTCATCGGCTCCTGAAAGATCATCGAGATGCGCGTGGCACGCATCTGCTTCATATCAGCCGGCGATAGTTGCAGCAGGTCCCGCCCGTCGAGGCGGATTACACCACCCGTCACGCGCAGTGCATTTTGCGGCAAAAGCCCCATGGCCGTGAGGGATGTGACGGATTTTCCCGAACCCGATTCACCTACCAGACAGACGGTTTCGCCTTTTCGAATATCGAAGCTCACGCCACGAAGTACAGGCGTGCCTGCGGGAAGTGCCACGGCAAGATTATCCACTTCCAAAACGACAGGTTCTGCCGAAAAGTCACGATTTCGCAGTTCCATGTCAGCCCTCCCGCTTTTTCAGGCGCGGATCGAGTGTGTCGCGTGCCGCATCGCCCAGAAGGTTGATAGAAAGGACGCATAGCGTCAGCAAAAGTCCCGGCCAGAGCACGATCGACGGCTTGATGCGAAAGAACTGGCGCCCTTCCGCCATGATGTTCCCCCAGGTCGGGATCTCGGTGCTGATGCCAGCTCCAAGGAAGGAAAGGATTGCTTCGGTAAGGATCGCCGATGCAACGATATATGTGCCCTGCACGATCAGCGGTGCCATTGTGTTCGGCAGAAGATGTCGGAACAGGATTTTCGGCGTGCTGGAACCGAGCGCCAAGGCGGCCTCGACATAAGGCTCCTCTCTGGCACTGAGAATGACTGAACGGACCAAACGCACCACCCGGGGAATTTCCGGAATGGTGATCGCCACGATCACCGAACCAATGGAGGGCCCATTAAGCGCGACCAGCGCAATGGCGATCAGGATCGAGGGCATCGCCATCAGCGCATCCATCATACGCATGATGATTGCATCAGCAGTACGGAAGAATCCGGCGATGAGACCGATGAATACACCGACCATTATCGAGGAAGCCGCCGCGAAAAGCCCGATGAGGAGGGAAATGCGCCCCCCGAGGATCATACGCGAGAAAAGGTCCCGACCGTAATTGTCCGTGCCAAGCAGATATTCGTCTGAAGGTGGCTTGAGACGCATCATCGGGTTCATGGCCAGCGGATCATGGGGTGCGATCCACGGAGAGATCAGGGTGAGAATAATGATTGCGGCGAGAAGCAAGGCAGCAATCAGCGGTCCGATGCCAACGCGGGCGACGCGCGGCAGCGAAAACAGGCGAAGCATCCAGTGCATGCCAGCCGATGTCGATTCTGTGCACATCAATAACGAATCCTCGGGTCGAACAATGTGTATGAGAGATCGATCAGCAGATTGACGAACACATAGAGTGCACTCGTCAGCAGGATCATGGCCTGAATTACCGGATAATCGCGGGCAAGCACCGCATCGACCGTCAGGCGGCCGATACCGGGTATGTTGAAGATGCTTTCCGTGACCACGACGCCGGAGATCAGCAGCGCGAAGCCCGTCCCCACAATGGTAACGACAGGCACGGCCGCATTCTTCAAAGCATGCACGAACAGAAGACGGCGATCACTGACACCTTTGGCACGCGCGGTCCGGATATAATCCTCGCCCAGCACGTCCAGCATCCCCGCACGGGTCATGCGGGCGATAAGAGCGATATAGATGGAAGCCAGTGTCAGCGCAGGCAGGATGGCCCGTTCCATGAAGGCGCCCAAACCCGCCGAGATCGGTTTGAACCCCTGTACCGGCAGCCAGCCCAGATTGACGGAAAAGACCAGCAACAGCACATAGCCGACCAGAAAAACCGGGACGGAGAAGCCGAGAACGGAAAAGCTCATTACCAGATAGTCGATCCATGAGCGGTGCCGCCATGCAGCAAGTACACCCATCGGTATCGCAACAAGGATCGCAATGATGATGGTCAGGACAGCGATCGAAATCGTCGGTCCGATGCGCTGTGAAACCATATCAAGAACAGGCACGCCCGAAATCAACGAAACACCAAGATCTCCCTGAAAGATCTTCCCCATCCATGTGAAATATTGCGTCAGAATCGGTTCATTAAGGCCCATGGCCTCACGAATACGCTCCAATTGCTCCGTCGTCGCGGCATCCCCCGCGAGAATTGCAGCCGGATCGCCCGGCGTCAGTCTCAGGAGGAGGAATACGAAAATCGATACCAGCAACAACACCGGCACCAGCGCAAAAATGCGTTTTATGAGATAGACAGCCATATGCACGCCCCGCGTGATGCGGAACCGGCTGAAAAAACCGGCTCCGCGGTGGACTGGGAGTTATCGCGCCCAAAACAGATGGGTAAGATAACGGCGGGCAAAGTTACTCTTCGTTCTTCTTCACGTTCCAGAAGACCGGCACGGGCGAACCAAGCATCTCAACGATATTGGCACGACGTCCCTGAGGCGGGTTGTATTCGCCGAGCGGGATGTAGAGCACATTCTCAAGCGTGTGCGCCTGGATCTTCTCGACCACAGCTTTCTGATCTTCAGGCGTCTGGGCTGAAATATATTCTTTCTTCAGCGCTTCGATCTTGTCATCCTGCGGCCAGCCGAACCAGCCTTGATCGCCACGGCCATTCATCATGACCGAGTTCAGCGGCGTCCAGATTTCCGGTATCTGCCAGTTCGTGAAGAAGATATTCCATCCACCCTTGGACGGTTCGTCCTTGGACGCACGACGGCCGACCAGCGTTTGCCAATCCATCGGCTGCATGTCGACGTTAAACCCGGCGGCTCTCAGCTGTTGTGCGGCAACAACGGGCTGCGGCGACAGGCTGGTAACATCCGTCGGCTGCATCAGCACAACCGGCTTGCCGTCATAGCCCGCCTTCTGCAACAGCGCCTTCGCTTCTTCGATATTGCCCTGCCCTGTGATGCTCTCGGAGCCGACATTAGTGGCATTGGGCGTTCCGCAACCAAAAATCGCCCCACAAACCTTGTAATAGTTCGGATCAGCCATCAGAGCGGCAAGCACCGGCTCCTGCGACATGGCGAGAAAAGCTGCCCGGCGGATATCGGGATTGTCGAAAGGCGGATGCTTGAAGTTGAGACGGCCCATCGTTTGGTATCCCAACGGATCTCGCTGCTCCAGCACAACACTATCGTCACCTTCGAGCAATGGAACGAGATCAACCGGTACCTGCTCGATATAGTCGATCTCGCCGCTGGTCAGGGCATTTACGGCTGTCTGCGCATCGGTCATCGTCACCCAGCGAACCTTGTCGACATTGACGACCTTGCCGCCAGCCATCCAGTTTGCTGGTTCCTTACGCGGAACATAATCCTCATTCTTGACGTAGCTCACGCCGACGCCGGGCTGGAACTCACCCGGCACGAATTTGAACGGCCCAGAACCTATATGTTCGGTGATGGCTGTATCGGCGGGCGTCGCCGCGATACGCGCGGGCATGATGAAAGGAGGCAGTGCCGCCTGCTTGGCCAGTGTATCGAGGAAGGGCGCGAACGGCTCTTTCAGGGTCCACACAAGGGTTTTGTCATCGGTCGCCTTAAGCGAATCTGTGATGTCCATGATAAGCTGGCCACCAGCATCGCGCTTGGACCAGCGTTCCAGTGAAGCCACGGCATCAGCAGCCGTGACGGGCGCTCCATCGTGGAATTTCAGACCGTCGCGCAGCGTGAAAGTATAGACCTTCTTGTCGTCTGAAACGGTCCAGTCGGCCATCTGCGGCTGAGGCTTGAAGTTCTCGTCTACGGCGATCAACACGTCATAGATCATATAGGCATGATCGCGGGTGATATGCGCAGTCGTGATTATCGGATCGAGGATGCGCAAATCCGAATGCATTACGGCAGTGAGTGTGGTTTCCGCCCATGCGTTGCCAGCGCCCAGAGCAAACAGGGAAGCGGCAAGGCCAAATTTAAGCCTGCGAAGAACGGGGCCAGGTTCAGGAGATTTGAAAAACTGCATCTGCTTGGGTTCCTCTGAAGGTTGTTTTTGTTTTTATTTGAATTCCAGTCCGAGCGGCTCCAGCCGTATGCCCGAACGCAAATTTTTCCATGATAGTCTGGCCGGGCTGAGCGGCATCGCGCCCGGTGCGGTGCAGACCAGGAGTTGTTCGGCAATGGGTGCAAAGTCTGCACGAAAATGTACCGAGCTCTTATTGACGAGAATGGCTTCCTTTTCCGGCTCGATACCCACCATGCGATAAAGCGCACGATCCGCCATCTGGGCGAGATTGGTGGTGACGACGATCCGTGTGCCGCCCACACGCAGGCATGCTGACGGCCCCATGTTCAGCCAGGTTCCACCGTAGTAGGGTCCTGTCGCATGAGCCTTGCCGTCCGAAAGCTTTTCCACGGTAAACAGGGCCTTGAACGGCGCGTCGCCCTCAATCCCCGACTTGCCGCCGAGCGCGATTTCCACCGCCGCTCCCTCTCCGGCCTGATGTGCAATCCTTGCCGCTTCCGGGTCGTGAATGCACCCGATGGAAGCCCGCTCCGCACCACAGGCCACGAGTGCACGAAGCATCCCGGTCGTATCGGAACTGCCACCTGCTCCCGGATTATCCTGAGTATCTGCGATGATGATCGGTCGGCGTGCGTCTCGCGCCAGCTCAATCGCCTTCGCCACTCCCTCCTCTGGCTGATAAGCCGTGCCCGCAAAGGAGGGTTCGGCAGCGGCCAATGCGGCAATGATCGCGTTTGCGTGGGCCTCAACGGCCGTCCGATCCCAACCATAGGCGAAAACGGACGGACCGCATTCGGCAAAGTCTGCTGCCGGAAAGCCCATGAACAAGGATGCCGTCAACACATTCTCAGGCAGCTCCGCCGTCAGGGCATAAAGGCCTTTAGCCGGCTCCTCATCCGTGCATTGCCAGGCAATCGGGATTAGGTAATCACCCTGCCGCATCGCCTTGTGCCAGCCCTTCGGCTTGTCCATCAAGGCTTGCAACGCTTGTGCCGCCCGGTAGCCGGTTTCGGCCATATCAACATGAGGATAGGTACGAAAACCTACCATCACGTCGCAGTGTTCGAACATCCTTCGCGTGATATTTCCGTGGAGGTCGAGGGCGACAGCTATCGGTTCGGTCGGGCGAACCGCCCGCACACGCTCAAGCAGCTCCCCCTCGCCATCGTCGACATGCGCGGCGACCATAGCACCATGCAAGTCGATGAATATCCCGTCGAGGCGGCCGCAATCCCTGAGCCCTTCGACAATTTCTGAAACGATAGTTTCATAGGCATCCCGGGTGACCGGGGCGGACGGAATAGCACCGGCCCACAAAATGGGAACGACTTCCCACCCGGCTTCGCGAGCGAAATCCAGCGCACCGGCAATGCCAAGATTTACATTCCGCGCATTTTGAAGAACCGCCTCGCCGCGAGAGAGCGGAATATATCCGCCCCCCTGGACAAACGCCGCCATATCGGCTGGCGCCGAGGCGAAGGTGTTCGTTTCATGCAAGAAGCCAGCCACAGCCACGCGCTTGAGCACGAGCATACTCCCATATACCGATTTTATCCCCAGAGCGAAAGTGTGTATCTGTCAGCGATACATCTATATTGTTTTTATGATAGGAATCAATTTTGCTCCTTGTCAATCTATGAATGGCGACTAAAGCTTGCGCCCATGAACCAATTTCGCGACCTGACCGGATTGTCCACTTTCGACCCTGACGAAGCGGATGAATTCAAAGACGACCCCTTGTTTCTACGTTCGGTTGCGCGCACGGTCGCTGTACTGTCCGCCTTCCAGAGCGCTCGACACCCCCTATCCCTTACGCAGATTGCGACCGCATCGGGACTCGATCGCAGCGCGACGCAGCGCATCGTCAATTCGCTTATGAAACTCGGCATGGTTGCGCGGGACCCGGAGGATCGCGGCTATCTTCCCGGCTTGCGAATTCTGGATATGACACATGATTTTCTGCGGCTGAACCCGATGCTCCAGCGAGCCAATCCGGTTATGCTGGAACTACGCCGAAGGGTGCGCGAACGTGTGGATCTATCGCTTTTCGATGATATACGGCTGGTCTATGCCCTGCGTATGCCGTCAAAACACGAAGTCTTCAGCGCAACCATCGTCGGTAATGCGGTTCCGACTTACTGCACGGCGGGCGGCATCGCAGTCCTGTCGCGCCTGCCGGACGACCGAATTGCGGATATCGTAAACCGTTCCGACCTCACCCCGTTCACGCCCTATACCATCACCGATCTTGCTGGCGTAATGGAACAGGTCGATGCCACGCGCAGACGGGGACACTCCGTTCTCTGCCGTCAGTTGCTGGCCCACGAAATAGCAATCGGCGCGCCGGTTACCGATGCAAAGGGCGTGCCCATCGGAGCAATCCATATCGCTGGCAATCTACAGGAATGGTCGGTAGAAAGCTTCAGCGACAATTTTGGCCCCTTGATTGAAAATGCCGCCCGTACGGTTTCCGAGCGTCCCAGACCTTTCGACGCCAGAAACGCACCCATCGTCTAATCCGGCTTTGACGATTTCTCGGTTTCGGCCATAGCCTTTCGACGTGACCGATTGAACTGATCTCCCTTCGCTTCATCTTTCCTCGTGAAGCTGTCAGAGACTGGTGACCGAGTACCGAGATTTTCGACCATTAGCGGTCGATTAGTGGCTAAAGGTGAAATCGCTCGCATTCGCGCCCTTCCAGCCCAGTTTTGGCGCGTTGCATTTTTCCTTGAATGTTTCACCATGCCCTGCAAGAGCACATTCTGCAACGGAAACGTCTTTTTGCCCGGAACTGACGCAGCCAGCTGCGAGTACCACCACAGAAACAAGTAAAAATCCTCGGACGACCTTCATCATATTGTAAAACTCTTGTTATCTATTTTGAACGCGGAACAGGAAAGTTCAATTTCGACACTTGATCGCAGAAATATTATTCACGTTCATTGTTGTTGACGATTTATACAAAATATGTGAGTGTTTACTCGCATTGTCTACTCGCATTAGGAAAATCGAGGATATGAGCAAGTTCAGCGCCACAACCCCCAGAAAATCGGCCTCGCAAGAGAGGTCACGGATGACTGTCGAGGCGATACTGGATGCCACTGCTCGCGTTTTGGTGCGCGAAGGATACGCTCGAACCAGCACAAATCGTGTCGCCGCCGTGGCAGGCGTGAGTATTGGATCGCTCTATCAGTATTTTCCCAACAAGGAGTCGCTTGTGGCTGCGCTCGTCGCCAGACATAATCGTGAAATTCTGGCTCTGTTGGAAAACGCGATGCAGGCATGCGCCTCAGACGACCTGAACAGTGCCATGCGGGAACTCATTCGCGCGATGATTGCTGCACACCGGGTCGACCCGGATCTCCACCGCATCTTCAAGGAAGAAGTGCCCAGAATTGGAAAACTCGCCGAGGTGGAAGCCATCCGAAAGGATACGCTGGATTTGGTTCGGCATTATCTCGAAAAATGCAAGGACGACATTCAGCTCAAAGACCTGGATACGGCCGCATTCATTTGCGTGACGACCGTGGAGACATTGACCCATGCCATCGTTCTCAATGACTGCGGCCACTCCCTTTCCGATGAAGCGGATATTGTGGAACATATCACCCGGATGGTTGCGGGTTATCTCGGCACCGCACCCCAGCCTATCCGCGCTATTTTGAAAGAAGCAGCCTGATCTCTATGGTACAAGGCGCGCTTGAACCGAGCGCTGCCGTGAACTGTAATGGCTGTCTCGCCATAAGTGAGTTCGGTCCCCGGCCGATGTGTCTACCTTGCCGAGGTGGCAATCACAGTTTTCCGCAGCATGACGCGATCAAACTCAGCCTCGGTTCGCAGCTTTTTCTGTACTTACGAGATGGCCGGGCTGGAACGCCACCCGGGCGGTCGTGATCGGGCCCAGGGCGTTCCAGGTCGTGCGGTGCATGATCAGCAATGCCTGTCCCGGTTCGGTCTGCAGTAATCTGGCATCGCGGCGATTGGCATTTTCGGCTGAAAATGTCAGGTCAGCTCTCAAATAAGGCGCGTTGCGCACCAGCCATTCATTGGCATTCAGTTGCCAGAAGTCGGCCTTTTCAAGTTCTGGTGACGCGCGCAGATTGACCCAGCGGTCCTCCAGCTGGAAGGGCTGGCCATTGCCGTAATGCACAGCCCGCATATGAACGAGAATTTCCCCTTCCGGAAGACCAAGCCGCGCCGCAACCTCTGCCGGGATCGGACTTTTCCGCTGCGCAACGACGCGATAACTGTAGACCATGCCGGCCTGTTCGACCTGTTCACGCACAATCGAGATTGAGACTGTCGCCTTGCGCACCGGATCGATCGCGATACGGGTACCCGCTCGGCGGCGGCGGTCCAACAATCCTTCGTCAGCCAGAAGCTGCAATGCCTTGTTGACGGTCGCTCGCGCGGCGTCAAACTCGATCGCAAGATCGGCCTCGTCTGGAATTCGGTCGCCCTGACGCCATTCAAGTTCAACGATGCGGCGCCGCACTTCGCTGGCAATTTTCTGTGCTTTTGGAGACGTTGAGCCCAGATGGCCGCCAGATCGCTTGTCGATCACATGCACTCCTGCAATCCGCCGATAGAAATCAGGTAATCAGCGATCATACGATCATGGTCAAGATGCATGCCATTTCGCACCCCATGACGCCTCGCAGCCCGGACGTCGCTGGCTAGCCTGTTTGGCATCGAATTTACGTCCTGCAGCCGTCGCTCCTGCATCAATTCCCAGCACACGCAGCAGCAATTCAACATGCTCAGCGCCGAACGATACATGTCCATTCCGACTTTCGCAATACGAACGCCCACATCGCGTCCGCCAGTTTACCGCACCGATAAGTTTAAACATATAGAGAAATAAGTTTAGACATATACAATTTTTTATGATTAGCTCACAAAAAATAGCGAGGCTTTCGGGAGCAAGCCCAGATGCAGATATTGACGCATGCCACCGCGCGTATGGAGGGAAAGCAGAGGAGCTGTCTCCCTGCAGAACGTACTTCCATCATTATCGTAGACGATCGAATC
>MTEY01010139.1_pt1 | contig 12449 bp, 9 predicted proteins | sample 1042721 | NCBI WGS metagenome assembly MTEY01 (sample SAMN06185809, study PRJNA358809) | soil metagenome | isolation source: soil biostimulated with seedmeal as carbon source | place: India | collected 2015-05-23 | reverse complement strand
ATTGCGCTGATGGGCCTGACGGGGTTCCTGTTCATGAACACGTCGAGCGAACTGGCACCGGAAGAAGATTCCGGCGCGCTGTTCTCTATGTTCCAGGCTCCGCAATATGCAACCTCGGCCTATACCAATCTCTACGCCGAACAGATCGACGAACTGACCAAGGATCTTCCCGAACTGAAGACCCGCTTCCAGATCGTCGGCATGGACGGCGGCACGACATCCGGTATCGCGCTATGGGTTCTGAAGGACTGGAACGAGCGCACGCGTTCGCAGAAGCAGATCCAGGAAGACCTGACCGCACGTATCTCCAAGGTCGCAGGTGTCGAAGCCTTCATCTTCGCGCCTCCATCCCTGCCGGGAACGGGTGGCGGTCTGCCGATCTCGATTGCGCTGCAATCGACCGGCCCGGCCGATCAGGTCTTCGAACTCGCCGAGGAAATCAAGAACGAAGCGCAGGCTTCCGGCCAGTACATCATCGTGCAGAACTCGCTCTCCTTCAACGCACCGCAGATCACGATCACCATCGACCGTGACCGTGCGGCGACGCTGGGCGTGCAGATCAGCGATATCGGTTCGACACTTGGTCTCCTGACCGGTGGCGCATCGGTGGCGAAATTCGACCGCGATTCGAACAGCTATGACATCATCACGCAGGTTCCTGATGTCTACCGTTCGAACCCGGAAAAGCTGGGCGACTTCTATGTGCGCAGCGTCTCCGGCTCGATGATCCCGCTGTCTTCGGTCATCAAGGTCAGCCAGAACGCATCGCCTGCTGCAATCGAGCAGTTCAACCAGCTGAATTCGGCAACGATTTCGGCGCTGCCGCTGCCGGGCGTCACCACCGGGCAGGGTCTGCAAACCCTGGTCGATCTGGCCAAGTCCAAGATGCCGGAAGGCTTCTTCCTGGATTATTCCGGCCAGTCGCGTCTGGAAGTGGAGCAGGGCAACACGATCCTGATCGCCTTCGGCCTCGCCGTGATCGTGATCTATCTCGTGCTTGCGGCGCAGTTCGAAAGCTTCCGCGATCCGTTCATCATCATGATGTCGGTTCCGCTGTCGATCTTCGGGGCCATCGTGCCGCTGAATATCGGCCTCGGTACCCTCAACATCTATACGCAGGTCGGTCTCATCACCCTTGTCGGGCTAATTACCAAGCACGGCATTCTGATGGTCGAATTCGCCAATCAGCAGCGCCGCCTGCATGGCCTGTCACGCCGGGATGCAATCATCGTCGCGGCTGAAACCCGCCTGCGTCCGATCCTGATGACCACTGCGGCCATGGCGCTCGGCGTTGTGCCGCTCATCATCGCGACCGGTGCCGGTGCTGCGGCTCGTTATTCGATGGGCCTCGTGATCTTCACCGGCATCGTGATCGGTACGATCTTCACGCTGTTTGTGGTGCCTATGTTCTACACCTTCATCGCGAAGAAGGATGTGGAAGGCGAGTATGTCGCGTCCTCCGAAGAGGGCGGCGAACCGGCTCCAGTGCAACATCACTGAAACTTGCGTTGAACCAACGACAAGGGGCGGCCTAGAAATAGGTCGCCCTTTTTTGTTCTGCGGACGTTGCGAATGCGGCGTTCCAACCCATATGAGCCAGTATGATACCTTTGTCCGTTCTTGATCTTTCGCCCGTTCCCGAAGGCAGTGATGCAGCGCAGTCGCTGCACAACACGCTGGAACTTGCGCAACATGCCGAACGGCTCGGCTTTCACCGTTACTGGCTCGCCGAGCACCACAATATGCCTGGCATCGCCAGCGCGGCGACATCCGTGGTTATCGGTTACGTAGCCAACGGCACCTCGACCATCCGCGTCGGTGCAGGCGGCGTCATGCTGCCCAATCACGCACCCCTTGTGGTTGCGGAACAGTTCGGCACGCTGGCGTCGCTGTTTCCGGGCCGCATCGATCTCGGTCTTGGACGCGCTCCCGGCACCGACCAGATCACCGCCCATGCCCTTCGACGCAATCTCGACAGCGATGCAAACGCATTTCCGCAGGATGTGGTCGAGTTGCTCAACTATTTCAAACCTGCCGAGCCGGGCCAGCGCGTGCGCGCCGTGCCGGGTGAGGGGCTGAATGTGCCTGTCTGGATTCTCGGTTCCAGCCTGTTCGGCGCGCAGCTTGCCGCCATGCTGGGATTGCCATACGCATTCGCCTCGCACTTTGCGCCTGCCGAGATGGAACGCGCCATTGCGCTTTATCGCGAGCGGTTCGAACCATCGGAATATATGCAGAAGCCTTATGTGATGCTGGGCCTCAACGTCATCGCTGCCGATACGGACGAAGAGGCGAATTATCTTTTCACTTCGCAGCTACAGGCTTTCGTGAACCTGCGCAGCGGTCGCCCCGGCAAGCTTCCGGCACCTGTCGAAGGCTATATGGAACGGCTTGATCCGGCAGCGCAGGCGCTTGTGCGCCAGATGCTTTCATGCCGCGTGGTCGGTGGACCGGAGACAGTAGCGCAAGGCATCAAGGCCTTTGCGGAGAGCACCGGCGCCGACGAGCTGATGTTGACCGGCATGATCCACGATCACAAGAAACGCCTGCGTTCATACGAGATCGCAAGTCGATCAATTGCCTGACTTGCCAGTGTCCATGTCTGCATAGACCAGATAGCGAAGCGGGCCAGGAGTAATCGCATCGAACGGGTAACAGGTCGCCAGCACGAGGTGGCGGCCTTCGCGGTCCGGCGCGATCCTCGCCTCATCCCACCGCACCACGGCCATGTGGCTGACGCGATAGGAAACCGTCTTTCCGTCGCTGCGAGTGACGAGTATCTTGTCGTTCTCCTCGACATTCTTCAGAAATGCGAAATGCGTGTCGCGATGCGCGGCATAAACGGCCGTTCCCCGTTCGCCCGCCATTGGCGTATTGTCCAGATGGCCGGGGCCAAAAGCCAATGCCTGCCCGCTGGCGCCTTTCAGGGCAATGGCTGATTCTTCAAGCCGCGGGACTTCGATACGGGCTACCGGCCAGGTATCGGCCCAGTTCCACGGTTTGACGGGAGCGCCTGTTTCAATGCTCTCCGAAAAAGCCCGTTCAAGCAGGATTTGCGCGACAAACGCTTTGGCATGTATCCAGATACCCTGACCGGAAAGTACCAAACCCATTGCGACCAGCATCATGCCAAGCGCGGGGAGAAGGGAGCGCTTCAGCGCGCTCCCCGTAACAAACTGACCGACAGCCATCACACATTCTCCCTGCGAGGGAAGAACCAGAGGACGAAGAGCCCGACCAGCATCGAACCGAGGCCTTGCATGAGCAGGAGCGTCGCTGGCGTTGCCGTCTGCGGCAGCGGAAGGGGCTGCGACGGCGATGATGGTGAAGCAAGGCGCTCATGGCTGCGAACAGGTGCGCTCACGCCCTTCACATCCATACCTGCATGTTCCTCGACATTGCGTTCCGCACGGATGCCGAACAGCTTGTCATAATCCCAGCCAGCAGGCAGTTGCAGCGGAATATCGGCGCGAGTGAGCGGTGTGTTGGCCGGTCGCGACGGCGTCTTGTCGACCGCAACCAGGCTCGTCAGCCGGCTAACCAGATGATGTTCCAGTGCGAGCCGAAGAATGCGCGCATTGGCGGCGTCCTGAGAAATCTTGCCAAGGGTAAGTTCCACTTCCGCATCATCAATCTTGCGGCGAGCCCACAATTTTGAAATGCCTTCCGCTTTCATTGCCTGATCGAGCGGCAGATTGACTGTCCATGGACGGCCATCAATCTGGCCTTCGATAACAAGGTTTCCGGCTGCCTTGCCCATCCGCGCAGCGATAACCAGCGGTTCGCCACGATAGAGATCGGGCAGAATGGATGGGGTCATGCTTACATTCTTTTCCGAGAAATTGGCCTTCAGATCGGTAACAGCCGGGTTTTCAAGCTTGTCGAACAGAGCCCGCATGCGTTCGTCCACTTCCGCCGCCGACCCGATATGGGTGAAGGTTCCGCGTCCAAGCTCCGCCGCATGGTTCATCAGGTAGGAATTGGGGGCAGTGCCGATACCGACCATGAAAATGCGCGAGCGTCCCCGACGCGCTGCAATGGCATCCAGCAGTTGCTGCTCATTGCTGATTTCGCCGTCGGTCAAAAACACGATCTGGCGCAATCCGTTACCCTGATGGCTGTCATCAAGCGCTGCATGAAGGGCTGGCAGCATTGCCGTACCGCCTTGCGCTTCAAGGCTCATCACGAAATGGCGGGCGGAGGCGATATTCTGCTGGCTGGCTTCGACCGAAACCTCGAAGAACCTGGTCAGCGTGTCGTCGAAACGGATCACGTTGAACCGGTCTCCGGGCTGAAGATGCGACAGTGCATAATCCAGACTGGCCTTTGCCTGTTCAATGGAAGTACCGCCCATCGATCCGGAATTGTCGATCACGAAGACGACTTCACGCTGCGCCTTTTTTGCGCTGGCAACAGCCGGTGGCGTGACATAGGCAAGCACATAGTCGTCCTTGCCGACATGTTCGCGGAACAGCCCGACCTGCGGTGCATCATTTGCAACAGCACTCCATTCCAGAACGAAATCGCGGTCCGCAGCAGCGGTGCCGTCCAGCGTAATTTCTCGCGTGGCGTCATTCGTCGTCTCGATCCTGACCTTGTGGTAAAGGCTTTCAACCTTGCCAAGCGGGAAGCCGGGCTTCAATTCGACCGAGATGCTCACAGGATTGGTCCGCAGTTCAGCCGGGGGAGTTAGGGGCGTTACAATCGGCGCATTATAAGGATCGGGCTTGCCAGCGTCGCTCGACTTGCCCCAGCCATTCTGCATTTCGACTTTCTGGACAACGGGTGAGGCAATGTTCGGATTGTAGCGCGGTGCAACGACCAACGGCACACGCAGCGAAAAACGCTCATCGGCAAGCCGCACCGCCTGCTGATATTCGATCTGGATGACAACTTTTTCGTGCGGGCCAATGTTGGCAACTGCATTGGTGAACACGTTCGGCCGCTGCTGCTCGATCAGCGTGGCTTTCTTGCCTTCGCTTTTCGCCTTTTCATATATTTCACGGGCTGCCTGCTTTTCCTTGATGTCAGCGACAACCACGCGATCGCCGATAACCATCTTCAACGAATAGACTGCACTTTCTTCGGGCAACGGAAAAACATACAGGGCTTCAACGAAACTGTCGGTCGGGTTCTCGAATGCCTGCGTCAGTCGGGCTCGGACCGTCGGCCCGCTCACATCGAGATTGACGTCCGTCGCAAGCCGGGGTGCTTCGACATAACGCCCGGCTTCGCTTGTTTCCAGCAGAAGGCTGCCGGATTGAACCTCGTTCGGGGTGACCAGACCGGGTGTTTCGGCACGCGCCTGGACTATCTGCAACAGGCAGAAAATGACGGCCAGCGCGGGCAGCAACGCCATGTTGCATAACCAGACGAACGAACAGAAGCGGGAGAGTACCCCGCCTCTAATGCTATGATTTGAAAGACTTGTCGCCGGTGACATGACATGCTCCTTGTTCACCTCGAAGAACTGGAGCCATTGTCGCCGGAGCGGCTGTTTCCACTCCAGCGTAAGCTTTGCCAAGTTTCAGCCGTCCCTTTCCGCAAACCGCCTTGCCCGTTACGCATATGTGTGGAATTGTGAAGAAAAGTACGCAGTTCAGGATAAGCCATGTCCGATCAGGACTCTCACCTTCCCGACCAGATCAATACCCGCGTTGCCGTTCGGGTTCGTGAGGAAATCGCAAAACGGCGAATTTCGCGCCAGCTTTTGGCCGATGAAGCGCGGATCAGTCTTTCGACATTGGAAAAGGCGCTGTCGGGCCACAGGCCCTTCACGCTCGCAACGATCATCCGGCTCGAACAGGCAATGGGCGTCGCCCTGCGCGAGCAGGCGGGTGAAGCTCCCGTTCAACTGACCAGAAATGGCAACAGCCACGCAGCGGAAGAACTGGGGGCCTATTCGCGCGCCTCGGTTTCATGGCTCGAAGGCGATTATCTCACCTTGCGTCCATCCTTCGGCGAGGACAAGGCGCTCTTCGCCTACATCACGGAAATCGGTTGGGATTTCGACGCCGGGCATCTCAATTTTCGTGAGCGGGAACGTTCCGACGTTTCGTTCTCGCAACAGGGAGCGGTTTCCGTTCCGCATCTTTCGGGGCACATCTATCTGGTCACGAATACGTCCGGCCAACATCGCATGGCCGTCCTCTCTCGCCCCAGCATCACGGGTGAAATGTTTGGTATCCTGACGACATTGCGGGCCGGGCAGGGCGCACATCTAACACCCGTTTCGACGCCGCTTGCGCTCGTGCCGATGCGGCAATTCACCAGCCCCTCATTCGGGCGTATACGCGCGGACGATCACTCCTTCGCCGACTATGCGGCGATCCTGCGCAAGACCCTGAACGACGGCTATGCAGGTTTCGTGGCCGGGTGAGCCGCATTCTCGCTTTTGATTTCCGCGAGCAGCCAGTCCCGAAAAGCAGATACAGCCGGAGTGCTCGAACGAGCCTTCGGCGTCACAAAGTAATAGCTGCTCGGGCTTCTGACCGTATGCGGGCAGGCGACCACAAGCTGTCCGTTCTCGATTTCAGCCCGTATGAGGAAGAGCGGCATCAGTGCCACGCCCAGACCGGCTATGCAGGCCTGCGAGACATTTGAAAACTGCTCGAAACGCATCCCCGGGGAAACCGGGGCGGCGATATCGAGGCTCTTGAACCAATGATCCCATGCGCCGGGGCGTGACGCCATGTTGAACAGAGGGAGCGGCAGAAGATCGGTCGGCGCCTGCACGGGATGTTGCTGGAGAAAAGCGGGACTGCACACAGGCGCCACTGTTTCATCCATCAGGAAGACACTGTCGGCATTGGGCCAGTCCGGCTGGCCGATATGGATCGCCGCATCCAGCCCTTCGCGATCAAAGTCGAACTGGCCGATACGGGTCGCAAAATTCAGGATGATATCCGGATATTTCGCCACGAAACGCGGTATGCGCGGTATCAGCCAGCGTGTCCCGAATGTCGGCAGGAAGGCCAGATTGAGCGTGGTGCCGCGCATCTGCGACATGACTTGCAGTGAGGCGGCCCGAATGGACGCGAGCGCCGGCCCCACTACCTTGAGATAGGCGCGTCCGGCATCCGACAACACCACATGACGACTGGTGCGGTCGAAAAGTGCCGTTCCTAGCTGTTCTTCAAGCGTTGCAATCTGTCGGCTCACCGCGCCTTGCGTTAGCGACAACTCCTCGGCCGCAGCCGAAAAGCTCTCATGCCGCGCAACGGCATCGAAGGCGGCAAGCGCACTGGTGGAAGGAAGCAGGCGTCGAGAGATCGAAGTCATGATCCATTACTAAATGGAATAGATCGATGAGTAAACGTCGATTGCACCGAACTGCGGCACGGTCCATATTTCCTGCAAATTTTCATTGAGGAGAATACACTGATGTCACGTGCGGCTTTTAGCTGGGAAGACCCGTTTCTGCTGGATGACCAGCTGAACGAAGACGAGCGCATGATCCGCGACTCGGCCAAGGCTTTCGCAACGGATGTTCTGCTGCCTCGTGTCGAAAAGGCCTATCTGGATGAGACGACCGATCCTGAACTCTTCCGTCTCATGGGGCAGGCTGGACTTCTGGGCGTGACGCTTCCTGAAGAATACGGCGCGGCCAATGCAGGCTATGTGTCCTATGGTCTGGTTGCGCGTGAAGTCGAGCGGGTCGATTCCGGTTATCGCTCCATGATGAGCGTGCAATCGTCGCTCGTGATGTATCCGATTTACGCCTATGGCTCCGAGGAACAGCGCAAGAAATATCTTCCGGGCCTCGTCTCCGGCGAACTGATCGGCTGCTTCGGTTTGACCGAACCTGATGCGGGCTCCGACCCGGCAGGCATGAAGACCCGGGCGGAAAAGATCGACGGCGGCTATCGTCTCAGCGGCTCCAAGATGTGGATTTCGAACTCGCCGATTGCCGACGTTTTCGTCGTCTGGGCCAAGTCTGCCGCGCACGACAACGCCATTCGCGGCTTCGTTCTCGAAAAGGGCATGAAGGGCCTTTCCGCGCCGAAGATCGGCGGCAAGCTTTCGCTGCGTGCATCGATCACCGGCGAAATCGTCATGAATGGCGTCGAAGTTTCGGAAGATGCGCTTCTGCCGAATGTCTCCGGCCTCAAGGGTCCGTTCGGCTGCCTCAATCGCGCTCGTTATGGCATTTCCTGGGGCGTGCTGGGTGCGGCGGAAGATTGCTGGTTTCGTGCGCGTCAATACGGCCTTGACCGCAAGCAGTTCGACAAGCCGCTTGCAGGCACGCAGCTTTATCAGAAGAAGCTCGCCGACATGCAGACCGAGATTGCGCTTGGCCTTCAGGCATCCTTGCGCGTCGGTCGCCTGTTCGACGAAGGAAAGATGGCGCCGGAAATGATCTCCATCGTCAAGCGCAACAATTGCGGCAAGGCGCTGGATATCGCCCGTCAGGCACGCGACATGCACGGCGGCAACGGTATCCAGATCGAGTACCACGTCATGCGTCACGCGCAGAATCTGGAAACGGTAAATACCTATGAAGGCACGCATGACGTTCATGCGTTGATCCTGGGCCGCGCCCAGACCGGCATTCAGGCTTTCTTCTGATAGCTGTTAGAGCATTTCCTGTTTTTCATGAGTCGCTGGAAATGCTCTATCCATTTGTTTTTACGCATGTCTTTAACCCGAAACCGGTTCCTACTTTCGGGAGACATGCTCTAGCCAAGCCTTCCATTCGGGCCCGTTCGCAGTTCGCGGGCGGGCCTCTTTATTTTGTATGGGATTGCAGAAAATGCAGAACACACCGCTTGACGGTCTCAAGGTGGTAGAACTGGCGCGCATTCTTGCCGGGCCATGGGTGGGGCAGACGCTCTCCGATCTGGGAGCCGATGTCATCAAGGTTGAAAGCCCCGAGGGCGACGATACGCGCAAATGGGGCCCGCCTTTCATTGATGTGGAAGGCGAACGCTCTGCTGCTTATTTCCACGCCTGCAACCGCGGCAAGCGCTCGATCACGGCCGACTTCCGCACCGAAGAGGGCAGGGAACTGGTCCGCCAGCTCGTGGCTGACGCCGATGTCGTCATCGAAAACTTCAAGCTGGGCGGACTCGATAAATATGGCCTCGACTATGAGAGCCTGAAGGCCATCAATCCGCGCCTGATCTATTGCTCGATCACCGGTTTCGGCCATACAGGCCCGTATGCGGAACGCGCAGGCTACGATTTCATGATCCAGGGCATGGGCGGCATCATGGATCTGACCGGTGAACCGGACCGGGAGCCGCAGAAGATCGGTGTGGCTTTCGCCGACATTTTCACCGGCCTCTACAGCGTGATTGCAATTCAGTCGGCGCTCATCATGCGGGAGCGCACCGGCACCGGCCAGCATATCGATATGGCGCTGTTCGACTGCATGTCGGCGGTGCTTGCCAATCAGGCAATGAACTATCTGGCGTCCGGCATATCGCCGAAGCGCATGGGCAATGCGCATCCTAACATCGCGCCCTATCAGACGCTGCCGGTTTCCGATGGCTATTTCATCATCGCCTGCGGCAACGACGGACAGTTCGGAAAACTGACTTCATTGCTCGGTGTCGGTGATATCGCTACCGACGAGCGCTTCGTCAGCAATTCGGCGCGCGTGGCCAACCGGGCGACCCTGACGGCGTTTCTGGAAGAAAAGACCCGAGCGTGGAAGCGTGACGACCTTCTGGCCGAGCTTGCCAGAATCGGCGTGCCTGCCGGCCCGATCAACACGGTGGCCGATGTGTTCGCAGACCCGCAATTCGAGGCGAGGGGGATGAAAATAGACCCGCAAGGCGTTCCCGGCCTGCGGATACCCATTCGCTTCTCTGATGCCGAACTGAAGCTCGACAACCGCTCCCCGAAGCTTGGCGAACACAGCGACGCGATCCTCTCGGAGATCGGAAAAGGCTGAACGAAGACCCGAAACTTTATCGGCGCGCTCTTCCTTGCAGGGCGCGTTTTCGTTTGCAATCCATTGAAGAGAAGTGAAGTCTCTAATCAAGAAACGACTTTAACCCCTTGCGGGGAAAGTATTTTAAATTGTTCTTGAGAGAAGATGGTGCGGTCGAGAAGACTCGAACTTCCACGGGTTGCCCCACAGCGACCTCAACGCTGCGCGTCTACCAATTCCGCCACGACCGCCCGTGGTAGGAGCCGAACTCCGTCGGCGAGTGGGCATTTAGCAAATCACTTTGGGGTGCACAAGCCCCATCTGCATCTTCCGGCAATCTTTTTGAAAAAGAATGTGAAAAAGCTTGTGCTCAATCACGACAGAAGCGGAGGAAACTCCGAATTTCCGGGCTTTTTCAAAGACTTCCACAAATCAGAAAAATTTCTGAAAAACGTCATCAAGCGGATGCGCGGCGGTCAGCGACCAAGCTCAAGGGAGCAACGGGAAGCGAATCCGGTGAATCCGATTCCCCCGGATTCGTTTCGGCTGTCGAAAATCAGCCAGCGATGCCCTGCAGGCGCTTGATATCCTCAAGGCGCTTCAGCGTTTCTGTATATCCGGCGTCGATCGCTTCGGATGCGCGATGGAAATCGGCAAGCCCGATCTGTCCCACGATCGGCATCAGCGTGACGTCCGGCGGGTCGCCAGCCATGCGGGCGCGCGATATACGATCCTGAATGATGTTGAAGGCTTCCATCATCACGCCGGTAATGCCGAGCCGTGCTTCCTTCTCGCCATGGATTGCGTCGGTAAGACTGTCCTGCCGGGTTTGCGCGTGTTTGATGACCGCCGCGCGACCATACTGGTCGTAGTGGAGGTTGACCGCCAGAACGAGGCGCTGCTCATAAGCCCTGCATACGGATACCGGCACGGGATTGACCAGTGCGCCGTCGACCAGCACACGTTCCTGCCAGCGCACAGGCTCGAAAACGCCGGGCAGGGCGTAGGAGGCGCGCATCGCTTCCACCAGAGGGCCGGAGGACAGCCAGATTTCATGCCCAGTGCGCAACTCGGTGCAGATCGCAACAAAGGGACGATCCAGTTCCTCGATGCGCAGGCCATCCAGATGCTCACGCAGTCGACCGTCCAGTTTCATGCCGCCGAACAACCCGCTGCCGCGAAATGTAATGTCGAGAAGATTGAACATGCGCCGCCGGGTAAGGCTGCGGGCGAACTCTTCCAGCTCGTCCAGCTTTCCGGCCAGATAACAGCCGCCAACAAGCGCGCCGATCGACGTGCCGGCGATCATCTCGATATCGATATTGGCTTCGTCCAGCGCGCGCAGCACGCCGATATGGGCCCAGCCGCGTGCAGCGCCACCGCCCAGCGCCAGGGCTATCCGGCGCGGGTCTCGCTTGATTTCAGGCTTTTCAGCGGGTTCTTCTGCTGGCAGAGCAAGGTCGTTATTCGCAGCCTTCCGCTTCTGCCCCCATGCAAGCATCACGATGGACACCTCTTCGTTTCCACCCGAAGCACTTCCGGCAAAAGAGCCCGGTAAAAGGGCAAACGGTTTGCGTCAGGAAATGCACAGGCAAATAGCTAAAACGATTCCGACAGTTCCGTTTGGCGGGAACAGCTTCACGTTAGTGAAACATAGTATCCAAAGAATAAATGCTGCGAATTGATGGCGCGACTCATATTCGCGCCATCACATCCTTTTGACCGGGGTTAGTGCCCGTGATCGCAAGAGCCTTCAACGGCCAGGGAAATATCGCCATTCTCGGCAATAACCTGCCGATAGAAGCAGGAGCGGCGTCCTGTGTGGCAGGTTGGTCCATCGCCTGCAACGCGTACTTTCAGCCAGAGCGCGTCCTGATCGCAATCGGTGCGCAACTCGACCACGCTTTGCAGGTTGCCCGACGTCTCGCCCTTCTTCCAGAGCGTGGAACGCGAGCGTGACCAGTAATGCGCAATTCCCGTTTCGAGGGTGAGCCGCAGCGCTTCCTCATTCATATGGGCGACCATCAGCAATTCGCCGTCACGCGCATCGGTAACGACAGCGGTGATGAGGCCCGATGCATCGAAGCGCGGCATGAATGTCGCGCCTTCTTCTATGGCCTTCTTGTCGGAAGGCTGTGTGGGAAAGAAGCTCATTTCAGCCGCTTATCTGCGGGTCAGGGTCATGAAGCGAACCTGCTCCTCCGCATTTACCTGCATTTCGCCGGTAAAAGTGGTGGTGATGGTTGTCGAACCCTGCTTGCGGATGCCGCGCATGGCCATGCACATATGCTCCGCCTCGATCATGACGGCAACGCCGCGAGGCTTCAGAATGCGCTGGATACTGTCGGCGATCTGCGCAGTGATGCTTTCCTGCGTCTGCAGGCGGCGCGCGAAAATATCCACGACGCGGGCAATCTTGGAAAGGCCAACCACCTTGTGGTCGGGCAGATAGGCGACATGGGCCTTGCCGATGATCGGCACCATATGGTGCTCGCAATGCGAATGGAACGAAATGTCCTTTACGAGGACGAGATCGTTATAGCCGCCGACTTCCTCGAAAACCGTACCGAGG